>Ga0208898_1000288_pt1 | contig 40340 bp, 66 predicted proteins | sample VirMetDEL_Mar_4_FD_184513 | JGI IMG/M metagenome (GOLD analysis project Ga0208898, IMG submission 184513) | Aqueous microbial communities from the Delaware River and Bay under freshwater to marine salinity gradient to study organic matter... | ecosystem: Environmental > Aquatic > Marine >... | reverse complement strand
GGTTACAGTGATAGCCCCGCCGTCAGCCGCAGCGTTAATATCGCGCAGCAAAGCATTCGCGGCTGACGGATTATAAGTCGTCACCGTGGGCGTCGTTCGCATGGGTACCAAAAATGTAAACGACGGCGACCGTTGATTTCCTGTCCCCGCCACAGGAGCGGGAAAAACATAGTCCCCCGTACCAGTGCCGACGTTCTGCGCTGGCGCTGTCTCTAGGGCAAAAGACTTCTGATAGTACCGCAGGCACAGCATCAATTCGAGGCCGAACGGTCGCAGCTCAAACGGTGTCGCCACCGTACCTTCCTCCAACTGAACATTCGTCAGCAGAATGTAGTCGTTCGCGTTGTAGCTCTTATCGTCGTTCCAGATGATAACGGCCAGGTTGTTGGCGGACGCGCCAACCGTTGCCGTAACAGAATATAGAGCCCCGCTGGTGGTGACGGAAAGATTGGCCGGCGTGTTGATAAACGCCCAACTCGCAGCAAGTGTTGGCGTGACGCCATCCGCCCCCCAGGTGGAAACCGGGTCGCCGGAAACCGCATCCTCGGTCCCGGTAAATTCGGCAATGCCCATTTTAATATTGCCGAGACGGGCGTTATTGACTGCAAGGACAGCAGAGGCCGCGATAGACTTTCCGCGCAAATCCTTGCAATTAAGGCCCTCGATAACCTGAAACGCACCCCCTTTGTCGGTCGTCCCGGTGAACAGAATTTTGCCGTCGAACGGATAAGAACCGCCTAGCGTAGTGTCGCGCGCCGTACAGGTTGCGGACGCCTCGCCAATGTAGCGCCAACCATCCGCCCAATAAGAATTGTCGCTTGTCGATGTGGCGACGGCGATGTTTTGCTGTGAGACGGAGAAGGCCCCGTTGATAAGCCGGTTCTTACCAATGACACCGATGTTGGCGCGGGCTTGGTCCTTCTCGGAGTCGGAGAGCGTTTGTGACGTGAAGCGGACAGCATTGAGGTTATCCGCCGAAGTGTCAGCGTCGGCTACGTCCGAAAGGTTATTCGCCGGGTCCAACCCCCCACCCGCCGGCTGCCATGCGGCGCCGTCGTAAACTTTCAGAGCGTTCGACGCACTGTTCCAGTACAGTTGCCCTTCGACCAGGGCGTTGCCGTCGTTGTCGAGCGTCGGGTCGGATGCATGGCTACCAAGATAAATGTCGTCAAATTCATCTAGCGCCGCCTCCGCCGCGACCTGTGCGGCTTCCGCGTTCGTCTCAGCAGTCTCAGCGTTTGTTTCTGCCGTCTCTGCTGCCGTCTTGGCGGCCTCCGCTGCGGCTTGCGCGGCCTCCGCTGCGGCTTGCGCGGCCTCTGCCGCAGCTTGGGCGGCCTCTGCGTTTGTCTCTGCTGTTTCTGCGTTTGTCTCTGCTGTTTCTGCGTTTGTCTCTGCTGTCTCCGCTGCCGTTTCGGACGCAGCCGCCGCAGCAGCACTGGCCGCCGCCGCCGCAGCAGCAAGTTCCGCGAGATTGGTGTTCGCGAGAACGTCAGCAAGATCGGTCGGGAGTTTGATCGCGGCCCGAACCTTGATCGACGCCTGCGGGCGCAGCCTGATCTTTAGCGCCATTACAGGCCGTCCAGAACGCTGATGGTGCCGAGAAGAACCTGCGAAACAGTATCGTTGTCCTCATACAGAACGCCGACTTCGTAGGTTTTTGGATTGATGCCGCCCATCGCATCTGCCGTGGCGACAAACGACACAATGCCGTCTCCGGTCACGGTCAAATCACCGCCCGTTAGGCTGAGTGACAGGACGGTTGACTTTGATTGAGGGTCGCGGAGCTTGAGCGTGATTTCATCGGGCGGGTTCGCCTCCTCAAACCATGCTTCTCCGGTTTCATCGTTGATGAACTCAAGCAAATCAGTCCAAGTCTCCTTGTTGGAGACGGGCTCTAGTGTTCCTGTCATCATGGCTAGAGCTTTTGGTAATAGGTGACGATGATGTGGAGCGGCATGTTGTTATGAGCGCCGCCGCCGCCCGTAGAAGCCGACGTTCCGCTGATCGTGTGCGTGTGCGCGCCGCCGCTCGCCGTCGTGAATGTGTGCGTATGCGCGCCGCCCGAGTCGATTGTCAGGGACCGGCTGCCGTCTAAAGCGTTGGTGAAGTTGCCGGAACCGCTCGCCTGGCCCGACCCGGCGTGTGCAGTAACGGTGCCGGTATGCGTATGCGCGCCGCCAGAGTCCGTTGTGCCGGTGTGCGTATGCGCGCCGCCCGAGTCAGCCGAGAGCGACCCAGCCCCGTGCGTATGCGCCGCTGACTCGGCCGTGGTGAGCGTGTGCGTGTTCGCGCCGCCGGTTGACCCTCCGGTAACGGCATCGCCCGTCGCGAACGAGCCGCCATAGCCAAGGGATGCCGCGCTGTTGCCCATGTCGTCTGCACCGCACAGGAATGCAGATCGGCCGCTGATAAGCGTGAGCGCCTTATTGGCGGCGAAGTCGGCCTCAGCAGAGGCGCCGCGCCCCGTGGCGACCGGGCAGATCGAGTCGGAAAAGTTATTCCAATTGAATGTGTACAGGTCGGCGGTATCGGCGTTGGCGCGCTCGGTGGCGCCAGATGATGCGGAACCGATGGTGCGCCCGTTGAGACGAACAAACCCGGTGCGAGCCCCCGTGGCGGGGCTGCAAACGATGTCGCCGGTTTGGATTAGTTCGGAGTCATCAACACTGTCTTCTGCCGCCTCAACCGGGTTGGGGTTGGGGATTTCGGTCGGATAGTAGAGCTGCGTCCCGCTTGAGGTTGTGACCTTCAGATCGTATGATGCGCGGAATGGGATAAAGACGGTCGGCCAGCGCCCGGACGACGCAGCGGCAACGGGGTGCGCGTGCGGTGTCGTTTCGTCCGCGTCTTGATAGACAGTGATCGGGGTGGTGGTGTTGCCCTGATAGAAATAGGCTAGAGCGCCGCCCGTTCGATTGTCGTTATTGTCCCGCTCAATGGTGCCGGACTTGGACCAAAGTACCCCCATCAGACATTCCTCAAATGGAAAAGCCCCGCTTTCGCGAGGCTGTTGGTGGATTGCCGGCCCCGTGGTAAGGTCGGGCGATGTGGTTCGTTTTTCAGAGCGCCGTGGCTATGGCGACGTTTGCCGCCATCTACCCAGGCAATGCAGGCTTGGGGATCGCCCCTGCCGCCGTTGCTATGTTCGCGGCGCTTGCCGCCAGCGTATTGCTGGCAAAACTAATCGACTGGTTTCGTTTCCCGAGAGGCTCCGGCTTGCGCGGCAAGGCGGAGCGCAAGCGTACTGGCCTGATTGGAGTTGACCGGCATACGGGCGATAGCCCGCAACCGCCCAGCAGCGTTCGGATTGGTCAGCAAATCCGCAAGCTCATTTAGGTTTCGCCCCAACAGATACCGCTCATACTTCTCAACCAACGTTTGCCCGCCCTGTAGCGGGTTGGCGATGGCCTTAGTCGTCTCGCCCATCAGTCCGCTGGCGGCTTGGTTCTTAAGAAACTGGTCATTGTACGCTGTGCGGCTTCCTAGGTTCTGTCGCGTCCCCGTCGCCTCCAAGACATCAAGAAACCGATTAAAGCCCGGCCAGATTTGATCGCCGTTCGGCAGCGCCCTAACTGCGGCCTCAAGGTTCTCTGCCTGTTGCCGGTTGCCGACAAGAACCGCGCGAAACTTTGCGCCGCCCGCCTGGTTAGCCCCTGACTGTAGAGCCTGCGCCGCCTCGTTGAATGTCCCCTCAAGATAAGCGCGAACCAAGTCCCGTGCGGCGCGAGGATTGCGATGGGCGAGTGCGCCAACGGTAGTCGCAATTTCATCGGCGCTGTTCGCAAGCGGAGTCGTCGGGAAAAGTGCGTTAATTGCCTTCTGTGTCGTCGTGTCTTTCCTTGCGATCTTCCCGAGCGGACCCTGCAACAGTGGCTCTAGGCCCTGCGCGCGGAGCTGCTGTTGGGTTTGCAAGGCGTATGCGTAGTCACCCGATGCGCGTGTCGCAGCGTCTCGCACATCCCCGGCGTCCATCCCGTAGCCGGCAGACCGCTGCATGTTGCGCTGCTGGTTGACGGGCGCAGCGGCATTCTCCGCTGCCGTATCAAGATATTTTTTGACCTCATTGAGAAACCCAACACTGTCGTCGGGAAGGTTGGCGACGTACCGGTTCAACTGAGGATCGTTGCGAACGGCAGCACGCGCCTCATCGTAGCCCGGCAAGGCACGCACCCGCGCCATTTCTGGCTGGCTGAGCCGCACGGTAGATGCCGCCGTATAGTTCGGCTCGGTCGCGCGGTTGATGACCCCGCGAACGTCGTTTACGGCGTTCTCCGCAGCCTCACCTACTGCTGGTCCGATAGTGGACGGCGCGTTGTTCGGCGGTGCAACCGCATCGAAATTCTGGCGTGCAGCATTGTCAATAGATTGGGGCCTGTTGCCGAAGAACTCGGCCATGCGCGCTTCGGTCTGGGGTGTGGCCTCCAAGTGGCGCATTGTATTGGTCAGAACAGGCCGCCCGGCGACTTGGCTCAGCGCCTCGGGCCACGCCAACCGGATGCCCTGCTGGGCGGCCTCATCAATCAACTGCTCGGCGGCAGTCACCATCTGCGGCGTAACACCAGCGGGCAACTGCTCCCGAACCGCTGCGTTAGCGCCTCTCGGTCGAACAACAATCGACGTCCCAACACCGCCGGCCAGTGCGCCACCAAAACGCGCGTATGGTTCGGCGGCGGTGCCCTTGGTGACTTGCCCAGCCGTCTCGCTCACAACGGCGGGGACAACGACCTGTGCGGTGCGCGCCGCCCAGCCACCGGGACCGAGCAATGCTGCTGGGGCAAACTCGCCAATCGTCCCGGCGTATTCTCCCGCCGTGGTCTTTGGGTCGTACAGTGGGCCTGTTACGCCCTCGACGCGCTTCCGCAGATCGGTGCCGCCAAAAAGCGGGGACTGATCCGGTTCACGCGGCTTTACGTCAACACCAACCTTATCGCCAACATAGCGAGACGCAACGTCGATACCCCTTGCGCCCAATTCGGAAAGATCGCTCGGGAGGCCGGCTAGACCTATCAAGCCCTTGGCAATACCGCTGATCGCGGACTTTGCCACGTCCTCAAGCATCCCAGGCTTGGACGCGCCCATTTTCTTGAACGCAGCAGCAGCGGCCTTCTCGTTCGGGGCATCAACCTCGTAAACACCGTCTGCGCCCTGTATTTCAAAGATCACTGCTGTTTCTTCCTGATCTGCACGCCGTCGATGGTGAGCCACCCGCCCTCTGTTGACGGCGAGGCGGGAGAAACTGGCGAGGCATTGGGCATAACCGATTGTGCATACAGTTGCGGGTTGGCTTTGCGCCATTCCGCAAAGCTTTTCATCGGATCGGGTAGATTTCTCAATGCTGTTTCAGCTTGGCCGCGCGTGATTTCCTTGGTGGCGAGCCGGGAAGCGATTTCGCCGCGCGAGATTTCATCGCGCGTCAGCGCCTCCATTGTATTAAGCGTGATCTCGCGGGCCGCCGGGTTCTGCATCAGACGAGGCATAGAGTTGAGGAAGCCCTTGAACTCGATGTCGGAAGTGGAGCCGGAGCCGGGGGCACGCTGTTGCGGCGTAAGGCGCTGCACTATTGCAGAATAAGCCTGGATGTCAGACAGGCCCTCTATCGGAACCTTAAGAGCCTCGGCAAATGGACCTAGTGTCTCTTTGACATTGGCCATAATGCCCTGAGAACCTGCGCGCTGATGGATTTCGCGCATTGTCTGGATGTCAACGAGGTTACGCTGGGCGGCCTGCCCATCCTCGATATACTTGTTCCAGCGGTCGGCCTGCTTCTTGCCGAACTCCTCCTCGAATTTGCCCTCTCCCTTTGTATCGACGTTGACGGTTGTTGCGCGCGACTTGCCGAGTGCGATTTCAAAGTCGAGCAAAGAACCCGTGAACCCCTGAGACTTGGCGAACAGATACTTTTTTACCGGGTCCGGCAGTTTTGTATTATCCAACTCGCGCGTCAGTAATGTTTTTGCAATTTCCTTTTGGGCGGCGGGAAGGCGCGGATGCGAGGCCGCGCCGATCAACTGCCGCAGGCGCGGCGTGAGGTTGAGGCCGTCATCTTGCGGCTGTGCGGGTGCGGGCGCACTGACAGGTGCCGCAGGCTGCGGCGGCCCAGCAACACGCTGCGGCTCATACAGCCCCGCCCTCTCAGCCTCCTCATCCCCCCAAACCTTAGCAGTTGGCTGGACGGGAGCGCGAGGTGGCGCCGGTGGAACGCCGGCATCGCTCATCGGATATGTGGGCTGCGGGCCAAGCGTGGCCAGCGTCGTCGGCTTCGGTGACGGCGCGGGTGCCGCAGGCTGCGCGGGCGCCGATGCCTGCGGCCCAAACATCTGCTGGAACTGCTTGCTCGCGTCCTCCTCAGAACCGAGTGTCAGAAGTTTTACGGTCGTCCCAAGATCACCAGTCTTGGCCGCCATCGCGGCGGCCTGACGATAATCAAGCGTACCGTCTGCAAGCCCCCGGCCGAGATCGGCAAGCGTTTGCCGCGCCTGGGTCTCCCTGTAAACCCTCGGCAGATCGGCCAGCGGCGAAAAGTCGAGCTGAGGAAAATTCATCGGCGTCACCCAAATCCGAAGCCAGAGCCGCCCGGCGCGAAGTTGTAATACGCGCCGGACTGGTCATAGCCAGCCATCGGCATGTTTGGATTGCCACCAACGCCCGTGAACGAACCGCCGCCCATGCCAAAGCCGCCTAGGCCGCCCGTGGCCGCGCCAACACCGAGCCCCGCTAGGTTCATGCCGAGTTTGAGCATGTTCCCCGACGCCGCAGTCTTCGCGTCCGCCTCGCGGTTGAACGAATTGATATAAGCGTCCGTCGTCCTGTTGGTGTTGCCCATGCGCTGACCGACCGCGCCCTGTTCAAGCCCCGCAGCGCCGCCGCCGTACCACTTTTCAAGATCGGCCAGCATCCCGCCGCGCGCCGTCGCAAGACCCGCGCCCGTGCGGTCGTTGTTGGCAATGCCGGTTGCCGCGCCGCCCGTCGCCGCGAGTTCTGGATTGGTGAAGCCAAGTAGGTTGTTCATCCAGTTGTTGTATTCATTCGAGGCAAGGCCCGCCCCGAACGTCTGCGCGTCACGATCAGCGTTCCCGCTGTTGAGCATCCCGCCGGCCGCACGGCGGCGGTTGATCGCCTCCAGCCCTTGATCGAGATTGAACTGATAGCCGGGGGTCGCCGTGAATGCAGCCCGCGCCGTCTCCATTCCAGGCTGACCATTCACGCCAAGCGCGTTAAGCGCCATCGTGGACGCGCCGCCGTACTTGTCGCCCAGCGCGGTCAGCGGCTGGAACGCCGCGTTCGCGTTGGTGAGATAGCCCGTCGCGTCGGTGTAGCCCTGATTAACAGCCCCCGTCGCGCCCGTCTGCCCGCCCTTGAGCGCAGCGAGAGAGTTCGTCAGGCCCGTATCAATGAACCCGGTGTTTTTCTTCTCGGCATTGGCTGCAGCAATGCGCGCCATGTTGGCGGCCTCTTGCTGCGATTTGCCAGTTAATGCGTCGAAAATGCCCATTGCTATTGCCTTATTAGTGTCCAGCCGTATGTCGCGCTTGACGACGAGCTGACGTTGACCGTGAACCCGCTCGTGGTCTTGTTCGTCACCCAAACCGTTCGCTGTTCGGGCGCGTCTATCAAAATGTTGTAGGACGTGTTCGGCTCCGCCGTGGTGAACGTGACCGCCGCCGTCGTGGCCGCCGAGAACGCCACCGTCCCGGCCAGCGGGACGCGATGCTGTAGCGCCTTAACGAGTTCGTCCAACTTGTCGAACCATTCGCGGGATGCGCGCCCGCTGGGCAACTCGGCTATCGGTGACGAAGGGTGCGGCAGAGATGGAATGGTCCGCGCTACCACTAGGCCGCCCTTTGCATTGCAGCCAATTGGCCGCCCATGAAACCGACGTGAACCGGGTCCGACACCTGAAGCCGGAAGCGTCGGCCGCGCGCCTTCACCAATCCTGTTCTCAGGACCGTGGCGACCGCCAACCCGTCACCTTGCGCGCCGAGCCCGCGATCAACAGGATTGCCCCACGAATACCCGCCATCGTCCGACCACGAAATGCGGACTTGCGGGTCAGTCTGCACCGGATCTTCGCCCGATGCCGAACCAACCGCCGCCGTGAAGTCGAAATCGGCACGCGGCGCACCGAAGCGCGCCGGGAAATTCGCAACGATCCCGCTTTCGATTTGGAATATCAGCGGATCATTAGCCTCCCGGTAATAACTGCTGTCGATATGAAACAGTTTCCCGGTTGTCCTGTCGCCAGCCAACCACAAATCGAAAGCCTTGACAGAGCTGGACATGCGGCAATCGGTGCGCCCGTAGCTTTCCCGCTCGTGCCAGTTGCCGGTTCGCTGATTATATTCCCAAGTAAATTCATCGGGACTCGTGATCTGCCAAATCGGGCTGCCGTCCGTCATATAAACGGACGCCTCCAGCAGAGACGCATCCGATGCCCCACTCAGCGCGCGCTCGACATCCGGCGTCGAAATCGGTTCCGGCGTGTAGCCATTCATCCGGTAAACGCGCAAATCCTCGCCAACCCAGATCAGCTCGTTGGCCCAGCCCGGTTCCCAACCGGCTATGGCGTGGATGCCGGCGATTCCGCGTGCAATGGTAAAACGCCGCTCCAGCGGGAACGGCGACGTAGCGGCATTGCGATAGACGCCGCACCATAAATCACCGAAGGCGAACACCTCGCCCCGGAACGTCACGACGCGCCGCAACGCCAGCCCCTGTTCCGTCGTGTAAGACGACGATGAAACCGAAACAGAGTTCAAGTCGCTGGCGAAAATGCGCCCGTCGCCAATCGAAAAGATAAAATACCCGTCCAGCATACAAACGCTGTTCGGCTGCGGCAGATCAACGTCAGCAAAAGATGTCGGCGCCGAGCCCGTGAATAAGTTGAAACAGCCCCCCGATGGAGACACGCAAACGATCTGCGGCGTGCCGGCATTGTTTTTCGCAGTCGTTACGCGGTCAGACCCTGTCAACGCGCCCAAGTTTGCCTCGGTGAAAACGCCGCCGGACTCGGTGACGGAGTAAACGCGGTCATCCAGAACGCAAAGCAGCGTGCCGGAAACCAGAATGGCCCCGCGCAGATGGGAATGCCCGGTGATATTCAGCTTTTGCCGCAAGCCAGGCGCACGCTTCCACGCAACCGGAAACCGCGCCGTCTCGCCCAACTTTTCAGCGTATGCGTTGACAAGTCGTCCCGCACCCTCTTGCGGCTTTTGTCCCGGCGAGGATGACAGCGGAAACGGAATGGCTGTCACTAGAAATATTCCGTCTTGAGGACTTCGAGGGAGGCCCGGCTTGCCGTCGCCCGGCGCAGCATTTTTTCAAAAAACTCCTTCTTGTCCGCGCTGAATTGAACGCCAAACTTGGAGGCGCAGTTGTTTGCCAGCAGCTCGGCCAGCGCATCGAACCACTCGCCGGGGATTTCATCCCAATCCGAGACATCGCAGATTTCATCGGCCGATAGTTGGTCGCCCAGCGTCTCGACCTTGCTGTCAACCTCGTCGTAATCCTCGTCGGCCGGTTCCTGCCCGGCGCCAACAGCCTGCAAGTTCTTGAGTGCTTCGTTGACAAGCTCCTCGCGGGTCTTGGTCGCCATGTGCAGCCTTCAAAAATGAAAGGGCCGCCATTCGCGGCGGCCCAATCGGTTAGTCCGGGACGATGGCGGTGATGACGGCGCCCAACTCGTCGGCGGCCGTCAAAATCCAGTCGGTCGAGGCAACGCACGTCAGCTCAAACAGGGTGGTGGCCGGAATGGCCGCCTCCTTGGTGCCGTCCGAGTCCTGGCCATTGATATTGACGTTGGACGAGGCAACGGTGCGGATTTCGCAGCCGTTCGCGCCAACGTAGCCACGGATCACCTTGCCCACGACGGGCGCAGGCAGCGTCACGATATGATCGGCGTTGGCCGATGTGACCGTGACATAATCCGCATAGTCCGGGATCAAGCCCGTTGTCAGACCGTCCGCCGTAGCCGTAACCGAGACGTTACGGGCCGCCGTGACAATTTTTCTGTCGGCCATGTTACGCCTCCACTTCCGGGATATAGAGAACGATCACGTCAGCCACGCCGGCCGTCGCGGCGGTGCCGGTTTGCGTGTACGTCACGAAAACCTCGGTGTCCGCCGTCATAACCAAGCCGGCGCTGCGCTCGGATCGAGTGAGCCCGGCCCCGGTTTCGTCAAGGTCGTTGGCCTCGATAAACTCATCATCATCGTCGGACGTGCCGACCTTGATGACGTTCGTGGTGCCGGCATCAAATGCCGTTCGGACACGCACGAGCGTTTCCAGAACGAGGCATCCCGCCGGGAGCGCGCCGATTGACACCGTTGCAGCCGTCCCGATCCCTGGGGTATCGAAATTAACGGTCTTGCTGATATAGGTGACAAGGCGCTGATACGGCTTGCGCGCCGCTCGTGCCATGTGAATCTCCTGAATGAAAAACGGGCGGGGTTGTTACGCCCCGCCCGCGTCCTTTACGGGACGAGGTAGTAAACTCCGACGTACACGGTGCCGACGTGGCCCGCGTTCGATGCGGTGTTGACATACAGTTGGATGACAGTCTCGGCCGAGAACGTCTTGGGACCGTCCTTCAACACGCCGTTGAAGGGATACCAAATCTGCGTCTCAGGCTTCACGTCGGTCGTGGGGTCGCCAGTCCAAACGCCGAGATTGCCAAATCCGTCAGCGTCAACAGCATCGACGCCGTTCGCCGCCCAGCCGATATCCATATCGAGCGCCTCGGTGCCCGTATCAATATCGTCCGCACGAACGAACCCGTCGATAACCACCGCGCCCTTGGGAACCCGGCACATCTCGAAGATGTCCCCGGTTTCAACGGCGGCGGCGATTTCGTAAACGCCATAGGCGAACTGCACGTTGGACCCGCCGGCCCCCCGAGAAACGGGGAAGCCGGACGAGCCGCGCGTGGCGGTGAGGGTTTCAGCAGACATGTTTCACCCTCCCTTAGTTCGTGGTTGCGAAGTAGCCGGTGATGACGCCGTGGTCCTTGAGGTCCGCAGTGTCCGTCGCGCCCGAGCCAAACTGCATCTTGCTGATGCCATAAATGGACTCGATGGCAACGCCGCGCTTGTCGCCGTAGTCGAACGTCTCCTCGACGCTTTTCCACCGCTTCGCATACGCCGCGCCAATAGCCTGCGCGCCGCACAGGAACGCACAACCGATCTCGACCGTGCCGCTGTCGCCAAGGTCGGCGAGCGGGGTGCCGAGCACGTCATACATCTCATGGACTTCCTTGATGATGACGCCATCCCAGAGCAGATCGCCGCCCTGGAACAGACGGTTGTTCTCCATTTCCTTGATCGACTCGCGCTGCGCCTGAATGATGGGCGACGACGACTCGGCCTTGAGGTCGCGGAAAACTCGCGGATCGCAGTACAGGATGAAGTAGTGGCGACCGTTTTCCGCCGAACGGATCGGACGGATTTTCGGGGAAGCCGTGACCAGCGCCTTGTACTTCATGGCGGTGATATCGGCCGCCGTGAGTTTGTCGTTGGTCGTGTCCTGTTCGGCCAGGCCCGCCGAGTGGTCGGTGCCGGCATAGCCGCTCGCGAAGTAAACGCGGTCGGTGTTGTCGGTCAGCCACGCATCGCGGACGGTTTCCGAGGCGTCCGCAAAGTTGGTGCCGTTCTTGGACGCGAGAGCCTGAATAATCAGCTTCTCGGTGTCCTTCATGGACCAGTCTTTGAGAACGTGCTTAGCCGCTTCACGGAGCGAGATGGCGCTAAACTGCTCATCAATCTCCGCGATACGCACGCCGTTGCGGCGCTTGTTCACGGTGACCTCGAACGAGCGGGACGCCATGTCCTCTTCGTTGCCCTCAAGGACCGCGCGGCCCGTGATGGCATCCTGAGACAGCTTGTTGACGAGCGCGAAGTTAACGCGGTCGCCAGGCTTCTTCATCAGGTTTTCCTTGACCTGGATGATAGATGCCTCGTTCGCGCCCATTTCGGAGGCGAAGCGGTTTTCAGTCAGATACTCGGTGAAAAACTGCGAGTCCCACTGTTCAACAGTAAGACCGCTGGCGACCTGGGAGTCAGCCATCGGAGTGTCCTTTCCCGGACACCTTCAATAAAAAACCCGGCTCAATGGCCGGGTGGTTATCGTTTGAAGATGTCCGCTAGTGTTGGTGGTCCGGCCCATTGAGGACCGGAGCGGGAGCCAACATTGCGGGCGCCAGTGAGATTGGACGGCATGACGGGCTTGACTGCGGGTGCAGCCTGTTCGCCCGGCCTGATGCCGTATTTCCCAAGGAACTCGGCCTCGACCTTGGCCTTATAGGCCGCAGGATCGATGCCGTATTTCTCAAGGAACTCGGCCTCGACCCTGGCCTTATAGGCCGCAGGATCGTCACCGATTTCCGCCTGTGCAAGTCGGCGCTGGTGCCATTGAACAGCCGCCGCGTAGCGGTTCGGGCTGTTAACGACCTTCTGGTAATCGGCCGGGTCCAACTCTCGCGACTGCATCGCATTGATGAACGCCCGCTCGGCTTCGTTCACCTTTTCCTCGGTAAAACGAACGATGGCGTTATCTTTTGCGATGGCAAGAAGCTGCTGACTGAATTGCTCCAGATGCGGGGCGACCACATAACGGGTGGCCCTCTCAGGATCGGCAAAAAAGTCGGGCGGCTCTTGAGGCTGCTGCTGCTGGACGGGGATGCGCTGTAGCATCTCCGTCATCTGACGTTGCAGTGCTGCGTTCTGTTCCTTCAGGCCGTTTACGGTCTTGTCAAACTCCGCAACCTGTTCCGTGTAACGCTTAACCTTCTGCTTTTCGGCGTGCAACGCTTGGTGCGGGACCATCCCCGTCCTTGGCGTGTCGTCGTCCGGCGTCTCGGTCGTCTCAACCTGGGCTTCCGCCCCGGTTGCTTGCGTTACCTCAGCTTCCTTCACTTCCGGTGCAGGCGCAGTTTCGCCCTTACCGGACAAGATGTTGTCCAGCGATTCCATGATGTCCTGTTTCTGTGAAAGGTCACATACGCCCTTGACGGAGGCGGCCCGTTCGCCCGTAGCCCGGCGGCGGCACTAACTACGCGGCAGGCCTCTGCGGCTGCCAGCTCCTCTGCTGCAACTGCGCCTGCTTCATGCCCGCGTCATGCGCGGCCCTGGCGGGCAGCAATGCAGTCTGCACCTGTTTGTTCTCCGTGTTTGCTCGGACGTAATCAATATCAGCAGCCGCCTTCGCCATCTGAAGCTGGGGCGGGATTTCAAATTCGCGATGCATCGGCATATCCGGCGCGTCCGGCATCATCTCGCCCCTGGCCTTCGCCATGTTGAGCGCGGCCCGCGACTTGGTCTCCTCAACCTCAGCCATCGCGCCTGCCGTCTGGATTTGCTGCGCCTGCTGCACCTGCGGGTTCGGCTGGTTCATCCGCTCCAGCAGCTTATCCTTGTTCTTCAGGTTCGGCGCCGCCTCGATCAACACGTCAGGCGGGATCGGGATGCCGGACTTCGCCAGTTCAACCAACCCCTGCCACTGTTCAAGGGCCGGGGTCACACTGTCGGGCACTTCGTCAATGATGATGTCGCAGTCCAATTCCGCGACACTCTGCACCATGCCGGCGATCTTCTTTTGCATCTCCGGGTTTTGTTCCACCTGCATTTGCAACGCCTGCATCTGCATCGGATCGACGTTCATGCCAACCCACTTGATGTTACGCTCATCGTCCGTGGTCCTGATCCACTTTTCAGCGGTCCAGAACTGACGGATGCGCCACCACACTTTGCGGAATACGCGAATATCCAAGTCGCGCAAGTTGTCCAGCAACTCGCCAATCTCCATCATGCCGCCTTGTTGGCTGGCAATGATGGCCTTGCCCGACGCAGAACTGGACCCTTGCGCCTTCTCGCCCATCATCGTGGCGTTTGGCCCGCGAAGGTCGATCTCGTTCTTGCTTTCCTGTAGGAGTTGGAACTGCGCTGTCGCTAGGTCAACGCGGGTTTCCACCTTGACCGCACCATCCCGCAATGCGCCTGGGTTCACCTTCGGCGTGCCGTCAGGCCGCGCGACCTCTTTGCGGAACTTCTCGATATCGTCAATCGCGCCGTCTTCGTAGAAGACCTGTGCCGTGTTCAAGAGATGCAGCGCCTTGGAGCGGCGCTTGTTCACCTCGTCTTGCGGGGAAATCATCTCCCGCACGATGCCGTAGCGATTGTTTTCCCGATCAACATACCCCGACGCGAAAACCAGTGCGTCGTCACTCTCGCCCTTGTCCGTCACATACGGCGATGGACCAGCCTTGAGGATTCCGCCCTTGGTAAATTCCGCGAAATGCCACTGATCGTCACGCCGAATCCAGATTTGACAGACCCGAACGCGCTTGCGTTTCTTGTCGGCCCATAGCCGCCACTTCGGCTTGTCGTCGAACGTGTCGGAATTGTTGCCCCGTTCCGCCATCGTGGCGTCAAGCGCCTCTTTGGCATCGGGGTATTTCAGAACCGCGTCGTCATAGTCCATCCAGACCACGACGCCCTTGTATCCGGCATCGGAAAAGTCCGGCTCGGAACTGTGCGGGTCGTAAAACATGCGATCCCACGCAACCCGGCGCAGCACAATTTGCGGCCCGTCATATCCGTCTTCGACAGCAACCTCGATGCCGCCCGAGCCCTCAACGCAGAGATTGCGCCAAACGCCGGAACGCTTCACGTCATACCGCTGCTCGTCGAGCGCGTATTTAAGCGCCTGGCTGGCGCCGTCAGCATCCTGTTCGTGCTTCGGGGTGCGCGGAAACGCACGCGGGTCAACGCGGCGTTCTTTCTCCATCCCGACAAGGAACTCGATCTTGCCCTTGATGCGGTTGATGATGACCGGCGGCTGGCCGCGCTTCTTGAGTGTGGCTTCCTCGTCGGCCGTCAGTTGCTTGTTATCGACGTAATCACGGTCACGCTCGGCAAGCTGCCTGGCCGTATAGGTCGCCTCCTCGGCTTCTTCAAACATGCGGCAGAGGTCGGCAACGCTAAGCGTGCCGTCCGCCTGTTCGGCGTTCACATCGTTTTCCAATTATCAACGCCTTCGTCTTGATTGAATGCGCGGTCCCAGCGGTCGCGCCGTGGTTTGTCAACCGGGCGCGCCTTGGCGCCGGCGATCATTTTGTCAAGCAACTGCCCAACGAGCCCTAGTGCATCCACTTGGTCGTCGTGCTTTCCGGCGGGGAAGGCCAAGATCTCTGATCGGAGTTCGGGATACCATCCCGCCCCGAATGGGACGTACAATCCGTTAAGGGCCATACGGCCACGGATAGACTGAGCCCGGACCGCCTTGTCGCCGCGAGTAGGAAACTGATCCCGAGCGACATAAGCGCGACGTTCACGCGAACGGCGATCCAAGAACGGGCCGATGCCAGCACGGATTTGCCCCTGTTCCTCCGCCCAGCCGAGCGGCTTCCATTTCAAAACCAGATCGCAGAAAGCTTCGATCCAAACGTCAGACGCCGCCTGCCTGCGCCAGAGGTCGAGGAGGTACATCCGCCCCTCGGGGTCGATCCCAACGACCACATGAACCGTGTAATCGCCACCGTCTGCCGTCACCGCATAGTCAGACGCGCCATAAACCCGCAGCGTCTCGCGGGCCGGTATCGTTTCGTATGCTTTGAGCCATTCTGCCCGGAAGAAATCACCATCTTCCGGCGCCGGGCGCTGCTGATACAGCGCAGACCACGTTCGAGCCGGCGTCGTCTTCTGCAGGTCGAGAAGCTGCTGACCGTAACCGTAGTCGTCGTCGCTCCATAGCGGCTCGCCAACGGCCCGCCCTAGCGGGTCGCCATCTTCAGCTACGGCCGGCAGCGATATGACGTGCCATTTTTCGTGGTTGAGCGCGCGGCCCGCTAAGTCGTCTTCATGCCAGCGCGTCTGAATGAGCAACTTGCGCGCATTCGGGACAAGGCGAGTTCTGAAATCGTTTATGTACCAATCCCAGATACGATCCCGTATCAGTTCGCTATCGGCGTCCTGCCGCGACCTAATCGGGTCGTCTATCAATCCGAACTTGGCGCGAAACCCAGCGATGCCAGTGCCGACGCCGGCCGCGTAATATTCCGCCCCGTTCGTTAGCGACCAGCGGCCCGCCGACTGGCTGTCCTGCGCAAGGTCAATCCCGAGAACCAAGCGATGCTCGGCTATCAGGTTGCGGACCCGCCGGCCCCACTTCTCGGCCAACTCGGTCGTATGCGATGCGGCCAGGACGTTCGCCAACTGTCGCTGCATCAGCCACGCCGCGAACAGAACACTCGAATACGTTGACTTCGCAGAACCGGGCGGCATGAACACCGCCAAGTTATCGAGGTCGCCGCGCTCTACGGCCTCAAGAGCGTCAATCAACAGCAGATGATGCCGGGCCGGCTCAAACCCGCATAGGCGGGCAAACTCAGTTAAGCTGCGACGGACCGACCGCCTCGTCAGCAGCTCCCTCGCCGCCTCCGAGCGCGATATCTGCAAGTTCATCGTCAGCCAATTCCTTGGCAATCGCGCGGCGCACCGTCAAATCGGTCGTCTGCGCTGGCTTCCCGTCGAGACGGTCGCCAATCTCGCGCATTGCCTGCATATCGCCAGCCTCGGCAGCGTTCACGCACGCCTCGGCAATCTTGCGGAGCCTCTTCAGCCCATCGGGGCCGCTCTCGTTCACCGCGAGCCGCAAAGCATCGGACCACGGCTTATTCTTTGCCGGGCCGCGCCTTGTTCCGTTGTTTCCTGCCATTTTCGTTCTTAACTGTTTGAAACTCCCCGCAATTCATGTCGGCGCGAACGCCCGGGAATTGAAAATAATTCGGGGCCGCTGCCTGCGGCGGGAAGCGGCGACAGGCGCCCTCATTGGGGTTGGTCGAATGGTAGTGCTTGCAGTTCTCGCACGTGTTTGACATTCAGCCTCTGATATTCGGCCTTCCCCCGCGTCTCATGCGGGCTATCCCGTCCGGACCCGTCATGCACCCGCGTTATGCAAAGGGTGGCGGGCGGCCTCGCGCGACTCAAAATTCTCTGGCGAGTGCGTCGAACCCGATCTGAGCAGCCCGCGCGACGTATTCCAGATCACCCCAGTCCTCGCCGTATGCCGCCAAGGCCATCACCGCGTGGAACACCCGCTTGGGATGCTTTTCGAGGATGTGGATGCCCCGCATGTACTCATCAACGGCGCGCTCGCATGTCGCTTGCGTCCGATCCTCCGGGGAGGTGATCGTGTTGATGTAGTCGCTGTGGCACTCGCCCCAACGAACGCCCGCGTCAAATTCCGCCTGGTTGATAAGCCCCATGATCGCGGCCCTACCAAGCGGTGAACCAATCCGCTGGTCGGACGGGTTTGCGTACTCTTTTCGGTGTGGAAGCTCTGCGGCGCGGGCCTCTTGGATTGCCCGGTCGCGCGGGCGGAATGCGATAACCGTCAAAGCCGACCCCCATCTATAAAACCAATTATAACATTGGGGTGATATCACCCTCGTCGTCAGGCAATCCGGTGAGAGAGAACAAGACCCGCAGTGCGGCCCGATGCACAACGGAGATCGGGAAATCGTAAACCTCGCTCAGCAGCTCAACCCGCTCTCTGTCGCGCTTGCTCAGCCGCAGGAGGAACGCGGTTTCGTTTTTGCCCGTCATGCGGCCTCCGGTTTTATCCAATTTCCGCCCTCGAATCGCCAACCCTTCGACACAAGCCAATCGCGCCGTTGGTGGAACGCCCGCCGTTCGACACACGCCTTGTCGATCTCGTTGATCGTCGGCAGAAAGTTTGACCTTCGGGCGATGCCGGTGCGCGGATCGGTCACCGCGATCACGGTTTCTTCGTCGTATTCGGAAAGAATCGCTGCCACAGCAGCAGCGTAAACGTCAGGATCATTCGCGTCGGCTCTCCGGTAGCAGCCGAACAATATTGCCGCCCGTTGCGCCGCTATTTCCGGGTCGATTTTCGGCAAAACTGGCAGCGAGCCGGCGCGCGGCATCGGTGAGACTTCCTCGTTGATTTTGTTGACCAAACCCTTGAACGACATGGACTGTTTCTCCTTTTACGATTTCAACGTGCGGCAACGGTGCCGCCTGACGAGCGATGAACTGGGCGATGGGCTTCTCAAAATATTCGATGCGCGATGGCGGGCCGTCGCGTTTCTTCGCCATCGCCTCCTTGCAGGCAGCCAGTATCGCCGCCGCGCTCCAGCCCCCGTTGATCCATTTTTGGGCTGTCCAGGCAGCACCCATCCACGACGGCGGGACGAACTCGGGATCGTGCCCACAAACGACGGCGACCTCGTTGGCGAGATTGATGGCCTCCCGGCTGACCAGCGGCGCGGGTCCACCACCATCATCATCATCATCTATTATTTCTTCCCTTCTTATAGTTTGGTTCGCTGCTGGTTCGATTTTAGCTTCATTGCTGGTTCGGTCCTTTTGATATTTGTCGTAATTACATATGGTTATGATGCTCGTTGAGTGGTTCGCCAGTGGTTCGATTTTTAACATGCCGTCCGCACTCAATTTTTCAAGAAACCGATACACGCGGCTGTCTGTCCAACGCCACGCCTTCGCCATGAACCGTCGCGAGTGTGCCAACTGTCCGCGCCTGAGATTGACGACGGCCTGACCGCTCCGCTTGCGACGATCCTGCCATGCGGCTTCCGCGATCAGCCAAACCCATGCCTCCCGCTCGGTGAATGGTTCTTGAGCGAAAATATCGCTCTCGAATATTTGCCGATGAATGGCGACGTATCCGCTCATGCGCGCTCCAACCTCACCCTGCAACCACGTATCTCAGGCTCCCAGCCAATCGAGACGCGCTTGACGTGTTTCATGTTGTCGTTTTGGAGAATGCCGGCGTCCACCAGCGCGTCGGTCACCAACTTCTCGCGGTTGGCGCAATCCGATAGCGGCGAGCACTCGGCTTCCGACAGGTCGATATGCACGATGGCCCGCCCGTCAAACGGCGAAGCCTTCTGCGCCCGCAGTTCCCACGCGGCCTGATCCTTGAACGCCTTGGCGGCGGCAGACGGCGCGCGGCCACCACCACGGCGATTAAAATAGGCGTTGTTTGCGCTCGGCGGCATAGGCAGGCGGTATTCCGTCATGCACCCGCCTTCCGCCTTACAGGTAACGGCCTCCACGAAAAATTCGCCAACGATTTCAAATGTCGAGCAACAGGCTGTTTTCGGTCGAGCAGCACGCTTCGCTCCGCCCATTCCCGCGCCGCGTCACAGCACCGCGAGAGGTTGGCGATGTCGGATGGTTCGCGGTCGGGCCAATTCACCCGATAAAGCCCGGACGGATCCGGCACGACCGACACCAGAAGCCGACTGCCGAAATACAGGCCAAGCGTCACGCCGCGTTCTCCGTCGAACCGGCAATGACGGCGAGACATTGCGCGAGCTTCACCCGCCCGCGCTGTTCGTCCGGGTTGACGCCGAGCTTTTTCAAGACGGCGCGCAGTTCGTCAATACAACGCTGAAATTCCAGATCGTCCTTGCTCGGCGGCATAGTGTGTTATCCTTCCTTTTCGGAAACTCACCACGCGACGACCGTTCACAGACTCGGAGACAACAGAGTGATGCCAAGCGCACCAGGAACATTTATCGGATAGAACAGGCTGACCGCAGAACAGTGCAGGCGCACCGTCGGGCGACGTGATGTATCGACAGTGGTGCGCCTCTAAATCCATGAACGGAATGTTCAGGCTTTCCACAGGCGCGACAGAAACCGGCAGGCGCACCGCCGGGCGCAGACGCTTGCTCGGCAAGCGCCGTGGCCTAGTAGAGATACTGACGGGGCAGCCCGGCAATTTTAACCGATGCCTCTTGCCAATGATCGCGTTGCGCGTGAACGACGCCCCCGTCTGTTCATTGATGAATTTACTCAGCGCGTCAGACGACATTTCGCCTGCGTGTCGGTGCAATAGTTCAAGCCGCTCGGCTGTCCATTCAACTGGCATTGTCGCCCCCATACAGTTTGTCGATGCGCTTGCGGATCATCCAAATCTCGTCCGCGAATATCCAATCCCACAGCAGAAGCTTCGCAATCTTGTCCCGCGCGTGCAGGATCGTCGTGTGGTTGAACCCGCCCATCTGTCTCCCGATTGCAGGCAGGCTCAGACCCGTCAATTCCGTGCAGAGATACATCGCGACGTGCCGTGGCCCGACGTGAACCCGCGCCCTGCGTTCCGACGTGATATGCACAACGGTTGTGCCGTAATATTCCGCGACGACGCGCATCACCAAGGTTGCGGGTGGCGCGAATGCGCCGTCCCGTTTGATGGTGACAATTTCGCGCGGCTTGTCGCTCGACGTGATAGGGATCTGCTGCGGTTCAGGCGGATGCGGTGTCGGTTCAGGCGGATGCGGTGTCGGTTCAGGCGGATGCGGTGTCGGTTCAGGTTCCGGTGGCTTGATGACGGCGGGCCTCCAAAGCCTCTCGCGCAACTCCTTTCGAGCCGTCACGCGGGCGCGCGCTGCGTCAGTCGTCGCCAATACCAAGTTCATACACGCCTCCATGTTTGGATTAGTCCCCCGCCCGGCCCTTCCCGAGAAATCACCGGCTCCCCAAAAGGGCGGAATTGCCCAAGAGCAAGGATTGCTCGACCGGGCGGGGTTATTCAGTCCGCAAACACTCATTGACCAGCGCGCAAATCGACCGCGCGCTCGGCTCGTGTTCGCCGGATAATTGATAGGACGCTGTTCGCAGTGAACAGCCGGTGCGGTGTGCAAGTTCTTCCGCAGCCTTGAACGGATAAAGCCCCTTCCAGGCTGCGCCGAAGCGGCATCTGCAAATTCTTGCAGCGCCATGCGAAATCTTGCGTAGCGTTTCGTTATGCGCGAACGCTCGTTCGTCGTACCCATGAGCCATGAAACACACTCCTCAACAACACTGGACCGCGCGCCACCCTCGCGTGGAAAGGCGGGGGCGGAGAAACGTGTGGCGTACTCCGCCCCCGAGGTGCGCCTGCCGTGGTCAGTGGCACGCACGGGAGCTACGGCAGGCGATAACGGGAGGTGCCGCCCGTGCGTGAGTGGATGACGTTGATTGCTGGTGCCGCCGCGCTGATCGCGCGGGTGATCGAGCTGGGCGGGTGCCGGTGATGTCATTCGCGCACCGGCTCAAGCATTTTCCAAGCAGACGGCGGAACGTCGATCCGGTGCTCCTGCCGCAGCCGCTCGCCCATCAGAATGAACGATCTCGCCGGGAACCCACGGGTGCGCCACAGTGAAACCGTCGCATCGTCAACGCCGTACCAGCGGGCGAATGCGCCCGTGCCGCCCACCGCGTCGATTGCCTCTGAGGCTGTCTGCATCTTTCGCATGCGTGCAGATTATTTGCGTTTCTCAAACAAGTCAAGCGTTCGCAAAATAATTGTTGAAAATTGTTATTTGAAGATCAACAAGGAGGTGTTAGCCGGTGGCCGAGATGGACCCGGACGAAAAATTAAAACCGCAGATAGCCGCGCGGATGACCCGCATGTGCCGAGCGATGGAACAAGCGCAGCCCGGACTAACGCAGGGAGAAATTGGGCGCCGCGCAGGGGTCCATGACGCTGGCACATGGAGCGGCTATCTCAGCGGCCGCAGTAAAGTGCCCTATGAGGCCCTGGTGGGGTTATGGGAGGCCTTCGGCGTCGATCCGTTCTGGATCATCAACGGCGTGACGCGGAACAACACGCCCGAATTTAATCGCGCCCTGTACAACTACCGGCCAGAGCCGGAACAGCCCAGGCCCACCCCTCGCCGTGGTCGCCCGCCCAAGGCGCGGACTTAGTTCCTGATTTCAAATGGCAGATCGGGTCCCTGGTCCGCAAAGATGTCACCCCCGCAGTCCGAATAAATCGTGTAGCGATAGGTGTATTTTCCCGCGGGAAGCCCATGGGGCAACGGAACCCGCACGGTGCGGGTTATCGGCTCGGCTGTGACAGCCTGTCCGATTCCGGACCGCCGTATGGCGTGAACGGGGGAACCGTCCGCGTCCAGCACGATCCGCTCCAGATCGGCCCTGCATAACCTGGTGCGGTGGCTGGTGAAGCGGACCTGTAGCGGGTTGTCCGGGCCGACCACCGTTTCCAGCAATTCGACATGAAAAGTGCGGTGCGGCGGGTCTGTTGTGGCCGTCGCCCCCCGAATAGTGGCCACTCCAAAGGCCGCGCAAACGGCCAGAGATGCCCACAGGGCGGCTATTCCGTGCAGACGGTAGGGGGGCCGCACCCCGGCCAGTTTAGCCACCCTGGCGCCCACCTCTCTGGCGTGTTCAGGGTCGCGAGGGAGCATCCGGCACATGGCCTGCGTGGCCTCAGTCAAGAGGTATTCGGTTGCGGAACGATCCATGCGCCCCCCAATTTCCTGAATGATCCATTTGCCCACAAATTCCAATTGCTCGCAAGGCGCACGAAAATTATTTTTGAAAAGCGCAAAATTTCCAGTTGACTTATTTGAGATACGCAAATAAACTGCACCCATCAGATCGAGACGCACACACGGGAGGACGAGATGCAGCAGATCACCGAAGGCACCAAGGTTCACGGCCTAGAGGGGCAGATGCCCGCCACCAAGACCTACACCGTCACTTCCGCCGCAGGTCAGGTTCTCGCGAAGGGCCTCGATAAGAAGGCCGCTGCCGCGATGGTCCGCAAGATGGGCGGCCCGGCCGCCGCTACCTTTAAGGAGGAAGAATCCCCGGTCAGCTTCGCGCCCGCAGAGCAGTTCACAGTTGGCGAGTGGGCCGAGACGCTCCGGGGTGCCGGATATATGAAGCGTGGCTGGGGGGTGTCGAAATAGAACCCCCGCACTTTATTCCGACCGCGCTAACCACGGGAGAGTGACCGCGATGGCAAGCAACTCCAAAGGTTCATACCGGACGACGCCGCAGAACATGATGCGCGCGTTCGACAAACTCCCGCCCTCGGCCCGCTCGGCTCTGGCAGAGGCCGCGTTCAACTATGCGCCCCAACCGATCTTGACCAACTGGCGGCGCGGTACGCCGGGAATGAAAACCGGCGAGCAGATCGCCCAGCGTGTTCGGGAATGGGACGCGCAACAGATCGCCAAGGATCGCAAGCGTGTCTGGGGAATTTCCGACGCCGCGACCGTCGCGCACTAACCGCTGCTTAGGAGGATCACATGCGCTGGAATTATTCCTTCGACGATCTGCCCCTGCGCCGCTTCACCGATCACGCGGGCAACGCCCTGACGGCTGGCCTTGTTTCGGGATCAGTCGAAATTGAAATCGACCGCAACAGCCAGTGGTTCGTTCGCAAGGTCTATCTCACAGGCTACCCCAAGAGCGGCAGGCCCGTCGAATGCGAGATTGTCCCGAGTGACCCGCTTCACGGGGCAATCATCAACGAGCTTGAGGCGCACTACGACCGGCACATCGTGGACAGCTTCCACGATGAGATGGCCGACGCCGTTTGAGCATTAGGGGACGCGCATGGAAACGCACGAACATTATCATCTCTTTCCCAGAGTTTGTTTGACGTGGATGGGATGGCGACAATTTGGATTTCGCGGGGAAGGAACTCACTGGGTTGGAAACTTCGCAGACACGCAAAGCAGACGCGGGTGGTTCATACTCGGCCCCATTTCTATCGGTTGGGATACCGGCGAGCGCAGACGACCACGAATTATCGTTAGTCAATTTAGAGGACACCGAGGACGCTAACATGATCCTAGACCTCATCGAACTCGCCGGCATGGGCCTATTCCTCGTCATGCTCTTTGTTTGGGCTGGCATTATCACAGGTGCGATATGAGCGGCCTTGACCTATTCACCGGCAAAGCGAAAGCCGCACTTGACGTTGCTACGGCAGCTTACCGCGAAATGGCCGACGCCATCGAAAGCGGCCAGATGGAACGCGCTCAATCCGCAGCCGAGCGGGTTGTCAGGCAAGCAACCGCCGCCGCCAGCGAAGCCTACCACGTCGCATCAATAGCGCAGGGGCTGCGCGCGACACATCGGAGGACGGTGTAATGCTTAGTCCCGATCAAGTCAAAAACCGCGAATACAAAATCGGCGCGTCGTTCCTGCCGGCGCTCATGTCCGGCAATGACGACCGCATCCTGAACGAGTGGCAACGCATCGTTGGTGATCCGTCCTATGTCAAGGAAGATTTGTCGGACGTGTGGGCGGTGCAACTCGGTTCGTTCCTTGAGCCATTCGCGCTTGATTGGCACGAAAAGAAAACCGGCCTGACCATTCAAGCGCGCGGCGAGTGGTTCACGCACCCGCAACGCCCGCACATGGGCTGTCATTTGGACGGCTATCGCCCCGGCGATGACGTGGTGATCGACTGCAAGGTGGTCGGACAGTGGCGCAAGCTCGACGAGATTGTCAGCTACTACACGCCGCAGATGATTGCACAGCGGGCGTGCGCGAACGCGGCCAGCGCGGCGCTGCTGGTTGTGCAGGGTGGCGCGGAGCCGATTGAGGTTCCCGTCACATGGGAGCCGTCCTATGAGGCACTTGTCTGGCAGCGCGTCGATGAGTTTTGGAAGTGCGTCGAGGATTTAACGCCCCCGGTATTCCGCGAAGCCGCCAGCGCGCCGATTGTCCCGGTTAAGACCTACGACATGACCGGCAACAACGAGTGGGCTTCAAACGCCGTGACGTGGATCACGACGCGCCAAGCGTACAAGGACAACGAGGCCGCGACCAAGGCGCTCAAGTCAATCATCCCGGCAGACGCCATCAAATGTGTCGGCCACGGCATCGCAGTCTCGCGCTCAAAGTCAGGCGCACTCAGCATTCGCGAAAACAGGGAGTAAACAATGCAGTCCGAACAAACCGCCGACCTCGCCGCCGCGATGGCGAAGGCCCAGGGCCAGATGAAAGCCGCGACGTTTAACAAGACAAATCCGCATTTCAAAAACAAGTACGCGGACCTCGCCGCCGTCATCGAGGCCATCCGTAAGCCGTTCGCTGACAACGGCTTGAGCTACACGCAAATTATGCAAATCCGCGAGGGCGGCTTGGCGCTAGTCACAACGCTGCGCCACGCAACCGGACAATGGGTCGCGAGCGAATATCCGCTGCCCATGGCGGCCAAACCGCAGGAACTTGGATCTGCGCTGACTTACGCTCGGCGCTACTCACTATCGGCCATTGCCTGCATCGCAGCGGACGACGACGACGACGCGGAAGGCGCACACACCAGCGGCCAGATCGCATCGACGCCCAGCCCGATCAAGCCAGAGAAGATCGCGCCGCCCGTCCACCCAGTAACTGGCGAAGTTAGTCCGCACGAAATCGTTGCGGACGGTGGCGCAACGGCATGGGGCGGATTGTTTATCGCAGCGGCGCAGGTCGCGGCTGACGAGGACACGCTCCAACAGTGGCTGGATGAGAACAAGACGAAGTTGGAGAAACTCAAGGCCCACGCTCCGGGCGTACACAAACGCGCGATGGAGGCGGTTGAAAAGAAGCGCGCATCATTCACACAGAGGGCAGCATAAATGGCTTACGAAAAGAAACCCGGACAGTTTTCGCTGTTCAAAAACAAGTACCACGAAAAAGGCGACACCAAGCCCGTCATGACAGGCGACGGCATTTGTCCATGTTGTGAAAAGGCCATTGAACTTGCCGTTTGGAGCAAACAGGACCGCGCCGGCAACCCGTTCTTTAGCGGAAAGATGCAAGAGCCGAGGCGGGACCAGCCCGCCAGTGAGCCGACCGCGCGTAAGCCAGTAGCGGACGACATGGACGACACGATTCCGTTTTGAGGCGCACGATGACAAACCAACTCGTATCTGATGCAGACGTGGAGAAGGCGTTGGACTGGCTGCGCGATAACGCAGACGACATCGGTGCAGCCAAGAAAGACGCCTACTTTTCTGACGGGCTAGTGAAGCACGTCAAGGCACTGGCGATGAAACGCCATAACGATATGCCGGTGTCGGCCCAGGAGCGTGAAGCACTCGCATCTGAGGAATATAGAGTTGCGCTTCTTGAAGCGGCTGTGGCCGCTGGCGAATACGAAAAAATGAGGTCGCTGCGTGAAGCTGCGGCATCCAAGATCGAGGTTTGGCGCAGTGCGTCAGCCAACTACCGGGCCATGAAGATTTGAAGCGCCATGAGTTCAGCAATCGCACGCGAACGGAGGCGTATGAACGAAGCGGCGGACGCTGCGAGAGCTGCGGCGGTATTCTTCGCTCAGGGCACTTTGACTATGACCACGACAAGCCCGCAGCGTTTGGCGGAACTCCGACGCTCGATAACTGCCGAGTTCTCTGTGACGAGTGCCACGGGAAAAAGACTTATGGCCGCGACATACCAGCGATTGCGAAGTCTAATCGCATCCGAAAAAGAGAAGCAGGCATCAAACGCAAGAGCCGTTTCCAAACGTCGCGCGGCGGGCCGTTCAAAGCGAAAATTGGTGGAGGCATAGTCAAGCGATGAAACAGCACTACGTGAATCTTCCAATCGACTCGGACGCATTCGACGCGCTGGTCTGCGCTCGTCTTCGCCGGTCGATAAAATACATCAAGGCAGACATGGATGACCCGGACGAGGATCGGAAACTCATCGACGCCATGAAGCGCGTGCTCAAATACTATGGCGGCTAAGGACCGCACATGACGATGGTCGAACGAGTGGCACGGGCGATCTGTCTTAAGCAATTCGGAGATGAAAGCGAACACGGCACCGCGCGTTGCTGCCAAGTTGGCGGTATTGATGGGTGTTGCCTGCAAACGGCAGAGCCACTAGCCCGCGCCGCCATCGAGGCGATGCGTGAGATGACGCCAGCAATGAAAGAAATCTATTGCGGAACAACCTCATTTTCATACGGCGGGGAAACTAACTCCTTTGATTACGTTTCCGACGACGACCGCGTGACATACTGGAACGACATGATCGACGCAGCACTAAAGACCGCAGAGTGAACCGATGGCCGATGTGGTGTTTCTAAATAATCAAACCCGATGGTGGAACGCGAACGCCGATGAACCTGTGCCAGTCGATGAGGGCATTGAGCTGGGTGAAAGATGGATAGCCCTTTGCAAAAAGTACGACACACCCGACGCCGACCGCTCGCCTATGTATATCGCGTTGGGGACTGTATTAGCCCGTCTTGTTCGCGGGATGGAAAGACAGGACCCCGATACGGCGATCCTGCTCGTTGTTGAGTGGATGGAGTCTTACTTGGACGCGATGAACCGAACATTCGACTAGTGAACGGCGGCGGCGTTGTGAGACGGACATAGTTACGGAAACTGTAGCCGAACGATTGATTGAAAAGGGACCGCACATGCCAACGCTACTCGAACAAGTCGAAGCCCTGCGGGCGAACCCAGCCCGCCGGCACAAGCTCGCGCCCGGCGAGTGCCAATCCTGCGACCGCGAGCGGGAGGCTGGTACATCGTTCCACCCGTCGCACGACGCCAGTTCGTATTGCGAGAGCGGCAAGCGTCCGCACTGCACATGCGATGCCTGTTTCTGATTGATAGGAGAGACACATGAACTGGAATAACATTCTGAACTGGAAGCTTCTCGGCGGCTCGCACAAGTTTCCTGGCCCTGACGGGGGTACGTGCATCAACGAAGCTGCGATCATCGCGGCAGGGTTTGAATACCGCGAGGTTACGAGCGCGAACGACTGCCCGCCGTGCTTCTCGCGGGTGATTGCCACCTATGCGATCAAACTCAACGACTCGATGCCTCACGATCTGCGGCAGGAATTGCTGATGCCGTTTGTCGTTCGGCTCGCCGGGACGGCGGACACGCCGGAAATTGAGCGCCGTCGCGCGGATCACGTTGTCGTGCAGACGGTGAAACGCATCCTGCCAATCGCGATGAAGGTGGCAGGATTGCACGACGCCGCGCGGCAATACTCGGAGGTCGAGACGCTCGAACAGGCGAAAGCTGCCGCCTACTCCACCGCCGCCTACTCCTCCGCCGCCGCCGCCGCTGCCTACGCCGCCAAGGCCGCCGCCAAGGCCGCCGCCTACTCCGCCGCCAAGGCCGCCGCCTACTCCGCCGCCGCCTACGCCGACGCCGCCGCCGCCGCCGCCGCCGCCGCCTACGCCGCCGCCTACGCCTACGCCGCCGCCGCCTACTCCGACGCCGCCGACGCCGAACGCGAAATTTTCACCATCGCCGTCGCCATTCTTGACGAGGCTATCAATCTCGGAAAGCAGGCGGAGCCTATCGAGACGGCACTTGTCACATCGCGGATGGCGGCTGTGCGGTCGCTTGCTTCTGCTTAACGCTGACAAGAACGACTAGTGAGCGCGGACGACAGATAGGAACATGAATGTCCTCGACCTCTTCTCGGGAATTGGCGGCTTCTCCCTCGGACTTGAACGAGCCGGAATGCGAACCGTCGCGTTCTGTGAGGTTGAGCCGTTCTGCCAAGCGGTCCTCCGGAGGCACTGGCCAGCGGTCCCGATCTACGAAGATGTCCGAACACTCACAGCCGAACGCCTCGCTGCCAACGCCGCAACAGGAGACATTGGCATTGATGTCATCTGCGGCGGATTCCCATGCCAAGACATTTCGCGAGCCGGATACAGCGCTGGGCTCGCTGGCGAGCGGTCGGGACTTTGGTCCGAATTTGCCCGCCTCATTGGCGAGGTTCGACCCAGATACGCAGTCGTGGAGAACGTCGCAGCGTTGCTTGATCGATGGATGGGAACCGTTTGCGGAGACTTGGCCGCCATCGGGTATGACGCGGAGTGGTCGGTTATATCCGCTTGCTCCCTTGGTGCTCCACACATGCGACAGCGAGTGTTCATTGTGGCCTACCCCGACAGCAAGCATGGACGGCCGCGGGTTCGGGATACCGCTGCACGACCGCACAGGCCGCTACAAGAAATCAACGGTTTCGAGAGTTCACGCGCTGGTTGGCGCGCACGGATGGCGAATCCATCCGAGCTTTACCGAGACGCTGATGGGGTTTCCTTTGGGATGGACCGAAATCGAGGCATCGGAAACGCTGTTGCCCCGGCGGTCGCGGAAATCATCGGGCGGGCGATCATGAACGCCGCTGATAACAACTAAAGGCTGACCGCACATGGCTGGACTGAATACCGGCAACGCCAAGGCAGCCCTCTCCGAGAGGGGCGATGACCTTTATGAAACGCCAGCCGTTGCCACAAAGGCGCTGATGCGTGTCGAGGCGCTGCCGGAAATCATCTGGGAGCCAGCCTGCGGGCCTGGGAGCATCGTGCGGACGCTTCGAGATGCCGGGCACAAAGTCTATGCAACAGATCTGGTGAATTACGAATGCCCCGACTCCGAGCACGGGGTTGATTTTCTAATGGAGCTTTCTGCCCCAACCCACATCGGGGCCATCGTGACTAATCCGCCCTTCAAACTGGCGGGAGAGTTTGTCGGCCACGCGCTGACGCTTGCCCCGAAAGTAATGATGCTTCTTCGTCTCGCATTCATCGAAAGCGAGAGGCGGCGGTCGATCTTGGACTGCGGAAAACTCGCTCGCGTTTATGTGTTCCGCAACAGGCTCCCAATGATGCACCGCGCCGGGCGCGGAACGATGGTCGCCAAGACAAACAGTTCTGCGATGGCGTTCGCATGGTTCGTCTGGGACGTGAACCATAGCGGTCCCACGGAAATGCACCGGATTTCCTGGGAACCTGAAACCGCTAACAGCTAAACGATACTCACAGACATGACCAAGCCAAGCGCAGACACTGTTGAACGAGAACGCGAAAAGCTCTACCTTACGGATGCTGAGCTGATCCGGCGTTTGGGCGTTCCCGAGAGTGTCGCCAGGCCGGTCATCCAGCAACTTGAGGCGAAGGCAGGCTTTCCACCGAGACAAGCCTTATGGGGAAACCGCAGATATTGGCCTGCGGTTAAGGCTTATCTCGACAGAACCAACGGGCTTAATATCGAAGCCCCGAGGAGGAGCAGCCATGCCTGACCATCCGAAAATTGAGAATGCGCCCGGCCTTGTTTTCAAGCCCCGCAAGGACGGCTGGGAGGCCCGCTGGCAAGCCCGGACGGACCTGATCCGCAAGGGCTACCCCAACAAGAGCGTTGCCATCTGCCTGATCGGCTGGGAGCCCAGCGAGATCGACAAGGCGTTCATCTCCGACCGCTGCCGCGCCCTGCAAAGTGAAATGCTGGTGTGGGGGCGTGGTGGCTTGCCTGATGTTCCGCCCGCGTTCGACGGGACCGTAGGCACCCTGATCGCGTGCTATCAGCGCGACCCGGATTCCCCGTTCCACAAACTGCGCTGGAACAGCCGCAACAACTACGAAAACCTGATGCGTCGGCTCAAGCAAGAGCACGGCGACGAGCCTCTAGTGGAGGTCAAGTCCCGCACGTTGATGCGCTGGCACGAGGCTTGGGTTGGCGAGCGGGAGCATCACGCGATGGCTCACAGCATGATCGCGATGGTGCGGACGCTGATGACCTTCGGCGCGACGATCCTCGAAAGCGCGGAGTGCTCCCGGCTCAAGATGCTTCTGAGCGACATGCGGTTCACGATGCCGAAGGCCCGCACCGAGCGCATCACGGCGGAACAGGTCGTGGCGATCCGCGCCGCAGCTCACAAGATCGGTAAGCCGTCCGTGGCGCTAGCCCAGGCATTCCAGTTCGAGTGCATCCTTCGCCAGAAGGACGTTATCGGGGAATGGGTGCCTGCCAGCGAGCCTGGCTTGTCCGAGGTCGTGGACGGCGGGACCAAATGGCTACGCGGCATCCGCTGGTCCGAGATCGACGAAAACCTGATCCTGCGTCACACCACGTCCAAGAGGCAAAAGGACGTTGAAGTCGATCTGAAACTTGCGCCGATGGTCATGGAGGAGTTGCAGCGCCTTCCGTCGATCCCCAAGACCGGACCTATTGTCGTCTATGAGGCGACGGGCATCCCATTTCGAGGGGCGCAGTTCCGCAAGCTCTGGCGGCTGGTGGCAACCGTCGCGGGCGTCCCAGACGCGGTTTACAACATGGACAGCCGCGCTGGGGCGATCAGTGAGGCGACCGACGCGGGTGCCGATCTGGAGCACGTCCGCCACGCGGCGACACACTCCGACATCAAAATGACCCAGCGGTACAGCCGCAACCAAGTCGAGAAGACGCAGAACGTGCAGCGTGTTCGGAGTGAACATCGCAGGAACAAAACTGGCGGGAACGTCAGCTAAACACGGATGACTGACATGACTGACGGATGGCGAGACAGATCAACGCGCTACGGGTGGCTTTCACATATAATGTTGTATCTCCCACACATTGATTTTGCTCGCTTTCGTCAGTCATCCGGTCAGGTCCGGGCGATCCTGGGACGCATAGGGGTGCAAGGCAATGACTGACAACAAAATCACGATCCACATGGACCGGAAGTGCGTCGAGTGCCGCAGCAGCGGTGCCCTCGACAATGGCATCTGCCTGAGCTGCGCGCATAAGGCCATGATCGGCAAGACTATGAAGTCAGCCGTTGGGCGGGCGGTGCAGAAGCACATTCAACGCACGCTGGACGCCGCCCGTCAGGCGCGGTCAACGTCATCACAATAGGGACTGCACATGCGTGGAACAGGACCGCCGCCCTTCTGGCTTTGGTTTGGAGCCGTATCCGGCATCCTCTTCTTTTTTCTAGTCATTCACCCCTGGATCGAGAGGATCACCAATGGCGGTGTACGTTGATGACATGCGTGCCAGCTATGGGCGCATGAAGATGTGCCACATGCTCGCGGACAGCGTGGCCGAACTGCTCGCTATGGCCGACAAAATCGGCGTCGATCGAAAGTGGTTCCAGGCGTTGAGCCATCCGCATTTCGACGTGTGCCTAGCCAAGCGCAAACTTGCAGTTCAACACGGCGCTATTGAGGTTGATCGTCGTGGTCTCGCCAAAGCGAAGCGCCGGCACCGAGACAAGTTCATGGCAGACCCTGCCGAGCTGACTGCTATCCGCGCTGCGGCTGCGGTGTCGGCAAAACCGCTAACTGACGTGGCGCACTAACAGCGCAATAGGGATACATGACTGACCAACGCACAATCGGCTGGTTCTCTTGCGGGGCCGCATCCGCCGTCGCCGTCAAACTGACGGGCGCGGAGCCGGTCTATTGTGAGACGCTATCCGAGCATCCCGACAATCACCGTTTTATGGTCGAGTGCGAAAAGTGGTGGGGGCGCACGACGACCCGGATAGCGTCGGACGACTACCTCAATACCTGGGACGTGTGGGAAAAGACCCGCTGGCTGGCCGGGATTGAGGGGGCGCGCTGCACAGTAGAATTGAAGGTAAAGCCAAGGCTGGCCTTCCAGCGCCCCGATGATGTGCATGTGTTCGGCTATACGGCGGACGCCGATGACGCCGCCAGGGCCGACCGCCTACGCAAGAACTATCCAGAACTGACGATCAAAACGCCGCTGATCGAACGCGGGATAACAAAGGCTGCATGTCTGGACATGATCCAGCGTGCGGGCATCCGGTTGCCGCCCATGTACGCAATGGGGTTTCACAACAACAACTGCATCCCCTGCGTTAAAGCCACCAGTCCGGCCTATTGGGCGCTGGTCCGCAAGCAGTTTCCAGAACACTTTGACCGCATGGCAAAGCTGTCCAGAGAGTTGGACGTGCGGCTATGCCGGATCAATGACGAGCGCCGGTTCATTGACGAGATACCGGCAGACTGGCCGACGACAAACCCAATCCAACCGTCCTGCGATTTCCTCTGTCACATCGCAGAACAGGAAATGCAGTAAAGCGCGAACGCTGATTATCAACATGGAGTGACCACATGCCGACCGGAGACTTTCCGCCGCCAGAGGGGATGATTTGGAGTGACGCGCTCGGCTGGATTGCCGCGCCCTGTGCCGGGTGCAAGAAGGCGATCCAGATGCCGGGCACATATCTCCAAGTCAGGGGCAAAAACTACCACGAACAATGCGTCTGGAAATGTGTCGGGCATGGCTACGGAAACCATGCGCCAATTACCGTCACTAAACAGCCAAATGTGAAGGACGGACAATGAGCGCCGCCTGGGACTATCTCGAAGCTGAGCCGAGGGCCGACGCCCCGGCATCCGACAACCCATCTGGACTTTACTGCCCCGACTGCCGCGCGTCAGGGATGTCTCATTGTAGCTCGCCAGAGTGGTGCGGCGGGATGCGGTTGATGAAGCCGCGCACAGTCGGTGCAAGAGCGATACTGCAACAACCGCAGCGACATGCTGGAAAATGGACGAAATCGGGTGGTTTTTCGACATGACGCTGAAACGTGTCGCGACTATCGACACATATCGCTAACGCGGAACAACCGCAGCCGACAATATGAGGCCAGTTCGGCTATGATTGAGCAAACAGCAAAGCCTATAGACGGCACAGCCTGAAAACCTACTGACAACCCGATAGCAGCGACCGCTAACGCAACATCATCGCTCCTGATGATGGATCAGGATGTCGAGGAAGTGCCGCGCCTTTTTCAAATCCTCCACGCCGCCCTTATCTTTCCAGCCTATGAAGGACTCCAAAACGCCGGAAGCAAGTGGGTCTAGCGCGAGCCACCGGCAAAGCATGATGGCGTCGGTGCGCTTGCCGTATATAGAATGAAACTCAAAGTGACACCGAGAACAGAGTGCCGCGCCATTTGAAAAATCAGACTCTAGGGACGGGTGATCGGCCTTTGAATAAATATGATGGGCATGAAGCTCTGATGTGCATCCGCATTTGGAACACTCGCCGCCAACAGCCCGCACTGTACGGGCCCACCTGAGTTGACCAACAATGTTGGTGCGACCGTCTCTCCTGAGACATCCACAACTCTTGACCTTCCCGCGTTGCAATCTAGTTGCGGGAGCAATCACCTCAGACCCACACGCGCATACGCAACGCCATTTTGCGTGCCCCCTGTCCGTTCTTTCATAGGACAGAACGGTTAATCGGCCATATACCCTGCCGGTTAGATCAAGTCGCCTTGATACGGACCGCTTCCGACACCCACAGGATTTTGTCGCTCCGGTCCGAAGGTTGCCGGAACTGGCAACCGTTTTTTTGCCGCAGTCGCAATGACACAGCCATTTAACGCGGCTGAAATTATCGCGACCGGCTGGGGCGACGGCGACCAGAGAGCCGAAGCGTTGCCCGCAGATGTCAATCTTTTTTGTTATATTGAAGCTCCAAAATCAATTGGCAGTAGTGAATGGCCTTGCGTATGTCCTCGGCACCGCCCTTGGACTTGTGGCGAGTAATGTATTTTATCACATTACCAGCAAAATAATCGAGATTGTTTCTCAGGATGTATTCGACCGGCTGAATGGCGAGCTTGGCGTAGTGGTTGCCGGCGACTTGCGAGGCCAAGGGAGTTCTCCCGGACACGCCGGGGCTTTCATCAGCGCCGCCCATTGTCCGTGGTGCGTGTCCACCAGCGCATTCGTCATCAGCCACCCGCAACATGCAAAGTCCTCCAGTTCGTTAAACTTGACGTAGGCGAACGTCTCAAGCGCAGGGGGCTTCACACAATCCCCGCTCTGCGATTTCGTGCTGGTGGCCGCCAAGCGTAATGACAACTTTCGTCCCGTCCGTCGCGTGGATGATGATTTTCTTTTTACCTTTTTCCGTGACGACAGAAAACAACTTGGCTTGGTATTCAGCGAGCTTCATGCGTAGTCCCCATCCTCGTCGTACTCGTCATCGCTGTACTCGTAGTTAGCGAGGAAGCCTATCGCTTCCGGGAGTTCTTGCTTGCGTAGGCCCGGCGTGAGCGGTTCTTCGTGGACGTAGCGCGGGCGCGAATAGTGCGCCTGGCTGTGCCGGTCGCGCGGGCGGTCTTTGCGGATTTTGAGGCTGCCGATTGGTCGCATGATTGATCTCCTGGCTTGACGATCTGACCGGACCATGACGAATGGCAATCGAGGCATTGCCACCGCTGGCGCGCCACGGACTTGCCGTAGTTGAGGCCGCGCGCTTTGATCCGGGTAGATTGGCAAGTCGGGCAGGCTGAGCGCCCGCTGTATAGGTTCAGGTTGGGGTGATTGGTCGCCCAAGGCTTGAGCCGTTCATAAACGCGCTCCAGCAATTCCACGTCGCGGGCGTTGTATCGCCGCATGATACGCCACGACTTCTGGTCGCCGTGCATACAGCCGAGCCACAGATGGACGCCCGTGTGTGGGAGTTTCCGACCGACACCGAGCGATTGGCCGAGCGCGTCAAGCCTGTTGCTGTCAAACTTGAAATGCCGTTTGGCTAGTTTGAGCGTGTCAACTGTCTTGTATGGGGCGGGCGGCTCTAGCCCATGTTCGATGAACCGCGCATTGGATTTGCGGATGTCGAAGCGGTCGCCGTTGTGGGCAATGATGACATCGGCCTCGTCAAAAACCCGATGTAGGTCTTTGACCAGATCGCGGTCATCATCCTTGCGCTTGTTGAAGCCGGGATAGTCGGGGAGCGCCCTGGTCGTAACGCGCCGCTCGCCCTGCCACTTGTACGCAAAGCTGAGCATGTACCACTCGGCCTGCGTTGCGATGATATTCCCCTCCTTCCATTTATCGAAGTAAAACCCGAGTGAGGGGGCCGTCTCGATGTCCACGAACGCCACGCGAGGTTGGCGATTCAATATCCACCTTTTGAGTTATTGAAGGGGACGCTATACATCAACCGGCGTGTTCGTCCGGTACTTGCACGGCAGCGCAAATCCTGACGGGTGAAAACACCAATAGGTGTGGCGCCGCTCGGTGACATTCCAATAAGCAGCCGCGTGAACTGCAAGCGCCACCAACCCTATCCCGAACACGAAGCAGACCGTGAATATAGCGAGTAGCCGGGAATGCGTCACCCTTTGATGACCGTGAACCCGACTGGTTCAACAGGAAGATTGATCTCCGCGCCGAACAGGCCGCGCAATAACTGCTGCAATGGGTTGCACCAATAGCGCCGCGTGCCCGTGTAGATCGCCGGTCCGGGCGACATGCCGGACGGTATCTGTATTTCCCGGCTAAACGATCTGCCGCCGCCGCTCAGTTGTCGCCGGTACACAGTCGGAATGGGGGCGGTGTCGAATATCACGCCCGCGCTATCGATAAATCTGCGATTTACAACGCCGTCACAGGCCCGCAATTCCCGCGCCGTCCACGTTACCCGGACGATCTGCCCAGCGACAACTTGCGGCGGGTGCATTTTGGTGTTCACAACAATGATGGGCGGAGTGTTGTCGGCCAACATTGCGACAACGGGAGCCGCAACAATAAACGAAAACGCCGCAGCGGCGATGTGGCACCAATAGCGGCGGCGGATTCCCATGATCCTGCGGTTCATGTGCCGATCTTCCGCAGGACACCGATCTCTTGAAGCCATTTGACGATTGCCCACGTTGCGGTACAGATCGCGGCGATCCACCCGCCCCAGATGCGAAGGCTGGCCCATAGCCAGCGGACATGTTCCTCGCGTTTTTTCATCTCGCGGAAGTATTGGATTTCATCGTCGGACAGCGGCGGCGTCGTCATGGCCGCCCCAAAAGGGGGATGAAACAGATCGCGAAAGCCATGAGCAGCACAGGCAACGCCTCGATCATTTCCACACCCGATTGATGATCGAGTTGGCGACCTGCATTCCGAACAGCGATAGGACGATGATGCCGGACCATTCGGCCACGGCTCCGTCAAGTTTATCGGTGACGCCCCATCCGAGAACCTTGTCCCAGACGATGACCTTGGCGTAATAGATGCCGAGCGGGAACACGAACAGCGCCCACCCCATCCACCATACACGCGAGTTCATCGCGGCCAGGGTCACGTCCCGCTGCGCCATCAGCCGAACCTTGTCGGCTTCCATCAGCGCAATGGCTTTCTGGACGTTGCCGTTCGCCTTGGCGATGTAGTAGTCCAGACCCTTACTGAGAAGGCCCGGCAGTCCGGTGACAAGCCCCCACAGCCAAGTCATTTGCGCTTGGCCTTTTTCTTCTTCGGCTTTGCCGGCACGGGTTTTGGCGAGCGGAACCAGCCGACCAGATCGCCCTTGCGGTATCGGTCATAGATCACGAACAGCGACACGACCGCGACCACGACAAGCAAGAACCGGATGTCCGTCACATAGGCCAGCACAAGGGAGAGCAGCGACACGACTTCAGCAGCGATAGACTTGCTCTTGACGACCGGCTTGGGCTTGACCTCCTTGACCACGGCACCGCCGAAAACGATACGCTGCGCTTCCAGCCAATCGGCATCCGGCGCGGGATAGGGTTGACCAGCTTCGTGCCACGCCTGCGCTTTCAGGAATGCAATGCCGGACGGGGACCGCAGGAAATCGTCGTTTATGATCGTGTCGCGCTTCATACCCGGAACACGACGCAGAACGAAAGCGATATAGCTCTCAACGTGATTGCCGCCAGACCAGACCTTGATCGCGGCGCTGAACGGCTTGTTCCTGTACCGCGCAGAGCGCCACAGGTCGATTTGAGCGCAGATGCCCTTCACGTAGGTTGGGAACACGGCGATGTTGTTGCCCTGCCCCGTCCCGTCATTGAGGGGCACGGTATCCGTTGCCCCCCACTTGCGCGCAATCGCGTTCCTGCCCCACATCGCGCCGGGGTTTTTGTATCGGATCGAGGCCGGGACTTTAGCCATCAGAACACCAGCACGGCGATCAGGACCGCGACGAAGATGAGTAACGAGGTCTGCGGACGATCCTCAATGAAGTCGATCACCTTCTCATAAGCCGCGAGCATGGCATCGAGTACCTTCATGGCTAAAAACCTCTCATTGGTATGAACAGACAGCGCGTGTTCGCGCCTTGGTGTTTGACCCACTGACGAGACGCCGCGTCGTAGTCGCAGGCGCAGCGGTAGTGCTTTCCGTCCGGCGACCAGTCGGTTCGCTTGCGGACTTGGCCGGTCGATTTCACTTCGTAGTTGTCATCCGGCAGCGGCCTTAGCTCGCTTTCGGAAACCTCCCAGCAGCAGTCGTTGGTGACGCAGCACGTCGCCGGTATCCACGACAGAAGCCACGGATTGCTGTGGCCGAACACAGTCGCCATGTTGAACCACAGCCAGAACAGCCCAACCGGCAATAGAAGAACGCACGCAGCCAAAAGGCGGTGCATGAGATATCCTGCGTTTAAGCTTGCGTTATGTTCGTGCAGCCGGATTGGCTGATGGCGACGGGATTAATCCGGTCGATCTTCATATTGTCGGTGTTATAGGCGTAGAGTGTTTCGAGATACCGAGTGCTCCACTTGACCGCCGCAGAGCGATACGCCCCTGAATGCTGGATCGTAGCGTGGCTGACCGTACCGCCCGCCGGGTAACAGTTGACATCTTCCAGCCAAAGGCCCCGCACGTTGACCAGCCAGAGCAGCGCGTGGCTCGCCGCGAACAGTTCAACATGCTCAACGTGGACGCCGCGAATGCCAAGCGGGTCTGCGGATCGCAGCGCCATTGGAATGGCCCACATGACGCCAGGAATTTTTGAAGTTATGTAGAGTTCGCTGATGATGCTGTTCGACGCGTAGAGGCCGTTGACATCAAGGGCGACTCCGTTCGTTCCGTGGTTGGTGTGCAGCGCGAACCCCCGGAACCGGCTTTCCTTCCGTATGTCGATAAACGGCTCCGCTAGGGTTGTGGCAGGATAGTCCCGAACCAATGCCGAACCTGGGAGCGCGTCGATGAACATTTTTCGCGCGATGTGGTCGGGCCGCGTCTTAAATTTGAATGCGCCGCTGAACACCACCCAGGGCGGGCCGTTCGCAGCCATAGCGTTCCACGGGAGCGTGTTGTCGAAATCCGGGGCTGTCGAAAACCCGATGTCGGTTGCGGCGACGGGGGTTGTCATGCGTACTGCCCCCCGGTCGCGGTCGATCCTGCGGAGTTTCCGGGGAAGTACGTGCCGCCGCCACCCGCAACATAAATGACGCCGTTCAAAATGGCGCTGTAGTAAACTCCTGTGGCCGAACCGGAGTAAGTGTTGCCGTTCGCATTGATTACGGAATTACGAGCACAGAGGGCGAAAGTGGTGAACGCTGGCGTTCCTGTCAAAGTAACAGTTCGATTTTGCACGGCAATCTGACCGCACGCCAAAGCGTTCATGTGCTGCCCGGCCCCGCCGGAGATTGTATAATTTCCAGACGCCTGCACAAAAGCGCCGTTGAATGCAAATATATGATCGGCAGCACAGGCACCAAAGTTGCACGCCTGGAATCCGATAACAGCGAGAGGGGATAGGTTGTCAATACAGCGCCCCGAGGTCGTGGTTTGAAGTTTGAAGCCACGGATCGAGAATTTTCCGATCACGCCCTCCGCAGCGGTAAAGCAAGACGCGCTCGTTGTGCTTTGGATGACGTTTGATGGCGTTGACTCGTCCCCGACAATGATGAGCGTCCCCGAACCCACCATCGTCTTTAAGGAGACGCTTGCGGTTCGCGTCCCAGCGCCGACCTGAATTGTCACATCGTAGGTGCCGAGATCGAGGCCAGCCGCTACATCGACCGCCTTCTGGATGGTGAGAAACGCCCCTCCACTGGTGTTTGCCAGTCCGTCGTTGCTGTCGCTGCCGTCTGTGCGGACGTAGTAAGTGCGCGCGGCAGTCAGCAATTCGCGACTGGTGGTGATGGTGCGATAAAGCGTGTCGAAGTAGGTTTTCAGAGTCGCCTTGAGATTTGCCCACGTCAGTTTTTTAAGAACATTTGATGCCGCGCTATCGACAAGCGCCAGTTCATCGGCGTCAACCGGCGTAGCTTTCGACGCTGCCGCGTTCGTGTCTCCAGCGACATCGCCGCCGCTGGTGAACGCGACCCACGCGGCCCCATCATAAAAGCGCAGATTGTCGGAAGATGTGTTCCAGTAAAACTGCCCTTCGACCAGTGCGTCGCCGTCGTTATCGAGCGTCGGATCCGATGCCTTCGACCCTAGGTACGTGTCGTCAAAGCTATCTAGCGCCGCCTCCGCTGCAGCCTGCGCGGCCTCAGCCGCAGCCTGCGCCGCTTCAGCAGCAGCCTCGGCAGTCTCAGCGTTGGTCTCAGCAGTCTCAGCGTTGGTCTCAGCCGTCTGAGCAGCAGAGGCGCTGGCTGACGCCGCGCTGGCCGAAGCCGACGCATCTGACGCGCTAGAGGCAGCAGCAGAAGCCGCTGCGTCTGCGTTGGTCTCTGCGGTCTCCGCTGCCGTTTCGGACGCAGCCGCCGCCGCTGCACTGGCCGCCGCCGCAGCCGCAGAAAGTTCTGCGAGATTGGTGTTCTCAAGAACGTCAGCAAGATCGGTCGGGAGTTTGATCGCGGCCCGAACCTTGATCGACGCCTGCGGGCGCAGCCTGATTTTAAGCGCCATTACAGGCCGTCCAGAACGCTGATGGTGCCGAGAAGAACCTGCGAAACAATATCGTTGTCCTCATACAGAACGCCGACTTCGTAGGTTTTTGGATTGATGCCGCCCATCGCATCTGCCGTGGCGACAAACGACACAATGCCGTCTCCGGTCACGGTCAAATCACCGCCCGTTAGGCT
>Ga0208898_1000287_pt1 | contig 40472 bp, 50 predicted proteins | sample VirMetDEL_Mar_4_FD_184513 | JGI IMG/M metagenome (GOLD analysis project Ga0208898, IMG submission 184513) | Aqueous microbial communities from the Delaware River and Bay under freshwater to marine salinity gradient to study organic matter... | ecosystem: Environmental > Aquatic > Marine >... | reverse complement strand
ACGTCCTGTTTCGCTCAAGACTAACGACATCATTTCTGTACGTACATTCTTAGACAAATCACGCATTGGTGCAGACTTCTCTTGGATAGTACGTCCCAAGCTCTGCAAGCCATCGTCAGACAAGAAGATAATATCCTTACCTGTCACTTGAACGCTGTCACGAGCAATACAACCAACACCAACAACAGTGTCTGATAGTTGCATTGTTGCAGGATCATCAGCACCGCTGTACACAAGTATCTGAGTTTTACCAAAGATGATGAGGAAGTTGTTGTGTATTTTTAGTGCAGTAATTTCATCGTTGCCGTTAGGCCACACTTTAGAAACATCTATACTACCGGAACTACCTGTATCCCACTTGAATCCTGTGAGTAGGTCTGACCAATATACTGTGGTGTTATTGGTATCCGTTTTGGCAACCCAGAGTCTACCAAAGCCAGACTGAACAATATCACCAGAAGGAACCGTGCCGCTATAGTCTGCGTGTGCAGATACTTCGTCACAAGTTGTACCATCATAGTATACTGGGTCTTCTCCTTCTCTAAATAAATAAATCACCCCGTTAAGGTTGGCACTGTCAAAGTTGCCATCACTAACGGTGTAACTTGCAGGAGTGATGTCAGTAAGCGTTGTGGTTCCTTCATAAATTGCGGTAGCAGAAGCACTAATCACTTCTGTTGTACCGTCAGCTTTAACAAATTCACTGATGTGAACTAAACTATCCCCACCAGATGTTGTAATATAGTTCCATCCTTTACGAGCACCAATACGTCCAAATTGGTCAATGACGCAGTTGTCAGCAACCAGAGCAAACTGCTCAGAGAGTGACGTAGGGCTGTCCTGAGTGTTTAACCCAAAGAAGCCCGGTGCTTGGATGGCAATACTTTGTAGCTGTTTAGCCATTAGGTTACATTCCAGTTGACTTCTTCAGGACGCAGATTAGCTTCTAGTGCCACTGCATTGGTAAGGTCTGCTTGTGCAAGTGCTACCTGTTCTCCTGCTGATTGTCCTCCAGTTTCACCACGCTCACGTAAGGCGTAAGCAAAAGCAAACTGTGCAATGATAGGATCAGGTAGGTCTGTTGTGTCTGTGTCGTTGACAAGGACGTTATCACGCTTGACGCCGTAGACGTTAATGCTTACGGCTGAGTCTGGAGTTTGATAGAAACGAATCTGTACGTCACCGTTGCTGTCAACACCCTCTAGTGCATAATACTGGATAGTGCCTTGAGCATTGTCTGTTCCTAATGACAACTCACGAATACGCTGAAGGGACTCTTGAGGAATGACCCTGTTGTTTGTTTCATCATGTACGTACAGCACTTCTGAACGAACACCAAAGTCTGTCAAAGGATACAAACGTGTTCCTGCTACGGTTGTAATAGGAAATGTTGTACGTAATACAGACCAGTCCCAAGAAGACTCAACATACCGGATAGCGTCATTGACAAAAATACCAATAAGTTTAGAGTAGTCTGTGTCGGTTACAGAAGCTACTTCTTCCTCACGGAGCCGTAGTAGTGTTTTGTTTACAAGGTCTAAGTAGGTCATATCTATCTCAGTATATCACATTTTTTGTTAAATGTCAAGATGTTTGTTGTACGGGAGTCACCGGACGCACAGCAGACGGTTGATTCATAATTGCTAATACCTCTGAATCTTCATACTTTGTTAACCGTGGTCTTGCCAATGGGCCTTGACTACTACGTTGAGGTGTAAATTGTGGTTGACGCTCAGCCAGTAATTTGGCTTCTACTGCATTTAATTGATCCTCTAGTGTGCCAAACTGTCCTGCAAACAAATCTTGTAGTTCTTGTGTTTGGTCTGCTATAGTGTCACCTAAGCCTGTAATGTAATCGTCTACAGTTTCAAAAGTGTCATTACCAACTACTTCTCTAACGTAATCTTCAATCTTAGCAATCTGTTCTGATGTTGCACCTGTTGCATTCTTAAATGCAGCGGCGGCTTCGTCCCATCCTTCATCTAATACTTTTTTCCAAGCCTCAGCAGTTTCTTTAAGTTCGTCAGGAACAAGATTTATCCAATTACCACCTTCTAAATTTAATAACTCAGTAGTACCTGCTAAAGCGGCGGCAATTTGTGTTGGAGAAAGATCATCTCCTGAATCTAATGTTCCTGCGGCTTGCATAATAGAACTAATGGCTTGTCCTGTAGGGCCACCAAAGACAGCGATGGCGGCTTGAATGTAAGGATTACTAATTACATCCATTGTTGCGTCGCCAATACGATCTAAAACTGTTGTAACATATTTGCCCGGATCACCTACGCCAAAGACATCACCAACGGCTGTTTCTCTACGTAAGTTAAGTGCTTCTTGACCTTCTTCTGTTGCAATGTTTTTTTGGTAATAATCAAAAAATCCTTGCTCATCAGCCAAAGCTGTTTTTAATTCATTTGCTTTAGCAATATCACCTGACGCAATTGCTTGGTCTAATGCATCAAGTCCTTCAGAGTATGCTTGACCACCTTTAGCAAATTCAAATGCTGTTTGTCTGTCGTCAGTGCGTGAGTACCCTAATGCCTCGACTACCTCTACAGGAAGTTTGTTACCAGATTTACGAGCGTTATAAAACAGACTACCTAGATCAGCGATACTTCCTTGTTGTGCCACACCCAACATAGCTAATTTATCAGATTTAGTTTTTAATCCGGCAATATCACCTAAGAACTCTTCAGACTGTAAGAAAGACGTTCGCATTTGCTCAGGTGTCAGCGCACCTGTTTCAAGTTGTTGTGTCCAGTATTGCCGCCCTTCAGGATCAATTTCTTCTTCGGGGCGTCCTAGTAAGCCTGTAAATGCACTAGTAACATCAAAAGCCCTACCTTCAGAGCTTCCTTCAATTTCTCTACGTACCTGTTCTTGTGTTGCTCCAGATGCTAACCGACTTGACCAATAGTCTAATGCACCTGTATCAGCTTCTTTTGAGCCTAAAGTTCGCCCAAGTTCACCTGTGTAAATATCCTCAATAACTTTAGTGTAGTCTGCAGGATCAATAGTTCCGCTTAACATTCCAGTGTTTTGTTGTTGTTCTTGTTGCTGATTCTGTTGTTGATTCTGTTGTTGATTCTGTTGAGCCGCTAATGCTTGGTTAATAATAGCACGAGATTCCGCAGGTATAAAACTACTTGTAACTTGAGTTTGTCCTGAAGCTAACGCCCTATCTAGTAATGCTTGTTGTCCCGGAGTTAATGCCATCTATATCACCACTTCTTACAAGACCAATAACGGGCCGTTAGTTTACTAGGAGGATTGGTGTCACACTTGTGACGAGCACGGAAGCTCTTACGCCGTGCAGGTTGGTCTTTTTTAATTGTCATGTTGGGGTCACCAAAGCGTATTGTCTTGGTCTTGTTACCTTCTTTAGCAACAACAACAAACTTCTTAGAGCCACCCGGAGTACGCTTAGGTTTGTTGTAAGCACTGACACCTGCTCTAGCTAACTTTGGGTCTTTAGACTTTGGCATTTAACCCCCTTGAATCACATTGTTTTCTTCAATCAACGACACAAGCAGTGTCATTTGTTGCGTAGCAAATGCAGAGATACTGTCACCTTCACGCATCATAATAAAAGAATTAATTGTTCCGCCAATCTGAAGAAAATCTTTAGCTGTTACCGTGTAACCTTCAAGGACAGAAAATGTAGAGTCTTGAGCCGCACTGTAATAATCAACCTCTACACTACCATTAGAGCCACTGGTATTGGTAATGTACATTAGCACCCACTGTGCGCTTTTACCTGCCGGTACAGTGTACACAGTCTGTGAAGTGCCTGTCAGTACAGCACCAAAGGTTTTCTTAATACTCATTTTTTCTTCTTCGCTGTTCTAGCGGCTTTTTTAAACGCTGTAGCGGTAGGTGCGCCTTTACTACCGGGCTTACGCATCTTTTCCTTGCTACCGGCTTTAATGCGCTTACGTTTAGCGTGGATATTCGCATATAACCCTCTAGCCATTACTTTTTCTTCTTCTTTCCGTACTGGACTTTCTTTCCAGTTTTCTTAGCTGCGGCTTTTGCTTGAGCCATACCCTTGGCTGTATATGAATAATGTTTGCTTCCTACTTTTGGCATTACTTCTTCCCCATTACTTTATCAACACCTTTGATTCCAAAGGACGCTAACACTGCTGTGTATAACAAGAATTGAAACCATTCTGGTAGTCCTGCTAACACTTCAAATGCACGATGCACACGTTCAATCACATCCATATCATCTACCGCTACACCGTATCCTACAAAGACAATTGGTAACGACAACAAGATCGTAAACCATTCATCCTTCCAACTATGAGCAGATGCGTCAGCCATACGAGCTTCCCAGTCTGCATCAGTCTTAATTCGTTCTAACTTGACCTCTTGTTTAATCTTGGCCTCGTCTACTTTGCCTTTGATAAATCCTTTGGCAAGATCAACGACAGGGCCAATGAGTGCTGTCCACATTACATACTATCCTTTTTGATAGGTACACAAGCCATACCACGAGGATCAGTTGTGTCTGCCATGATTTCCATAGCCTTATCAAAACAGTCTTGTGGGCTTGAGAACTCCTGTTTCTCTACTATTTGCAATATTCCGGGTTGCAATGCAATTGTAAAAATGCCTATTACAATCCACATATTAAGTGCCTTTATTTGTTACGAGCCAATATAGGAAGTAAGCACATATGCCAACAGCAGAAAGGGTGGCCACGGTAACAGTGATACCAATACACCAGTCTTTAATGAGTTTACGTCTACGGGCTTTCTTTTTTCGTTCTTCATTTTCTGCCGCTTCACGGCTTTCCTTCATCTGTTTTTGGAATGCAAGCCAATCCGTCCAAAGATTTGCCCTGCCCTGCCATATCATCATTTGCTTCAGAGAATTTTCATATTCTCTAAGTTGCTCTGTTGCTTGGAAGGCTTGCATATCGGACTTGTATCCATGCTCATGCGCCTTCTTCTGTATTTCAGCCTTGAGGCCAAAGTAGTCTGCGAGTGCATCGCCCGCCTCATAGATTTCTTTACCGTTTGCTATGGCTTCCTTAATAACACCAAAGGCGGCATTAGCGGCGGCAAGCTCAGCTATCATCCGGAGGTTTCCTTCCTAGAAGCCTCTGTACTGTCTTTGTTTCATAAATGCGGATTGCTGTCCACACAAGGGTGAATAAGGCCGCCAAAGGAGGTAACACTTCTCCAATGGTTCCAACTACGGTGAGTACACTAACTGCATCAACGACTTGCTTAGTGCCTTCTGTTGCCATCTGTGTCACATCCTATCCTTAAGGCTTTACAGGCCAGTCAGCCTCTTCCAAGTATGGGAAGTTTGCGTGAGATGTAATGTCCCTGAGAGCCTGACGGTAGGTTGTCATTGCGGCTGACAGCGTGTTGTCAGACAGTGCAAGGTAGTCTGTTTCAGCGAGTAAATTATCACGTTTTATGCGTACATTAGACGCTTTAAAATCGTCATACTCTTGAACTTCATCAGATGACTTATCAGATACAGTCCAACCATATGTCCAAACACCATCAATCTGAGTCGGTGTAGCATCCTGAGTTACTGCCTGTGTGCGCTCAATGTAATCTGGCACATCAGCGACAACAGCAGGATACACATCAAATGCCGCTAGTATCTCTGTTGGGATTTTCTTCGGGAATGAAACATTCGGATTATCACGGCGTAATTGACCGATTGTATATTCTGTCGGTGTACCGTTTGTAAGTTTAATATACATAACTATTCCTCTATCTGTGTGAATACACCCGTACCTATTGGGGCGTTGCTGTGCGAATCAGTTGTACTTGCAACTGTGTAAGAACCGACAGTGTAGTTTAAAATTGAAGAAGTAAACCCCCCGTAATCCGTTGCATTTTGTCTAGTCAAGGATGTTCCTGTTGACGTATATGTTAATGAATAATCACCAGTTCCATAATTTCCAGTTAATGATCCGTCAGAAGGAAGTTTTGCGATAAAAGCATTCGCTCCTAGGGTAACGCCCCACCTGCCACAGATTATTAAATTATCATTCGGATCAACTGTTACACCTAGTATCTGGCAGTTATAACTTGTCTCTCCACTTGGGTAAAAAAATCGTTGCCAGTTAATATTTCCAGATGTGTCAACAGAAGTAATAACCCCTCGTCTAGTTGAAGAACTGTTATTGAACTCTTGAAAACCTACAAGATAAATATTGTCCGATGAATCAATTGCTAATTTTTGCCCTTCAACTTTATTGTTTGTGGCGTATTTATATATGTAGGTTAAAGCAGATCCATCAGATGCAATTTTCCCTAGCAGTAATCCAGCATCAGAACCGCCTTCTTGACCTGAAAAATAGAGATTGTTACTAGAGTCAACAACACAACTTTCTATCAAACCAACCGCTGTGTTTTGCCTCATCTCCCACTGAACAACACCGGAAGAGTTATATTTAATAGCGTTAACGTCTCCACCTGAAATAGATGCAACAGCGTACACATTATCTGAGCTATCAACGACAACCCCCCTAGACCTTTCACCCGATGAAAGGTTGTTATAATGAAACCCTCTCCCCCAGTTAATAGAACCATCAGATGAGTCAATAGATATAACAGAAGGAGCGGAATCACCGGTATTGGTACTTCGGAATTTACCAGCAATTAAAACATTATCGTTACTATCTCGTGCGGCATCAAAAATCTCTGTTGTACCGTTGCCACTGTATTTGATTTCAGTATCTCTAGCTCCTGTATCTGGATTCAATGCCAGATAGAACATAGAGTCGCCTCCTGCCTGACTAGGAAAAAATACTGGGGTGTCGTCCGAAAGAACAGTGACAGCATAGCAGTCGGGTCTAGATGTATTTTGTTTAGCAAACTCATGGTCACCGTCAGCACTTAATTTAACAAGACAATTTCCATCAATTGCAACAAATTCAATTCCTGCGGCGTAAACATTACCAGAAGAGTCTGTTGCTACGTCCCGAAAATAGAAATTTTCAGATTGGCTAAGCTCATAAACCCTATACCAATAAGAGTCCCCACCCGCATTACCTGCGGCGGCCATGATTGTTTTAACGGATGTACTCATCGGTTACCCCATTGCTTGCCCAGCAGTGAATCCGTACCATGTTGTGCCACCGTCATGCGTGATAAACACAAAGTAGTCAATCGCACCACTGTCGGTAGAGATAGTTGGTGCAGTCGCCGCAGGCCAGTCAACAGAACTAGGCCATGTAATTGTGCGAGCCGTTGAGTCCTGAGCAATTTTGAGCGTAAATGCCGACACCTTGCCAGTTGACGCAGGGTTACTGAACGTGTACGTCACGTTCTCTGTCAGGTCATGGTAAAAGTTTGTGCCATCCTGAAGATCAATGGTTGCCGCATTTGACGTTGAAGTAATTGTCGTAAACTCTTCAGAAATACCGTTATCAAACGTGACAACACCATTCGCATCAGCAGTCAAAACCTTGGATGCTTCTGAGGTTCCTAGCGTTGTGATGTCAAGGTAGTTTAATTCTGCAGTTGTTGCTGTTACACCGTCAATCTCTGAAACACTGATAACCCCATCAGCAAGCTGTCCACCTGTTGCTACAACGTCTGCTAAGTCTCTTGCTTTGCTCATGTGTTACTCCGGTTTAGTAGGCCAATCGGCATCTTGTAAATGGGGAAAGTTGGTATGGGTTGTAATGTCTCTAAGAGCCTGACGATAGGTTGACCATTCAGTTGCTACTGTATTACCTGCTTCAAGTGCTTTTAAGGCAATCCAATCTGTCTCAGCTAACTTAGCATCACGCTGTGTGCGTACGCTTGCACCTGCTTCAGCATCTAGCTTGGCTTGGTAGGCCGCTTCATGCTCTGCCTTTGTGGTAGTCACACCATCTTCTGTAGTGTCAGCGAACATGTCACGCTCTACCCACGCATACACCCAGTTGCTGTTCGCATCCTGCACAACACCGTTGCGTACTACGACTTTATAGTCACCTGATGGTGCAGGAGCAGGTGCTATGAGTACAGGGTCAATGCCCAGTGCATCACAGACGTTGGCGTTCCATACTCGTGGTAGGGACATATTTGGGTTGTCTCTCCTGATTTGGCCTTGATTCTTGACCTCACCAGTTGCTCGTACTCTATATTCGCTCATGTTGATTCTCCATTTAAGCGATTGCTAGGAAGATGTAGGTTGCATTGTTTGTATTTACATCTGCGTTACTTGTGACTGCAAAGCCACTTGATACGGGATCAATGTCGTCACTACCAGTGTCTTGAGCATTTACTGTGTTCAGTTCTAAGCGTGGATCGTTACCTGCAACAATGCCTCGTTCTGAGTCGTAAACGTGCCAGTCACCTGTGCTGTCAGTTCGCTTGATTAAGACAAACCTCGCACCTGCACTAAACCCACAGTCAATGGTCTGGCTTGATCCGTTACCTGTGTAGCTTCCCACTTTGGATACGCCGGGTAGTGTGGCGAATAGGTAGGCGATATAAGAGTTACCACTTGCACCTTGGTCTGAATTAGTACCTATTGAAAACACAGAAGATGTTGGCAGAGTTGCTCCAGAATTACCTTTTGCGTTAGTTAGATTTAAATAAAGATAATCTAATGTCCCATCAATACCAGTTGTATATACTCGCCAATTTGTTGATGAATCTCTGTTTTTTATAATAATTAGCTCAGGCGCAACACCCAAGTTATGACTTACTGTAGTTACACTACCTGTCCCCTCATAAGCCACCACATCAAAGAAACCGGGCGCACGGCGGAACATCCATCCATAATAAGTGGATAGTGATGCCGAACTGTCTCTAAACCCATTCTGGAAATCCATAAGGTATTGGGAATTAGCTACTTCTGCGGATGTTGCATTAGATCTTAAATAGTTTCCGCTAGCTAGCCTAGATGCCCATATCCAATCATCATTGGCAACAGAGTCACGCTGTATTCCTAAGTCAACAGGCCACGGTGAGTTATACGCAGGAGGAGACGGGCTTGTCTGACCAAATTGATCCATCGCAAACACCTCAGTCCCACTCTCAGGAGTCTTCATCGGGCCACGGCGGATGGCGATGTAGATGTAGTCAATGTTGTTATTATTTGGAAAGTTGTTATTCCCTCCGCCTAACTTAAATCCTGTTGCGGTTGGGTATAGCAAAAATGAGCTGCCCACAGACTCCGCACTACTGGTATTAGGGGCAAGCGCATTATATTGAGAGTCTGTCATTCCACGCATTGAGTCGTAGATAAACCAGTTGTCCCACTGGGGATCGTCATCAGCGGCCTTTACTAATACCCACTGAGGTTCAAAACCTAAAGTTATTTCATTCCCGGATGTACCATTACCCGTATAACTACCACACTTAATAATGTCCTGATCTGCGTCCTCACCAAACTCACCATCGCCATCGTTGTGGGCGAATAGGTACATCACATATTCTGCTGAATTTTCATTTAAAGCATTGCCTACTGTTACATGAGTGTCTGAAACTGAACTGTAATATCCGGAGTTAATGCTTACGTCTGATGTTGCGTTTAAAAACATAAGGTTATTTGCGGCTAACGATCTGTGAAATGTAACCCATGAGTTTGCGGCGTTTGTTTGCTTTATGATAATAAATCCGGGAGAACTTCCTAAATTATGAGCGTGGGCTTTTGTTCCATTATTTGATCCAGCGTCTGCTGTAAACGTCACAACATCAAAGAACTTTGGAGCCTTGCGGAATGTCCAAGAAGCGTAGTCGTCGCCATTTGTAGACACAGCAACATTAGTACCTAGACTAAAACCATTGGAGTTAAAGGAACTTAACTTATTTGTATCGGTGGCTTCTGCGCTGGTAGTGTTAGAAAGAATATTTTTCCCTGCCCCACGTTCAGTATCAAACCAGTAATGACCATATGTATCATCCCTGTCTTTAATCCAAACCAACCCGCCTTCGCCATCTAGGTCAACACCGTTGGTGATTGTCTGAGATGCTCCAGTCCCAGTGTACAAATACGTTGAGAACACTTCCTCGACATACAGTCCCTCACCTGCGGCGTTCCCTGCGGCGGCTGTTGTTAGTGCCTTACCTAGCATTAAACAAAGTTCCCGACGTAAGCTCCGTAGAGCGTGGTGGAGATTTTCCAGAACACAAAGACATCACTGGCTGTAGACGTTGGTGCAACATTGCCTCCAGATGTCACCCACGTCACCGTAGGAAATGTTACTGGGCTTGAGTCACCACCTGTAATGTGTAGCACCAGAGTCTGTCCTGCTTCTAATGAGTCAGTGAATGTTGGGCCAGATGAAGCACAGGTTTGAATAGAGCCGTTGGCAGGGTCTAAGGCGACAGTACCCGATGTACCTAATGTGTATACAGTTTCCTTGAGTTCGCCAAAGGTTTGCTGTGCTGTGTAGGTCTGTGCTACATCTAGCTTGGCTGTGTCAGCATCGTAGGCTTGTACATCTGTACCAATTACTAAGCCTAAGTTAGTACGGGCTGTGGAGGCACTAGCAAGATCAGATAGGTTATTTGCAACCTGAGCAAACTTAGCGTCTGCGGCGGCTTGTGTGTACGTGTTAGCAAGCTCAAAAGAACCGTAGGCTACAATGTCTACAATGTCACCTGCTGTAGCACCTGTTGTCAATACAACACTTGTTCCATTAGTTGCTGTAAAGTCTGTACCTGCAAGGAGCTTGACACCGTTAAGGTAGACATCTACAAAACCAATGTCGTATGTAATTGCAAATGTTGTTTGGCTTGCTGTAGCTGTGTATGTCTGACGTTCTGACGTACCGTTGACAGCACTACCTGCCGCTACCCATGAAGAACCTGTGTAAACGTACATGAGTTCTGAAGAGGTGTCAAAGTATAAAGCACCTGTAATTAGTGCATCACCATCGTTGTCCAATGCAGGAGCAGTTGCTTTAGCTCCTAGGTAACGATCATCAAAGCTGTCATACGATGCCGCCGCATTAGTTTCAGAAGTAGCCGCATTAGACTCTGATGTAGCGGCATTAGATTCACTTGTAGCCGCATTAGAAGCTGATGTAGCCGCCGCTGTTGCTGAGTCAGCCGCTGAGGTTGCAGAGCCAAGGATAGAGTCTACATAGCCCTTACGTGTTAATTCATCATCTGTTGCGGGTGTTGCTGTAGATGTAATTGCGTTTGTGCCTAGCGTAATGTCGCCAGTCATCGTACCACCTGCTAACGGCAGATAATCAGCAACCTCTGTCTGTACGTAAGCCGTTGTAGCAATCTGTGTGGTGTTGGTGTCTGCGGCCGCTGTAGGAGCCGTAGGAGTGCCTGTAAGCGCAGGAGAAGCTGTGACAGCATAGTCACCCAGCTCAGTCTGTACGTAGGCTGTTGTAGCCACTTGAGTGGTGTTTGTATCAGCCGCCGCTGTAGGGGCTGTTGGAGTACCTGTCAATGCAGGAGATGCTAAAGGAGCCTTGAGTGCAAGACTATTTGTTACTGTTGTAGAAAAGTTAGCATCATCACCAAGTGCCGCCGCTAGTTCGTTAAGCGTATCTAAAGCACCGGGAGCACTGTCAATCACTGCACTGACTTCAGAGTCTACATAGCCTTTAGTAGCCGCATCAGTAGATACTGTTGGCGTACCAAGACCTGTAATCTTGTTTGTACCCATTGCGATAGCACCAGACATAGTGCCACCGGAAAGATTGAGTTTTGTTGCATCACCTGTGTCAACATAGGCTTTGACAGACTGCTGTGTTGGTATTAGTGTAGCAGAGTCTGAAGCCATGTTGTCTTCATCAACAAAGGCTGTTGCTGTAATTGTACCATCAGACAAGCTACCAAACTGTACTGTGCCTGAAGTAGTAATAGAAGAAGGGGTAGTACCTAATTCAACGACTGATCCGCCGTTGTCTTGTGTAAACAGTCGCTTGTCTTCAGTGTTGACTGCTACCTCACCCACATCTACATCGGATGTCGTAGGTACTGCTGAAGCTGTTGTAGATTTCTTGAGGAGGATTTTAGAGGCCATTACCTAGTCCTGTTGTGGTTGGGTCAATGTAAAGAGAAGGCCCCCGAAGGGGCCACCTCAGTGGTTGCTTAGCCCGGGAGAGCTAGAACAAAACCAGTTTCAGGACGTAATACCTGTACACCGTACAATGTATCAGCAGTCATGAGGTCAGCAAGGTACTCTTGCTTGTATTGAGTTTGAGTGCGAACACCCATCTGCTCTGCCAACACCATAGTGTCACGGTGTGCTAAGATAGCACCACGAGTGTCGTTGACAGAAGTAGTTGCAGTGTTCTGCGCTGCTGTTTCAATAACAGGTACGTTAGAAGAAACGTAAACGTCTACACCGTACAGGCTACCGATCTGGCCGTTGTTAACACCACCAGTTGTTACAAAGTCAGAACTGTTGTAACGATCAATACCCAAGATGTCACGACGAGCCGATGGAGGGATGATAATGAAACGTCCGTCCATTGGTGTGTCTTGGTCATCCATGAGCTTGATAAGCTGACGGAAAGCAAGGTCAGTAAAGACATCAGTGTCTTCCATAGTGTCATCAGCGTAAGTAGCAATGCCGCTTGAGCCGTTGACGTAGTAGGCGTTTGAATGCTCCCAGTTAGCAGGATCAGTTGGGTCTGTAGCAGTACCGTCACCGAAACGCAAACCAAGGTTGTACAAGTCATCGTCAAGCTGAAGTGCCAACGCATAACCTGCATCGTCAGTGTAGAAACGACGCATTGAGTCAAGAGCCTGAACGTCTACGATGTCTTCAATGAAGCGTGAGTATTCAAAGTGCTTGTCAATGCTGATCTGTACTTCTGATTCAGTGTCAGCTTGGATGGTGACCGCAGTGTTCGCCGCCTTAGCTGTGGCAGAACCACGAGTAGGCTTAGGAATATGCAGAGTGTCACCCTTCTTACCAACCATAGACATTTTGTTGACGAGGTTAGCGAGAACGAGGTTCTTCTTGTATGCGGCGATGATTTCATCGGACCACAGTTCTGGGATAAATGTAGCAGCATTAGTGCTGTTTACAATGGAGGTACTGCCTCCGGGATATGCGACTTTAGCCATGATAAGCTCCTAATAGCTATTTAACACGACCCTCAGCGTACGCTTGCCTAATCTCAGGCATTAATGATTCGTAACGTCTTGGGTCTCTTTGCATGAGTTCTAATAAATCAGCACGACGGTAAACTTTACGAGATGGTCTTTCTCCAGAACCACGAGATGTACCTGTGGAAGCTTCTTTCAAAGTTTGCTTGCGTTGTTTCTTTTCTGCCTCAACAGTCATATTAACAACGTCAGAGCGTTCTTTCCATAGGCTTAACAATTCATCAGCAGAATCAAAGTCGTATTCTTGGTCGGCCTGCACAAGTAACCGTTTCCGGATTGTTGAGCCTTGAACCCATTCAGCAAACTTTTCATTTTTTAAAACATCTGCAAAATCAGGATGTTTAGCTTTTAACTTTGCTAACGCCTCTGCCTTTTTAAGCTGTAATGCAAGTTGTTGCGATTGCTTAACAGACGGATGGTTGTCTACAAAGTTCTGAATTGTCTCTCGAGGATTTTCAAAGAAGTCCTCATCACTAAAATTAGCTGTCGTATTGTGGGCTTGTTTTTCTTGTGTGACGGTTTGCGAGTTAATGTACTGATCTACAACTCGGCGTAATTCTCCGACTTCTTGTCCCTGACGACCGACAAGCTTTTCAGCTTCTTGGTGCATTGTGATAATTTCTTTAACAGACTTACCACGATATTTGTCAGGTACTTCGTCATCAACAGAGTCCTCCGTAGATTCCTCTTCTATCGTTTCTTCAAGAATTTCCTCTTCAGGTGCTTGCAAATTTGATAGTTCTTCGCCTTCGTTTAGTTCGAGTTCTTCTTCTCGTTCGTCAATAAATTTTGCCATATATTAAACTCCGTAGCATTAAGCTATTATGGAAGTATTATTTATTAGCGGCTCTCTCATGATCTCTTGCCCACTTATCATCAGCATCGGGCCAACCGAAGCCTTCAAATTTCGTAGAGATCGGAGCGATTATCCGCTTCGCTGTTTCACCGCACTCAGGACACGTAGCATAAGAATCCGAAGAATCTACCCACTGTTCCTCAATGTGGTTACATTTGGTACATTTAAAGTCATAACGTCTAATCATTTAATTTGTCCTTGATTAGATCGTATGTGCTTTTAATGTTTGTTTCAAACCGCATCATTCGGAAAAGCATAGCTCTTTCTCCTTTGATACGATTTAAATCTTTGTCATCCTTGATGTGTTCAATTTTGTACCCATCATGGATTTCAGTAATTTCGGTTACAAATTGCTTCCAACCATCGGAGGCAAACAAATCAAAGTATGTTTCATAATACTTTTCTTCTTCTTGTGTCAAAGCATTCTCCTTTACGGTGCTTGTTATATAGTATTATTCTATCATACTTTGATGAAAAAGTCAACCCCTCTATTGACTTTGATTCATTTGTTTGTCTACAATTTTTTCTTTACTTGCAATCTCACGTTCTTTCAAGTACAATTCAGCTACCCTAGCCCGTCTTGCAAACTCAGCATCATCTTCGGAACCTTCTTTAAGATTCTTAGATAACGCCGCAATCCGTTTGATTTCAACTTCCTGTGGTAACAATTGAGTCTCCACAGCATTCTGTTGAATACGGCTTTGAGATTCTTGTGCTTGTGCTTGCAAGGCCGCAATAGCCGCTTGCTCTTTTTGCACAGCCAATTCAAACTGTGCTTGCTGTTGTTGCTGTACTTGTGGATTAGGTTGCATTGATTGTTGCAATTGTTGAATCATAGCTTCACGATTCGATAACTGCATGTTATCAATGATTGCCTGTACAAGCATTGGGTACATTGGAGAGTCTTGACCCATAGTCTGCAACAATTGTACAAGTTGTGTTACCTCGTACTCACGGGCAATAATACCAAGAGAGCTTGTTGGTAAGAACTTAAAGTCCTGAGCAGGGTACATTTCTGGGTTAAACTGCATATAACGCCATGCAGTCTTCGAAACAAACGGAAGTAGGAAAGACTCTTGGAAGTTAATCAAAGTCCGCTTGTGACGCTTGATAATAGCTCCTAGAGACATTGAAATACCTGCCGCCGTAGCATCACCGTTAATACTTCCGGGAATACCTGCCGCATCAATTGCACCGGTGGCCATTTGCACCATCTGTTGTAGTGCTTGAGCCTGTGCAAACGATGTTTGATCTAAGCCACCAAACTTAAATGGCTGTAAAATCTCAGATGGGTTACCGTTTGTAAGAATCATCTTACCCGGACGTACCTCTGGTTTCATGCCACGTGGTAGACGTGAGGCATCAATAGCCATCATTGGATGGATAGTCAATGCAAGCGCATCGATACGTGCACGAAGTTCTGTATCCAAAGCCTTCTGAGAGTTATATCCCTTCTCACATACTCCACGACCCCAGAAACGACCGGGCACTACGTCCCATGGGAAGGCCACAATCGGACGATCTCGCATCATGTAGGGGTTTTTCTCTATTTTAAGCAGTTGACCACCGTTAGCGATGACTACAATGGCTTCAACGTACTTTGAAGTTGTATCTTCCGGCTCTTCATCGTCCTCTTCACGGGCTTCGTTGAATAATTCCGTTGGTACATAGCCATAGTAACGTGTTAAACGTACCTTATCTTCTGGATAGATCTGTAATTCACGATCAGGCTCAAGATCAGACTCTTGATAAGCGATATCTAGGTCAATATCTCGGTAGTAACCACGCTCAATGTCCATTTCGACTTGGTGCATAGGCACAAATTCGTCTACAGCAACGCCAAGAGCTTCGTCAATACTTGTAGCAACAGGGTCAATCAAGAAGTTCTGCGGCAAAATAGGACGTAGTTTAACTACAAAACGTTCCTCAGCCATCACACCGACAGCTTGCATGGCCCCATCCATCAAAGGTTGTGTTGCAGGCTTGAGCTCATCGGTAGCTTCCAAGACTAATTCGCCAATCCCGGTGCCGTAGACAGCCGCATTAAGAATACACTCTGCAATAGACTTACGGGCTTTGCTGTATTCAAAGTCTTCTTGGAGTTGATTTCTGATTTGTTGAATGTCGAAGGGGTTTTGATCGGCTAGGTCGTCACGAATGTCAAACCACTTACCTCGACCAAAGGTTGCTTCTTCAACTTCTGCCACCGAAGACTCGACAGCTTGTTGCAAAGCAGGACTAATAATCTTAGAACGCTCAGACTGCCGTAAAGAATCTTCTGATGCCCAGATACCACGCCAAAGACGATAGTATTCATCAAAGCGTTCTTGATAGTTTGAGCGATAGTGGTCTCGCCACTCTTCGCATTTGTCCATTACCCAGCTTTCTACGTTCTGGGATATAATGTTGGTTTCTTCTGCCATTTTAGTATCCTGCTAATTTGTCCGTAAATTCAAAGTCGTCTTCTTCAAAGTCCACATAGTAGCTAATTTGTGCAAGTTGATCGACGTAGGCTAATGCGTCTACCAAGTCATCGTGCACCAAAGGATTAGGAAACTGGAAGAGCTCATCTAAAAACTCTTCGTTCCAATCACCTTTGTTTAGCTTAATCTGATCGTTTTCAAAGCGACCTTGTAATGCCCACACGATACGATCAGTTTTCTTTTTGTTACCGTGTGTTAGCTCTTCAATACGGAAGTATCTCTGACGAGCTTTCATAAGGTCAGTTATATAAGGAAGGACTGCATTCCGCAATGAGCCTTTTTCGACACCGACTGCAACCGGTTCGTATTTCTGCACTGCTTGGAATATCTTGTGCGCTGTTTTTTTAATATCCCAACGCCCATAAATTAATTCAGCAACCCACCAACCATCGGTGTTTGCTTTGACCACTGCTATGCAGGTCTTATCCAATCGCTTAGCCTTGGCTGTCGTTGCAACCGCAACATCTGCAAAGCCTGCCAAATCCACTGCTATATAGTAGTCACCCACATCTGGTTCGTCTTCGTCAAACTTAACCCAGTCTTCTTTAAAGATTTCTGAGCCCAGTGCTTCAAAGCTTGCCATAAATTCCTGACGGAACGCATACGATGACATGGACTTCTTAGCTGTATCAATTTCCTCCGGATCAAGCAGAGGGTTATCATACGAAGTAAAGTGCCATCCACGGTACGTCTCATCTTTACTGAGCTCTGCGTACTTGTAAAGCTCGTAGAAGTGATTCCTTCCCTTTGGTGTCCCAATAAAAAGTGCATGGCCCTTCTGATCCGCAAGTGCCGGTCTCAAGACCTCTTCCCACACCGATGGCTTCATGTCCGCATACTCATCCATTACCAAGAACTTGAGGCTAACACCTCGCATAGTATCCGGTCTGTCCGCACCCTTTAATGATATGGTTGCACCGTTAATCAGTTTTATTTGCATGTTGTTGACATGCGATGAGGCAACTACTTGGTGTGCTAAGTCCAAGAGAACACCCCACATAATATCTCTAGCCTGTCCCTGAGTTGGAGCAACGTAAAACACGTGCCCCTTCTCAGTCTGTAATGCATTCAGAATAAGCATCCAAGCCGCCAGTCGAGATTTACCACAACGTCTTCCTGCGGCTACCACCTTAAATCGTTCGGTAGCATTGAAGACCTCTTGTTGCCAAGGTAGTAACTCGACTTTTAAGTCTGTCATACTTTCTGAGTCATAAATGGATTATCCACCGATGTGTAGTCAGCATACTCTTCTACAATTGGACCGGAGGTAAACATGTCTGGATTAAATGCAAGCGATGCTATCTCTTCTTCTGGTGCCAATGTCGGCTCTGCTCGTGCTGATATTTCAGACGCTTCAGGCAGAGCCGCTGATGACTTTCCCACTTCTGTGTCCACCTGTGCTACGATGTCCAAGGGAATCACACCTTCTTCTGGGTAGTCTCTAACAATATACTTATTTGCTCGGTTGACCCATCCAAGTAAATATTTACTCTTGACGGGATCGTTGACTACCAAGTCCAAGTAATATCTTTTGCGCTCCGTGGAGTAGTCATTTGTATTAATACTTGAATCATTGACTGCCTGCAGAGTTTGAGGTCCTAAGACACCATCTTCGTCAACACCGGCAAGACTCTGTAGCAATCGAGTTGCACGAGGTGCCCCTGCATTGACTGCCATGTCTACCACATTTTCTTGCAGATAATCATTCTGAATCTTATCGTAGCCCGGCTTGTAGTAATAGTCCTGAGCGTAAATTTCCATCGCATCTTCTTCCGTCAAACCTTTAATATCAGCCTGACTTATTTCTGATACGTCAACACCTTTATATGCGGCAAGAGCACCGGGAGTAATTCCATAATTAGTCCCAACAAGACGAGACCCTGCATAATTACCAGTGTCATCAGGGTCAGCTTGAAAGCCTCCTTCGTTATTGATAATCCCTTGTAGAATCCGTTTAACATTTTGTGGTATCTTCATGTTCGTACACTTCTCCCTCCGGTGTGTCTCCACCGATAATTGTTGTCTCACCACCTACACCAGTGATAGTAATGTTGACTGCACTCTTTCCACCGGTGCCTTTATCCATTTCAAAGTAGGACATCGGTAATACTCGATCAGCACACATCTTTAAAGCCGCCATCTGACCGGGATGCTCATCGTTGAGGGCAATATGAATAATCTTATCAACAATTCTATCGCCTGCAGTGGCAAGCAGTCTAGCTTTAAATTCGTTAATTCTAGCGGCATCTCCGGGTGGTCTACCACGAACACCTCTATTGCCTTTTTTTCTAGCTTCAACTTCAGATTTCTTAGGTCTTCCTCGTTTTCTTTTAACAGGTTCTAAGATTTCTGTTGTAACTTTCTGTTCTTCTTGGGACATATTGTTTCTCCAATTTAGGTCAATATCTTAACATAAAACTTTATAGCTGTCAAGACATTTTTAGAGGTATGATTTTAAAAATAGTATTGTGTGAGAAATATGTAGAGAAATCAGAGACTTGGTAGCTATGGAGGTACAGCGTAAAATAAAGGTAATTTAGGTCTTTTTTGTTATTTTTAGCTCTTGCAAGTCTATGTGGATACTACACCGCATCAAATTTGTGCAGGCCTGCCCCCGGGGGTCTAGGTAGACCTGGCACAGTTCTTGCTAGTGGTTGTGCGTTAGACTAAAAAGTTCTTGCAAGACCTTACAAGTCGTGGTAGTCTTGCGAGTGTGAGGGCCTATGTAGTACCCACGTATATATAAAATTTTTCTATGGTGCCTATGGTGTACGATTAATAAATACAATTGGAGAATCTTGGTAGGATCGACGACACTATCAATGTCGATAAAGACAAGAGCAAACAACTAAGAGGATATTGCTATGTTTAAACTATCAACAAATCAGAATGGCCGTCGTCGTTTCACTATCGGAAACTTCAAAGGCTTCATTGCAATTCGTAAGCAATTGTCTCGAGGCTTCGGTATTCAGAAGCAGAGAACATTTAACCAATTACACTTGGGAAAATATTCGATAGGTCTTGAAAAGAAGAATCCAGAACGTCAACTATGGAACTGGGTGTAACCAATCACAACCACGGAGGACGGACCAGCAATGGTCCGTTTTTGTTTATGAAAGTAATAGGATGGATCGAGATATACTCGGATGATTCAATGGTCGGTGAATGCTCACCATATTATGATTTACTCGAATGGATAGAAACTCATGAGTTTTAAGAAGTACAACCCAATGATTAATCAATGGTCGCAACAATCGCCAGAGAACATGCAAGATATGGTGATGATGGTGGTCTTATCGATTCAGCAACCATGGCACTCGATAGGAACTCAGATGCGAGATTATCGAGAGTATGGCAGATTTTCCAAGTATGTCTGGGGCAATAAACTCAAGACCTTGAACTGGTTATTGCACAATCGAGACGACCTGTATCGAGAAGTCATGGACTCGATAATGTCCAAAGACGACCTGGGTATGATGGATGCATTCTTAAAGGTCGATGGTCTTGGACTAGCAAAGGCGGGATTCTGTTGTCAATTGGTCGCCGGTCGAGTCGGATGTATCGACGTCCACAATCTACGAAGATTGAACATTGCACCATCGGTTTTGAATCTTTCGAAGAAAGTAAAACCAGAGACCAGAAAGAAAAAGATTGAAGCATACGTTCAAGCTTGTAAGTCTCGACGTACATCATGGTTATGGGATTCGTGGTGTAATCTAATCGCAAAGAAAGACCCGAAACGATGGGCCGATGGTGATCATGTTTCGATGGTCCATTATGACTACCTAGTCGAGGGTCAATGATGGATCGATTTGTTATGGTCTTGGTTGCGATGGTGATCATCATAGTCATCATCGAAATCATAGACAAAGTGGTGAAAAGATAGGGGCCTCGAGCTCCTATTTTTTTGACTAAAAAATTTTTGAAAAAAAAAATAAAAAAAAATTTGAAATTTGATAGAATACAAGTTATTGTGTAAGATCTATTTGTGTAGGAGGTATTCGATGGAGAATGTAATCTATTATAACTTACGTAGTGCATTGCACCACTTACGTAAAGCAGACAGCTACTTGATGCAAACCGGTGGTTATGAGTCCAAGGAATTAAATAAAGTTGCAAGGGCTTTGGAGTCTGTGATAGACTCTTTAGATTCCGTTGTGTCGGATGAAGAAGACAAGAGACATGACAAATATCTTGACGATTTAGCGGGGAGCTATAATGCAAGCAATTGATGGAGTGGTGTACGAGTGTACACATCTGTGGTATGATTCAGAGGACAATGAATTCGCACTACGTGCCACATGGAAGTTCGAGAAGAACTATCCAGACATGCCTGACTACTGGCATTTGCAAGAGGTAGAGCTTGACATGGCAGAGGATGGCTTGCCTGTCCACATTGTTGAGCTCATTAAATCTGGGTGCCAACATAGTGGCTCAATATGGTGTGATGTTGAGCGTGATGGGCCTGACTTGGTAGAACTGAAAGAGGTAGATTACTCATGAGATGCAGAGCTTGCAATGTTGCCTTGAATGACTTCGAAGCAACTAGAAAGTCTAAAGAGACTAATGAGTTTGTTGATTTGTGTAACACTTGTTATAGTAATGTCTCTAATGAAATCAATGCTTTAGAGAGATATGATCTCATGCATTGTGATGATGTTGTGTCTGATGACTTGACAGATTCTTCAGATGCACTATAATACTATGTAGGTACATTGGATACATCGTATAATTAGTATATTAATTATTACTTATTCTAAATATACGGTGTACTTCAAAGTACAGAGACAACATAGACTAGGAAGAACATGAAAGAATTTGATGACAAGGTAGCTCAAGAGATGGCACTGCATATTGCATTATGTGTCTGCTCGGAGTATACTAAATCTTGGGGCTTGGCTGATTTCCTTGGAAGACTCACAGAGTATTGTGATGTACCAGAATTGGAACACGTCGAGCGTTATGCAAAGAAACTAGAGGACGAATGATGGCCTTTGTTGAATATGACTTAGCATGTCCAAAGTGTGAGAGCTCTGATGCCTATGCGATTGATGATCGTGGTTGGGGTAAATGCTTTTCATGCGGGTCCAACATACCACCGGATAATAGTGAGTCAGGTAGGGTAGTATCCCTTCCAAAGAGATCGTCGCATAGAGAGGCTCCTGTGAGCTCTCAGGCACTATCCTACACTGCTTTGACGGATAGGAAGATAGGTGTCAATGCCTGTCAGTTCTATGGGGTAGGGTATCGAGGTAGTGACTTGGTATTCCCATTCGGTGATGATGCACGTAAGGTGCGTAAGAATGGTGCAAAGGATTTTTATATCGAGGGAGCTTGGAAGGCCAGTAAGATTCTATTCGGTCAAGATAGATTCCCTTCAGGTGGTAAGCGTGTCATGGTTGTCGAGGGTGAGCTCGATGCAATGGCCGCATACCAGATGCTAGGTTCGAAGTATCCTGTGGTGTCTGTACGCAATGGAGCTCAGTCTGCTCTCAATGATTGCAAGGCGAACTACGAATACTTAGATAGCTTCGATGAGGTTATCTTCTGCTTTGACTCAGACCTTCCGGGATTGGAAGCTCAGGCTCAGTGTGCTGAATTGTTAGCTCACAAGTCTCATTGTGTGAAGGTAGCCAATGGATTCAAGGATGCCTGTGATTATCTCAAGGATGGGAAGCAAGAGCAATTTGTTACTGCATTCTGGAGGGCAGAGCGTTGGACACCTGATGGTATTGTATCAGGCGATACACTCTACGATGCTGTGATGAAGCCACTGGCAAAGGCTGATGTGGACTATCCTTTTGATGGTCTCAATAAACTAACCTATGGTCTACGTAACACAGAGCTAGTGACAATCACTGCAGGCTCTGGTCTTGGTAAGTCTCAGTTTGTACGTGAGATTGTGTGGAACATTCTGCAGAACACGGAGGACTCAGTTGGTCTGATGTTCTTGGAAGAATCCACACGAAGGACTGGTTTGTCTTTGATGTCACTGGCGGCTAATAGGCCACTACATTTACCAGACACTGAGGTGTCTCAGGAAGAGAAGGATGATGCATTTAATAAAACTCTGGGCACTGGGCGTGTGTATCTCTTTGATCATTTCGGCTCCTCTGATGTTGATAATATTGTCAATCGAGTCAGGTACTTGGCCAAAGTTGTGGGATGTAAGTATGTGTTTGTCGATCATATTAGCATCATTGTTAGTGCTCAGAGTAATGGTGACGAACGAAAAGCAATCGATGAAATCATGACCAAGCTTCGTATGCTCGTCCAAGAGACAGGCATTAGTTTGGTTTGTGTGTCACATCTCAAGCGTCCTGAGAACAAAGGACACGAAGAAGGTGCGGCGACATCGTTGGCTCAGTTGCGTGGCTCAGGCTCTATCGCTCAGTTGTCTGACATGGTGATTGGACTGGAGCGCAATGGTCAAGCAGAAGACGAGAAAGAACGTAACACAACAAAGGTACGTGTATTAAAGAATCGATTCAGTGGCATGACAGGCCCTGCTTGTAACTTGCTTTACTCCATGCACACAGGTAGAATGACAGAGACATTCGAAGAAGAAGATGATGAGGCCCTATGATGGAAAAGAATCGCAAGGGAGATTACGCTGAGACCAAGGCAGTTGCATGGCTTTGGGAGCAAGGCTATGAGGTCTTCAAGAATTGTGGTTGCACAGGTCCAATGGATTTAGTTGCAATTACACCAGAAGGTGATACAATATTAATCGATGTGAAGATGGTGATACCACAACCACATTTAGAGGACGACCCTAACAAGCGACGTAGATCAGGCGGAAACATCACTGATGCTCAGAAAGAGTTAGGTGTACAGGTACTTGGGTACAATGTAGAGTTAGATAAGTTTCATTTTATAAGGCATCCACATGAAACAACTTATTCTCGATATAGAGACAAACAGCAACCACAGCTTAATTTGGTGTGTGGTAACACAGAATCTTGAAACGGGAGAACAAGAATGTCATACAGATCCGTCAACTCTCGCTCCACTGGTAAAGGAGTACGATCAAATCATCGGGCACAATATAATTGGTTTCGATGCACCGGTATTGAAGAAGCTTTGGAACATTGGGATACCGAAGTCGAAAGCGGTAGACACACTTGTTTTGTCGAGGCTTTTGAGTCCACAACTCGAAGGAGGCCACAGCCTGAAGGCTTGGGGTCTGAGACTACGGAACCAGAAGATAGACTTTGAAGACTATGATGGAGGACTCACCGATGAGATGGTCGAATACTGTAAGCAGGATGTTAGCCTCACTGGAGAAGTTTACACGTACCTTATGGGAGAACTCTCTAAGTGGAAGAACTCGGAGCAAAGTATATTACTGGAGCACGAAATCGCAGTCATCTGTTCCGGCCAAGAACGAAACGGTTTCAAACTGGATATACCGTCGGCTACATTGCTTCGTGCTAATCTGTCAGATAAGATGGATCATATTGCGACTGACTTACAAAGCACGTTTCCACCAATTGTTGAAGAGCGTTGGTCTGAAAAGACTGGTAAGCAACTGAAGGACAAGGTAACCATATTCAATGTCGCAAGCCGCAAACAAATCGGTGAGCGTTTGATTAGTCTTGGATGGAAACCCAAGGAGTTTACTGAGACCGGACAACCGATGGTCGATGAGACTATCTTGGAAGGAATCGATATGCCTGAAGCTAAACTCATCTCAGATTATTTGATGATGCAGAAACGCTTAGGGCTACTTGAGTCTTGGTTGAAATTTGTGAAGGAGGATGATCGTGTACATGGTGCAATTATTACTAACGGTGCTGTCACTGGTCGGATGACACACCATAGTCCAAACATGGGACAAATCCCTTCTGTATCAAAACCTTACGGTGAAGAGTGCAGAAAGTTATGGACCGTAGAAGATGGTAATGTGCTTGTCGGTACGGACTTGTCTGGGATTGAGTTACGTTGTCTAGCACACTACATGCAGGACGAAGACTGGACAAAGGAGTTATTAGAAGGTGATGTACACACCAAGAACCAGAAGGCCGCCGGGTTGGAGACGAGAGCTCAAGCGAAGACCTTTATCTATGCTACACTGTATGGAGCCGGTCCTGCCAAAATTGGATCAATCGTTGGTGGTGGAGCAAGAGAGGGGACTAGGTTACTTGACGCTTTCTATCGCAACACCCCTAACTTGGCGAAGCTCATGCAGAAGGTTCAAAGGATTGCAGAGAAAGGCTATGTGCCGGGCTTGGATGGTCGTCGATTACAGGTACGATCATCGCACTCTGCACTTAACACCCTACTGCAAGGATGCGGTGCTATTATTGCAAAGCAATGGTGCATCGAGGCACACAAAGAGTTTAACAAAAGGAACATCCCTGTACAACAAGTTGCATTCGTGCATGATGAGATACAGATTGAAACACCTACAGAACATGGTGAAGAAGTTGCATCAATCATGGTCGAAGCGGCACAAAGGGCCGGGGATGCCTTGGGCTTTCGATGCCCAGTAGATGCCGAAAGTAAAATCGGTAATAATTGGTTTGACACACACTAAATTTGTGTTATAATATATGTATATCTCACCAACAAAGGAGAATGAGATGGATAAAGTAAAAATTCGTGCGGAAATTATGTGGCCGTACCTTGACCGTGTAAATGATTACACAGGCAAATACCAAGTAGACCTCGCCAATCTATCTGATGCGGCAGTCTCAGCACTTGAAGAGCTTGGCATTGCTGTCAATAACAAGGAAGGCAAGGGCAACTACATTGTCTGCAAGTCTACCAAGCCTATCCACGCATACAACCCAACAGGCGAGACGCTTGAAGGCGTTGCTATCGGCAACGGCTCTAAGGCTGTTGCAATGATTGGCTTTTATGATTGGACCTACGGTGCTAAGAAGGGCCGCAGTCCATCACTCAAGAAGCTAGTCGTCGAGGACTTGGTAATGTACGAAGGTGGTGATGCACCTGTTGCCATTACGGATGACGACGAGATTCTGTAAGTGGATACAGCCCTCATAGATGCTGATATCTTTGTGTACCGGGTTGCGTATGCTTCAGACAAGGAGCCGGAGTCTTACGCAATCCAAACAATGGCAGAGTCCTTGGAAGACCTTCTTATGTTTAAACTTCCTGTGTCAGTCTGGGAAGTCTTTCTCACTGGTAAGGGCAACTTCCGGTACGATGTCGCAAAGACAGCACCATACAAGGGCAATCGAAAAGGCGAGAAGCCAAAGCACTACCACCTACTCAGAGAGTATCTTGAGTCAGCGTGGAGTGCTAAGGTCATCACAGGCATGGAAGCCGATGATGCCATTGCTATCACAGCAACGGAGCTCGGGGAAGATTCTGTCATCGTAACGATTGACAAAGATCTAAACCAAGTTCCGGGTTGGCATTACAATTTTGTGAAGGACAAACTCTTTCACGTGACACCAGAAGAAGGTATCCGATTCTTTTACCACCAGATGCTAACCGGAGATGCGGTTGATAACATCAAAGGTGTCAGAGGTATCGGTCCAAAGACCGCAGACAAATTACTCGATGGACTGAGTGAAAAGGAAATGTGGGATTTGTGTGTCGAGAAGTTAGGCTCTAAAGATCGTGCAATGGAGAATGCTAATTTACTTTGGATGCTTCGGAATCCAGATGAGTATTTTAAGGCACCGGAATGAAAGCACAATCAGCTAAAGCAAAAGGACGTAAGCTACAGCAAGCAGTTAGAGACGCCATCTTGAGCACCTTCCCATCATTAGAGATGGATGATGTAAGAAGCACTAGCATGGGGGCAGGAGGCGAGGACGTACAACTCTCTCCTGCGGCTAGGAAGCTTTTTCCTTACAGTGTTGAGTGCAAGAATCTTGCTAAGATTGCAGTATTCAATTATTATGAGCAAGCCACTGGACACGGTGAGCACGAGCCATTAGTTGTTATTAAACAAAACAGGTCTAAGCCATTGGCTGTTGTTGACCTCGATCATTTTCTGGAGTTAGTTAAGAATGGAACTAGAAAAAGCAAACGATAGACAAGTCGGAGGGACTTGGTATACTTCAAAAGACATCCAACCTTGGGAAGCAATGGAAGCTTGGATGAGTGAAGAAGAGTTCAAAGGTTTCTTGTGGGGTAATGTGATTAAATACATTGCTAGATTCAAAGATAAGGGTGGTCGTATTGATCTTGAAAAGGCTCGACATTATCTTGACAAACTCGTTGAAGTCTGGTAGAATAGTCGGTTCGCTATGATTACATTTGAAGAATTAAAAAAGCGGTTATCGCAGATAGACGAGATAAGTTTGATGGAGCTTCTAGAGATAAACTCCGAAGAATTAGTTAATCGTTTTGCAGATAAGATCGAAGAAAAACAAGACTATTTAGTTGGAGAGTTTGATGAAACAACACCTTGGGATAATGATTGATTATGAAAGAGATAATCGCCTCAGCGAACAAGCTATTAAACTCATGGAAGACTACTATATGTACGACCATGAAACATCTCCCCAAGAAGCTTTCGCACGTGCTAGTGTTGCCTATTCATTTGGCGACCTTGACTTTGCACAACGTATTTACGATTATGCTTCGAAAGGTTGGTTTATGTTTGCGTCGCCTGTGCTTTCTAACGCACCTGACGATGCACGAAACAATCGGGGCTTGCCTATTAGTTGTTTCCTTACTTACGTGGGGGACAATCTTGATAGCCTTATTGAACATAATGGCGAAGTAGCATGGCTTTCCGTAAAGGGCGGCGGTGTGGGTGGGCATTGGTCAGACGTGAGAGGGATCAGCGACAAGGCTCCCGGACCGATCCCATTTATGAAAGTAGTGGACGCTCAGATGACAGCGTACAAACAAGGGAAGACACGGAAGGGAAGCTATGCGGCCTACCTAGACGTAAGTCATCCTGATATCGAGGAGTTTATATCCTTCAAAGTGCCGACAGGTGGTGACATCAATCGGAAATGTTTTAATCTTTTTAACGCAGTAAATATTACTGACGCTTTTATGGAGGCGGTAATTAATGATACAGAATGGAATCTCACAGACCCAAATACAGGAATTGTTAGAGAGACAATCAGAGCTCGTAAACTATGGCAACGAATGCTTGAAGCTCGGTTCAGAACTGGCAGTCCTTACCTTAACTTTATCGACACAGCCAGAAGAGGCTTACCAGAAGCTCAAAGAAAACTTGGATTGTCAATTAATGGCTCTAACCTCTGCAACGAAATCCATCTCGCAACAAGTGAAGAACGCACAGCAGTCTGTTGCCTCTCCTCAGTCAACCTCGAAAAGTACGACGAGTGGAAAACAAGCGGCATGGTTGGAGACCTTATCAGACTCTTGGACAACGTGCTTCAATACTTTATTGACAACGCACCAGAAGAACTGGGAAAAGCTGTCTACTCAGCTTATAGAGAACGTTCAATCGGCCTCGGAGCAATGGGCTTCCACGGCTACCTCCAAAGCAAAGGAATAGCTTGGGAGTCATGGCAAGCGGCGAGTGAGAACTATGCAATCTTCAAAGACATCAAAGCCCAGTCTCTTGAGGCCACCTACTCGCTCGCTGTGGAGCGTGGTGAATGTCCTGATGGAGTGGGTTATGGTGTTAGAAATATACATCTGTTGGCTATTGCTCCTAACGCTAATTCTAGTATCCTATGTGGGTGCTCTGCTAGCATTGAACCACGTATTAGCAACTGCTTTGTGCATCGTACTCGTGCCGGTAGTCATACTGTTCGCAATCCGTACTTGGAGAAACTTTTAGATGATAGGGGTCAAAACACTAAGAAGGTCTGGCAAAGCATCCTTGAAAGCGAAGGCTCTGTTCAGCACTTGGAGTTCCTATCCGACAGTGAGAAGGCTACGTTTAGAACAGCGTTTGAGATTGATCAGGAATGGGTTGTGGAACACGCCGCAAAGAGACAGGAGTTTATTTGTCAAGGACAGAGCGTCAACCTATTCTTTCCATCCGGCACGGACAAAGCTCTCGTTAATCAGACACATCTCAAAGCTTGGAAAGAAGGACTTAAAGGCTTATATTACTTGCGGACGACTGCGGGGGTTACAGCGGAGAAAGTTGGCACTAAAGTAGACCGTAATGCGTTGAAAGACTTTGAAGACGATGAAGGTTGTGTGTCATGTCAAGGCTAGAGGTAAAACTAAAAAAGATGTGGTTGAAACTTCTTAGAGCATCGTGTAAAAAGAATTGGGATAAGGCCCGTAAGTTACATGCAAAGATCATCGGGTTGGAACTGGAGATTAGAAAGAGTGAAGGAAAAAACAAACAACCTACTGAAACGTCTGGAACTCGTGAAGGACATGGACCCATTCAATCGTAAGCTTCTGAATGATAGTTATAATCTATTACAAGAGCTACAGAGCGAAGTTGACAGATTAGTGTATCACAATAATAATCTCATGAATGTGATATACCAAAATCAAACTAGCATAGAGGAGTGATAATTTGAGTTTACTGGAGAGCAACGTAACATACAAGCCCTTTGCCTATCCTTGGGCTGTCGAGTACGCCACACAACATGAGCGTATTCATTGGATCGAGGACGAACTGGAGCTACAAACAGATGTCAATCATTGGAAGTCGGGGGCACTATCGTCGTCGGAGAAAAACCATATCACCCAAATCCTGCGGTTATTTACGCAGACAGACGTGGCGGTTGGAACAAACTATCTTGAGTATTACATTCCCAAGTTCAAGAACAATGAAATTAGAGCCATGCTCACAGCCTTTGCTTCACGTGAGTTCGTCCACCAACGAGCATACGCCCTACTCAATGACACTCTCGGACTTCCGGAAGAGGAGTTCCAAACATTTTTAGAATACAAGCAAATGTCTGCAAAACTGGAGTTCATGTCCGGATTAGACGTAAATTCTATAAGCGGGACAGCCCTTGCAATTGCACGATCTGTGCTGAATGAAGGGATGAGTTTGTTTAGTGCGTTTGCAATGCTTCTTAACTACCAGAGATTTGGAAAGATGCCGGGCATGTGCACTGTTGTCGAATGGAGTGTGCGAGATGAGAGTCAACATGCTGAAGGAATGGCTAAACTATTTAGGGAGTTCTGTAACGAACACCCACGCATTGTTAATGATGAGTTTAAGAAAACTATTTACGAGATGTTTAGAACTGCAGTCAAACTTGAAGACAAAGTTATTGATCTTGCGTATGAGATGGGTGACTTGGAAGGCTTGTCGGCAGAGGAAGTTAAGCAGTATATCAGATACTTGGCCGACCGGAGGCTCATCCAGTTGGGTCTCAAGCCAAATTGGAAAGTCAAAGATAACCCCCTCCCGTGGATGGAGGAGATTATCGGCGGTTCGTCTCTCTCGAACTTTTTTGAAAAGAGAGTGACAGACTACAATGCACACGGATTAGAAGGAGAAGACTGGGGATGGTAACAGCGAGATTTCACAATGTATTTGGATTGTCAATTGAGACAGTAGAGTCTCAGCCAGTCTTAGGATGGAAGGACAGTGAGACCATTGACGAAGCACAGGTGTACTTCTTCGATGGTTGGGTTGTGAATGTACCTTTCTGTAAGATTATGATCGGAGATATCTTTGAAGTTTTTGGATAGCTAACTCTCCAGAAAGCTATGCCCCCTACATGGGGGCTTTTTTATTCTTCAGGTGGTGTCTCTAGCCCTATTAACTTATCTAAACCTCCTGCTATGAGAGAGGCGTTAGTTAGTCGAGTCATAAAGTTTGGATTACCTGAATTTTCAGCAAGGAATTGTGTACTCGCCGCACGTCTAACTTTCATCATGGTATCTTTAAAAATTTTATTTTTTAATGACTCATCTAATTCTCGAAAACTATCCGATAACACAACCGATTCAAGTATTGGTGTTGCTAACTCGGCAGATAATTGCCGTATCCGTGCAAGCTCTTCGTTATTTAATTTCATACCTTTTTTAAAACTCTTATCCACAGGAGCATAAGCAATACCAAGAAGACCAAGCTCTTGTTGTAACTCTGTGCGGTCCACCTCGTCTGCAGTACGGATACCTGTCCAGATATCTAGGATATTGAGCATACGCTTCTCACCATAGACTCCGTACATAAATGGCAGAGACTCACGGAATCCCGGGATACGTTGTTGCATCTTCTCTAGGAATGTAGTTGCCTGTCTATCATAGGCTTGGCCCGATAGGAGATCTGGGCTGTCGATTGTACGTGCAATGTTGTTTAACAAAGCACCGTAAGGTACTACAACACGCCCAAGTCCTGCAGCAACATTGCTTAGATTTTGAGCAGAAGAGGCTTCCAAACTAAGAAGATTGATAGCATTGGCAAGACCTTCCATGAAAGACTTACCTAGAATGTTCTGCTTGAGAGACCACATTGTAGGTGTGACAAGTTCGTCAAAGTCTCTTTCATTAAGTTCTGTTGTCGAGTCAAGATAGTTATCAATGTTTCTTGACAGGTCTGAAATCAAACCAAACACTGTAGAAAGTGGTTCGATCTTCTGATACGATACCCATCCCATCGGAGTCTTAATAGACAACTCAGGTATACCACTGTCACGTAGCATCTGACGCTCATTAGGATCGGCGGGGTAAGCTCCTGTAATCAAACCTTGCTCATACAATGTCCAAGCGGTTGCAAAGGCTCCAAAGCCAATTGATTGTCTTGCGAGGATTTCGGATCGTGACATAGGTACAGCCTTGCCTACAGCCATATCGTCTGCATAGCGATAGAGTTTACCCACACCATATCCAACTCCGGGCACGAATGTCAGTCCTTCCTTCAGGATATTATACGGAGTCTTGAAGAATGGTAGCATCAACATCAATGGTTTAAATTCACTACGGAATTGTTGTAAAGACTTGGCCTTACCTAATAGTTCCTGCTGAAAGATAGACATCTTTGCATAGTTCTGAGCTATCAGTAAAGGTGCTAGACCTTCCATCTGAGGATTGTCAACAGAGCCTACAGACTTCCAAGCATCGACACCCTCATCGCCTAATAGCTTTTGATTACGAAGCTGTAAGAAACGATCATTCAATGCTCTTGGATTGTCAGTAGTTTCTTCTAAGGCTTTGCGGTACGCCATTGCATTAAACTTTTGACGACGTAAGACAGCCTTCATACCTTCGTCGATACCGACTAGAAGCCGGGTAGGGAAACGAATCACCTCACCTAGAGGGCCCGGGATTGCTTTGTTGACATAATCGTATGCATCACCCATCAATGCACGAATCTCTTCAGCACTGGCATTCTCATTCAATCCCATCTTCTGAAGCATGCCATCGTATTGACCCTTTGTCATACCATAACGTTTGTAGTCGGTAACGTCGATATCCAGTGGCATACCTTTCGCAAAACCACGGCGGAACTGTGGGATAAAATCTGTGTATCCTGTGATAGAACCAGAGTACATGGACAAAGCTTCACGGAATATTTTAGGATCGACTGTGACAACACCCTCCATCAAACGCACTGTAGGCATTAGAAGACTTTGAGTGACACCAGAGATTAAGTTGATGAGAGGTGTACCAGTACCTGACAAAAGACCATTAATAGATACCTCAGATACAATATCCATAAATGTGTTACGTTTAGTCAATGAAGCTTTCGCTATTTCGTTGAATGCCCCATTTGCTCCGATGTCGTCAGCAAACTTGAGAGACTTCATAAAATAATCAAAGGTGCCTGCACATGTACTACTTAATCTTTTTGCCATCAATAACACCTCTGTCCTAACATCTCAGCAAGGGCTTCGTCTTTTCTTCTTGCTTTATTGACCATTCGCTGAGCATTCATCATGTCCGACGCACGAGTCAGTGAGCCAGAGATTGTCTGCTTAACCATCATAGAATTAAATGCTCGCTCTACCAAGTCACGTTGTATGTCAGCAGGGATGTCCTCTGCATTACCGTACTTCGTGATTGCATTTGCATAATCTTGTACAACTTCCTTGACAATCTCGTCAGCCTCTCGTTGCACTGGAGCCGATGCGATAATATCTTCCGGGTCAATCATGCGAGGATCAACCCCACGTAGACCTATAAAATAATCATTCAAGGAGCCTGCCTCACGAGCCATCTGTGCGGCACGTTTAGCACCTGCACTGGCCATCGCAGACTCTGTTCCACGTCCTTGCCTAGCAACACGACCTGTGGCTTTACGTGAGCCTTTACGGAATATCTGACTCATCATGTTAGCAAACTCATTCATAGATTCCGCTTCTAAGAATGGTCTTGCACGTCCACGAGGCGGGGCTTCTACACCGGGCTCAAAGACTTTACTAACCTGTGCGTCTGGTACATCCTTCTCAGGACGCTGACGCAATGCAGACACACGTGACGAACCAACAGAGCCACGTTCTTGCGCTTTTGCACTTTCGGTTACTTCTTTGATAATATCACGCCCAGTCTTAGGTGGTGTACCTGCTTGAACTGGTAAGACCTCTGCAGGAGCTTGCGCTTGCTCTCTGAGCTTCTGAATCTGTGCTAGTTCGGTGGCTCTTTTCTTTTCTGTTTGTGCAACTTTCGTGCCAATAATGTCTTTGTAAGCACTGGAAGCTCGCATAGGAATTGTTTTGAGATAGGGCTTGTTCTTCGTATCGGCCTTGACTTTCTTGCCAACACGATCGAACTCGGCCTTACCCATAAGCTTGATAGTTTCATCGTCAAGACCTGTAACACGCTTCGCATAGTTAATCATGGGCTGTTGGTTTTTACCGCCCTTGCCAACCATGTACAAAGCACGGTCAAGGTCATTATCAAATGTGACTCGCTTCTCACCGAATTTAGGAGTAGCCTTTCTAAACGAAGGCAACATAGACTCCATCTGATACTGAGGTGTCGTAGGAATCAACTCAGGCATTTCAGGTTGGATAGCCTGTGTAGGAACAACTTCAGTAGGTATTTCTTCACGTGTCGGAGGAGCTATCTCAGGCTCTTCAGCTTGTTTACCAAAGCGTTTAGCAAGAGCACCGGCAATACCACCGATAGCACCACCGCCCAGTGTTCCTGCTAAAATGTTAAAGACTGGGCTGTCACCTAGTTCTTCGAAGGTAGGCTCTGTAACACCTGCAATAGCACCTGCACCCATACCGGCTACAATATTACTACCAAGTTCTCCTGCACCTTGAGCGACCTTTCGAAACTTAGTAAACGGAACCAAGGCACCGACTGGATCAAGAATATCACCTGCAACTCTACCACCGGTAGCGGCAATAGGCTGTTGCTCTTGTGCTACACGATACTGAAACTCCCTAGCAAATTCTTCATCATCCATTTGCTGAGGTTCGCCATCGCCATAAAGCATAGACCGCACAGACTCAGGAAGAAGTTCCTCAAGTCCACGTGCTGTTGACGTAAATCCTTGACGTATACCCATCCCGGCGGCTTCTAATGCACCGATTTCTTCACCATACTTTGCTTCAAATTTGGCTAAAGTATCGTTTATTTCCTCGGTAGGAGTTCCGTCCTTGAACTCAATCCTTCCAAGTGGGTGATTGACTATGATAGCCATTAACGAGATGCTCTGTTAATTTTAGCTCGATCTGCTAAAGCGGCTACAATTCTACGGTATTCCTCTTGCTGATCTGCTGACATTACAGGTATTGCTTTCAATTCTGCTAACCGTTTTGTCAAAACTTTAGTATCAGCCTGCTGAAGGGCTTTCATTTCTGCTCCGGCCTCTGCTGATGTTTGCACTGTTCTACTTGGGGCAGGGGGTTCTATGGGCTGTCCCATGATATTAGGACGAGTGGGAACACCTTGCATCGTAGCCACCGTAGGAGCACGAGCACCACCCTTACCCGCTTCCGCAATTAACTGAGATAGGCTTGGTTGTTGGCCTCGTGCTGTACGAGAAGCTCCAGATTGTTGATTGATGCGCTCTTGTGCTTCAGGAGGGATATTTGATGTTGGAGCACCTTGTTGCACCCCAGTCCCTATACCTGCATTTAAGTAAATATTTGCGCCATTAATAGTATCATCGGGTTTTGGTTGAGCCGCCGCATTTGCTTGAGCCTGATTGCTTTCAATAGCCGCCGCTTCTTCTCTTGAAATTGGAATGACTCTTCCTGTGGCTGTGTCAATACGCCCTGTAATTACTCCGTCTTCAAGTTGGAATGTTTCATACGTAGGGACCACTGACGGTTTTGTAAGACGTTTTTCTACATCGGATAGCCCCGGAGCATACTGCAATGTAGAGCCAGTACGAAGCTGTTTAATTTCACGCTTAGGTTGCATTGCACGACCTTGTTGCATAAGCACCATAGCCGCCGCAGGATCAGACTGTTGTAGTATCTTAGCGGCTTCTACAATGTTGCCGCCAGAAGAGGCCATTGCTTCCTTGACACGTTCTGCACGTTGGACCATAGGACTACGCATATCTGTGCCTAAAGCACTACCAAGACTACTACTTAACATACCTGCAGTTTGATAGGCTTGTTGTAATAATGGGCTAGAGCCTGCCATTGTTCGCATAGTCTTTAACTCTTCTTCACGCTGTAGCCTACGTGCGGCTTCTGGGTCAAGAAGCTGTAGAATCATTGAATCTGCAATAGCCATTATGCGGTTGCTCCTGTTGTTGTACCTAACCCAACATTAATACCTAACGCACGAAGAACAGCATTAACACGAGCTTGCTCCAAAGCCGCTTCAGTTTCACCCAAACCTGTAATTGATTGCAAGTATGCAGGTCCAAGTGCTCCGAGTAGTTCGGCTTCTGATGCTCTTCCTGCTTGTGCCAATTGAGCCGCTTGCAATGCAGGAGAGAGTGATGATAACATCTGTTGCTCTGGTAAAAATGCTGTTTGCAATCCGGCCTGTAGAGTACCAAGCTGAGCTTGCTGTAGCTGTGATGGGGCCAGTTGTGCCTGCTGACCAAGACCAAACATACCTGAAGCTTGCTGTAGTGCCTGCTGTTGCTCTGCTGAGGCTAACTGACGTGCCTGCAGTGCCGCATTAGCTCTAGCCTCTTCTTGAGCCTTAGATAACGCCAGAGCCTCTGGAGTACCACCGTATAGAGCAGTTTGAGTACCTAAACGACCCTGTGCGGCTAGGCGGTTTTCAAGCTCAATACGCTGACGTTCTTCTTCAGGCATCTGTGTGGCACGAATCTGTTGGAAGATGTTTTGCGTGGCTGTGTCAAGTGGCTGTTGAGCCTGTGTCAGTGCTGTACCTGCACCGGTCAGTGCTTGCTGTGCAAATGGACTACCCATCCCACCAAGCTGTGTTTGTCCTGCTAATTGATTTAAGATGTTTTCTTGAATTTGTTGTGGTTGTGCTCCAAGCTGTGATGTCAATCCACCACCTGCACCAAACTGAGCAGTGCCCATTCCAGATGTCACAGTAAAGGGTTGGAATGCCGCCGCTTGAGCTCCTTGCTGTGCAATATCTGGGTAAGTCAGCGGTGTTGGTCCAGTAACTTGACCTCGGATATTTCGTATGTTTCCAAGTGCTGTTTCAAGACCTGAGTAAGCACCTGCAGCACCTACAACACCTGCTGCCGGTCCAAAAACATCTTCAAATAAAGCCATTAGTATGTACCTCCATCAATAGTACCAATAGTTGCAGTACCAGTGACAGATAGCGTTGGGACAGTTACAGTGCCTGTAAATGTAGGCGATGCTGTATCAGACTTAGTTGCCACTGCGGTTGCAATGTTGTTGTATTCGGCATCAATCTCTGTGCCTTTAATAATCTTTGCCGGGTTACCAGATGCCAAGTTATCCTTGACAGCAAAGTTGGTTGTCTTAGTATAGTTTGACATTAGATAGTCCTTCCTACGATAGCCTGTGCGGTCATTCTCTGAATAGAGACTGTTGACCCATTAATTTCTGATTCGATTCCCAGTTGCACTACTTGACCACCACCGGATGCGTTGACCTGTGGACGGTTTACCAAGACACCTGCGTTAAACTCACCGATGTTATATTCTGCAATGTTGTATTCTGCAATAATTTGCTCAGCGAGTGTAAAAGTTTTCTTACGATATGCGTATGAATAGTCATAACCCCAGTTGAGTGTTGCCTGAGTGTCACTACCACCAATGATTGTTACCTTAAGGTTCTTCAGTAGCTTTAGGTTTGATGGCGCACCGAAGTCAATGTAGTTGGTAAAGTACGACATAATGTACGTAGAGCCGTTGTCTGAGAATCCATCGTACTTTGCAATACCATCTGCCTTACCCAACAAGAGAGTCCCATCACGTAAACGGCAAAGGCAATTAGGAGTAATGCTAGTCCAACGAGTAACACGGTGTGCTCCATTTTCTAACGGTGCTCGCATATCAAATGCAAATGTGACACCGTTGTCTTCTAGGTGTAAAAGGTAAAATGCTTCTTCCGGAGAATAAACAGAATATATTCTACCTGTTTCTGACGCAACCAGTGCTGTCAATTCTGTGCGTACATTTGTAGAAATATCACGCATGGGTGCTGACTTTTCTTGGATGGTCCTGTTAAGGCTACGTAGCCCTGTGTCAGACAAGAAGATTAAATCAGGACCTGTTGTCTGAATTGAGTCTCTGGCAATACAACCTACACCAACAATTGTGTCTGCAAGAGACATCGTAGCAGGGTCATCAGCACCTTGATAAACTAGAATCTGAGTCTTACCAAAGATAAACAATAAATTATTGTGCACACCTAACGCAGTAATTTCATCGTTGCCATTAGGCCACACCTTAGAAACATCTATAGAACCAGAGCTTCCAGTGTCCCACTTGAAACCAGTGAGCAGGTCTGACCAGTATATCGTGGTGTTATCGGTTGTCGTTTTGGCAACCCAGAGTCTACCAAAGCCAGACTGCACAATATCACCAGAAGGAACCGTGCCACTGTAGTCTGCGTGAGCAGACACTTCGTCACACGTTGTACCATCATAGTATACTGGATCAGACCCCTCTCTAAATAAATAAATCACTCCGTTAAGGTTGGCACTGTCAAAGTTGCCATCACTAACGGTGTAACTTGCAGGTGTGATATCAGTAAGTGTGGTGGTTCCTTCGTAGATATTGGATGCAGAAGCACTAATCACTTCTGTCGTACCATCAGACTTAATAAACTCGCTGATGTGTACTAGATTTGTGCCCGTACCGTTGGTTGTAGTTATGTAGTCCCAACCCTTACGAGCACCAATACGACCAAACTGGTCAATGACGCAATTGTCAGCCACCAAAGCAAACTGCTCAGAGAGTGACGTAGGGCTGTCTTGAGTGTTTAACCCAAAGAAGCCCGGTGCTTGAATTGCAATGCTTTGTAGCTGTTTAGCCATTAGGTAACATTCCAAGTCGTCTCATCTGGATGATAGTTCTGATCCAGAGTGATTGCTGTACGTAGGTCTTCTTGTGCAAAGATTAACTGTTCGGATGCTGATTGACCGCCGGTTTCCCCACGCTCACGGAGAGCATAGGCAAAAGCAAATTGAATGATTGGTTGCGTAGGAACAGAGATCTCGTCTGCATCGTTTGTTAACGAGCCCTGCCGTATTTCTGCGTAGACTTTAATTGCGTACGCCGCATCTGGCGTAGGAGTCAGAATTAATTGAGCATCTTTGTTTACATCAATGCCAGAAATATGATAATATTTAGGAACACCTCGAGCATTTTCAGTAAAAGCTTTTGTTTGGTTGTTACGGATTTTGTTTTCTTGGTAGACTACAGTGTTTGTTGTAGTATTTAAGACATCAAATATTTTACCCCGAACACCAAAGCCAGTCAAGGAATATGCATCTGTTCCTGCTACTGTTGTGATATCAATTTCAGAACGAAGAGCAGTCCAGTCCCAAGCAGACTCGACGTTTTGGTAGGCATCGTTTACAAAGTCACCGATCAGCTTGGAGTATTCCGTATCGCTGACAGTTGCAACTTCTTCTTCACGGAGCCTTCGTAATACAGAGTTTACCAAGTCTAAGTATGTCATAAAGAATCCTTTAATACTAATTGTATTTTAGCATATTTTGTGATAAATGTCAAGACCTTAAATTGCTAATAAAAGATCAGAAATACGGCGAACCTCTTCATCGTCTTGAGTAAACATACCTCGACCACCACGAATAATTGGACTTTCCGGTATATTTAAGGTTTGAGTAACTAATGGTGGTAGAGGAATCGTCGGAAGAAGAACACCTATCGATGTATCTTGTCCGATAGGGCGGACACCTCCAGTTTGGTCCGTAGTTTGTGTTATCTGCGGAATGCTAACATTAAAGTCTGGTAAATTTCCAATATTAATATTACTAAGATTATTTAAACTATCGTAATTAACATCAGCTAAGTCAAGACCTGTGTATGGAGGCAAACCAAGTAAGGGTGTACCTGCACTTGGAATATTTATACCACCAAAATTTGGTAAAGTAACATTAGACAAGTTGTTCAAACTATCGTAGTTAACATCAGCTAAGTCAGGTCCTGTGTACTGGAACCCTAAGTCAGATAGCATACCTGCTCCTGCTAACTCAAGATTTTTACCGATACCTTCAAGTCCTAAGTCAATATTTTGTTGATTAAAGAACGCTTTAGCAATATCAGTGCCAGAGCCTCCTAAAACTGCAGTACCTCCGGCGGCTATAGCACCCTGCGCTACCCCACGCAACACATCATTTTGAATATCAATAGGAGCACCGGCAATCATACTTTGAATTTCAGGAACTTCTTTTAATTTATTCAATGCTGTTTGAGGAATATCTTGAATAGCCTGCATAGCTTCTAATGTCGAGCCACCTGCGGCTGAGATCAATTCTGCTGTGCCTAACCCTTCTAAACCATAGTTTTGGAATGCATTCATGATTGACTGATCAGTCAACATACCTGCTCCTAAATCACCAAAACCTAATGCGGTTTGAGCAAAGCTTACGTTTTCTGCAATCCCCGGTGCATTGACAGCCAAAGCAAGTAGATCAATAGTATCTAAGCCTTCACCTTCAATTAACTTCGTTCCTGCAGAAAGCATACTACCTAATGCCGGATTAGCAACAGCGATAGCTCCTAAAGCTAACAATGAAGGGTCGTTTTTAATGGCTTTAACGTAACCCTTTAACGTATCACCAACAACATTAATACCACTTTTGTTGTACTCTCCCGGATCTCCAATACGATCTCCGCTTGGACCTATTGCATCCGTAAAGCCTGTATTGTCTCGGTAATCTTGGTGTGGTAAATTATCATCACCTACATAGTCAATAAATTGCGTATAGGCAACAGCCGGAGGCTGAGTATCAAGCACTTCAGTAAATTGATTTGCAACATCGGTATTACCTTCGGATAATGCTTTATCACGTTCCATTTGAGCCAAAGCAATTCCGTTAGCCATAATTAAATCATCGTATGAATATCCAAGTTCTTGTTGAATATAATCACCGTCAATTTTATTACCTTGTTGTTTTTGAGTTCGTAAATACGTTCCAAGAGCTCCGATATCTCCTTGCATGATCCCGGAAATAGAAGCTCGCTCATCGGTTATTAAACCTGCTTCAGACTGCTCTCGTAAAGTGTTTGGAGCCCTTCCAAGAGTTGCTTCTGCTACACGTTCTTGAATAGTATTTACAGACACATTAGAAACTCGTGCTAACTGATCAGCAGTAACTCCTGCGTTTCGTGCGGCAGATGCTATTTCTGCATCGCTTGCGTCAGGGTTATTTGCTAACCATTCACGAACTTGTGAGTCAGAGATTGCCATTACTTCACCACTTCTTACAAGACCAATAACGGGCCGTCAGCTTACTAGGAGGATTGGTGTCACATTTGTGACGAGCACGAAAGCTCTTACGCCGTGCAGGTTGGTCTTTCTTGATTGTCATGTTGGGGTCACCAAAGCGGATAGTTTTGGTTTTGTTACCTTCTTTAGCAACAACAACAAACTTCTTAGAGCCACCCGGAGTACGCTTAGGCTTGTTGTAAGCACTAACACCTGCTCTGGCTAACTTTGGGTCTTTAGACTTTGGCATTTAGCCCCCTTGGATAATGTTGTTTTCTTCAATCAACGACACAAGCATTGTCATTTGTTGCGTAGCAAATGCAGAGATACTGTCACCTTCACGCATCATAATAAAAGAATTAATTGTTCCGCCAATCTGAAGAAAATCTTTAGCTGTTACCGTGTAACCTTCAAGGACAGAAAAT
>Ga0208898_1000285_pt1 | contig 40650 bp, 53 predicted proteins | sample VirMetDEL_Mar_4_FD_184513 | JGI IMG/M metagenome (GOLD analysis project Ga0208898, IMG submission 184513) | Aqueous microbial communities from the Delaware River and Bay under freshwater to marine salinity gradient to study organic matter... | ecosystem: Environmental > Aquatic > Marine >... | reverse complement strand
TAACAATCCTAGTATCAATACCACTAATCCTTGCGTTTACCGGGCATGAAGAAATTGTCATGCGTGGATTTGAAGCGCTTGAGAAGATGCCAGACTTTTATAAGACCGCCGTAGGTGTAGTATTCGCGGCCAGCTTTGGCATCCAATCAATTAAAAACATGATGAAGAAATGAAAATCGCCATCGTGATTGTTGTTATATTAAATCTAAATGGAGAAGTAAGCCACAAGACTACAATAGAAAAAGAGTGTCCAGACATAAACGTCATAGCAACTAAACTAGAACAGATGAAAGAAGATGGTGCGATATTAGATTATGGTGCGGCTTGTTTACCAGCACAATTCAATGAACAAAGATAAAAAGGATAATTATGGCTTTCTACTTATCGAAAGGATCTCTAAAAAGATTAGAAGGTGTTGATGAAACACTAGTTCAGGTTGTTCATCGTGCAATAGAGATAACTGAAGTAGACTTTGGGGTATCTTGTGGATTGCGCACAATTGAAGAACAAAGAAAGCTTTATGCTTCCGGTGCGAGTAAAACTTTACAAAGTAGGCATTTAGACGGGGAAGCTGTCGATTTAGTTGCCTATATAAACGGAAATATTTCATGGGAATTACCTGTTTATGATGAAATAGCCACTGCGGTAGCACTTGCTGCAAGAGAATTAGACTTAGGTATTCGTTGGGGAGCTGCGTGGCACCTTCCAGACATACGCTATTGGGAAAAGAGTTTTGAAGAAGCGTATACCGATTATATTGATTTACGAAGAGCTGAAGGTAAAGTACCTTTTATTGATGCGCCTCATTTTGAAATAAAGCGCTAGTATTGTAAAACTAACATATGATAGGATAAGCGCAACTTTTCAAAATCACATATATACATGAGCAATATATACATTGCGGAAGCAATCTTAAGGATCATTGAAGAGCGACGCCAAGTGATAGCCGAATCTATGGTTTACGGAAATGTGAAAGATATGGAGCATTACCGAGAACTTATTGGAAATATCAATGGCATCACTTTCATTGAACAGGAACTCAAGAGCCTGCTAGAAAAACAGGAGCAACAAGATGACAACAGCAGCTGAACCATTGGTAGACAACACTACCGAAAAGACCACGCTAGAACAGGTTTATTCAGAAAACCCTAAACCTAAGAAGCTGGATCCCTCCCTTTTAGATGCCTCATTGTTAGAAAGAATGCCTAAGCCTACCGGCTGGCGTATTTTGATATTACCGTATCGAGGAAAAGGAATGACCGAAGGTGGCATTGCTTTACCGGAGCAGGTAATAGAACAAAACCAAGTTTCTACACAAGTGGGCTATGTACTTAAAGTAGGTGAATTAGCCTACAAAGATCCTGAAAAATTTCCTGGAGAGCCTTGGTGTAAAGAAGGCGATTGGGTGATGTTTGCTAGATATGCGGGATCTAGGTTCAACATAGATGGCGGCGAAGTTAGGATTTTGAACGATGATGAAATCTTAGCAAGTATTTTAGATCCAGAAGACATTCTTCATTTTTAGGGGTAAACCATGGCAGAAGATAAAGAAGAAAATATGATTCAGCTCGATTCCGGTATGGAAGAAGAGACGGAAATTGAAATTCCAGGTGATGGCTTGGATGATTCAGTTGAAGTAGCTGAAGAACAAGCAGAGCCTTTAAAAGCAGAAGAGGAAGACAGCTTTGAAAAGGCAGCAAGTAGCACTCAAAAACGCATAGATAAGCTAACTAAAAAAATGCGCACAGCTGAGCGTGAGCGTGAAGAAGCTTTGCGTTATGCACAAGCGGTTCAAAAAGAAGCGGAAGAGCTTAAAAACCGCATGGGCAGCTTAGATCAAAACTATGTGAATGAATATAGTGAACGGGTTAACAGTCAATTAGAGTCTGCTGAACGTGAAATGGCTAATGCTATGGATATTGGCGATACGGCTAAAGTTGTTGAATTGCAAAGAAAAATAACAGCTTTATCGATCGAGCATGATCGAGCAGCTCAGGCCAAAATTCAGCAGCAACGTTATGCGGAACAGCAAGCGGCTTTAATGGAGCAGTCTAGGCAGCAACTGCAGTATCAACAACAAGCACAACAACCTGCTAAACCGGACGCTAAAGCTCAAAAATGGGCTGAAGAAAACGAATGGTTTGGTCAAGATGAGGCTATGACTTATGCCGCATTTGGTATTCATAAAAAATTAGTAGAGTCTGAAGGATTTGACCCGCAGACAGATGACTACTACAATGAATTAAATAAACGGATAACTGAAGAGTTTCCGCATAAATTTAATAAGACCGACGAAGGAAGTAAAAAGCGTCCCGCCCAAGCAGTCGCTTCCAATAGTCGCAGTACAGGGCGCCAAGGTAGTAGAAAGGTTCGACTCTCCCAGAGCCAAGTCGCAATAGCGAAAAAATTGGGAGTGCCACTAGAAGAATACGCGAAATACGTGAAAGGATAAGACGATGACTGAAGAGACAAATGATTCAAAAATCACTAAATCTGGGGTCAATCGCACCTCCCGCGCAAACACAAGTAGGAGTAAGACGGCACAGCGTAAGCCGTGGGCTCCACCCTCTATGCTAGATGCACCACCTGCACCGGATGGTTTTAAGCATCGTTGGATCAGGGCTGAAACCCGTGGTTTCGACGATACAAAGAACGTAAGCGCCAAGATGCGCGAAGGCTGGGAATTAGTTCGTCAAGACGAATATCCTGATTTCGAAGCCCCGGTTATTGAATCAGGTAAGTATGAAGGTGTGTTTGGAGTAGGCGGACTGCTTCTCGCACGTATACCGGAGGAGACAATTGCGGAAAGAACTGAATACTTCAATGCTAGAAGTCAGGACCAGATGCAAGCTGTTGATCACGACATGATGCGCGAGAATGCACATTCTACGATGACAATCAGTAACCCTGATCGTCAATCTCGTGTAACTTTTGGTGGTCCGAAAAAATAAATAAGGGCCGCCGTATTAGGAGAATAGATTAATGGCAAACCAAGACACGTCATTCGGTCTACGTCCTATTGGCCTTAATGGAAGTGCAGCAAACTCTACTGGTGTAACTCAGTATGAGATTGCCGCCGCTAACACTAACGCTATTTATCAGTACTCACCAGTCATTCCTTTGGCTGCGGGTGTAATTGATATTTGCGGAAATGCTAACGGTGGTACAGTGCCTTTCCTTGGAGTCCTAATGGGCGTGGAATATGTTGATTCAGCTTCTAAGAAGACTGTATTCAAAAACTACTGGCCTGGAGCTAACAGCGTAAGTGTTGACACAAACTTCCCTGTTAAAGCTTTTGTGGCCGACAACCCTAACCAATTGTTCATGGTAGCAGCCGATGAGTCTGTAACTGACCGTGCAACAGCTCTAGCAGATGTTTTCTCAAACTGCTCTTTAGCTACTGCAACGTCTGGTTCTACAGATAACGGACGCTCTACAGCACAATTGGACATAAGTACAGCAGCTACTACTGCTACTCTAGCTATGCGTATCGTTGGCTTATCAACTGATGAAGCTAACCTTGATTACGATGCAGCTGGCGTAAACTTTGTAGTTCGCTTTAACTTCCATTTCAACTCACCAGCGTCGTCGTCTGATTCACAGACTACTGCCGACTCAACTGGTATTTAAGGATAGGGGATAAATAATGGCAATTTCTCGCGCACAATTAGCGAAAGAGCTAGAACCCGGACTTAATGCTTTGTTCGGTTTAGAGTACGATCGCTACGAAAATGAGCATGCTGAAATCTTCGAAGAAGAAAGTTCTGATCGAGCTTTTGAAGAAGAAGTAATGCTTGGTGGTTTCTCAACAGCTCCAGTCAAAGGTGAAGGCACAGCCATCCAATTTGACGATGCTCAAGAAACTTACACAGCTAGATACACTCATGACACTATCGCACTAGCTTTCTCAATTACTGAAGAAGCTATTGAAGATAATCTCTATGATCGTCTAGCTTCACGTTACACTAAAGCCCTAGCTCGCTCTATGGCTCAAACTAAGCAAATCAAGGCTGCAGCAATCTTGAACAACGCTTTCTCAACTGGTTCACCAATTGGTGACGGTGCGGCGCTTTGTTCAGCTTCTCATCCTTCTTTGTCAGGTAACCAAAGTAACATTTTGGCTACACCAGCTGACCTCAACGAGACTTCTCTTGAGCAGATGCTAATTGACATTGCTGGTTTGACTGATGAGCGTGGCTTAAAGATTGCAGTTCGTGGTATGAAACTAATCATTCCTAAAGAGCTACAATTCATTGCTGAGCGTGTAATCAACAGCAACTTACGCAGCGGCACAGCTGATAACGATACTAACGCTATTAAATCAATGGGTATGCTGCCTGATGGCGCAGTAGTCAACCATTTCTTGACTGATAGCGATGCGTATTTCATCAAGACTGATGCCCCTAATGGCTTCAAATACTTCAACCGTAGCCCTATTAAGACTGGTATGGAAGGTGACTTTGACACTGGAAATATGCGCTTTAAGGCTCGTGAGCGTTACAGCTTCGGTGTATCCGACTGGCGTTCAGTATTTGGTACTCCAGGAGCGGCGTAAAAAGTTAGTAAATAAGGTAAAACTTATTGATAACTATGAAGGGGCGGCAGTTGTCGCCCCTTCTTTTTTAAGCTATAGTTAATCTGTCCCTGACAGTCCCACGGTGGGACTGACATTTGCCTAGACAGGAGAAAATCATGGCTAACACTACTTTTAGCGGTCCGGTTCGTTCGGAAAACGGTTTTAAATCCGTTAGTAAGAACAGCACTACCGGCGCAATCACAGAAATTTCTACATATGGAGGAGCTCCAGTAGCTCTAGCAGATGGTAATGTAACTTTGACTAACGCGACACATAGTGGTCGAATTTTAGTCGTTCCAAACGGCAGTCAAGACAACACTTATTCACTACCTAGTCCAGTAGCAGGCGCTTCATTTACTTTTGTATATGGCGGTGAAGCTGCTGATGCTACAGACTTTATTGTAGATGCAGGATCAGACACAAACTACTTCATTGGAAATGTGGCATTTAATGACACTGACGATGGTGCAGCTTCTGTTGTTTTTGCTAATGCTTCTTCTAACAGTAAAGTTCAAGTAAACGTTCCAGGTTCTGCTGTAATTAACATCATGGCTAAAGACAGCACTAACTGGTACATCTGGGGATCAGTAACAGGCGCTACAGCACCTGCATTCGCAGACCAGTAATAGGAGATAACAATGGCCGGATCAGACATTAAATCCGTGTTCATTGAAGCTGACTTGAATGCGGCAGATAATGCTTCTGTCGCAGCTGCAGCTCAGCCGAACACAGACTTTACAATAGATGGTACAGATGCATCCGGTGGTGTTGCTACTTTTGCTGCGGCTCGGATCTTAACAGTAACTACCGCTGGCGCGAGTGATGGAACTAAAACAGTAACTATTACAGGAACTGATTTAGATGGCGATACAATCACCGAGACAATCACTTTACCCGGCTCTGCTACTACTACAGCAGGGACGAAGTATTTTAAAACAGTCACTGCAGCAGAAATATCAGCACAACCCGCGGCAAACGTGTCTATAGGACATGCTGCAGGGGCTGCAGATGTTGTTTTTGCTGGAAGATCTAGATTAAAAGGTGCTTTTATAGTGAATTCAGCTACAGGTGGAGTAATAACGTTTTTAACGAACGGCTCCGCTGGTACTGAAATCATGAAATTAGGCACTGTAGCTAGTGCAACTGCTGAGAGAGACGTAACAATTCCTGCTGAGGGACTTATGTTTGATCAAGGCATATATGTGACATATACCGGTGGAACTGATGAAGTATTCACCAATATGACAATATTCCACGCGTAAAACACTATGACACGAGAAATTAGTTCTATATCAAGAGTTGGAACTTCGGAACCTTTTGAGCTTCAAGTTTCTCGGGGTCAAATATCATTCCACAAAACTGTGTTTAAGTTTGGTTACAACGCTGTTGTTGGAGATACAAAAGAAACCATCTGGGAACAAGGTGGTTTATACGCTTATCCTGCATCAGCAACAGTAATGACTTTATCAAGCAGTTCCACCGATGATACTTCTGCGGGAACAGGTGCAAGAACAGTAGAGGTTTTTGGCTTAGACGCCGATTACAACGAAATAAACGAAGTTGTCACCTTGAACGGGCAAACGGCTGTTAATACCACAAAATCTTATCTGCGTATAAATCGCGGCATTGTTCGCAGTGCAGGTAGTGGTGGCGCAAACGCTGGCACACTTTACGCAGGAACAGGTACGGTTACATCTGGGGTTCCAGCTAATATTTACCTGACCATAAATGGGGAGGGCGACAACCAAACATTGATGGCCCTTTGGACAGTTCCCGCAGGATATACAGCGTTCCTTACGAAGATGAGTTTGTCCACAGGCACAGCTACTAACACCCCAGCTCTTTTGAATGCTAGTCTTGTTGCTAGACCGTATGAAGAAGTCTTTCAGATAAAGGAAAGATTTACTCTTACAGATGGCGCACACGAACAGTTTTATACTTTCCCGTTAAAGTTTACAGAAAAAACAGACTTAGAGATGAGAGCATTTTCTTCTTCAGGGTCGGTTGACTTTAATGTCTCCGCGTCAATGGAGTTTGTTTACATTCAAAACGGGAGTGAGTTGTAATGGCTACTACCAAAAACGTTAAAAGATTACCTTCAGGCCGCATTAGCTATAGAGGCGAGACATTTGCAGGCTATAATAAGCCTAAAAGAACCCCTGGCAAGTCCAAAAAAAGCGCTGTTTTAGCTAAAAAAGGTGATCAAATAAAATTAGTTCGATTTGGTGATCCAAATATGTCGATTAAAAAGGATCAGCCAGGTAGACGTAAAAACTTCCGCGCCCGTCACAGCTGTGATACGGCAAAAGACAAATTTAGCGCACGGTATTGGTCGTGCAAAGCGTGGTAATCATGAAAGCTGAAGACATACTGGCTCGATTAGAAAAACATGAAGCCGAATGCAACCTTCGATATAAAAATATTGAAGAAAGATTAGATCATCAACGTGCTTATTTAGAGAAATTAGACAAAAGACTGTGGCAAATTGCTGCATTAATTATTGTTTCTTATTTTGCGAATCACATTATTAAGGTATTTGCATAAAATGGGCTCTCGAGTTAAGACTGGAGCCAAACCAAGACCTTGCGGAGTCACTTATTATCGTAAAGGTGGCGCTGTTTCGAAGAAAAGTAAAGGAAGTAAGATTTGTCCTGAAGGAAAAGCATGGGCAAAACGTACTTTTGACACATATCCTTCTGCATATGCTAATTTAGCAGCATCAAAATACTGTAAAGATCCGAATTACGCCAAAAAATCAAAGGGCGGCAAGCGAAAAGGTAGATAAAATGGGCGAGTTAAAGAAATGGCTTGACCAAGATTGGGTTCGCATAGACTCTAGCGGCAATATAGCGGGTCCGTGTGGCACGTCTAAAGACAAAAAGAACCCGGATCGTTGTCTGCCGCGTTCAAAAGCTCAGAGTCTGTCTAAATCTGAAAGAAAGGCTACTCAAGCCAAAAAGAAAAAAGAAGGCGCTAAGGGCAAACAGGTCGTTTCTAACACAAAAGCAGCCACTGTTAGGGGAATGAAGTATGGTGGCGTGGTGGAAAGCAAGGCTAAACGAAAATTTAGGGGTAAAAGTATTCCTGGAACTGCCGTTGCCAGAGGATGCGGTGCGGTTATGTCTGATCGTAGGAAGCGCACAAAAGGCTCTGTTTCGCAGTCATGAGCAATATTTTGCCATTTTATACGGCGGATGAACGTAAAATTGTCAAAGAAATAAAGGCTTGGTCCAGCACCATATTAGAAAAACCTAATATATTTTTTAATAACATAGCACCGTGTCCTTATGCTAAAAAAGCGTGGTTAGACGACAAGGTTAATATTATTTTCAAACATGATGAGCATAAGCAGGTCATTTACAGTGCCGTATCCATGTTTCCAGAAGATGCGGATATGACAATCATTGTAGATACTGATTTCGACGATGATCCCGATGATTTCCATGATTATTTACTGTCTATGAATGAAGGTATAGCTGACGGTATTTTTATTGATAAAGATATATGGGTGATGGGTGCACATCCGTATGATGAAGAGGCTGTTTTTGTAGGCGATTTAGACGCCGATTTTGAGGCTGAATCAGAAACCATGTATGCATTGATATTTGTTCAACGTCTGTCAAAACTAGAGAATTCCGCAGACAAGCTCCGTAAAAAGGGTTATTATGAGCAATATTTAGACGAAACAGATACTCAAGAAATTTACCAGAAAAGATCGGAACTTTACGGGAGATTGAAAGATGGCGACAAAGAAACCTAAAAAAATGCGTGCTGGCGGTGCTGTTAAAAAAATGCGCGGCGGCGGCATGGTTAAAAAGATGCGTGGTGGCGGTAATGTTAAAAAAATGCGCACCGGCGGCATGGTTGGTAAAAATAAAAAACCTAAGAAGTAAGTTATGGCCGTTTCTGGAAGCACGGATTTTGAATTAGATGTCTCTGATTATATCGAAGAGGCTTTTGAGCGTTGTGGCTTAGAAGTTCGCACGGGATATGATTTAAAGACAGCTAAAAGATCGCTAAACTTAATGTTAGCTGATTGGGCTAATCGTGGATTAAATTCATGGACAATTGCTCAACGCAGTTTATCTTTAACCGCCTCTGATGGGGAATACAATTTAGGCACAGATGTCATAGACATACTGAATTTAGTGGTTAGAAGAGATAATACGGATTACAGCTTAGATCGTTTAAGTCGCAGTGATTACATTACAATCCCGAATAAAACTACGACAGGGCGTCCTAATCAGTGGTTTTTAGATCGTCAATTAACGCCTGTTTTAAAGATATGGCCTCTTCCAGAAAATAGCACTGACGTTATTTATTATGACGCTCTAACTAGAATGGATGATGCCGATACTTTTACAAACACCCTGGATTTACCATTTAGATTTTATCCTTGTTTAGCGGCAGGATTGGCGTATTACATTGCAATTAAACGAGCTCCTGATCGTGTTCAATTACTAAAAGCAGTATACGAAGAAGAGTTTGATAGAGCCCGATCTGAGGATAGAGATAGAGCATCATTTAATGTAGTGCCTTATTCAGGCTCTTATTACGGGTCGTAAGCATGGCTAGATTTGCATCAGGCAAAAAATCTTACGCGATTTGTGATCGTTCGGGTTTTAGATATCCGTACAAAAAAATGCGTAAAGAGTGGAATGGACTGTTAGTTGGCCCAGATGAGTATGAGCCAAAGCATCCACAATTGGGACCTTTTAGAACGGTATCTGACCCGCAAGCATTATTAAATGCTCGGCCTGATCGAATAGAGCCTTACGATGTTTTTGTAGGTGTTCCTACAGTAGAAGTACCTGAGCCGAAGCCAACACGTGCTTTTGGGCAAGTAGGTAGTGTAACGGTGACCACATCATGAGCTATACATACGCACAATTGAAAACAGCTATTCAAGATTTCACAGACAATAGTGAAACTACTTTTGTTAACAATCTGCCTATTTTCATTAAAAACGCAGAAGAAAGAATATTAAAAAACATACAATTAAGTTTTTTTAAGAAAAATGCTTCAGGAAACATGACGGCTTCTAACAAATATCTAGCCATGCCGTCTGATTATTTAGCTTCTTTTTCGCTATCTTTTATTAATGGTAGCGGTGATCACGTCTTTTTAGAGCTTAAAGATCTAGATTTTGTTCAGTCATTTAATCCAGATGGATCTGATACAGGTGCTCCTAGATATTATGCAGTATATGATGTGGATAACTTTATTTTAGGTCCGACACCGGATTCTAGCTATAGTAGTGAACTGAATTATTTTTACCGTCCGGCTAGTCTAACGGCGGGGGCAGATAGCGGCACAACATGGTTAAGTGAGAACGCAGAATTGGCTATGTTGTACGGATCCTTGCTAGAAGCGTATACTTTCATGAAAGGTGATGCTGATTTATTAGCCACATATGAAAAGCGGCTGATGGAGGCTCTTGTGGGCATGAAACAGCTTGGCGAGGCTAAAGAAGTCACCGATGAATATAGAACGGGCAAAGTAATTAGGCAGAAACAATGATAAAAGCTTTAGAGATAGATCTCCCCACAAAGTTCAGTGTGGATGTAAAAACAACGAATAAACGTGGTTTTACTCCTGAAGAAGTAGCTGAGCGGTGTGCCGAAAGGCTTATTTCAATATCGGATACTGCTCCAAACGAGCTTAAGGCTCAGGCGCATGCTTTTAAGCGTGATATAATCAGGCTATTATCTTTTTATATGCGGGAAGCAATAAAAAGCGACAGGACTAATCTATACAACATGCTGCTAGAATCCGGGGAAAAAGATCTGGCAGAATTAATTAGGAGACTATAAAGATGGCTTTTACTGGCAACTTCATGTGTACTAGCTTTAAATCAGAGCTAATGACTGCTACACATGATTTCACAAATGGAACAGGTAATACATTCAAACTAGCGTTGTATGACAACAATGCTTCTTTTACTGCAGCAACTACAGCGTACACGGCTACCGATGAAGTTAGTGGCACGGGATATAGCGCTGGTGGCGGTACTTTAACTAATGTTACGCCTACTACTTCGGGAACTACAGCGTTTACTGATTTTGCAGATTTAACTTTTTCTTCTGCAACTATTACAGCTCGTGGTGCTTTGATCTACAACGATACTGCAGCGGGTGATCCCTCAGTAGTTGTCCTAGACTTTGGCAGTGACAAGAGCTCTTCAGCGGGTGACTTCACTATCGTATTTCCTACGGCAGATGCATCCGACGCGATAATTCGTATCGCATAAGGCGTTTTAGATGGCCCAACTAACTGGATGGGGCCGTGGCGCGTGGTCTAGCGGCGCGTGGAATGAAGGTGCTCCTGTCGAAGTTACTGGCGTAGAAGCTACAGGATCTCCTGGTTCTGTAGCGGTTACCGCTGAACAAAACATCCCTCAAACAGGCTTATCTGCTACATCTAGTGTCGGCAGCGTTACTGTCAACGCCGACGCTAATATATCGGTCACTGGCGTAGAAGCTACAGGATCTTCCGGATCGGTAGTTGCTACTGGCGGAGTGAGTATATCGGTAACTGGCATAGAAGCTACAGGATCGCCAGGTTCTGTCATAGTTGCGATCATACGCAATGTAGATGTCACTGGTTTAGAAGCCACGGGATCTATCGGATCAGTCACTGTAACAGGTCTAGCTAGTGTAGATGTAACAGGTTTAGAAGACACCGGATCTGTTGGATCTGTAACAGCAACCGGTAATGCCGACATATCGGTTACAGGGCTAGAATCAACGGGATCTATCGGATCAGTCACTGTAACTACGGAAGTTAATGAAAGTGTTAGTGGGCTGGAAGCAGTCGGTTCACAGGGCACTGTTTCTGTCACAGGTAATGCTAGTGTGACCGTAACAGGGCTAGAATCAACGGGCGAAGTAGGGGATGTTCAGTTCGCTATTTTCGTTACCGTATTTGCAACGGGCGTAGAGGCGACAGGTGAAGTAGGCGACGTTACTGTTGAAATTAATCAGATTGTAGATGTCACCGGTGTCGCGGCAATTGGTCAGGTTGGACCTGCTTTAGTATGGGGTAACATAACACCAAACCAGACTTCAAGTTTTAATGGTATACTTCCCGCACAGACACCTAGCTGGGGAAATATACAGCCTACCGGCACTGACGATTGGACTGAAATATGATAAAAGGTGGTGTATACTAAAATGAGCGAAATACAACCAAATTTAATAGAGGAACTTAGATATGCCTAGTACCTATACCACTAATCTTGGCATAGAAAAGATAGCCACCGGCGAACAATCGGGCGTCTGGGGTGATACTACTAATACCAATTTAGACCTTATAGATCAAGCCGTTAACGGTATTGTATCGATAACTTTACCTTCAGCAGGTACTTCGGGCTCTCCAAATGCACTAAATATTAGCGATGGAAGCCTTTCTGACGGTCGAAACAAGTTCATAGAGTTTGTAGACGGTTCTGATTTAGGCGCCACAGCCTATGTTCAGCTGGTTCCAAACGATGCTGAAAAGATAGTAATTATTAGAAATAGCCTTTCAGGCGGCCAAAGTCTTATTATTTTCCAAGGCACATATAACGCTAGTAATGATTTTGAAATAGCTAACGGAAAAGACGTTGTTTTAAAATTTGATGGCGCGGGAACGGGTGCCACCGTTACACAAGTATTTAACGATTTAAGTGTTGCAGGTATTACAGCAACTACCGCAGACATAAACGGTGGAACCGTAGATGGAGCAGTGGTTGGCGGAACGACAGCCGCAGCAGGAACGTTCACTACCCTGACCGCCACTACTTTAGGCGGTGCTTTAGACGCTAATAATCAAGCGATTACCAACGTAGATATTAACAGCGGAGCTATAGATGGCACCACAATAGGTGCTTCTTCTGCCGCTGCTGGTACATTTACTACGCTTAGTGCTACTACTTTAGGCGCGGCTTTAGATGCTAACAACCAGGCTATTACAAACATTGATGTTAATAGTGGGGCGATAGACGGGACTACCATCGGAGCTTCTTCTGCCGCTGCAGGTACATTTACTACTCTTACTGCGACTACTCTTGGCGGTGCTTTAAATGCTAATAGTCAGGCTATTACTAATGTAGACATTAACAGTGGTAATATTGACGGCACTACAATTGGCGGCGCTTCTGCAGCAGTGGGTACTTTTACCACGATGAATGCAACTACCGTTGATTTAGGCGATTGGACTATTACAGAATCAGCGGGCGTATTATATTTTGCTACAGGTGGAGTAGATAAGATGAAGCTCGATGCTTCGGGAAATTTAACAGTAGTTGGTGATGTAACAGCATTCGGAACGGTTTAATATGGCTATACCTTCAAGTGGCCCATTATCACTGGATGACATCCAGACTGAGTTCGGTGGAACAAACCCTATCAGCTTGTCAGAATATTATGCTGGCGGTGCTAATGTTCCTCCCGGCGCAACAGGTGACAGTGGCCCTATTCCAACGTCAGGTGAGATTGCAGTAGGCGAGTTCTATGGCTCTACAGCTAGAGTACCTATTGTAATTAACAATACAGGCACAACACTTAGAGCAACCATTTACACATTAGCTAGTGCTGATCCAGCGTACATTGCTGGAATAACTGATGTCGTGTACAACAATTCAGGTACACTTTATTCAAATCTCACTACTGGCGCAGCTTTAAGAACAGGTACATTTGCATCTGGTGATACAGTAAAGATTGTTAATACTGGTTTGATTATTGGTCAGGGTGGTGCTGGTGGTAATGGTAGTCCGGGGACACCTAGAGATGGTGCTGGTGGTGGCCGAGCTTTAGCACTACAATGGCCAGTTACTATTGACAACACAGGCGGCACTATTGCTGGCGGTGGTGGTGGTGGCGCGGGCGGTCTTAGTGGGGTATATCCTCTGCCAAATCCAAACCCCAAAGCTCCGCCTAGCTTTCCCCCTTATGGCGGCGGTGGCGGCGGTGGCGGCGCTGGAACAAACGTGGGGACGGGCGGTACTGGTGGCGCACCAGATGGATCGCCGGGTTCGAATGGAACACCAACAACAGGTGGTGCAGGTGGTGCATCCACAGGAGGGCATCCAGCTCCAATCATAGCAAATTCAACAGGTGGTACTGGTGGAAACAGGGGATCAGCAGGATCGCCAGCCCCTGCTGGTACTGGCGGTGCGGCTGGACAAGCAATCATTAGTAATGGTAATACAATCACATGGATAGACATGGGAACAATTAACGGGCCAACATCATGATATTATTTAGAATATACATTGAAGATAATAGAGTTATTAACAAAGTCTATTGGAAAAACCAAGCTGATGATGCTGGCTTCCAAGCATTGGTAGCTCAGATCAATGCAGTATTTCCAAATGAAAACTTACCCTATGACAATCTAGCAATAGGTGTAAATGTCGGTGATTCCAATGTGCTGACAATTCATCAATGTTCAGTAGCACAAGACAGTGCGCTTGCGGCCAGATTACAGAATGATCTGCTAATAGATAAAGACTTCATTCGATATATCTATGATCTAGAAAACGCTACCAAGAGTTACGAGATTTTCTACAAGAACAATCAGGCCTATCCCGTTCAACCATTAGGTGCAGGATTAAGTATCTATCGCATATCAGACATGGTTGACTCTAATTTTAATAAGACAGGATTGCAGGGCGTGTATGTGCGCGGCAGTAATGCAGACATATTTACATGGGCTGAGACATTAAAGCCGGGTATAACTATGCCGATTACTGTAGGCAGACAACTAAATGATGATGATTCCTTCAAGTTTGAATTTAATACAGCAACAAAAGAGCTGGTATCCGTTAAATTATTTGCAAGACCAGAAAGAACAATGGTATGGAATTCAGCGGGTACAGACACATATATTGAATACACCGCCGATTATTTTGAGGATCTAGCTAATCCAGAAGAAGCCGAAATAGTTAAGGCTAAATATGACAATCACGGCAACCGAGTAGCAAGTGACACTGCTATTGAAGACATTAAAGAGTACATAATGGTTCCTAAAGAGGGCGAGGATGGCGTTTTTGAAAAAAGAAAATTATCGGAGATTTAATTTTGCTGAATTTTGAAAAAAATAAATACTTACAATTAAACAACTTTGTAGATCAAAAGACAGTAGACTTATTAACAGAAAGATTATTCCAACACAGAGACAATAAAAAAAGCGCAAGTTACCAAGGTGTTGACGATCAGGTAGAAAAGGCAGATTCTTTCTACTTCAACCAACAACTACACGATGACTTGGTTTCCATGTTTCACTGGAAGGCTAAAGAAAATCTAGAACAAGCCATTGGAAAATCGCTAATTCCATCTTATGTGTATGCACGCATATATAAAAAAGGTGCAGAGCTAGTCAGACATTCAGACAGAGAAGAAACTGAGTATTCAGTCACAGTCAATCTCAATGCTTCATCAAAAAAAGCATGGCCAATATATTTTAAGAATGGCAAAAAAAAGACAGTCGAGTGCAATCTTAATGCTGGTGATGCTGTCATATATAAAGGGGTAGAATTAGATCATTGGCGCAATCCATTAGAAAAGCAATGGCACGCACAGATGTTCTTACACTATGTAGATGCTAATGGGCCATATGCAGAGAAGGCATTAGTCGAACAAGATAGAACAAATAAGTCAATGCTCTTACCAGAAACTACAAACTATTGGCTGTATTCTAATGACAATGACAGCATACCAAGAGACATCTGCAAGTATTATATCGAACAGTTCAAGACGGCTAAGTCAGAGAAAGCCAGCGTAGGACTGGATTCACAAGGCCGTGTTGATGAAAACATACGCAAGGTAAAGCACGCTAATCTACCTACCTGGACAGGAATCACAAGTTATCTAGTGGCCGCCGCACATGATGCAAACTTTCAGAATTGGAATTATGCAATCAGCAAATGCAATCAGTCAGAGTATTTGAAGTACACCAAGACGGGCAAATATGAGACGCACACAGACTATTCTTTTGTGCGTAATCGGCAATTACCAATGGTTAGGAAGCTGACAGCGCTGGCGGTATTGAATGACAATTTCAAAGGCGGAAAGTTCTATCTCGTGGATAATAGTGGCAACAGATTTTACCCGGAGATGAAGGCAGGCAGTATTATTGTATTCCCGTCATACTTACTGCATGGGTGCGAGCCGGTTACTAGGGGCACAAGACATGCGGTTGTTGCATGGATGGAAGGGCCGGAGTTCAAGTGAGTCAGTTTGGCATAGGTTCTAGCCATGTTGTAACTAGGTTAGGCAATAATATGTTAAAACGCTGGGGTTTTTGGACACCTTATTTTACTGTTTTTTTATCTAAAATATACCCGATAAAGCAAATCGCGCATAACCATGAAGGTTCTTTTATATCGATACTTTTAAAGGGTCGATATCGTGAAGTAGTATATCGAGACCAGAAACGCTATATCCGCCACTCCAAATGGGTTAATATTGTACGATATGACGAATATCATGAGGTACAGTGTGATTCTTTTGTGTGGACCTTTCTAGTAATGGGGCCTCGAAAACAAGATGTAACCGCACTATATAAGGGTAATAAAATCCCTTACACACGGCTGACTAAGAAATATAGGTGATTTAAATGCCCTTAAGTAACTTAAAATTTAATCCAGGCGTCAACAAAGAGATCACCTCTTATTCTAATACCGGAGGCTGGTTTGAGTGCGATAAAGTACGTTTTGAAGCCGGATTTCCAAAGAAAATAGGCGGCTGGCAACGGTATTCGACTAGCAGCTTTTTAGGCTCTGCTCGAGCTATTTTGGCGTGGAACGCTTTAGATGGAACTAAATACCTCGGTGTAGGCACTAATCTAAAATATTATATCGTGGATGGTGGGCAATATTACGATATAACCCCTATCCGTTCTACGACCTCCGCGGGCGACGTAACGTTTTCCGCGACCGACGGCTCATCGACCATTACTGTATCAGACACGAACCACGGCGCTTTTGCTGGTGATTTTGTGACATTTAGCGATGCAGTTAGTTTAGGCGGTAATATTACCGCCGATATTCTTAATCAAGAATACGAGATAGTCACGCTTGTTGACGGTAATTCATACACTATTCAAGCGAGAACAGTGTCTTCTATTGGCGATATTACGGTAGATGGTGCTTTAGCTCCTACGCTGGTCACTGCAAATAGTTCAGACACTGGTAATGGCGGCTCATCTACTGTAGGGGCTTATCAAATTAATACCGGATTAGACACCACGCTTCAAGGCACTGGTTGGGGTGCGGACCCGTGGAGTGATGGTGCTTGGGGTGAAGCAGCTGATTTAACCGTTACGGGGGCGGTACTTAGATTATGGATGCATCATAACTTTGGTGAAGATTTGCTCTACAACGTTATGGACGGCGGTATTTATTATTGGGATGCTACGACTACTTTAAGTGCTCGAGGTATTCCTTTGACTAGTGTTAGCGGTGCGGATGCCACAACCCCTACAATTGCTCACAAAATAATCGTTTCAGATAATGCTCGACATGTTATTGCTTTTGGCTGCGATCCTGAAAACGATATTGGTACACAAGATCCTTTATTAATACGCTTTTCTAGTTCAGAAAGTTTAACCGAATGGCAGTCCTTACCTACAAATAGTGCGGGTGATTTGCGCATTGGTAGTGGATCTAGGATTGTGAACGCTATTGAAACACGTCAACAAATCTTAGTGTTTACGGATACTTCAGTACATTCTATGCAGTATTTAGGCGCACCCTTTACTTTTGGTGTGACTCAGATTTCAGAAAACACCACGATTGCCTCACCTAATGCGGCGGTTGCCGTGGACGATGTTGTCTTTTGGATGGGTAAATCTGATTTCTACGTGTATACGGGTCAGGTGGTTAAGCTGCCTTGCACCTTACAAACATACGTTTTCGATAACTTTAACTATACTCAAGCAGAAAAAGTCACGGCTGGGTTAAATAGTGAGTTTTCAGAGGTGTGGTGGTTTTATCCTTCGGCTAACTCAAATAATATTGATTCATACATTGTTTATAATTACTTAGAAAAAGTATGGTATTACGGCAGTTTAACCCGAACGGTATGGCTAGATAGAGGCGCGGAAGACTACCCAATTGCTGCTTCTAATGACGGATACCTTTATTATCATGAATTTGGTCAGGATGACGGCAGTCAAAACCCGCCTGTTGCAATTGAGTCTTATATTGAAAGCAGTCAGATATCGATTGGTGAGGGAGACCGGTTTGTTTCATTAAGCCGATTGATTCCTGATATTACTTTTACAGGCTCTTCTGCCAGCACACCTGCCGTTAGCTTCACGCTAAAAGCGCGAAATTATCCAGGTGGTAACTATTTGCAGTCAGATAGCGGAGATACTACTCGTTCAGCAACGGTTCCAGTAGAACAATTTACGGATCAGATTGATGTTCGCTTGAGAGGAAGGTCTTTTGCGATTAAAATAGAGTCAGATGAAACAGGGGTGGAATGGCAGTTAGGCACACCTCGGGTTGATATACGAACCGACGGTAGACGATAATGTCTCGAGGTTTAGTTCAATTAACCTTTCCAAACGCACCGGCTGAGTATAGCCAGCGCCATATGTCCGAGGTTTTAAGGACTTTTGCGGTATTTTTGCAACAAGTTCAGAATCCCGGCCCGTGGGAAGCATCCACGCTAACATTAACTAATTTGCAAACAGATGATTACGGTCTTGCCGAAGGCGAAGTCTTTCAGCAAAACGGTTTTCTAAAGATAACTTTGTTAGATCAGCCTAATCCGCGTGGTGTATCTTCTACAGGTGGCGTAGGCTCAGTAACGGTGGTAACCCCATGAGCGATGATACAGTTATTATTATGGATGATGGGTCTAAATGGCGGCCCAGCACAAGCACAGACAGCGTAAAATGCGCTTCTTGTGACAATTTAGTCGATACTCCAGCCGAAATAGCCTCATATCCTGACGGAAACTGCCCAAACTGCGGTAATTCGTGGACGGGTAGTGAGGAAAAGAGTACACTGATTCAAGTTACCATGCCAACAAGTCTATCCGGAGGAGCGGGATAAATGGCCGAAACTGACATTGAAATTATTATGGACGATAGTCCAGAGATGGACGAGGCTCCGGAAATGATGGAGACGGAAAAAATGGCAATGGCCGGTCGCAATGGCGATACGGTAGTAGGTCACCTCACAGAAGGTGAATTTGTCGTTCCTACAGAAATCTTTGAAGGCAATCCCGATTTAGTTGATATCTTATTCACACGTATGCGTGAGGCAGGTATCGAGGATCCTGAGCGTTATATCGTAGGCTCAGAACTTAATTCAATAAATCCAGAAACCGGCATGCCGGAGTTCTTTATTGGCGGTATTACCAAAGCTATTGGCGGTGCATTTGGCGCGGTCGGTAGTGCATTAAAAGCGGCGGCTCCTTACGCCCTACCTGCAGCATTATCTTTTAGTCCACTAGGGCCTGTTTATGGTCGTGCCGTGGGCACCGGTATCATGCAGTTGGTACAAGGCGGTAATTTTAAAGACGCTTTACAATCATCATTAATGAGTGGTGGCACAGGCGCTTTCCAAGCCGGTTTGATGAGCAAGTTTGCTGGCGGTACTTTTGGTGGAGGCATTCAAAATGCGCTTAAATCACCTGCAACGGCTGGTCTTAGCTCAATGGTTCCTAAAGCTGAGGCTCAAGGCAGCTTTGGATCAAATGTGGCTTCTGCTGCGGCAGGGCAACCAGCTGAGGTAGTTCCGATGGGTGGTTTTAACCCACCTGCTGTGGGGCCTTTAGGCGGTTCTTTAGATGCTGCTTTACCGGGATATACGGCTCGTGTAGAACCGTTACCGACTATTCCCCAACCTACCGTAGCGCCTCAATCGCAAGGCTTCTTTGGTAAAGCTAAAGATTTTTATTCAGATTACATTAGTCCTAGCCGCGAAAGCATTATGCCTACAGCGGAAGATATTCAAGCAAAGGCTACAGAATACGTTAATCAAGGTTATAGCATGGATAAAGCCTTGGATATTGCTCGAGAAGATCTAGCTCCAGGTTTAATTCAAAAATATGGACCGCTCGCGGCCATCGGCACAGGTGCTTTGTATGCCGGTGGATTCTTTAAGCGACCAGAAGTAGATCAACCAGAGCAATTACCTACAGGTGCTGAGTTATTAGCACAGGATCCTAGTCGATATAGACTTCCGTCAGAAGCTTTCATGCCTACTAGATCTGCAGGCTCTTATTATGTACCGACAAAATATTATGAAGACGGTGGTGAAGTATTCCCACGTCGTAACGGCGGAATAATGCCTGATGAGGGCATTCCTAATCAAGATAGCGTCAAAGCTATGCTTATGCCGGGTGAATTTGTAATGACAACTGACGCTGTAAGAGGCGCCGGTAATGGAAACCTTAATCGTGGAATTTCTAACATGTATAGCATGATGAGAAATTTGGAGAATAGAAACGACCGCATGGCTTAATCATGTCCGAGTTATTAATGACAGAGGACTATTGGGCTAAGCTTGAAGGCATCTGGAAGGTGCCTGTTGTTATTAGACCAGAGTTCATAGGTTATTTAGAACGAGCTAATGACAGAGTTTACGTACATTGCGATGTATTTAAATGGAATCGTACAGTCAAGGAAGAGATTGAGTTTTATCTTCAGATACTAATAAAGCTGCAAGATGGACCACTGTACGCGGAGCACAATGTTGGTGATAGAAAACATTTAAAATGGCTAAAGATGTATAAATTTGAGTTTTTAGAGAGTCAAATTAATTCTGAAGGCCTTGTGAAACAAGTTTATATACGAAAGGACCAGTAATGGGTGGAAAAAGCGGAGGCGGTTCTTCACAACCGTCAACTACAACTCAATATGTAAGAGAAGCGCCTGAAATAGAAGCGTTTAAACTGGGGCTGTTGGAAGCAGGAAAAGAACTTGCTCAACGCCCCATAACTCTACCTATTCAACAAATTGCCGGACAATCGCCTTATCAAATGGCGGCATATGATCGCATGGCTCAGATGATGGGTGGTCTTGGCGCTTATGCTCCTATACCGAGTGGACCTCTAGGTGCTCCTATAGGCGGTGGGCCTAGCTTTCGTCCAACCGGAAATATACCGTTCGATAGTACTAGTAGCACAACCAGCGCAGACATGATGGGTGGTGGACCTCGACCGGATCGTCAACCCTTTAATCAGCTTCGTAATAGTTTTCTCGGTGGCATGCGAACAGGTCCTGAAACGCCTTTCACAGCACAAACTGTTGGTCAGGAGGGAGCAACCGGCGGAATGATGCCTGCTATGGCAACTTATAGCACAGCAGCCGAGGGCATCGATCCCATACAAGGCGGCATCGATCCCATACGAGGCGGCATCGCTCCGGCACCTGAAAGAGCTCCTGAACCGGAATCTACTGGACCACTTTATGCTTATCCACAAATTAGTAAGTATGCTCCAGGATTTACAGATCCCTTTGGTCGACCACGTAATACTCGTTTCGTAGTAGGCCCAGATACCGGTCTTGGAAAAGTGATTACTAATGCTTATGGCGGATCTCCGGATAGCACGTTTGACGGCGAGCCTATTGTCCCTCCTGAAAGTTTAGGTGGCGGTTTGTCCGCGGCCCCCGGTGCACAGCCTATTGACGTACCGGACATTCAACCCGGTATTTCTGCTTACCAGCAGTTAATCAGACAAGGCGCACAAACGGCACAACAAGGTGCTGGCGCGGCACTTGGTGCATTAGGCGGAGCGCAGCCTTATCAAGCCGCGGCCCGCGAAGCATTGATGTCAAGCATGGCAAATATTCCAGGTCAGGTTATGCCTGCCCAACAGCGCATGGCTCAAGCGGCACAGTTTGGTCAAGGTGCAACGGCAGCCGGTATTGGTTCGTTGACCGGTGCAGCCGAGCAATTTAGCCCAGAAGCTATTCAAAGCTTTATGAGTCCTTATGAAGATGCGGCAGTTCAGTCTGCATTAGGTGATATCGCACGACAAGGTCAGATACAACGTGAGCAATTACGTGGTCAAGCAGCACAGGCGGGAGCATTTGGCGGTAGTCGCCAAGCCGTTGCTGAAAGCGAATTAGGAAGAAATATATTAGACAAACAGGGTCAGGTAGCTGCAGAAATGCGTCGTTTAGGTTACCAAGATGCCGCGCAACGCGCAGCACAGGCCTTTGAACAGGCTCGTGGTCGTCAGATACAAACAGCCGGTCAGATGGGTAACCTAGGAGTTGCCGGTGGCCAGTTGGGTGTTAGTGCAGCACAGCAAGCGGGTCAGTTAGGTTTAGCCGGTCAGCAATTAGCCGGAGCCCTTGGTACTGATTTAGGTCAGTTAGGTGCTCAGTATGGTCAGCTAGGATTAGCAGGCGCCGGTCAGTTAGGTCAATTAGGCCTTCAGCAGGGCTCATTGGGTGAGTCGCTACAAACCACTGGAATTAGAGATATTGCTCAGTTAACTGAGGCTGGTAAGCAGTTACAAGCACAACAGCAGGCTGAGCTTGAGGCACAACGTACATCTGATCTAGCACAATTGTATGAGCCGTATCAGCGACTAGGCTTCTTATCAGACATATATAAGGGCGCACCTAGTACACAGATGACTACAACGCAGACTCCACAGGCGTCTGTATCACCAGCACAACAGTATTTAGGTTTAGGAATTGCAGGATTATCTGCAGCAGCCGGAGCACAAAAGGCAGGGTTATTTTAATGAATAGAAACGTAATGAATCGACAGATGTTTGCTAAAGGTGGAGCAGCTTTCCCTGATCTAAGCGGTGATGGTCAAGTTACACAACGAGACATATTGATGGGCCGTGGAGTGCAGTTCAAGCAAGACGGCGGTCGTGTGATGACTGAGGAAGAAAAAATCCAGCGAGCACTTGAAAACGAAAGATTTAGGCAAGAGATGGGCTTAGACCGAATGCCTACTGCCGAAGACCGTGCGCGTATTGAGCGTATGCGCATAGAGCAGCTTTCTGATGAAGAAAGAAGATTCTTACAAAGAGAGCGTATGCGTGGTATTGAGCGTTATCAAGAAGGCGGCATGGTTCCTCCAATGGACCCCGCTATGATGGCACCTCCAATGGACCCTGCAATGCAAGAAGGTATTGCCGGTCAATTAGATCCAGCTATTCTAGAACCTTTATTAGCCGAAGCGGCTACACGTTTTGGTTCTATTGATGAAGCATCAGATTATGAAGACCTTATTAACCGTGTGCGTGGAGACCGCGCACCTCTAGAAGCACGTCGTGATGAATTATCTATGTTTGTAGGTGAAGCTGACGCGGCGCAAACTCCAGACTCGGTATTGGCTATGGTTCAGCCTGTTATTCAAATGTCAGGTGTCGACCAAGGTATTGGTGGTTTAGCTCAACAAGCGATGGATGTACCTGTCGAAGGCCCGATGGCCGAGGGTATTATGTCGATGGCCGCGGCCCCCGAACCAATGCCGGCAGCAATGCCTATGGGCATGGATCAGGGCATGGGAGGCCCTGCTCCTGTAAATTTTAACCAAGGCGGCGCAGTGCGTCGCGGGGACGACCAGCCCGTTCAGTATTATCAGCAAGCTGGCGCTGTTATGACGCCTGAGCAAGAAGCTTTGTTAACTCAAGCTTATGGCGCTGGCGCTCAACAAGGTGCTCGAGAAGGTTATCAGTATGGTATTAGTCAAATTCCACAAGTTCAATCATTAGAAGATATTTTTGCTGAGCGTAAAGAAAGCTATCGTAATCTATTAGGTGGCAGCGAAGAGCAAAAGAATCTAACCCAAGCACAGATGTTGTTTGATATTGCTAATTTAGGTTTAGGTTTTGCGGGTGGCGCGGGCGCTGTTCGTCCAGGCATGAGCCCTGCAGAGCAATTAGCAGCAAGTGCAGTTAAATTACAAACCTTACCGACTATCTCACAACGCGCTGGTACTCAATTAGAGCAGCAGCAGAAAGTTGATTTTGCCGCTATGCAAGCGGCTGAAAAAGCACAAGAAGGTCAACGCGCTAGTGCCACTAAGCTTCAAGAGCAGCTTCTTGAAAACCTAAGTAAAGCAGAAGTAGAGCGAATTAAAGCGCAAGATCCGGGTAAAGTAGGTGCTTTAAACGATTATGTGGCAAACATTGACATGGTAGTTCGAGGTACACCGGTTAAAGCGGGCGAAACATTTACGGTGCCTAACAATGTAGCTGACAACCTTTCTTATACGTATGGTGCGAATTCACTTAATAAAACTAATGCGCCAACGGCACCTCAGTCTTATGTTACAACTAAAGAAATTACTATTGGTACAAAAACATATCCAGCTAATACTCGCCTTCCTCTAACTAGTGACGCTGTAAATGCGATACAGGCTGAGCATGGTCTATCATCTTTGAATAAATATGATGAGAAGACAGAAAAAGCTTCTACCTTAGTTCAGCTTGAGGCGGACAGTCCGTTAGCAAAACAACTAGGTACTCAGTTTGTTGAAGCCATACAACAAGGCAATCAATTCTTTATACAAGGTGCTGACGAAAAAGCGTTTACTGTTCCGTTAACAACAGAATTAGGCGGTCAGTATTATGCCGTGTCTTCGGATAAGCGGTCAGATGCTATGATAAGGCGAGAAAACCAAAGAGCGGGTAATGCGGCAATTTTGTTTGCCACGGCGTCTAAACTCGGCAAAGATCTTCCGTCAGAAACTCAAATGGCAGATTACATTACAAATAATTACAACTCTTTGCCTTCACTCGATCAAATATATGATAACAAAACTCCATTACAGCTTGCTGAGATGGATAAAGCTTTCAATTCAGTTGATTTCCGTACTACACTCGACATTGCTAAAAGCGTGAAACAAGGAACAGGATTCTTCAATCAGTTAGGTGCTCGTATTAGTACGCTAGGTGGTGCCATTGGCGTTGATTTCTTACAGAATATGGGTAAAACAGCTGCTGAAGCTAAAGCTGAATTACAACTAGTGCAAACTTTAGGCGCTGCAGCCTTAGCAGATAGTCCTAGATTCGCGGTAACAGATGTTAACCTTAAGAGATTATTGTTCACTGATCCGGATAAATTTATTCAAGATCCTGAAAAAGAACTTTTGAAGATGCAAAACTTAAAAGGATATCTTGAGGCTGAGCTAGTTGGTTTAGGTAATGACTTACGAACCGCTAGAGCAGGAACGGAAGTAAAACAGATAAAGGACAAGATTAGTGCAGCTAAATCTGCACTTAGCATGATGAGTACAATTAAGTCAGCACCACCCGGCTCACGAGCAAAAACAGCTACAGGTATGTTTAGAGGAAAATAACCAGGAATTAAATTCTATGGCGTCTCAAAATCCAATTGCAAAAACCATACAAGATACTAAAGATGCGCAAAAAATCGCTGAAGAAAAGCGTGCTTTGCCGTTGCCTGGTGATTTTTCAGCACTTGAAATAACTGAGCAAGATTTATACGGCGGTCCTGAAAATAGCTATCAGAATTATAGCGAGGAAGGACTTTTTGGTTTTAATGATAACGACATCGATCAGACTGAAGATTTTATTGCTACACAGGCCCTTGATCGATTGTTATTTGACTATGAAGCTCCTAAAGATCTCGTGGATATTTTAGGTCAGGATGTTGTAGAAAACATTGATGCCGACACGGCTTATCAAAAGTTATTAGAAAAAGGTTACACCCGCGCAGATATTATCGATCAACTCACAAGTTTAGAGGACGCTGGGTTGGGCGAAGGTTTTATCACAGAATTTCCAAAATCTACTGCGGCAGGTTATGCCGGTGTTCGGGGTGCCCGATTACTGGCGCCGCTTGGCACACCTGCTGGTCCCGTTGGACAGGTGGTTGCGGGAACGATAGGCTTTTTAGGTAGCGCTGGTCTTTCTTATCTTGGTTTAGATAAAATAGAAAACTTAATCTTTGGCGACACTGTGCCTATGCCCTCACAGCGTGGTGAATTTGAAGCTGGAAGAACTTTGGGCGGTGTCGGTGCTTCACCTGCGATGGTGTTGGGCATGTCTAAGAAAGGCGTTAATCTAGGCGCCGCAGATTTTGTTGCACAGGTAGCCGCAAGAAACAGAGCTAAAGAAGAGCTTTTTAAAAGTAAACAAATACGTTTTAAAGAGCTACAAGCTAAAAGAGACGAACTTCTTGAGCAGGGAAAACCTCTACCAGATTATTTAAAGGGCGATTTAAAAGCTACGGCTTTAGAACTAGAGAAAGTGCCTTTAGATAAACGATTTGCTGGTGGCATAGAAAACTTACTGAACCGATATCAAAAAACAGCTAAAGACAAGCCCCTTACTTTTGGTGTTTATGAAACCACTTCTGCGGGAGGTTCTGCTATAGGGGCGTATATAGCTGAACAATACGGTCCAGCTAGTTTGGTTGAACGCGGTGGAGCAGAACTACTGGGAGGTATGGGAGGTAGTCTTGCAACTTCCGCAGCTGAGCGTGCAGGCCGTTTGCTTGCAGGAGGCGGAAGGTTTTTAACGGGTGTTTACGGCGGCCCGCGGACCACGGGCGAAGGAGTTCTTAGGGGCGGACGATATTCCGAACAGTTTGATAAGTCTTTCCCTGGCTTGCTTGATTTTTTCAAAGGCACTGACAGAAAAAAAACTGAAGCCGCGAAAGAGATTTTAGGACGAATAATTGAAGCAGGCGAAGATCCTGATGAGATAATTAGATTATTAAACGATCCTGCGAACGTAGAAGCCATCAACTCAGCGGCTGCAAGTAGAAGTCCTATATTACAAGTCATCGAAGCTGCTCTTATGCGAGATAACCAAAAGTTAGCAAAAGGATCTCAACAAGCTTATCAAGAAACACGTGCTGCATTGCGTACTAATATGATGGAACTTGTAGCTTTAGGAGACATAGATTCTTTGGCAGAAGCTGCCAGGATTCAGCAAACACTTTTTGAAGATGCTTTAGAGACTAGATTAGGTGCAGCAACAGAAGCGGTGTTAGATGCAGCAGATAAATTACGTGGTGATGGATCTCCTTTAGCTCCAGAAGAACTTGCTGAAAAATTATATGACACTGTCACTCAAGTGATGAGAGTTGCTCGTGCTCAAGAGCGAGCTTTATACAAGGCTATACCAAATGAGGAAATAACTCGTTTTATTGATCCTCAAGGTAATGAAATAGATGTGCCGTATTTTGTTCAAAGATTTAACGATCCGGAGGACATGATGCCCGAGGGACCTGAGATGCAGGAGGAGCTTCAGAATATATACGGTAAGCCTATTTATAACTTTATAAAAAGATTTTCAGGCGAAGGTGAATTAGCAGAGTTTAACCTAGAAGACGCTGTTGCAGATGCTGTTAGAAACAGTAGAAGTGTTTCAAGAGCACGCGATTCTTTTGAAAAAATTAATGATGAATTGCCCTCTGCATTAAATGATTCGGCTAGATTATTAGAAGAGTTGAGAGAAAGTGTGCCTGACTTTGCTGATATTCCTGAAGGATCTATTGATGAAATTAAACTTTTAAACAAGCTTGTAAATAATCCTCCAAAAGAACTTGGTCAAGAGTTAGTTGATAGATTAAGAGGTAAGGTTGAAGGTAACCAGCTAGTACAAAGCGAAGCTAAAGCTAAGATTAGAAATATTAAAAGATTCCTAAAAGCACGCCTTCGTGTGGATCAGGTAGAAACAGCTGCAGAAGAATCAGCTAGGCTTCGATTAGGAAAACAGGTATCGGGTCAAGTTGATAAAATACCTTTAACCGTAGGTCAGCTAAGAGAAATTGCAACTGAAGCTCGTTCAAAAGCAGCGGATTATAGACTAGCCGGTGCTGGAAACAAAGAAAGAATGCTTAATAATATGGCAGACGCTTTCTTAGAAACCATAGAAAGTGTTGAAAACCCAGATGCCACTGATGCGTTGAGAGTAGCTCGTGCATATAGTAAAGGTTTTCATGACACCTTTACCCGAACTTTTGCGGGCGATATAACTCGAGAAACTCGCAAACAAGGCCGAAAAATATCTCCAGAAGAAATGTCTAAAAAAATATTGAGTGGCGGCTCTGAGTCCGCCCGTATGCGATATAAAGAAGTAAGAAATATTATTCCGTTTTTAGACGAGGCTGTTCAAGCTGGTAGAATAACTCAGCAAGAAGTGAATGAGTTAGGTTCTAGCATTGACGGTGTTTTTGAACTGATATTACGTGCTAACAGAGCAGAAATGCTTGACCCCGAAACAGGTGTAGTTAATCAGAGAAGTTTAAACAAATGGATAAACGATCCTAAAAATCAACGCTTGTTAGAAACTTTCCCAACGTTGATGGACGATCTTCAAGATGTAAACAAAGCTAATGTATTGTTAGATGAAACAACCAAAGTCAATAAGGATCTAAAAGCAGAAAGAGCGGCGGAATCTGTTGTAGCTAGGTTGGCTTTAAAAGAATATGAAGATCCTGCTATAGCCATAAAAGATGCCTTAGCAGAGAAACGGCCTGAAAAATCAATTGTTGAGTTTATTAGGTCAATAAAAAATGCTGATAGAGATGTTGTCGAAGCTTTAATCAAACAAGATCCAGTATTAAGAAGAAAAAACCCGCAAGAAGTTTTGAACAGCGGGTTAAAGTCTTCTTTTATAAAAATGGCTCTTTTAGACGGTGGCGGTCCGTTTAACGCTGAATTTAGAGCCGATAGAGCTTACGAAAGTTTGTTTGAACCAATAAAATATGGTCGAGGAAAAACTTCCTTAATGGATATTTTGGTTCAACAAAAAGTATTTGATAAGACCGAAGCCAACAATATCAAAGCAATGCTTAGCCAGCTTTTAGAGTTTGAGGCCAAAGATGCTGCAGGACAGCTGGATCTTGAGTTAGGTAAAGCACCTAATCCTGCCTTGGATTTCTGGTTACGTGTTTCAGGTGCCGCGGCAGGTGCTCGCTTACAAAAGATGCTTCCTGGAGATGCTCAGGCGGGTTCTTTAGTAGCGGCAGGTGCCGGTTCTAAATACTTCCGACAACTTTTCCAAGAGATTCCTGCATCCATGCATCTTAAAGCCATGGGTGATTTAATGCAGGATCCACAAGCATTAGCCTTATTCTTAAAAAAAGCTAAGGACGGTCAAGAAGGCGCAGGCATTGCTAGATCGCTTGCACGATGGTTCGTAGACCGCGGCTATATGACCGCTGCTCGTGGAGTTCCATTCTTGAACAGAGAAAGTGAATTGTTTGAAGAATTCTTCCAAGATGAAGAACAACCGGCACCTCAGCCAGCACCTCAGCCAGCACCTCAACAACCTGCAGTGCCTCCTGTTACAGAAGCACCGGCGCCTAGACCGGAAGTCGTTGTGTCGCAACAGCAACCACGGCCCACGGCTCGTCCGCTACAGACATCGATGGCACCTCCGGCGCCACAGGGCGGCAAGGTTAATCCGCAGACCGCGGCACGTCTATCAGCGGCATTTCCTGAAGATGAGATACTAGCGATGGCTAATCCTACTAAGTCTGGGATTGGCTCACTGATGGGGTAGCCTGATCGGCTCCGACTATGGACACTCAAATTTGCTCGGAATGCAGACGAGAGTTACCTAAAGACGAGTTCGAGACAAAAGAGTCTCCTCGCAAAAAACCGTTTACTCGAACTTATTGTAGAGAATGTCACCAAGCAAAAAACAATAAGTCTAAGTCATCGAATCCCCGCTCTTATTTAGCGAACTCTTGTGCTCAATTAAAGTATGCGCGTCAGAAAGAAGGTATCGAGTGGCATTTAACCACTTCTGAATTAATTGAGTTATGGGATGAACAAGAGGGTAAATGCGCACTTACGGGTCAATTTATGACCTGGTATAAGGGCGAGGGACCGCAAGACCTGAATGTATCTATAGATAGGATTCACCCAGACAAGCCTTATTATAAAAGCAATGTCCAGCTGGTATGCTATCGAGTGAACATAATGAAACATACGCTTAATGATTCAGAGTTATATTGGTGGTGTAAGAACCTTGTTATGACTATGGAATCTAAGTGATGATAGACACATTAGAATTAGTTGAAGTTGAATGGATCGATGCCTGTGAGATGGAAGCCGGCTGGCATACATTAGATGAGATTAAAGATCATACTATCTGCCCGTGTCGCGACGTCGGTTGGCTAGTGCCCACGGACCGCCCTGATCAGGTAGTTATCATGGCTAGTTTTTCAGGAAAAATGACTACACATTCTGATGATGTAGACCAAGGCGGACGAGTTACTGCCATACCCAAAGCTTGGATTGTTAAGATACGCAAACTTGTGTATCATCGCGACTGATTTTAGATCAACCAATCTCGAGCTTCTTCACCTAAAACTTGTTCAGCTAGATTAATTTTAGTGCGGAGAGCCTTAATTATCTTTTCTTCAACCGTGTTTGGAACTACTAGATCGATGTAGTTCACTGGTTTTTTCTGACCAATACGGTGAGCTCTATCCTCAGATTGCAGTCTAATTTCAAGATCATAGTTATTGCTGTAGTAAACTACGGTGTCTGCTTCTGTAAGTGTGATTCCATAGCCACCAGTTCGCGGCTGACCAACAAAAAACCTTAGACCGCTGTTAGGGTCTTGAAATCGATTAACTATCTCTTGTCGCTCATCTTGGGGCGTCTCACCGTAATAGCTTGCAACGCTATCGTCACCAAACTTTTGAGATAATTCTTGCTCAATCTTGTGGATATCATAGGTGAAGTTACACCATATAATGATCTTGCCCGACGCTTCTTCGATCACGGACATTAGTTCCTTAATCCGATTGCAAGGTAATTCTTGCAACGGCTCGTCGTCCGGTGCTAGAAACCCACAACAAATCTGCTGAAGACGCATGATCTGTGTCAAAACACTTTGTGTTGTAGCCAATTCACCAGAATCAAATTGAGCGAGAGCTAGTTTTTTCATCTGGTTATAGAGCTTGGCTTGCTCGTCAGTGATTTCCACATCACGGCGCTGATATATTTTATCGGGTAAATCCAAGCAATCTTTTTTCAACACACGATTACTAAACTTATCTAACTTAGCATTAAGTTCATCTAATCGCTGATAGCCTGTTATTTGTTGGAACGCCTTGGGTCCCATTGATACACGTTGAACATGCGCATATCTGCCCTGAAAAGCATAGTAACTATTAAAGCCGAGTGCTTTGGTGCTTAGAAAACTGCATTGGCCATACAAATCCATGGGAGATCGTGTGATCGGACTGCCGGTAAGTATTCTCCGATAATCGGCATACTCGCCAAGCTTTACTATATTTTTAGTGCGCTGTGCTTGCCTGTTTTTAATCGTCGTTGATTCATCGACAATCATTATGTTGCCAGGATTCTTCATCAAGAAAGTGTATGCCGCCTGCGCCCCACGCTTTGAAGACAGAGCTTCGACATTCATTACAAAGATGCGCAGTTGTTTGTCTTCATTAGGAACTAATATAGTGTCGAGTTCTTTTTTAAACTTCTTTGACGTGCTGGGAGTCCATCTTACTGCATGGTACTCGACGCCTAAGTGTATCGGTAATTCTTTTTTATACCAGTTATCATAAACACCCTTGGGTGCAATAATTAAAGCGGCTAATATTTTATTATCGCAATACAATTTTCCTACGGTATCGATGGCTACTTTTGATTTACCCGTACCCATCTCCATAAATAGTGCGTAATATTTCGCGGACCACGATTCTTCGAGCGCTGATGCTTGATGATCGTATGGAGTTGTTTTGAAATTATATGTTGACATGGCGGTAGTATTGGCGGTAATCTCACTTTTGTCAAGCCCCGAAAGGCGGCTTTAATAACGAAAGGAGAAAAAAACGTGTCTAACATTCTAGACCAAATGGAGAAAGATTTTGAAAATCAATTCTCCGACAATCTCGATAAGCTTGATACAAAAGAGCTCGGCTCTGTTGCAAATATAGCTAAAGAGATTGCAGCTAAAGAAGCTTGGGTCGCGGATCTTGAAGATCAACTTAAGACTGCGAAACAACAACTTCTTAAACTAACTGACGAAGATCTACCAACGCTACTTGCTGAACTAGGTCTATCTAAGTTTACCCTTGACGACGGCTCTGAGGTCACTATCAAGCAGACCTACGGGGCAAGTATTCGCAGTGATCGTAAATCCGAAGCCTTTGATTGGCTCAGAGACAACGGCTATGACGATATCATCAAGAATACTGTCGCGTGTAAATTTGGTCGCGGTGAAGACAGCCTTGCTGAAAGCTTCATTGAAGTTGCAAGCAAAGCAGGATTCGCAGTTGATCAGAAAACTGAAGTGCATCCACAGACATTACGTGCGTTTGTTAAAGAGCGTGTTGAATCTGGTGATGAATTTCCCATGGAAATGTTCGGTGCTTACATCGGACAACGTGCAATTATAAAAAGAGGTAAATAACTATGGCTACAAGTAAAGCAGTCGCAAAGAAAGAAAACACTGAGCTATCCGTTTTAGACATTTCATTGTTTGAGGCAGATGCCGGTGCGGGTAATGAAAACATGGGAGCAGAAGATCTTGCTCTTCCTTTTCTAAAAATCTTGTCTGGTCTTGATCCGGTCTTGGATCAGAATGAAGAAGCACGCAAAGGTGATATCTATAACACTGTCAGCGGTCAGATCTATAAAGGCAAAGAAGGCATCAAAGTCATCCCTTGTGCCTATCAACGTCGATTCATTGAATGGGAACCACGCGGTAAAGGCAATGGTGCTCCACTCAATATCTACGCGCCTGGTGAGGCTATCCCTGATACTGAAAGATCACCGGATGACAACAAAGACTATGTTGTCGGTGGCGAAGGCCAATACATTGAAGAAACACATCAGCATTTTGTTCTGCTTCTTAATGAAGACGGCGGCGCAGAAACTGCATTGATCGCAATGAAATCTACACAGCTGAAAAAATCACGTAAGTGGAACAGCATGATTGCATCAACTACTCTTCAAGGTAGCAGCGGCTATAGCTTCGTACCACCACGCTATTCACACATCTATGAGTTGAAAACAATTCAAGAGGAAAACTCTAAAGGTTCATGGCACGGCTGGGAAATGTCTCGAGTGGGTTTAATCGAAGACGCAGCCCTTTATGGTCAAGCTAAGGCATTTAGTGAATCAGTAAGTGCGGGCGATGTGAACGTCAAGCACTCGGATGATGAAGAAAAGCAGGACATCCCGTTTTAATTAAACCCTTCCTGCTAACAGGCGGCGGGCAACCGTCGCCTACTTCATTAAAGAATAACTATGAGCGTAGATAAATTTTCAGCCATATTCGACGGGCTCAAAGAAGCTTATGGCACATTTAAGGTCGAGAATAAACAAGCCAATGGCAAGAATACCGGTCGCGCAGGATTAGTCCGTCAGCCGCGGACCAAGGACCTTTGGGAAAAACATCTGCAGGGTAAGTTCGGCATCGGCATTATACCGATCAACGAAGACAACAGCTGTAGGTGGGGATGTATTGATATCGATCAATACCCGCTAGATCACAAAGCATTAGTCGATAATATCGCTAAACTAGAATTCCCTATGGTCGTATGCCGATCCAAATCCGGTGGGGCTCACTGTTTTTTGTTTACAAAAGATTGGGTACCGGCGGTCGATATGCAAAAGACCCTACAACATATCTCTGCCGCACTGGGCTACAGCGGTTCCGAGATATTTCCAAAACAAATCAAATTACATTTAGATCGAGGTGACGTAGGTAACTTTCTTAATCTACCTTACTTCAATGCTGAAGAGGGCTTACGTTACGCCATCAAAGATGATGGTAGCTCAGCAACATTAGAAGAATTTTTTGAGCTCTATGATCAACGTGTTATAGATCGTGATGAACTACTTGGACTGCAAAGTAAAGAGAAAGCCCAAGAGTTTATGAAAGACGGACCACCCTGCTTGCAGATATTGTGTCAGCAAAAGATATCGGAGGGCGGACGTAACAATGGATTATTTAATTTAGGTGTTTACCTACGTAAAGCATTCCCTGATTCATATGAAACAGAGATACTTACTTACAATGCAACGTATCTAGCACCACCGCTACCGCTTAATGAAGTGAACCTGGTGGCAAAACAATTAGATAAAAAAGACTATGCGTATAAATGCACCGATGCACCTATCAATGCGCACTGCAATAAAGATCTATGTCGCACACGTAAACACGGCGTAGGTGTCGGAACGCACGGCGCACCTATTGCAAACTTGCGTAAGTACAATTCTGTACCGCCAGTATGGTTCCTCGATGTCAATGGCGAACCACTAGAACTCGATACCGATGCTCTGCTATCACAAGCCCTGTTTCAAAAAGCTTGTATGGAACAGCTTAACTTCATGCCGCCCACATCAAAGAAAATAGATTGGGAAGCACGCATCGCGGGTCTTTTAAATGAGATGAAAGAAGATGAAACAGCAGTCATCGAGGTAGCACAGGATGCTTCAACCAGCGGACAGTTCTACGATTTCTTAGATGAGTTCTGCCATCATCAACAAAAAGCTGAAGATAAAGAAGAGATATTATTACGCCGCCCATGGGCCGATGAAGATAAGAATCTTACTTACTTCAGACTTAAAGATTTTGAAGCGCATTTGCGTAAGAACAAGTTCTTTGAGTACAAGTCACACAAGATCGCACAGAGACTGCGTGACATAAACGGCGAGAGTGTCACCTTGAGAATAAAAAATAGAGTGGTAAGAGTTTGGGCCGTTCCTTTCTTTAATACAGATGCACTTGAGCTTAAATCAACTAAATTTGATGCAGGAGAATCACCTTTCTAATGATAGTTCGATGTGATGGCGAAACATGCCCTTTGAGAAAAAGTTGTAAACGAGCAGAAACTCCAGATCCAGATGAGTTTCCTGTTTGGGATATCGTGCGCTACACCATAACTAACGGTGGTAGCCAAGTTAAATGTTCTAACTTTATGGTGAAACTAGATGTTAAAAGCTGATGGATTTGATGACGCTATCATGGGCGTTTGTAGAATTTGTGGCAATCATGATCGGCTTGTCTACGATTACGATGCCTGTTTAAAAATACTCATGGATCGTGACGGGATGACTTGGGAAGAGGCAGAAGACTACTTAGAGTTTAATGTGCTGGGAGCTTACGTTGGTGAGCAAACTCCTGCATTTATTCATATGTTAACAATGGAAGAGGTAGAAGAAATTTATGGCAAAGACAGTTAATAAAAATAAAGATCGAGATGATGAAATTTGGTATATGTATACCGAACTTCTCATGACACTAACAGCCATCGGTAAAAAGATGGACTTAAGTAGAGAGCGCGTGCGTCAAATAATCGAGAAAAGAAAAAGAAGTGTTTAGATTATTTGGACCACCAGGGACCGGCAAAACAACAACTTTGCTGAACATGGTGGATAAGGCACTTAACGATGGCGTTTCTCCAACTAAAATTGCATTCTTAGCGTTTACCAAAAAAGCCGCGACAGAAGCAAAAGAACGTGCCGCCAAACGTTTCAATCTTGATCCTGAAAAAGATTTATATTATTTCAGGACGCTACATAGTCTTGCATTTAGTTTGATTGACGTTAACAAAGATCAGATCATGCAACCAGAGCACTACCGAGAATTAGGTAAGGCCATAGGCTTTGATTTAGAAGCTACGTCAGAAGGTGACAGCGACGAAGGCTTTGGTCAGGTAACTAAAATCAACCATCCGGTGCTTAACTTAGTTAACCTTGCGCGTTTATGTAAGTCTGATTTGCGCAAAGAATATAACCGCTCCAATATTTCACAAGATTGGGTTACTGTTAAATATATTCATGACTCGTATGTGAATTATAAAGAAGCTTTTAAGCTTTATGATTTTACAGATATGTTGGAACTTTTTATTAAAGAAGGTCATCACTTATGTCCAAATTTTGAATTAACTTTCTTAGATGAGGCGCAGGACCTTTCACCCTTGCAGTGGGATATTGCTCACCTGCTCGATGGTAAATCTAAAAAAATGTATTGTGCTGGCGACGACGATCAAGCTATTTATAAATGGGCCGGTGCTGATGTTGATCACTTTATCAATCTAGATGGCGGCGTTGAAACATTATCTCAATCGTACCGAATACCTAAGAACGTACACAATCTTGCCAATAATATTGCCTCACGGATCACGAACCGCTTTCCTAAAAAATATGAACCAAAACAAGAACTTGGGAGCGTTCAGCGTGTTTACTCTGTAGATGAACTAGACTTATCTCATGGCTCGTGGCTAATCCTGTCGCAGGCTCAATACTTTTTATCTAACCTTACCGAACAACTAAAATCTATGGGCGTGTTCTTTGAAACACGTCGCGGAGTGAGCGTTCCAGAAAACATTGCAACTGCTGTTATGAGTTGGGAAACATTGAGAAAAGGTAAAACAATTACCGGCAACCAAGCACGCAAAATGTATGCATACTTGTTAGCACACTACGGTGTTAAACGCGGCTTTAAAAAATTACCCGGACTCATGGACGACGATAAAGTAACCATGGATGAATTGGTCGCGGACCACGGACTTGCTGTTGATCCAACACTTATCTGGCATGAAGCGTTAAAATTAATACCTGAAACTGAACGAGCATACTTAACCGCGCTACTTAGACGAGGTGAAAAAATAACGGCTAATCCGCGCATAAAACTATCCACTATCCACGGTGCAAAAGGTGGTGAGGCAGACAACGTTGTTGTTCTTACCGATTTAACTTATGCCGCAATCAATCACGCAGAAATGTATCCGGATGACCTGCATCGAGTTTTTTATGTTGCAGTTACACGCACACGACAAAACTTGTTTTTGGTTGAACCTGAAAACAACGACCGTTGCTATTACATATAAGGAATAATAATTATGGCACTACAAATGGCACTCCCTGGAACCATCACCGCAACTGAATGGGTACCACCTGGAGAATTTCCAGACCTCACGGATGCAAAAGAAATCGCCATCGACGTCGAAACACGCGACCCAGACATTAAATCATTAGGTCCCGGCTGGGCAACTGGTAACGGCGAAGTCGTCGGCTATGCCATTGCAGTAGATGGATGGAGCGGCTACTTTCCTGTCGCACATCTAGGCGGCGGTAACATTGATAAACGCATTGTCTCTAAATGGCTAAAGAAAGTATTTGAATGCCCCGCAGATAAGATCATGCACAACGCACAATACGATGCCGGATGGATTCGTCGAGAAGGCTTCACGCTTAATGGACGCATTATCGATACTATGCTGATCGCCGCACTAATGGATGAAAACAGATTTAGCTATTCACTTAATTCATTAGCGTTTGATTTACTTGGCGACATAAAAGGCGAAAGAGAATTGGTCGAAGCCGCAAAGTCATTCGGACTCGATCCCAAGTCAGAAATGTGGAAAATGCCGGCAATGTATGTCGGATACTATGCCGAGAAAGATGCTGAACTAGCCCTTAAGCTGTGGAACTATTTTAAAATTGAAATAGGCAAAAATGACCTATGGCAAATTGTAGATCTAGAACTGAAGCTTCTACCCTGCTTGGTCGACATGACATGGAACGGTGTCCGCGTTGATCTAGACGGCGTTGAGAAAACACGCGACGCGCTGATCAAGCGCGAAAAACAAGCTATGAAACAAATTAAACAACTGGTCGGTAAAGATGTAGAAATCTGGGCGGCACGATCACTCGCAGATGCTTTTGATAAAGTCGGAGTTAAATATCCAAAAACTGAAAAAGGCGCACCGTCGTTCACGAAAACATTCTTAACTGATCATCCACACGATTTACCTAAGCTGATCGTCCAAGCGCGTAACTTAAATAAAACCCAAGGCACCTTCATCAACTCCATTGCAAAGTATGCCGGTAAGGATGGACGCATACACGGACACATTTCACAAATTAGATCGGACGACGGCGGTACCGTCTCAGGACGTATATCAATGTCGAATCCTAACCTACAACAAATACCGGCTCGCGACCCAGAACTCGGTCCCATGATCCGAAGCCTATTCTTACCCGAAGAAGGCGAGCAGTGGGCGGCTATTGATTTCTCGCAACAGGAACCACGGATCTTGGTTCACTATGCACAAGTTTATGGTAAGTCACGGAAGATGGAACTGCGCGGAGCACAGGACTTTGTTGATGAATACAACAAGGATCCCAACACGGACTTCCATTCGATGGTCGCAGAGATGGCAGGCATTCCACGTAAACAGGCAAAGACCATTAATCTAGGACTCATGTACGGCATGGGCGTGGGCAAGATGGCAATTGAATTAGGTATTGAGCAAAATGAAGCTAAACGTCTAGTCCAGCAATACCATGACCGCGTACCTTTTGTTAAAGGATTAATGAATGGTGTGACCTCAAGATTGAATGAACGCTCTTCAAGTGGTTCGGTGCGATCCCTGCTAGGACGTAAATGCCGCTTTGATCTATGGGAGCCTGATACCTTCGAGATGAACAAAGCTTTACCTTACGAAGATGCCGTTAAAGAATATGGTGACACCTGTCGCCTAAAGCGTGCCTACACCTACAAAGCCCTCAACCGATTGATTCAGGCATCCGCCGCAGACATGACCAAGAAGGCAATGATCGATATCTATGAGACCGGCAAAATTCCTCTGATACAAATTCACGATGAGATTGCCCTGTCCGTTAAAGATGCCGATGAAGCCCGACAGTATTCAGCAATGATGGAACAAGCCGTGCCCCTCGAGGTGCCCAATAAATGCGACATCGACCTCGGACCTAGCTGGGGCGAGTGCGAAGAAATTTAAAAGTCAAGGGGGGATAAATAAGCTATTTAATCCCCTTGACATTTATAAGATTTATCGCATATCATTAAGCGTGAGACTACTCCTCTCACCAGCCATCTAACCCTTGAAGATGGTTGACACTGCTATTCCCGCAGGTCTCCTTGCATTACCTGCGGGCTTTTTTAACCAACAATAAAAGTAAAAAAATGGATACAGATAAGTGGAAGTCGGTACTCGTACCGCGAAAAATTTACGACGAGATGAAATTAATTTGCAGAACCGAAGGACGAACGATCACGAACCAATTACAATTGATGTGGCGCGTGTACCGCGATTCGGAGTTTCATAAGAAAAATGACGATGTTGATCAACTACGTAAGGCGGGATTGTGAAAGGCGCGATAAAAAAGAAAATACATATAAATCAACATGTTATTCGTGAAAATGCAAAGACCGGAGAAAAAAAACCAGTGATCACGGTCAAGACGTATAAGTCGAATCACTACGCGAATGAAGTTGAAATACTCGGTAAATCTAAGATCATCTATTCGCCAGATAAACCGCTATCCTGCGGAGCTAAAGTCTGGATCGAAACCAATGCCGACGTAATACTAAAATAAAACTTAAGGAGTAAAACTAACTATGGCAGAAAAACACATCTTTGTAGGACTTACCTATGAAATCATCGACGAATACAAAACATGGCTCGAAGAGCACGGTGCCACAAAACAAGAATCCTTCGCCTACGCCCAAGGACTACAAGACTTCTTCGACGATCCGAAGACTGTCCGTAAGTTCTTCGTCCACAGCCACCTACAACGAGGCAATACTGAATGAAAATAGTTTTTGACGATGTCATTAAAGCGCACGCCTTCTTTATGGAATGCGATCAACTGCATAAAGAAGAAAACGTCGCTATCGTGGAGGCGGATGACGGCAAAGCCTACATCCTCGACGCGCATGGCTTGAAAGAATTTGATCAAACTATCACTTACCTAAAACTCGGCGCGAATAGTGACCTTCGCGTCGCTGTAGGACTCATCGGTCACGAACCACGAACATAAAAAGGAAATACTATGAATGACGATCTTAAAGATAAAATTAAAAAAGGCATTATCTACGCAATCATTATCATCGGTGCCTACGTCGCACTAAGCGCAGTCACCAAGGCAGTCTTCGCCGATACCTACCTAGTATCGCCCAACGGCACATACCTCGGTAATCTCAACAACAAGTACGATACCAACAGCATCTATAATAAATATGGACGCTATGGCTCTAAATACAGCCCCGACTCCATCAACAATCCTTATGGAAAATACGGCTCTAAGTACAGCCCCTATAGCCCCAACAATCCATACGCGACACAAGCACCAATCATCATCAACCGCGGCTACACTAGGTACTAATCATGTCCGCTTATGATAGATTTCAACCACCAGGGCACGCCGATTCCGACGTCAATGAAAACGAAGCACAATTCGCTTGGGATAGAGCGTATAACGCCTTCCTCGACGACTTCGATTACTTCGAAAGCTTCAGTGACCAAGAAACACGAACCGCGCTTGCTGAAAAATTCGCCAACGAAAACTGGTACACCTACATGGAGGATCTATAATGATCGAATTTATCGGCATGCTTATGCTCTTTCTCATCTTCGCCGGTATAATATCCGGCATCCTCTCTTTGCTATGGACGGCTTGGGACTATCGAAAACAAAAAAAGGAACACGAGGGTTGACATTGTCGTAGATACGACTATACTCACCACAGGATAAATCATTTTTGTCCTCCTCGTAGTTAGTGATAAAGCCTCGGCATTCCCTCATGTCGGGGCTTTTTTATGCTATTCTCGTTAAAACAACTACGGATCACGAACCATGTCCCTAGAAGACCTATTCGATCAAGTCGAACACATAACCGAGACAGAACTCGATTACGAAGCAACGAGAGAGGCTACAGAGGCTTTAATCGAAAAATTAGTAGGTATGGACATGTGCATGCCTTCGGTTGTCTCAGCCATTCTCACGACCACTATGATTCAATTGATTGCTACAAGCCCCAGCAACCAAATTACTATGGCAATGCTATCCTCCTGCCTTACCCGCGCTTGTCGGGAACTGAGCGAGGTCGACGACCCGCGGATCACGAGCCAGTGGCAGATGGGTAGCGACGAACTGCACTAGGTCGTTAGTTAACGCGCCTATATAGTGATTTATCTGAGAAATTATTTTTTTTAAAAAAAATTAAAAAATAGCCGTTACAGCCGTTACAACGTTACAGGGGCTCTAAGTCCCTTATATATAAGGGTTTTATTGTAACACTACTGTGTAACAGGAAATCAGGAGTTACCTGAGTTTATGTAACAGGCGATTTCGCCTATAATGCCTCCCTGAGTTTTTTTTTTTTTTTTTTTTTTTTT
>Ga0208898_1000284_pt1 | contig 40656 bp, 43 predicted proteins | sample VirMetDEL_Mar_4_FD_184513 | JGI IMG/M metagenome (GOLD analysis project Ga0208898, IMG submission 184513) | Aqueous microbial communities from the Delaware River and Bay under freshwater to marine salinity gradient to study organic matter... | ecosystem: Environmental > Aquatic > Marine >... | reverse complement strand
CCGGAACCGTCGTTGGCAAATGCACCCTCAATTGCGATGTAGGTTGCAACGTCGCTGCTCGAATGGTTGACGCGGCCCTGCAAGCCGTCAATTCCGCCGAACATCGTGTTCTGGTTCAGCGTGAAGGCGTTAACAATCACGTTCAGCGTCAACTCGTCCGAGATGCCGAACGGCCACGCTGCACGAGCCTTAATCGTGTAGGTGCCAGGGGTGTTCTCGATGCCCGCAACAGTTCCAGCCGATGCGGCGGCGTTGTAAACGCCGGCGGTGCCGGTGTAGTCGTAAAAGGCGTAGCTGACACCCACCAAGTCGGAATCAACTGAAAGAGTCGTGCTCCACAGCTGGCCCTGATCGACTGGAGCGGGATCGGAACCACTGAGAATCGGCTTGCGGATGTAACCGGCCTCTTCTGCTAAAGGACGGCTGTTGATTTCAAGCTTTTGGTCTGTGGTGTTGTACGAGAGCACAGCATCGCCCAGGTAGAGCGAATTGTTATTCAAGTACAGATCACGCCATTTGTTGGTAGGGGAGCCCAGGTCGCGGGTCGCGTCGCCGTCGGGAATCAGGTCGCTGTTGACGCTGGTGGTCACGCTCAGCTGATCGGCGGTCAGCGTGGTGCCGTCAAACGTGACGTTCGGGCTGCCAGCAAACGCTCCAGCGTTATTGAATTGGACTTGGGTGTCGGCGCCGCCAGGGACTCCAGAACCGCCGCTGCTAACGACTTCGGGTTCGTAGGCGGTGACTGCAGTGACAAGCGTCGGGAAGTCACCCACAGGGACTTCAAACTTGTTCCGTGAGGCTTCGCGGGCTGCTGTGATGCGGGCTGGGCGGAAACTGACGGTGCCTTCGACGCCGTCCACATACAACGTGATTAGATCGCTGCCGATGTCCAGGTTGGCCAGCGCGTTCGGGTTGATCAGCAGCAAATCGGCCAGTGGCTCGGACATGCCGGCTGTACGCATGGAGACGTACAACGTGTTGGCCGCTCCAGTCGCCAGGTTGATGAAGGGACCTGGGGCGGATGTTTCCAGGCCGATTACATCGGGCTCGTTTATTAAACTAAAGTAGATGCCTGGTGTACCAGAGAACTGACCCGAGGCGACGGTAAACAGTTTGCAGTACGCGACGCTCGAACCATTAACCTTTCGGCCTGGAACGATCTCGTGATACGCCAGATTGAAGCTCACGGCTCATGGCAAGAAACGCTAAGCCAAGCTTAACGGCCCTATTTCGAGCCAGGGCTTCTACTTTTTTGTATCTGAATTGCTGGTCCAGGGGGCGTGAATGCTCATGCCCCCTCCAAGCAAACGGCTGTCGCCCGTTTGTAACTCTTCGTCAATTGGCTCATCAACGACAACAGGGCCTGCTGCTTCTGGCTGGGTTTTATGCCAGTCCTCGACGGCACGGTCCAGGCGGGGTTTGAGGGTGGCTTGGAACTTGAAGTCCTTTGCCGCTTGGTGGACGTGGTCGCGCCAATCCCTCGTGCTGTATCGCACCAGCCAGGTTGTGGTCAGGACTTTTTTCGGGAGATGGCGTTGAGGAGGCTGATAACCAGTTGGATCCAGCTGTTGCTGCGGATGGGCAGCAGGGTCAGGATTTCGCTCCCGGCGGCAGCCAGGATTGCGACGACAGCGATAGTGGTGGCGTCCATTAGAAGTACTTCTCTAGGTACAGCTTATTGGGTTAGTTCTCTCTTTAGGTGTTCTAGTAGCGCTTTTTCGTGTGGCTGCATCCCGGCGCGATCTTTAAGCTCCAGCTCGAAAACCCGGAGGCGCACGGTGCGTAAATACACCTCGTCCACCATGCTCCGCACTTCAGACGTCTTCGCATAGCGCATTTCCACGCCTAAAACAGCGCCGGTCAACGTCACAAACAGGCCGATCCCGATCGCAAACGATTCAAGACCTAATAATGTACTATTCTGGCCTTGGTTCGGGGGTTCCATTGCGCTCTTCGCGTAAGCGTTGGATGAGGGAGACCTCCTCCCCGACATCCAAGTTATCGGGAAGAACTTCACCCCGTTGGAGCACCCGAAGGAATGTTTCGTCCGACAAACCTCCACGAGCGTTGATCTCGTTAAGAACTGCAACGTCCTGACCGATCAGACGGTAGAAATCAAACTCCCGATCCAGCACGATTCTCGGGGCTTCAACTCCCAAATACGCCGCTGCTAGCGCAAATGCCTCGTTTAGGGCGCTTTCAAGCTCTAAAGACAGGATTGCTAGGACACTATTGGCTTGGGCTTGGTCGACGCGCTTGGCGTCTGCTGACTCGCCCACAAATTTTTGACCGAGCAGCTTGGTTACGCCGAGCGTTGCCATCTGTTGCTCAAGTTGCTCAATTTCGGCGCTCTGAGACGCAAAACTGCTCGCGTCTGACTGGATGTAGTAAGCCTTGTGGCCCGGCTCCATCGAAATACCGTAGTTGGGACCAACCGATGCGCTAGATGCGTCCTCGTCCCAGCCCTCAAGCACCAATGTCGGCATTGCCGCGATGTGCAAAGCGTGGATTAGGTCGGCTTGGCGCTGGTAATGCGTGATGTTCAGGGAGGCGATGTCCTGGAGCGGCGGTTTGCTCAGCAGCATCCCCTCACGGGACGCGTAAATCGGCACTAGCGGAATTTCTTCGATGCTCAGAGTGCCGCTGGTCACCACGTTCTCTTCTGGGGTGCCCTCCCCACGCTCGTATGTCTCAAAACGACCGGGGTAAATCACGGTCATTTGCTCGATCTTGTCCTCGCCAAACTTGCCCGCTGGACGGGTGATCACCTGGTAAATCCGCACCTGCGAAAGTGGGGCGCTGGGAAGCGTGTTTTCCTGCCGCCAACCCCAAATCTGTGGGGCGTCAATGTGGTTGAAGTACGGGCGGCGGCTAAGCGCTCGCTCCTCCGCCAGCGTTAGCGCTCCAGGGGCGTTGGGGTAGTCGACCAAAATGGCGCTGTGCCCGTAGGTCAGCGTCGAAATCATGGCGCGACGGGCGTATTCGTTTATCGAAGAGCCCAGACCGTCGACGTTACGGGCAAAATCTTGCCAGTACTCGTCCCCAAGCACACGGATTGGACGGCGCAGGACTAGGCCGGCGGCGTTCTCGATGATCCGGATCGTGAATGGTGAGAGGACGCTGCGCCGAATACGCGCTTTCCAGGCTTCCTCGTCCTCGCGGGGCTCTTGAGGCAGGTAGATCGGGGCGTTTAGACGGATCCAGTCGCTGCCGTTCGTTACGGCTTCCATGATTCGCCAGCCGTCCGACATCGCTGCGACGTCGTTGTCCCGGTAAAACGGGTCGTCGGTTGCCGTTGACCCAGACAGATACCCGGAATACGCTGTATTGCTAAACGCAGGGCCTGGATACACGGCTATCGACCTGGATTTTGTTAGTAGCAGCTTACAGCAGCACGAGTTGATTACCAAACTCGATAGCTAGTGCCGCCCGATTGGGTGCTTTTGTTTAAGTTGAATTTCATCAGACATAGGTAGCCGAGAGCATCGAACAAATGGTCTACCCCAAGCTTCTTGTTGGGCATCCCGTTGGCGTCGTAGGTAAGGGTGCGCAAGGATTTAATCGTTTCCTTGCAACGGGGGTGAATCTTGAGACGCCGGACGTCATTACTGTCTAATACAGCCGTGTTGACACAGTTCACCTTGTCCCGGACTTTCCAGGGAGAGCGGGGACTGCTTACCTTTATGCCGCCCTTGCGAAGAATAGCGTGGTCCGTTAAACCAACACCAGCTGTCTTCCTGGCTGCACCAGTCGGATCGGGTGATACGTCCTTACGACGCTCCAGGCCGAATTTTTCGTTGATGGCCTCGACCATTTCCCATGTTGTCGAGTTGACCATAACAATTTCGTCGAAGATGTGGAGTTCATCTTCTACTCGAACTGCGCAAACACAGCTCATATTATCAATGTTAAAGTCCAAGCCGAGGTAAAGGGTGAGTTCGGGGATGTCCTTGACGGTTTTGTCGATGTTGTCTTCGGAGAAGTTGACGGCGACGAGGCCGGAAAGGTTCTCGAAGGAGGCTTCGAACTCTTGGCGAAAGGTGCGGGGGTCGAGTTGGGAGCGGGCGGCTTCGACTTCCTCGGCTGGGACGTTGCCGCCTTCAATCGTGGTATAAGACCAGCGCTTCCATAATCCGCTTGGGTCTTCTTCCGCGTAGCACCACAGGTCGTAAAACCAGCTCGCCGTTCCATCCGGCGTTGAAATGAATAAGGCCCAGCCCTGCTTGTCGGCTAGCGCGGGGCGGAGCACTTCGAACCAGACGCCGGGGTCCATAAAGGCAGCTTCGTCCAGCACCACGCCGCTCAAACTGCGACCGCGAAGCGCCATGGCGTTTTCGGTTCCTTTCAGCTCGATAGTTGATCCATTTACGAGTTCGAGCTTGAGGTCCGTTTCGTTTTTCGCTTTTATCCACGCTTTGGGCACCAGTTGTTTGAGGACCTTCCAGGCGATGTCTTTCGCCATGCGGTAGGTGGGGGCGCAATAGAAGAAGGTTTCGCCCGGTTTGTCGATGGCACCGCGTAGGAGTTCGATGCAGGAGAGATACGATTTGCCGAAACGGCGGCCTGCTACAAGGACCCTAAAGCGCTCGCGGCTGTTGAATACTGCGCCTTGCGCTTTTCGTAGCGTTAGTTCTGCCGTTCCAGCAGGCATTTAGGTGAGGAGGGCGAGGAGTCCGGCTAAGCATACAAGGGCTAGCACAGAAGAGATGATGTAGGCGGTGTGGTCGGTGGGGTCGAGGCGTTGTGGCGCGGGGCGAGTCTGTTGGGGTGGCTGATACGTGATCGGTTCGGGGACGGGGCGAACTGGGTCTGGAGAAACTATGCGCAGGGTTGAGACGCTGGTGGGTTGGCGGTACACCGGAAGGGATGAGTTTCGGCGCATGTGCGGACTTACCCAGACGATCTTTCCGTTTGACATGCGGCGGTAGTGGCCGCGCACCAGGCTGGGGCCGGTCTTTCGGGTGCGGGTGCGCCAGGTGGTGCGCCAGCCCCAACTGCGTCTGCGGTAGCCCATTAGTTGCGGCGCTCCAGGCAGGTGGTGGTGTACTTGGTGGGTTGGGTGCAGGTTGTGGTGATGCGCGTGGGGGTGCTTCGGGTGGTGGGGGTGCAGTAGTTGCCGTAGCGGTAGTAGCCCGGTGGGCAGAGGCCCTGGCCGCTCCAGGGCACTGCTGTTTGGGCGAGTAGCACAATAGCCAACATTGTGATGCTGTATTTTTGGGGGCTTGTTTTAGCGTAGCACAGAATGAACCCCTCCCCCCTGTGCTAGGATAGACAAGAAGCCAGTTGTATCAGTAGGTTCCCTACCCGCCACTGTGCCACACAAGAAACCGACCACCACCCCCGCTTCGGCCGCCCCGATCCCGCCAATCCCGTGCTAGGGTAAAGGGGCAAACGGTTCACCCAAGGCCATGCTCTTCAAAGTTGTTGTCAGCCTCATCGATCGCAGCAACCGCCCCAGCGGTGCGATCATCGGGTTCTCTTACAACGTGCAGGCAGAATCAGCAGAGCAAGCCGAGGCCATGGCGACAGCACGCACAAACCAGCTCCATCAGCCTGGCCTTTACTTCATCGAATCAGTAAAAGACGTAACTCCTACAGTCTCTCGCTACTGATCAACAGCAAAACAAAAGCCCCGCAACTGCGGGGCCTTTTTTGTGCTCAATCTTCGATCTTGATGTTCAGGTTGGGAACGTTAATCTCTAGCGCCTGCTGACCCTCTCCTGCTGCCCTGCCGATAGCGTCCATCAGCTGAGCCGCTGATGTCAACTGGTTCTTGCGCAGCGCTTGGTTCACGGCTCGGAACCTCATGGACATGAGACGTGCAAGTATAGTCTCACGTTCCAGCTCGAAATCTTGCTGGTTCATTGCGCACACCGCTCGCCAGTCACGCCAGGCCGTGGTTTCTGCGATGCTTTCACGTTCAGCGTGCTCTAAGACCAGCTGACGGCAAGGCAGGCCACTGAGCTGGGCTTTGTACAGCCTTTTCTGCCGCGCTTCAATCACGGCGTCTGGGTTCCTTTTACCGAAGGGTCTCTGGGTTCCTTTCAGTTCTTCAGACTCACTCACAACGCGCCGGCTGATTTAGGTTCAATCTACCCAAAAGCACAGCAACAAAAAAGCCCACCTGAGCGGTGGGCCGTGAGGCGAGCGCAGCGAGCCTCACTAGGCGGCGACCAGCTGCAGCGCTGCTGCCGCACGCTCTACGAACTCGGCAGCCTGGCGACGACTGAGCGAACCAGCAGCCTCATCCTTCGCCAGCGAGGCCTGAATCCTGAGGTTTTCAATCAACGCATCGGCCAACAGCGTGCCGCTGTAGGCGTCGACCCGCAGGACGTCGCGATCACCGCCGAACTTGCCACGTTCCAGGCTGATCCCGTTCAGGCCAACCCAGAGCGTGTCGGATTCTTCAATCCGGAACATCCGTTCTGTGACGTGCTCGGTGGTGGGTTCTTGCGTGCCACCACTGCGAACGGTAGTGGTTTCGATGATGCGGGGCTGGTGGAGGTTTGCCATGGGTTTTCTCCTATGGGTGGGGAAGGATGCGAGCCGGGCTCTCGGCTCGCTTGATCTGTACTGTAGCAGAGAAGGGGCTGTGTTGCGAGAGCCGTCAGGCTCTCGCTTCGAGCGCAGCGAGAACCGAACGCGCCAGGTAGGTCATCGCGTGGTTGACCAGCGCGGTCTTCATGTCGTCGGGCGTTTCGACCGTGTCACCCTCCAGCAGTTGCAGCCGGCTTGTGCAGCCGAACGCGCCGCACGCTTCATCGGCCCAGTGCAACACAGAGTCTTCATTGCGATCGTAGAAACGGATCAGGTCTCTCGTGTAGCACTGATCAAGGTTGACCCAGTCGCTCTGCTCGTAATTACAGAGCCCAGACTCGGAAGGGTCGGCGTGCTCGTAACGCTCCAGCAGTTCCGAAACGCAGTCGTCGTCACAATCCCAGTCCTCACGCTCCAGCACGTAGCGCAGCGAGTCGTAGTCGCAATCCACAGACTCCCGCTCGCACCAGCCGCGGTAGATCTCCCTGGCGGAATCGCTCAGCGATTCCCAGCCGCTGAAACACGCGCCAGGGTCGAAACGGTATTCCTGCAGGTAGCGGCTGAGCCTGGCATAGCCAGGCGATGCCGCACCTGCATGGTGCTCAGACCAAAAAAGCCACGATCCAGCCACATAATCGAAACGCTCGCAGTCAAGCGTGGCGGTTGCTAGTTGCATTGGGTTGCTCCTTAAGGTGGGGTAGCGGGTTTATTGTATCACACCTTAGCTACGGTGTGAGGCGCGCCAGTTTCGGCGGTGAGCTTGTCGGCAAGCTCCCACGCTGCGGTGGGATCCTGCGGCGCGGGAATCAGCTCCCACGCTCCAGCCCTGACAATCACAATCACGGTGTTCTCCTATGGGTGTGGTGGAACCCTGCCATCGTATCACAGGATCGGCTGTTTGTGGGGGCGCCAGCCCCCACGTCCCAAAATCCCCATTTCTCCCAAAATCTCCAAAATCCCCATTTCTGTGATACGGTAGAGAGGCTTGGGCGGTAGCAGCCGCTCCAGCGTCCCAGCCACTGAGCACCCCATGGCCACACAGATAGAAATTCAGCAGCGCCAGAGTTACGCGCGTTCGCTGATGGAAGCCGGGCTACCGCAGGCCCGTGTTGCAACCATGATCAGCGCACGCCACGGTGTCAGCCGCTCCAGCGCTTACCGCGACATTGAAGCGGCACACGCGGAAATGGAAGCCTGCGATCACGGGCCAGCCGCCGATGAACTAACCGCTCCAGCCCCTGAAGAAGTGGAAGCCCTGCTAGTTCACCGCTTAACCGTCGCGTGCGCAGCCGGTGAGGCTAAAGACGTCGCCGCGCTGATCAAATCCCTGGACACCGTAAAGCGCTGGCGCGGAACGGGCCAGCCTCACAGCGCATGGGCGTAAGTCTCGCGCGACTCAACCTGCAAACACTTAACGATCCAGCCAATGAATCCCACTGTTGCCGTGCTGAGCGGTTCCCTGATCATTCGCCTAACGCCGAAGCAGCTTCAGAACCTGCTTAAGCAATGGCAAGAGGATGGGCAGCCGGGCGATCAATTAACGTTCCAGCTGGTCAAACCTGCGCAGTGATCAGGTGCTTCGGCCGCTCCAGCTCAGCCAAGGCTGCCGCGTAGGCAGCCTGAGCCTCGGCCTGGGTGACAAAGCTCCCTAGGTAGTGGTTTTTGCCGCCATGCCGAATCCGGGCCTGCCAACGGCTGCCGTCCGGATACGCGCCAGCCCTGGCCCTGCGCGTGTTCAGCTTGTTTCGCCTATTGGTCAGCTCCCGTAGGTTCCACCAACGGTGGTTGTAGTGGTCGCGGTCGATGTGGTCGATTTCATGAATGGGCCACGCTCCAGTCATGAATGCCCAAATCACCACCGCGTAGGGATGGCGGGCCTTGCCATGAATGGAAAGTTGGTGACTGCGCGTTGAATGGTTCCCGCGTAGCACGCGATCGTTATCGCGGCGATGTAACGCGCCAGTCAACGGGTTGTAGCTGTACTTCTCCCAGAGATACTCGACGGGAGGCTTCTCGTTTAGAGTGCTCATGGCAATCGGGTGCTTCGGTTGTCCGGGAACGGGAGGCTGCTACCTCGCCGTTCCAGCCATTCTACATCACATGAATGGGGCTGGGTCTTGTGAGACTCGACCTATGAATGGGCCAAATCCTCGAAATACCGGATAGCCCTGTCTTGAAAGCGCGTTTCGGCTCCTCGCAGTTCCAGCTCTGAAAGGAGACGCACCTGAGGCGCTCCAGAGCGGCGCGCTACCACGATCGCCCCAGCCTCTGGCTTGATTCCGGTGAGGTGTTTGAGCTGAAGGCTGTAAGCGCCTAGTTGGTCGATGTAGTTGGAGAGCATTTCTTCGCTTCGGGCGTTCTGGCTTGTCTTCCAGTCGCAGATCGTCAGCGTGCCAGCTACATCCACGAGGGCATCGCACGTTCCAGCCCAGCCCCCGGGGTGAAAGCCGCTGAATTCCACCGCGTGGATAGCCGTCACGTTCTCAACGATCCAGCTCCTTAAGCCCCTTGCATAGCCTGATGCGTGCCAGGAGACCCTTGGGGCGCCCTCTAAGGCCCTTTCAAGGCCCCATTTGGTAATGGCGGGCGGGCAACGCTCCAGGCCGTCCTCACGGGCCTTCCAGACGCCTCTCTTGTTAGCGGTCTGCCTTGCCAGTTTCGCTCCGACCTTGAGGAGATACTCCGCGCTGTTGTGGGCGGTAGTACCCCTGTTCGCTGCGAGGTCGCGTTCCTGCGTCGAGCCAGGGCGTTCCAGCCACCTTGAAAGGGCTTGTTTTTGCCAATCGGGTGCTGTGGCCCCCAGGATCCGGGTTACTGAATGGAAAATTTCGCCCGTTTCGGGGTGGCTGTAGGTGCGACCTTCCTCGGAGTCGTGACGAACCAGCCTCCACTTGCGCAGCCCCGCTAATGCGTCCTGGGCGCTAGTACAAGTGTTCTCAGTCATTGATGAGGGCCTCTCCGCCCTTCGTGTGTTCTTCGATCCAGGCCTGCTGGAGTTGGTGGACTTTGGTTTCGATCAGGTGGGCGCTGGTGACCCAGCCGATCTGGTCGCCTACCCGGACTTCAACGCTCCCGTCGTCTAGGAAGTTGGTTTCAGTGGGTGGGAGGGTCATTAGATATACGTTCCCAAACTAATAATACCTAAAGAGAAGGGGCCAGGCAAGTCTGACCCCCACCCTTGTTTAGTTATTACTTAGCGCCGCCGAAGGGGTTGCCGCCTACTAGGAGCTGCTTGATGTCGTAGCCGTCTTCCTGTGCTTTAGCCCAGGCGGCGTCGATCTGATCGCGGGCTCCTTTTTTGATCGGTACGGCGCGGAGGCTGTAGCTGATCGGGGCGGTCTTGCCGTCACGTCCCAGGCTGAAGTCCCACTGGGTGAGGTCTTCGTAGTCTTCCATCGAGACGATGGAGTCCAGCTCGCGGATCAGAGTTTTCTGGGTGAACTGGACCACCTGAATGGTCTCGGTGTCGTAGTTGTACGCGAAGAAGGCCAGGCTGAAGACGACCTTGTCGGGGGCGGTGCCCTCGAAGTTCAGGCGGCGGGTGTACTCACCCATCTCGGCGTCGATGTCGCTGGGGCTGGGCTCCTCCACGAAACGGAAGGGCTTGGCCGCGCCATCGGGTGACTCGCCCCAGACTTGCCAGAACTCCAGCGGCTCCTCGCTGACGATGTGGAAACGGGCAGGCTCGCCGTCTTTGATGTTCTTGAGGCTCAGGTAACCGCCGCTCGATTCCTTCTGAGCGGTTTGGGCTTTTCCTTTGGCTGAAAGACCGAATTTCATGGTGTTGCGCTCGTCGCGCTGGTCTTGAACTCGTTCAAACTAGCACACGGTCAAGGGGTTGGCAATGGGGCTACCATAGAAAAAGTCCCCAGGCACCGACTGGCACCTGGGGAACTGAACCACTCAACTCCTCTAGGACTCTACAGCATGTCATTTGAGACTGCAGTTAAGGCTTGGCCTGCTCACTGGGCCACCTGCCCCGTCTACCGGAAGGACTACACGATCCAGCGGGAGGGCAAGCCTGATTACACGAGTGACGGCAAGGTGCCCATGGCCGCCACTCGCTACCAGAAGTACGCACCAGCCCGGTCGGCGCTGAAGGCGGATCAGTACCCAGAGATCTATTCGGCGGTGGGTGTGTGGTCTGGCCAGCGGTCGGGTGGCCTGGTGGTGCTCGATGTGGACTCGAACCTCGGAGCGCTCCAGCTCAAGTGGGGTGAGGATCTGAATGGGCCGAGCTGCACCAGCACCAAACAGGCGGCGGCCAAGTTCCTGTTCATGGTTCCAGAGGATCTCTGGGACACCGTGGCGGATGTGAGCCATGAGGGTGGCGGCAAGCAGGGCTTTGAGGTGCTCTGGGGCCGCATGGCGGTGCTGGAGGGTGAATACCCCGGCAGTGAGCGCTACGGCGCTCCTGAGGGCCTCTACAGCCTCTCTGGCGACCTCTCAGCTATCCCACCTGCCCCGCAGTGGCTGATCGCCCTCATGCAGGAGTCCAAGGCCGAGAAAGACGGGCGCTCCAGCAGGAAGAGCAAGGCGCTGGATCCCTATCGCAGCCGCACTCGTGAGGATCGGGAGGTGATCGTTCAGCAGTGCCTGGACTACATACCGCCCCAGGGCATGGGGGAAGACGGCTGGTGGAAGATCGGCGCGATGGTGCACAGCGCTGACCTCGGCGATCGTGGTCTGGAGCTGTGGAGTGAGTGGAGCCAGCGGGATCAGGACTACGCAGGTGACTGGGAGAAGGGCGATCCGTGCGCCGAGCGCTGGGCCAACTTCAAGTCGGACGGCGGCTACGGCATTGGCAGCCTGATCAAGTGGGCGGATGAGTACGACCCAGCCCGCAAGCGATTTCAGGGGAACAGTGGTGCACGGATTGTGGAAGAGACGGAGGCGGCGACCGTCAGCTTCCGCCAGGACTACCTATCCGCTGAGGAGCTGATCTCCAAGGCGCTGGAGCTGGAGGAGACGATTGAGGATCCCGCTTACCTCGATCAGGCCAAGACGATCCTGGCTGCGCAGGGTGGACGGGCCAGGGAAGGTGCTCTGGCTGTTGATCGCCTGATTGATGCTCACCTGACGTTCAAGCGCAGCAAGGGTGGGAAGCCTGCTGATGTTTCACAGTTGGATGACAGCGGCTTTGAGTACCTGATTCCGGGGATCCTGCCCAAGCCGTGGTTGCTGCTGGTTCATGCCGATGGCGGTACGGGTAAGAGCGCCATGGCCATGACCCTGTGCAAGCACGTCAGCCAGGGCAAGCCGTTCAACATTCACGGCTCGATGGTGGACGTTCCAGCCGGTCGGTGTCTCTGGCTGAATGGTGATCAGAGCGAGCGGATCACGAAGCGGCAGTTCAACCTCATCGGCGTGGAGCGTGGGGTTGATGTGGTGGGTGAGTGGGATATGCAGTGGTATCGGCGCTTCTGTCGGATGCAGGAGGAGCGCAAGTACGACCTCGTGGTGATCGACAGCCTCGATGGCTGCAACGACTCCAACCCCTATGAGGAGAACCGGCGGGAGTATGCGCTGCCCTTGAAGCGCCTGGCGCGCCGCAACGGAGTGGACTTTCCCGCTTGCTCGATTGTTGTGATCCACCACAACAACCGGACTGGGGGCTTCAGGGGCACCAGCGCGATCAAAGCCGCTGTGGATGAGACCTGGAACATGCGGAAGGTAGACGCGAAGGAGTTAATGCAGATGGGGCTGCCGTTCAACAGCCGGATCATCACGGTGGAGAAGTCCAGGGATGACCGGGAGGGGCAGCAGATGGTGTTCAGCCTCATGCCGGATTACACCTACCGAATCGGTCCCATGCCGGAGTGCAAAACCCGGATTAAGGGCGACGGTCCAAATGACTACATGCTCGACGTGCTTCGCCTGATGCGGGAGTCCGAGCTGCCTCAGTCACTCGCTGACATTCGGGACGACAGCCTCATCGGTGGCAAGCACAAGGAGCGCGCCATCAAGTACGCGCTCCAGCGGCTTGAAGCCCAGAAGCTGATCGAACGGTGCGATCCACCCACTGGGTTGAAGTTCAAGGGGCGTCCGCCGGCTTACTACCGCGCCTTGGGTTATTCCGTTCCAGGGTTCAGGAAAAAACCCCTCGCGCAGGGGGAGTCCAATAAAAGTCTGTCTAAAGTCCAAAACCCAGTGACTGGAACGGTTTTAAACGACAAACCAGATTGTCTAAAGTCCGATTTTGTCGAAAGTCCGGGCGCTAGTACAGATGCACCAGGGACTTTAGACAAAACGGGACTTTCGACAAAACCGTTTGTCGTTAAGAACGACTGCGCTGGAACGGATCCGAGTTTTGACGCGGATTTAGACGGACACAGGGTGGAATCGACCCAAGAGGTGATGGAGGACGCCTGGCGCTGGGTCGAAGGCAGCTAACCGCCGGATGAGCGCACAAGACCTCAAAAAGTGGCTGGACCGCTGCGGGCCCGAGGCTCCGGCCGACCCAGTGGCCGGGGAAAACGAGGTTGTACGTTTTTGGTACAACCTCAGGCGCCGGCCGCCCGGGCCCGGGGGCCCGGACAATGAAACTGAAGGCGCTCCACGCCGCTGCCTGGGACGAGTTCGACCTGGATCTCTGACAGCAGAAAGGCGGAGCCGTAGCTCCGCCTCCCTTTGTTCTTGCGAACAGCCTGACGTTAACAATGTTAACCGAGCACGTATACAGATGTCTACGTGTTACTTACAGCTTGTTCGATTTAAATGCACTACAGGTTTCGGTTGTTGCCGCCTGAACCCAGTGCTAGCGTATGGGCCTGCCCGCGACAGCCTGACAGCGGCGAGGCAGGCGTAGGCGCTAAACAACTAAATGACACAACTGAAGCCCGCCGACAGTTTCGTCGTGCGCTCGTGGAACGGACAGACGATCCGTATGCGAGCAGGCCGTGTTTGCCTCACTGACCTCTGCAAGGCCGGCGAAACCGGCAGCGGCAACCCAATCAGGTTTGCTCACTGGTTTGAGAGCGACGCCACTCAGCGATTTCTCCAGCACCGCTCCGCCGTTACTGGCCGAGAGGTTTTCGCAATAAGCTCGGCTATTGACAACGCCGAAAATTCGGCACTAATCGTCCGCGAGTCAGAGCGAGGTGACGCTTGGGGCGACGAGGTGGTCTCCCTCAAACTCGCTGGCCGCCTTTGCACCGAGCTTGAGCACGAAATCTATCAGTGGTACGCGGAAACGCGAGTGTCCCAGGTGCGGGACACTCAGCCGCTTGCGTTAGCCCCTGCCCCTAATGAAGACCTGGCGTTTGCGGGCTTGGTCGCAACCATGGTGGAGAAAGTGGGAGGAAGCGCCAAAAATTCACTTGCCATAAGTTTTACGGCGCTCGCCAACAAGCACCCCGACTACAGACAGCTGTTTTTAGAAAACCAGCGTTTACTGTGCCCTTCAGCTGAAGAGTTTGTAAACCAAACTAAAATTCTGGAGGGACTGGAGAGTGAGATAACTGAGCCCATTGTTGACCACCTTACGGCTTTAGCCAAAGAAGCAGGTTTTATAACTAAGAAAGACAAAAGACAACTTGTAAACGCACTATTGTGCCAGGCAGGTTTACAGTTTCGTACCTCAGACAAAAGGCGGGGACAGGCCCCTTACGCACTTACCAAACAAGGCGCACGGTATGCAAGGGAGGAGACGCGCCCAGCCATGTATCAAGACGACGGGGCCTGGGTTCCGCAACTTTTGTGGAATTTTCAAGAGACGTTGGCTTTTCTGATTAGCTGGATAAACAGCAACTTGCAGCCAGTCTCTAGCCGTGGTTGAGTGTCCCGCACTTGGGACACTCAGCGGCCTACTTCCAAGGGATAGGCCCGTACTTCTCCACTAGCCCGGTGTAGATGGCGTGCTTTGGGTGGCTGTCGTGGTGGCGGCCATCCAGCCGGTACAGCTTTTCAATCCACTCGATACGACGCTCATCCTCGACGCGCCAGGCTGGTTCGTAAGCCACAATAGTGTGCTAGTATGGTGTGTACCTAAAACATTTTATGTAGTGCGCGAGATCAAGCTCCGTCTCGAAGAACCGACCATCGCCGCGCTCGATGCTCAAGCTGCCGTTCATAACGTCAGCCGCTCTGAAGTGATCCGCAAGTGCATCAGTGAGGCCGCACCAGCTACCAAGCTCGATGCCCAGGGCTACAACCAACTCGTGAGGGACGCCTATTCTTTTGTGGGCGGTGGAATGGATCGGCGGCAATTCGAGGGACTTGTCGCCTTTCTCTTCAACAAACTCGCAACCGTCAAGGTTTGAGCCAGCCTTGCTTGGCCATCTCGGCAACAACCTCCTGCTGGTGCTGATACAGCTGGATGGCCTGCAATGCGATACAACGCAGTTGCTCTACGTCCCGGCAGCCATCAAGCTCTCTACGCATCCGTTCCAGGGCAAATGCTGAGCTGGGACGCATTGGTCCAATGCCGTTCACCCATTGTGTCAGTTGGTTTCAAGAGATGGAGCATCAACAGAATCTTTACAGGGTTGTGGTCCGGGATCGGGAAACTGGCGACGAGCATCTTTGCCTTGTGCGCTGCAGTAGCAGTTGGGCTGCTGTGGTTAATTGCCTGGGGGTTGCTGACCGCGAAACTGCGCTTGTCTCTGTTGCTTCTGTCCGCGAAGCAGACGCAGAAGCAGCAGACTGCACCTAAGCGCTCCAGGCCGATGCGAACCGTCCAGCTGACATACATGGAGTTGGAATACGCGGAGAACACCGCTGCGGTCGTGCGGTTCACGGCCTACGCAAGAGATGGAAAAGCCGAGACCGTCAGGCAGTTCGCCTATGACGATTCGCCGGCGGGTGTGCAGGACTTTGAACAGGCTGTTCAGGTCGGAGTCGCCAACGAGCTGGACATGACGATCTTGAGCTGCTACTCGCCCGACTACTTCCCCGTGATTCAAGGAATCCTGGAGGACTGACCCCCATCCCCCTTGATCGTGTGCTACGGTATGGGAGTTCCAACCGGAGCCACCCATGCCCCAAGTTCAATTCCTCAGCGCTATCCGCAAGTTCCCCGACTGGATCGAGTTCGTTGCGGTCGTGCCTGACATGGTGCAAGTCGCACCAGCCACTCGCTGGGATCCCCCTGAGTTCGGCTCCGCGCAGTGCCGCGGCCTGCTCTCCTGGGATCCTTACGTCGATGGCGACTCTCTTGATCTGACCGATGAACAACTCGAAAGCCTTTGCCAGGACCCGTCGATCGAGTGGGAGCTGGACCCGAACGATTTTTAATAGCCTGCGCAGCCCTTACTTCTGGTTTGGGCTGCTTCTCTCCTACAACCTCTACGACTGGACCCAAAACCATGGCCGCTATCAAACGCATCAGCAAGTCGGCTGCGCAACAGCAGAAGAGCATCGGGAACCCGCCAACTATCCGGGAGAAGACTGGTGCCATACCTCTCCAGCAAACCCAACCTGCCCAGACCGTTCCAGCCTCACCGAATACCCCGGACCATGATCCGGTGGATCGTCCCAGTCACTACACGCAGGGCGACATCGAATGTCTGGACGCAATCAAGGCGTCCATGCCGCACGAGCAGTTCCTCGGCTTCCTCAAGGGGAGCGAGATGAAGTACGTCTGGCGCTACCAGCACAAGGGCGGCCTCGAAGACCTGAGGAAGGCCACCTTCTACCTGGCGCGTCTGATCTCTGAGGTGTCGGTATGACTCACGAGAAATCTGACTCCAAGATCACTCTGAGCGAGCGTGGAGAAGAAGTCATTTGTGTTGACAGGGAAGGCTTTCATTACAAAGGTCAGTTCATCGCTGATGCAGGCGAAGCGCATCGCCTGTTGGTTGCGTTCCTGAAAAGGCACACCACTGTCTGATCCTGTGCTACAATTCCAACGTCAACGAGGTTCATCCATGGCCCACAACGACCTGTTCCTGTCCACCACACGTCCCAACTACTACGAGTTGCTGCCGCAGATCGAGGCCGCGATGGCCGATGAGGATCGCACGATCCAGGCACGGCTTGATGCTGGCTGGGACGCTGATCCTGAGTACGGCTGGGCGTCGCCCGATGGCATCTCCGAGTCCGACTGGGAGACCGAGGGCTACCCCCTGCCTGAGGAGCCTGGCTTTGCCGAGTTCATGAAGACCTACGCACAGATCAACTGATCCCGATAGATCGGTAATTCAGGTTTAACTTTCTACATTCCGAGTCCACCCATGGCCGACTACAAAGTTCTGTTCGGCGTCGAGCATCTCGACGCTGTGAACACTTGCGTCTCTCTGGCGTTCGACACAGAAACGCTCCAGCTCCAACCTGAGAAGGGGAAGCTGCGCCTCATTCAGCTTGGCTGTGAGGCGCGTAAGACCATCGTGATCATCGACTGCTTCAAGCTCGATGCCGAGGGTTGGAAGAAGCTCCGCTTGTTCTTCAGCAATGGCCAACGCTTTTGGTTGGCGCATAACGCTGTGTTTGATCTGGGCTGGCTGCAAGAGCACGACATTTACGTCGAGGGGCGTGTGCGGTGCTCGATGATCGCCAGCCGCCTGCTCAACAATGGCGTGCCCAACATGAAGCACGGCCTCGATGCCGTCGCCAAGCGCTACCTCAAAAAGGAGCTGGACAAAGAAGAGCAGCGCTCGGACTGGAGCGGTGAGCTGTCCATCAGTCAGCTGAAATATGCGGCCGAGGATGTGATCACGCTGCTCCAGCTCGATCCAGTCCTGGATCAGCGGTTGGCGAAGGCTGCCCTGGCCAGAGCGTTTGCCATTGAGTGCAAGGCGTTGCCCGCCATGGCGCAGATGTGGCGCACTGGCCTGCCCTGGAACGCCGAGAAGCTTCAGAAGGTCAGGGAGGACTACGAGTACGACATCGAGCAGCTGGGCAAAGACTTCGTGCGGCAGCTTGATCAGGCGCTGCCCGAAGAGCACAAGCTGCCTCGCGATCCAGACGGCTCCTTCAACTTGCGGGCTAAGACCACTGGCTCCGTGCGGCTGGGCACCAAGCAACTGGCTGGCTTCAATCTCAACAGCCCGCGGCAGTTAGTCGATAAGTTCACGGTGCTGCTGGGCCGGCCTCCGGTCGATCCGAAGACAGAACGACCCAGCGCCTCTAGGGCAGCGCTGCGTAACTACGCTGCCGACCATGAGGTGGTGCAAATCTACTTGGCCTGGAAGAAGGCTGAGAAGCGCCGCCAGATGGTTGAATCCATCCAAGACAAGCTCGGTGCTGATGGCTTTGTTCGTGCCAGTTACCTTCAGTTGGGCGCAGATACGGGGCGGATGTCCTGTATTAAGCCGAATAATCAGCAGATTCCACGTGATGAAGCTTTCCGTTCTTGTGTGGAAGCTCCCGATGGTTGGCTCCTAGTTGATGCTGATTTCTCCGGCATGGAATTGCGCCTAGCGGCAGCTGTTGCCGAAGATCCGGTGATGACCGAAGCGTTCCAGGCTGGGCAGGACCTGCACCAACTCACAGCGGATCTGCTGGGGTGTGAGAGGCAGGTGGCTAAGTCCGCCAACTTCGGCCTGCTGTACGGCTCGGGTGCCAAGGGGCTTCGTGACTACGCCGGCGCGACTGGCATCACCATGACCATGGAGGAGGCCAAGAAAATCCGGGAGGATTGGCTAACGGCGTACCCCGGAATCCGCATGTGGCAACAGGCCAATGCCCGCGACGCTGAGAAGTCCGAGGGCAACCAGTGGGCCGAAACTCGGATTCCCATCTCCGGCTTCCGGCGCTTCCTGCCCGGTGACATGAACCGGCTGACCGTCCGTTGCAACACACCGATCCAGGGGGCTGGTGCGGCCATCCTCAAGGTGGCGCTGGCCAACCTCTGGGGTGAGGTCAAGAGCCAGGGTGAGGATGTGGTGAAGATCGCTGCTGCAGTACACGACGAGCTGTTGTTGCTGGTTCGTGAGGATCATGCGCAGTGGTGGGCCGAGCACCTAAAACGAGTGATGGAGGCGGCTGAAGCCAAGTGGTTGGGTGACATCCCGGCACTGGCTGAGCCCCAAATCGGTAAACGCTGGTCCGAGGCTCACTGATGAATTGCGCCGTCTACACCGTCGAGGGTGGCTACAAGCTTCAAACCCAAGCTGGCTCGGTGTACTGCACTAGCCTGTGGGAAGCAATGGACCTTGCTTACTCTCTTGGCGAAGACTGGGCGGCAGCTGGTCCTGGAATACTTGAGCCGGGAGACGCGGTTGGCATCCACGGCTGACCTTCAGCGCGCTGCTGAGTTCTTGGAGTGGAGCCGCTACGTCAGAAAGGGCTGTGCCAAGCAACGCGGCGCTTCGCGCCGGGCGCAGCTCAATGCGTGGCGTAAGGATTTTGACGCTCCAGCCGCTTGGTAGCACAGTGCTAAGATTGGTAGCACACGAGCGCAACGCATGGCTACCCGGCACGGGAATAAGAGCTACTTCCAGATCCTGCTGGATCCCAACCGGGCCGACCTGGTCATGCAGCTGTCGGACCAGGCAGGGGTTAAGCCCACCGCCTGGATCCGTGATGCTCTTTATGAGGTGCTGAAGCGCAAGCTGCCGTCGTCTGTTTACGACGAGGCCTTGGCCAAGGACGAGGTGACCTGGCGCGAAACCGTGCGCAAACGTGTAGAAGGGCGACTGAAAAACCGAAAAGACTCGAAAGAATCCACGGAAGCCTGACTACATTGCTACATTACGGGCTGCATTTTTTCAATCCGTGCGCTTTGGTGTCGGTGTTCACAACCCGCCTGGCTTCTACGTTCTCGCTCCAGTCAGTGACGGTGAAGCCCGGCTGCAGCTGACCTCCATCGAAGAAGACGCCTGCTCGTTTTCCAGCTTGATGTCTGCGATCATGTTCGCGGCCGTGGTCAAAAAAGACCACGGCTTTGGCACGCATGTCTACGTCACTGACGAGAAGTAATGGACAACCTCAGTCAGTACATCAACTCCATTGCCCGCTACCCGCTGCTGACCAAAACCCAGGAGATCATGCTGAGTCGTCAGGTTCGGGAGTGGCTCGACGCAGAGGAGCCGACGCCCCAGCAGGCCAGGATCGGTAAACGGGCTTACGAAAAGCTGATTAACTGCAACCTGCGGATCGTAGTGTCGATCGCCAAGAAGTACATGCCACGTGCCAGGCGCACGGAAATGTTGGATGTAATACAGGAGGGGAACATAGGCCTGGCGCATGGGATCAAGAAGTTCGATCCTGAGCGGGGCTATGCACTATCGACATACATCTATTGGTGGATTCGGCAGGGGATTACGCGCCACCTCAATTATCACGATCGGATGATTCGGCTGCCTTGTAATGGGGTGGATCTGCTGAACAAGCTGCGTTACTGGCTGCCGCAGTTCCAGCAAGAACATGGGCGGATGCCGACCCAGGAGGAGTACGCCGAGTATTTGGAGGTGTCAAAGGATCGGGTCAATGACTATCTGCGGCATGTCCACGACTGCACCAGTCTCGATCAGAGGGCCAGGAGCCTCTCGGATGATGGCTCTGCGCTGGTCGAGATGATCCCAGACGAGCGTGAACACCCGATGCAGTCGCTCGAATGGGCGATCGGTGTCGGCGCTTTGGATCTGCTGCTGGATCGTCTGCCAGAGGATGATCGCGAGATCCTAAAGATGTACTACGGGATAGGCGGGCATCGCACGCACACGCTCGCGGAAATCGGTAGAACATTTGGCGTGTCCAGAGAAAGGATTCGGCAGCGGCACAGCAAGGCTGTGCTGAAGCTGAGGATCCTTTCGACTGGTGCGTCGGTCGGAGAAGTCTGCAAATGAAACAGCGTTCAACCGCCGGCTGCCCCGAGTGCGGCAGCTCCAGGAGTTCTGTCGTCTTCACGAAAGACACGGAAGACGGTCAGCGGCTACGCCGCCGCCACTGCGCCCATTGCGAGCACAAGTGGTATACGGTCCAGCCACAGGAAAAGTCGCTGCCGCCGTGGGCTGTGACTTTCACTGGTAAAGGCTCCAAACAGCAAATTTTCTTACACCCGCAGGTCATCAATGCTTAATCCTGTATCACTTGTCTGGGCTACGCCGGACGCAGAGAAGCTCATCGCAAAGATGGCGCGCGTTTCGAATCCAGACAATCAAGAAAACCACGAGACGGCTCCTCGCTTGCTTCGATACCTCATCGAGCACCGTCACTGGAGTCCGTACGAGATGGCCTCGCTCTGCCTAGAGATCAAGACGGAGCGGGACATTGCCGCTCAGATCTTGCGGCACCGGAGCTTTTCGTTCCAAGAGTTCTCGACACGTTATGCCAGGACGGGGCCGGCTGAAGTTCCCAAGTGGCGGACACAGGATTTGAAGAATCGGCAGGCCAGTCACGATGACCTAGACCCCAAAATCGCTGAGCAGTTCGACTGGCAGACCTCAATACTGATGCGCAACATCTACCTGACGTACCAGGACATGTTGAACACTGGGATTGCTAAGGAGTGTGCGCGGCGGATCCTGCCCCTCTGCACGCCGACCACCCTGTTCATGAGCGGGACATTGAGATCGTGGATCCATTACCTCGATTTGCGGTGCAGTAATGAGACTCAACTGGAGCATCGTGAGATCGCCCAGGCGGCTAAGTTGATATTCGCAGAGCAATTCCCTGTTATTGCGGAGGCTGCATGGCCATCACAGACATCCAGCTGACGCCCCAGGAGTGGAAGAACTTTTGGGTTTACTTCAAGGAAGAGCCTCAGCAGGTCGAAGCAATCGAAATGCTGCGGCAGTTCGTCAATGAGGCTGACCCCACCCTCCTGACGCAAAGCGCCAGCTGGGTGCTCAAGTTCCGCGAGTCGCCCAAAGAGCCGGATGTAAGAAAACTTACGCCTGGTGCGCCGTACAGCCAGGAGGTTACGCCGAATTTCACTTACGGCGAGCTGACTCTTAACGATCCAGCCCGGAGGTTCTTGAACCAGGGGCAGTGCGACATTGCGATTGAGCTGTGTCAGTTCCTGGAAAAAGCCAGGGCGAAGTTTGGGCCGATCAAGATCACCAGTGGGCACCGCCCCAGCGGGGTCAATGCGGCGGTGGGCGGGGCGAGCAACAGTGAGCACCTGTTCAATGTCGGCTGCGGTGCTGTGGACTGTTACCCATTGAAGGGTGATGGTATGGCCTTCGAGAAGTGGGTCGATGACAACTGGCCGTATTCGGTGGGGTACGGAATGTCGTACCGGGGCTTTTGTCACATCGGGATGCGCGCTGGACGACCCAGGGTGCGGTGGGATTACTGATGTGCTATAATTTGGGGGTTCCTTTCACAAGTTTCGCAGCTGCGTGAACTGAACAGATCCCCGTCAGGATCACTGCAAGAAGGGCCGAGCCACACCGGCCCTTTTTGTTTGCCTACCAAGGCACTCCGCTGGACTTGCTAGGTGCAAGCTTTTCTTCGATTTGGGCGTCAAGGGCGGCTTCAATCTCGGCGATTTTTTCGTCGCCGAAGTGCGCCTTAACCCAGTCAATAACGATGTCTTCGGTCAACTCGGGGTAAGGGATGCCGGTCCCTTCAGCAGGTGCTTCGAGACCGATGGAGCCATAGGCGCCAGCCTGCTCGCCATCACGGAAGTGCGTCACGGTGTAATGGACCGTGAAGACCGTTCCTAGGTGATCAAGATTTCTCTCCATATTGGCGACTTTCCACACAGTGAAGGGGAAGTCGATTCCAGGTGCGGGGTTGGTGTCAGGCATGATCAGGTGCCGGTGAATTAAGACTAAGAGTGGTGCAACCTGTTGAGTAGGCCGGTTGCCCGCCTAGTGAAGGTGTCTAGCCAACTTCAAACTTGAGTCAAACTAGAAGTTGACTAGAAAGTAGGGCTACTCGCCCCAAGGAGTGAACTGCTGCAGCCCGTACTGGACTGGCACAAGTTTGGTTTCATCTCCGTCAAACGTGACATCCTCTTGTGCAATGCCAATAATCATGGACGGCGTGGCAGTGGCTTTTTGACCAATGCCAGCAACATTGGATGAGCAGATACCGTCTCCTGCTTTGATATTTCCACCGATGCCGTTACAAAGAATATGCCCGTCACCCAGCACAAGAGCTTGGTGCAGGTTGGTTGCGCCAGTTGGACCGTTGTTCATAGATGAACCATAGGCGCCAAGAATAGTCTTTGAATTGAACGCCTGAGTTTTGCGAACTACGTATTGGATGCCTCGCTCAGTTGCCACGCCATCTTTTTGCTTGTACTCGATGGAGACTGTTTCGAGCAGAGTTCCGTATGAATAACCAGACTCGTTATCTTCATCAGGCAATATGCAAGGGTGATGAGCTGTAAACGCGCCATAAGTAACAGTACCGCCAGTAAAGGTAATAAATCCTTGGTTTGTTCCGTCGCCGTCTGCAATCTCTACAGCGTAATTTGTGCCGGTTGCATCATCTTTCCCGCACCAGATGCTCAAGCCAAAGCGATCATTATTATCGCCATCATGCTTAGTGGTAAATGCCCAGTCGTTTGATTGATTGCTATTATGGGTAATGATTCCAGCACTGCTAATCCTCATCCGCTCCGTCGGGTTGCTCGCTCCGTCGGCGGTCGTCGAAAAGACAAGCCTGCCCGGCATGTCGTTAGCGCCGGGGGTGCCGTCTACTTCACATGTAATAAATGCACCGTTCGTGTCCATGTCGGTGCCATCAGCACCACAAAAGCGAATAACGCCTAAGTAGTCTCCGCTTTGGACTGCAGTTACGCCTCCATTTGAGTTTGCACGAGATTTTCCAAAAACAAGCTGAGGGAAAGCAAAGCTGTCTTGGTTCCGTACTATAGAAAGCGTTGATCCATTGTCTGTTATACCTTCAAGTTGAATTCTCGGGGTAAAGCCTCCTACAGTACGTGAAAGAGAAGTGCCCGCCAACAGATTACCTGCTGAGTCAATACGGAGTCGTTCGCTTGCCCCTGTTGAGAAACCAAGAGTGTTGCCTGCAGGAGCGAATAAACCATTGGCAACAGCGTCACCTGTCCCAACTGCGTTAATAGCGAAGTATTGCGCGAAAGATGAAGCCGAAACACTAGAAGAGCCAACAACATCTAATGCCTGGCTAGGGCTTGCGTTGTTGATACCCACTTTGCCGTTGCTGGCAATGCGCATCCGCTCATTTGTCCCGTCGTACCAAACATGCGCACCAGCACCGCGATAATTTAATTGACCTGAACTTGTTCCAAACCCAACTATACTCCCGCTAAGATCGTCAAAAAAGCGAATCTTGCTAACATCAAAACCGTTTGTGTCAATAGAATTGTCAAAAGCTAAAGACGCAGTTGGGTTAGAGGTTCCAACACCCAGTCTGCCGCTTGACGTAATGCGGACACGCTCGGAGGCGCCAACCTTAAATGCAGTAAAGTTTGCTGCATCGGTGTCGTTATTTACGATTCCAAAGCCGCCAGCTAGGTATTTAACAAAATCAATCGACGTAGTACCGGTGTCAGCAATGTTGCGAACAATCTGGCGCCAGACAATGCCGCCGCCTGCGGTAGTATTTGTAAAATCAAAATATGAATAAGCGCTTTGATTCTGAGTTACAGAAAAACGAACAGCAGAAACAGCCCCAACACCAACATTCCCGCTTGCATCAATGAATAAGCGTCCAGCTGAGTTAGTGGCGAGAGCCACGCTATTTGCGCCAGGTAGATAAACCCCGTTGGTGGGCACCGTGCTGCTGGTGGGGATGAAGCTACCAGCGGTGCTGGTGCCGGAGGCAGTGATGTTTCCGCTGCCATCAATCAGCAGGGCTTGCGATCCGCCAGTGGTAACTGCAAGTTGATCTGATTCCGGCTTGTATAGCCCGGTGTTCCCGTCGCCATCAAAAGCAATGCCTGCAGCATCAACTGCGCCGGCTGCAGCATTCTTCAGTAGATCCGCAATGCTGATCTTCTTGGTAACGTCTGCTCCTACGTCAACAATCGGCAGCACATCAGTGCTGACAGGATTAGTAAGCTGGGTCAGCTCAGTGATCTTTGTATTCGCCACAGCGATTAGGGGGCAGGCGTTAAGCCAATGCTAGCGATGCCGGGTACAAGCCAAGGAAGTGGCTTTTGCTCTTGCACGGGCTGCGCTAGTTCGGCTTCGATCTCGGTTTCCAGAACCGCGATGTCATCCGCTGCAGCAGCCTCTGCCCAACCTGTGACGATCTCGGGTGTGAGCGTGTCGTAGGGCATGAAGGCATCGGGCTCGGGGGCGGCAAAGGCTGCAGTGGCTGTCCGATAGGCGTAACGCTGACCGTCGAAACCACAGAGTCGATACTGCACTTCCGTGAGCACATCAGGCATGGCGTCGAACTGCGTGACAACAGCAGGAGCGTTCAGCAGTTCAAGCGAGAAGGAGACAATCATGATCAGAGCACCATGTTAAGGCGGATGATGTTGGCATTAGTGGTATCAATGCCTTGTTTGTAGCCGCGTAATTTAATGTTAAGCGCGGAGAACAGGCCAGTAGAGCTTGCTGGGTCGGCATTCTGTCCAATGTCACCAGCGCTGAGGCCACTGATGTATGTATCAAGGGCTGGGACGCCTTCACCAGCCACATAGCGGTCTCCACCTGCTACAGAAAACCAGGTAAAATCGGTGTCACCAAAAACGCTAATGCGATCAAGATCCGCAATCAGAGTATTACCAAAGCGACTCCCCATGGAGTAGTAGTTCGCGCTTGTCGTGTTAGAAGTATAACTGCTGGCATAGTTGCCAAATTTGCCATCAAATCCCGCGCTGTCGGCGGTTCTGTTTGGCTCTCCAGTTAAATCGCTATCGAGGGCAAACTGAACCCAGTTTCTAAAAAGGCCTGCGGTAATTTTTGAGGCAGCGTTAAAGAAGGAATTAAACGCTGGCCCGGCTGTTTTCCATGCCGTATCACTTGCCGATGCGGTAGAGGTTGCAATCGCATACGAAACCGTGCCACCACTATAGTTTGAAGAAATCAACGAGAAATTAGTCCATGGATTGTTGTTTTCTGTGAAACCGCTTGCATTAAAATTGGCAAGAGTGCCCAGCCCCACTTGCATCGAGCCATTGATGTTAGTGGCTGAAGCAGGGGCGATGCACGTAGTTGCGTGGCCAGTCATCAAGTAATTTTGGGCCGTAAAATCAGGTGAAAAACGGCCGCGTGTCCTTATCTCTGAGTAATCGCGCACACCAAGACCTTCACTACTAAGGTCAACCGTACCCGTGTTAAGCTTGCTCGACATTCGCACATTACCGAAGAAACGTAGGCCATTAAGTTCAACATTATCTGCGCCTACTTCAATCATGCTATAAAGCTGAACTTCACCCCCTGGGAGGCTAAGGTCAGCTGGGCAAATAGCGCCAAAGGCACAGTTGTGCATCTTGCCACTTTTTTCAAAAACAACAGCAGCGCTGTGGCGATGCCCATACAAACGGAAGTGGCCATCGTCATCGGCTGAGATGGTTCGGATAGCGCACGCACGCTGGAAATAGTCGAAAGCATCGTCTGGGTTATTTACAGCACTCTGCCTAAAGGCAGACGGAATCGACGCCAACGGAATGCGGTTTTCGGTGAAAAAGCTATCGGATACACGGGCTTGCGCATTGGCAAGTGTTGAGGCAAAGCCTCCAGTAATAGTCTCGGTAGCGCCCCACCAAGCAACACCAATCACAGACCCCGATTCCCTGAATCGCAAATAAAACGGGTCGGACCTCGGCACCACCAGCCTGAGAGCCGGTGTATCGCCGAACTCACAACGCATCCAAGTCAAAAAGATAGGCTGCTTTGTTGGATCAATGTAGTTACTGAATGTTTCGGCAGACCCACCCAAGAAAGGAATGGTGCCGCCTTCGCGCTCGTCATTCAACGCAGTGTTAGCGGTCATATCCCACGCTCGCACGGCTGCGTTGGTCTTGAACTCAACGCCACCTTTTAGCTCGTAAATTCCAGGTGCGATGCGGTACTCAACGGTCGCGGTGGGTCCGTAAATGGTGTTCGCGTAAGCAACAGCCGTCTGCAAATTGCGCACACGCAGTGAAGGTACGTTAGGTGGCGTACCAGCCAGCATCTGCTCGTAGCTTGGGTTATTGCTTGATGCAGGATCGACGTAGATGTACTGCACGCCAACAGGTGCAGACACCAGACGGTTTTTGTTCTTCCAGTAGTTCAGGCCCTCAGTGGTGACTGCGTAAGGGTTGGCGTTGATCTGATTATCAGAGGATGCCGCTGCCAGGCTGTTTAGTCGATCAATCGAGGCCAGGTAGGTGGGGCCGAGAGTATCGGTTGCAGCACGATTCACATCAGGCAAGCCTGTGATGGTGCCAGAGATGTTGATGTTCTTGACGCTCAGCTCGTCCACGCTCAGCGCAGCGAACTGCGTCTGCTGGTAGTCGTCAACAGAGCTGGTGCCCAGGGACTCCACCGTCAGCGTGGCGCCGGTCTCAACATCCTCCAGGCCACGTGGCGACACGTTGAAGCCGTCTTCGTTGGAGCCCTGTGGCACAACGCGACCGCCAGCTGCGCTCGTGAAGTAGTAAGTGAATTTATTCTGCGCGCCGAGATCCTTCTGGGCTGCAGGAACGGCTTTGCTGTAGTTCAGATAGCCGGCCCATTCCCAGGCATGGCCATAGAGGCGCAACACACTGGGGCGACGGAATTCAACGGCCCAGTAGCCACGGCCAGTAGCGGCACCGCCGGTTGGAGCGTCAGGGAAATCAACGCTGCTGGCCGGATCTAGCAGACGGCTGTCAGTCGCCTTGGGCACCAATGCCGTATGCGCCTGATCTGAAGTAAAGCCCAAAGCCACGAGCAGCGCATGAACGCCCTTGTAGTCGGTGCTGCTGCGATAGCGCTCTTGGGTCGAGCCGGCGCTAGTCCAGATGGTGCTGAAGTTGATGCCCAGCGTCTGGCTGTATGGATCGGTGTCGGTGTCGGTGTCGAACGACAGGATGCGAGATTCTTGCGTGATCGGGTCTTCGGCGTTGTAGTCCGAAGGCATGTGCACGAAGGTTTCACCAAACACTGCTGCATCAGGTGCTGCCGTGGTTGTGGTCACATCGGACAGCGCTTGGTAATGCTTGTTTGCGTGACGAACGATCGTGCCAGCGGGGTAGAACGTGTCGTTGGCGTAGGTAACGGTCGGCGCCGAACGCCGCAGGGTGATCTCAGATGAAGTGGCGATGCCACCGCCGGATGTGGGCACAGAGCCAACATTGCTGACGGCGAATACTTCGCTGCCACCAGCCACCAGTTCGCGGCTGATGGCGCCATTGGTGCGAGCAGGATCGGTCTGCAGGATGAAGTTGCGCTGCGGCAGCCGGACGGTTGCCGTGTTGTTCATCAGGATCGACACGCGCCGCTCTTCTGGCGTGCGGGTGTCCACCAAGCGGCGCACGTAAACGCGTTTGCCAGGCAGCAGGCTTACGCCATCAGGATCGGTGGTGGGGTCGTTGCCGGTGAAGGCCCCGGTGATATTGATCGTGTCGGGTGCGTCGTCATCCCACGCGGCACTGCTGAGGTTTGAATACCAGGGATCGCCACTCGGATTCTCGATCCAAATCTTGGTGCCATCAGCAAGTGAGTAGCCATCACGCAGCAGAATTGCTGGGATGGTGGAAGACGACGGATCGGCGGCCAGATCAGTGGTCAGGGTGATTGCGCTAGCGGTCGCGCTTTCAACGGTGCCTAGGTAGATCTGGCTGATGTTGCCAGTCTTTTCGCTCACATTGAGCGGCACCTTAATGTTGCGGATCGTCCAGTTGCGATCGCTGGGGAAGGAGACGGTCTTGTAGCCCTTGCTGATCGCAGCGCAACCGCCGAAGCTGCTGTTGCTGTTAGTGATGGTGATTTCACCGCCGAGATCGGTGAAGTGGTGAATGCCTTGGCCGATCGCAAAAATGCTCACCTCTTGGATGAAGGAGTCGTTGATCGCGACGATGTGACGGCTGAGCCGCTCGGGCTTCATCCTGATGTCGTCAGGATCAGCAGCGATGTATTGGTCGTAAGTGGTGGTGGTCCAGCCGCCTGCGCTGTAGCGCTGCCAGCAGCTCATATCCTTTTGCAGGCTCACGCCAGTGAAGTTGGCGGTGACCATGCTGCGCAGGCCGCTTACCTTGGCGCCATCCATCCACGCGCCACCCAAGCCGTAATTGGAGCGGACCGAGCAGTTGAAGATGTAAGGCGATGCGCTGCTGGTGGTGTCCCAAGCCGGCACAGGCGATTGGGTCTGGTCGATCGGGCCGACGATCTGATACTCAGTGCCGCGCGTAACGGTCAGCGCAGAAGCCAGGTCAGCGCCATCGCCGACAGCGCTAAAGGTCTTGGCATAGAAGGCATCGAGCTCAGCTTTGCTGGCGAAGCCAAAAGCGGACAGCAGGTGGTGGCTGCGTTCTTCGCCCACCTTGTCCATGATGGTGAAGCCGAAGAAGTAGCCGGTGCCGGTGATCTTCAGCATCTCGCGGCGATTGCTGTAATCAGCCTCTTCGTCTGCGGTATCCGGCACCCAGTTGGGGCGGATGGTGACCTTGCGCAGATCAGCGCCGCACAGGGAGCAACCGCGTGGCAGCAGCACACCGCCGACCGTGGCCGGGTTGAACTGAATCAGCTCGGCAGTGGTCGGGGTCTTGGATGTCCCCCAGCTTGTGAGGCTGGTGCTACCGCTGCCGGGGTCGTTGTAAAGCGTGTGGACGCCGGGAGCCAGCACGATACTCACGCAGTCAACATGCGCTGCGGGGTCGGTGATCGTGTACCAGTCCTTACTGGTGATGATCGCCGCCTCGATGACGGCACGGTTAATCGTGCGGAAAGGACGCTGCGGCGTGAAACCACAGGTGAGGCGCTGCTTTTCAAGGCGCTTCAGCTTGGAGTCGATGATCTCCTGCTGCGTGGCGCCAGCTTCAAACGTGTTGTAAGCACCGCCGACGAACTCATCGCTGCCGGTGTAGGGATTGACGTAAAGGGTGAATGGCGCGTTGAGCGGATCAGCCTGCGCAGAATCACCAGCAGACACAGCGGCATTGCCGGCGATCTGACGCACCAGGTCATTCAGCGCCGCAATCTGCTCGCGGAACTCGCCTTGGGTTGCGTTGATGTCGCTCAGCGAGCCGCCGTCACCGGCAAATCCAAGGCTGGCCACGGGCTTCCATTGGTCCTACGTGCTCTGAGTCTAGCCGGGGGTAACCTTGATCTTGATTTCAGATGTTGCCACGAAATCAGCAGTGCCAGCAATAATATCGACTGCTCTTGTATTCAGCCTTGAATTTGTGAGAAGAATGTCGCACTCGTAGTAAACCGAACCATCAATCTGGGGGTTAGGTGCATTGCGGTTTTTGTAAAGATGGAAACGCGCTTTGGTGTTGCAGTGGTTTTGAGTGAGCAAGACAAGGCGCAACAGTGCTAGGCCGTCTTCTTCACCCTCCTGAGCACGGTGATCCGCTTGGAATTGAAGCGTGCCAGCTCCACGCACCAAAGATTTTACGTGCTCACCAAAGGTTTCGCCGATCGCAGTGGTGTCAAGGCTGGTGGCGTCGATCGACATTACCCATTCCTGAAGGTCGCACTGCATCTTCCAGTTGCGGTTGGCGTCATCACACAATGCCGCGAATCCGGCAGGCAGCGTGATCACGCTCGCCAGCAACTGTTCAGATTGCAACAGCGTGAGCTCATTGAGTGATGTTGCCGCAGTGTCGATCGCTGCGGTGTACTCCGCAGCATCGTCGTAGTAGGTGACGATGAAGTTGCCGCACTTAACCTTGCTGATAGCTTTCTCTGTGCCAGAGGCAGAATGTGCCGCCGCCTCTGTAGTCCAAAGCTGAATGCGATCCAGCTCATCGCGACTCATGTAGCCATCGGCCTGCGTCGCAAGGCCGGTATTGGCGGCATTGTTGTAGAAATCTTCAAGCCCCTCCGCACCTGACAAGCCGATCAGTGCATCGCCGCTCTGGGTTACAAGCTGATCGCCGGCTTGTGTGACCAGATTGAGGGTCTCTGTGTATTGACGGTAAAAGGGGCTGGCGTCTGTATCGCCACCAACGTAAAAAGCCCGGCTGATGCCGGTATCCCAAATGCCGCCGCGATAGATGCCATGCCCATCTGGGCAGTCGGCATAGCCATCGCCGTTGACATCAAACGGCACACCAAGCGACGACGCGATGATGATCCTGTCGCCAGTCCAGTAGCCAGGGTTGGTCAGTGAGATCGTTGTCGTGGCGCCGCCGGTGTTGATGCGAGCAGATGACAGCGCAATCGGCTCCGGGATTGCCCGGCTGATACCAAGGACACCACCAACGCCAAGAACTGCCATCAGAAGCCACCGCTGGGTTTTCCGCTGACGTTGAAGCTGATGGGCACGCTGACCAGATCGCCAACACTGACGCTGACACCGGCCTGAGTCACTACAACATCGCCCTCGATGGTACCGAGCGTTGTTGCGGTGTCGAGCACCAGCTTGACGTGCGAAAGCGATTCAGAATCGCTCAGCAGCGTGTTCATCACATTCCTGGTTGCTGTATCACTGGAGTCATACAGCAGCGTCCCGCTTCCGCTTGTGCTGCGGATGCCATAGGTATAGGTGCGATCGGTTTGCCCGATGCCGGTGGTTTCCAGTGGGTCGCGGCTGATGTTCAGCGATACGTCTCGAACCTTCCCGATCACGGCGCCGCCAAACTGCAGTTCAGCGGTAGCAGCAGTTTTGACGGCCATAGCTAGCTGGTCTTTAGGTCAGTCTAAGCTCAGCGACAAGCGCCACACGCACTGAAGAACGGCCCGGCGCAACGCTTTCAACCGTTGGCGGCTCTTCCGAGAAAAACCATTTCATGCCAGCGCCAGTTGATGTTGTGTTCAGCCAGCCGGTCAATGCAGCAGATGCGCCATTAAACAACACGTCGGGAAGTGTGAGCTCAGTTGTTGCGCCCTTGGCTGAGTTGTAGGCAGCAACAATCAATCCAGCATTGTCGTCGCTGATGTTGTCGAAACTAAGCCTGAGCTGCGCCTGCGATGGCCTGCTGCCCCATAGCCGTCGTGTGGTGACACCAGATTGCGTCGTGACACCAGAGGTTGGCCAGCGCGGTGCGGTGAAGCTGCGAGCTGTTGGTTCGATGGTTGGGAACGTTACAGCCATCACTCGATCACCCAGTTGCCGCCAGTATCGAAGCCGTCTGCCAGTTCCAGTACGCCAGAAGCGTTGGTCGGCATGTGGACTGCCTCAATGTTAAAGGTGCCTTCCTCGTCGGGCGTAATGCGCTCGATTTGATAAGTGCGTACCTGCGTGCTGGGTAGTTTGACGGTGAAAACAATGCCTGCGGGTGTGGCCGTGGTGCCGCCATTGCTCACGACAAGTGTCGCGTCTGCTGGCGGTGTGCCTTCAGTGCCATCCCATGCGATGACGCTATAGCTGTCATCTAGCAGCGGCTTGGTGCTGACCAAGGCGCCAGCGTCGGTGACCACACCATTGTTGAACTCGTCGTATTGCGTCTCATCCATCGCCACGCGGATGTAGTCGCTAGGGCCGAACTTCGCCAGCGCACCTTCGTGTGTGGTGCGGAAGCTGATCGCGTGCGTTGGGATGCGGCGCATCCTGATGATGAACTTGGCTGCGTCGATCGCGTGCTCACGGCTGGTTACGTAATCGCTCAGGTCGATCGACTCAACCGGATCGGTGGCACTGCCGCTGGCTTCACGCACCAGCACCTCACGTTCGGTTGGGAAGATGCCGGGGTTGGTCAGGTCAGTGCTGGCACGCTCCTCGCGGTAACGAACTGAGACCTGGATCGGTTCGCGCTCTTCAGGCTCCAGATATTGAAGCTTGAAGCTGCCTTCGACGATATTGCCGGCCGTGAACAGCCCTTTGATCGGCACTGCGGTGAACTGCAGCGCAGGGCGCAGGTAGAACTTGCCATCGCTCTCACCAAAGTTGAGCAGGTGCGCTGCTGCGGTATCCGCTGCCCATTGCCGCAGGTTGACGCGATCGGCCTGCACACCATCGAAGAAATACTTCCGGGTCTGGCACCAATCGGCTGCGGCCTCGAACGCCGCTAGGTCGATCATCTCATCGGTGATCAGATCACCAGCGCCATAGGTGGCATTGGTCATCAGATCCAACAGCACATCAGGAAAGAGGTGCGTGGCGCCAACGCTCAGGCTGTTGCGCAACCTGCGGCAGGTCTTGCCGCCGGTCACGTAGCAAGAGAACTGGCCGAACTGCTGCCATTCCACCGAACTCATCACGTTGACGCCCACTAGGGCCAGGCCGTCGTAGACCGGGGTGCTGGTATTGGGCGTGATCTCATTGATGTAAACCACTTCATGCTCGGGGCCGCTGGCTGCGCTGCTCTGAGCTTCTTCGTAGACGAAGGCTTCGGCGAGCTTGCCCCAGGTGTCGAGGTAGCTGCGGTCAGAGGGGGCGCCGTAGTTTTGCGGATCGAGCTCAGGGATGCCCTTGCCGTCGCCACGCACTGCAGCGATCGAGAACTGCTCAGCGGTGCGCGGCACTGATTCGCCGTTGAAGGCGACGGTCACAGCGCCATCAGTCACCACCACCCGGCTGCTAAGTCGAGCATCGAGCACGTAGAGCGTGCCAGAGCCATTGCGCACTTCAAAACCGCTCAGCGGCTCCATCTGGAATTCCCACTGCTTGATTGAAGGCATCCCAAGCTGCACGTAATTGAATACGTTTTGCTGCGTGGCACCACGGATGCCGTAGGTGTTGCCGAGCGTGGTGAAAGCGTTGCCGCTGCCGGCTTCGCGGTAGCTGATCTTGAAAAAGCTGTAGCGCTCCTCTGTGGTGGTGATCGTGTTCGATTGGAATACGTCCACCTTGAGAGTGGAGCCGCGCTCGATGATGTCGTTCTTGCGGCTTAGGCAAGCCCGCTCATCGGCCTCGCCGTAGCTGATCGAGTCCTTGAGGTTGCAGAAGCCGTTGATGCGGATACCAAGGCGCGAGCGGATGCCGAATTCAACTGCTTGACAGGGCCGGCTGGTGGAAACGCTTGCGATGGCGCAGCGCAGCACGTGGCCGTCAACCGTGGCCACGTTGCGCATTTCATAGCTTCCTTCCAGATAGGTCTTGCCATCGCGCTCAATGTTGGCCTGCGTGTTCAGAGCGACAGAGCCTGGCCGCACCGTGGTGAACACCGCCGTCACCTCCTGGCCAGAACCGGAAGACACATCAGCCTGAGACACGAACGCCGCGTCTGTGCGGCTGGTGCAGATCGCAAGCGCCGAGCCGATCTTGTAAAGCTCGCCAGGGATGATCGCATCGTCCCAGGTCTTCTGCCGGCCAGCCACGGTGCCAGCCACGTCTGCACATGGTTCGATGTGGATCTGTGAGGCGTCGAACTTCAGGTTTTTGGTGACGGTTACGGTGCCACTGCCAGTCACGCTGGTGCCATCTTGGATCCTGAAGACAACTGGCTCGTTTGTGTTGACTGCATCAATGTCAATGTCTCCGCCCCCGCCTCCTACATCAGTGACAAACGTATAGCTAGTCCCGCCGATTGTGACAGTCTCTTTGGACTGGCTGACGCCACTCAGTGTTGCGCGTTTGATCTTCTGTTTAGATTTCGTGCGCATCCGCACCTTGACTGTGTATTTGCAAACGGCTTCGTCATCGTCGTCCGTGACCGCCGGATTTGAAAAAGTGACACGAAACTTGCTAGCTTTTAGGACTTCAATCGCGGTATCAATGTCGTCGCTGTTGTCATAATTGCCGAGGCCAGTGCAATTAAAGCTAAATGTTGCGTTGAGAGTGCCTTTGCCATCAGTCACGGTAACGCTATTGATGGTAACGCTGAGCCTACTGCGCAGGTCATAAATGGTTTCGTCATCGTATTTGTAAACCCACTTGGCCCTGCTACTTTCGGTGGCCGGCTTGTTATAGCCAGAAGCGCCATCGCGAGTGATCTGCTCTTTGTCAATAGTCCACGATGCTGGGTTCGTCAGCGTGCGCAGATCACGGCTGAACTCAGTGTCCAGATCGCTGCTGGGAAACAGCTTGTAGGTGATCGTGCTGCCGACACTGCCGACACTGCCGCTCACCAGGCCGCTGCGGCTGCTGAAGTAGGTCTGCGCCTTCTTCCGCTGTGCCCATGCCACGTCGTCGATGCGGCACTTCACTTCCGCGTCGCCTTCGTCGCCATACGGCACCAGCTGCGCCTGCCGGCGGGGCCTAATCACCGGGTTAACCTTGAACCCGAAATCATTGCCAATCAGCGTGTAAACGCCAAAGACCGTCTGATTGTTTGGCCTGGTGGCGCTGCAAAAGTCTGCTGCCCAGCTGCTGCCACGCCGCACCATGAACACATCAGAGCCACCTGCGTTCTGGGCATTGCCCACATCGCTTGCAGCGGCACGGCCAAAGATCTGATCAGTGGATCTGATTCGCGTGGTGAGCCCACTGCTCACACGGCCATAAACCGTGAGCCTGCTGCCGGCGCTGTTGGCGCTCAAATTACCGAAGTCGTAGCTGGCCAGCGTGTTGCCACCTGCCGCGAAGTTCTTCAGATCAATGCCGCCGATCGGGCCCTCACCGACAAGGAAGATCGCACGCAGCAGCTGGCTGCCGCCGAGGCTGTAGATCTGGCTCCACAGCATTGGGGTGGAGACACGCACACCGCCGTAGGTGGTGCCGCTGATCGCTTCACGCAGCGCATACACCAGCGGAATGGTGCTGCCCAGCGTGGTGATGTCCTGCGTGCTGTCGAAGCCGTAGCGCGGGGTGTAGCGCTGGTTGTTGGTGATCGGTGCATCACCACGAGCGCGAGCCTGCAGCTGTGCTGGCCGCCCGCCGCCGCCTTGCTGTGCTGAAACGGATGGTTTGAGGAAGCTTGCTGCAACCTGAAAACCAATACCGATAACAGTCAGCGTAAGTGCAATGACTGTTTCAACACCAGCCACCACAGCAGGTTCCGGCTGCTCTTTTGCCCGGCGCTGTACCTCAGCCTTGAAATACAAAAACTGCTCTTCAGTTAGCCCCAGCAGTTCTGCGAGATAGCGATCAGAAGGCAGCATCAGCGGAACCTATAAAAACGAAGTTCAGGCATGAAATCAAAAGGCACCCATCTCACGCCACGGCGGTGATGCACCAGCAAAAGCCCGTCACCAACAACGATACCGACACCTAACCCGTTAGGTCCATTGCGAAACAGCGTGACGGCGTGCTCTTCAGGATTGTCGAGTTGTAGCGTGCCATCACGCCAAAGAGTTTCCAGTTCAGCCCAGCGCTTTTGCCGTGCCATTTCCAGCCAGTAGGCGTTGAAATCTGGGTGATCTATACCAGCATCGTCGAGGATGCGCCAAACCATCAGCAGACAATCAGCCGCCTCGCCATCCTCAGGATCAGCACCGAACTGATGCGGTAGCCCGATCCAGCGCTTCCAATCCATCAGCTGATCACCAGACTGCCGGTGCTAGGCAGTGCACCCACGAGCTTAGTGGTGAGGCGCCGCTTAGGGATGTCGCCTTTGGTGGCATCTAGGGGGCTGGATAATTTCAGGATGACGCGCTCAGTGTCCATTTCGTATTGCGCGACTCGCCACAACTCCGTGCGAATCAAAGCGTCATCAGCAAAGGTCTCGGGATCCAGTGATACCGTCTTGACTTCCAGCAGATAGCGATCCTCCACTGCTTCAGCGAACAGGTTGACGCTGATCGTATCGAGGCCAGCCACCAAGCTTGAATCACTGCGATCACCACCTTTACTGCCGGCACCCAGCGCGTAGGCAAACGGTGCGAACTGATAGGTCACACCGCCATAGATCCTAGGCTGGTTGATCGAAAAGTTCTGGTAGGCGTAGGCGGTTGCAACACCTGCGCTGGTGAGGAAGCGGGAGTAGTTGACGAAGGCGAAGCTGCTCATGCCATACCAACCTTTTTGCGTGTCTTAACGGAATTCTGCAGTGTGGAAAGCGTTAGCGCACGTCCGCGTTCTGCAGCTTGTACCATCCCGCGCTGATGTTGCTCGGCGGTGACGTATTCGACGCCATTGATCACCTGAGATTCAAAGCGCACATCTAGCGGTTCGGGGTTGTTGATGGCGGCGATAGTTTCGCGTTCGCTGCGTTCGGTCATTAAGCGTTCTGTAGTTTTTGTGAATGGAATAGAAGCGGACTGCAGTTCAGAGAAGGCGGCGCTCGCCTCAGGCGACATTTCACTGCCTTGTTTTTGGAATGGAAGATCAAGAGCGCTAACACCAAGCCTTCCATCAGCGCCACGCTTAAGCGGCATGATCGCCTCAGGACCAGCCTCGCCCATGAGGCCGTTTTGCATCTCGCCACCGTTGGCGTACTTGAAGTAGGTTGGGCGGGTCACGATGCCGCCATCAGCAAAGAAGTTCGCGCCGGTGAAGCCTTCGGCAAAACCGTTGCCGCCTGGGAACTGGAACGGGCCAGTCCCGCTAAACCCGCCGAAGCCCCCGTTACCACCAGTAAGAGCTTGCAGCACAGTGAGAAAGAGCCTCTGGGCGAGCATCTGGGTGGCCATGTCGACGAACGCCTTGCCAATGTTGGCGAACATCTGACTGAACGCTTCCTCGACCGTTCCGGTCCCTGTGATGACGTTGGTGATTGCGGCACTCATGGCGCTGCTGATCTCGTCGGCGATAAAGCCGTACCTCTCAAACAGCTGCTGCTGGCGCAGCAGTGCCTGCTCTGTCTGGTCAATCTGAGATAGCCACTGGCCTTCGAGGTTGATCTTTTGCTCGGTGAGCTTGATGTTCGCGTCGAGGCTTGCAAGCTCTTCGGCACTTGCAGACGCTCCGATCTCCGCTCTCCGGGTTTGAAGATCTTGCAGCTCACGCACCAGCGGGGTCAGGGTGCTGGCGCGGCGTTCGAGCTGGTCGAACTCCTGGTTGATGCGTTCCAGCTCTTCGCCGCCAAAGGGGTTGGCGAGTTGGGCTTGGAGGCGGCCCAGCTCGTTGCCGCGGCCGGTGTTGATGTCTTCGACTGCGCGTTCGCGGTTGAGGGCGGCGATCTGTTTTTCGACCTCAAGTTCGGCCAGGCTTAGCTGAAGGATGCGGAACTTCGTCTGAGCCTGGGCTTCAAGGTTGGCTTTCTGTTGCGTGTAGATCGAAGTCAGTAGTCGCTGCTCGGCAGCGCTTAACTCGTCTGTAAGCAGCTTGCGCTGGTACTCCAAATCGAGTGCGCGACCTTCAAGCTCAAGACGGGCTTGCGCTTGAGTTAGCTGCTCGCGTATTGCAGCGGACTGCCCTTGTACTGCTGCGGTCCGCTCAACGTCTAAATCGGCGGTCTGCAGCGCCAATTTGATCAGCTCACCCTGCAGGGAAAGCACGGCGCGTTGCACGTCCAGTGCGCTTCGTCCCGCTTTGGCGGAATTCTCAGTGGCTTTGGCAAGTGCTTCCTGCCTGTCGGTAGCGAGTTGGGTCAGCTTGAGCTTGCGCGTCAGCTGGGTTAATTCGCTGCTTACGCCTTCGTTAATATCTTTCTGTAAGTCTCTTTCAAACTCCTTCTGGATGATGATCTCGCGTATTTTGTAGACTTTGTCGTTGGTTAGATCGCCGTCTGTTTTGGCTAACTCGATCTGCGCTTCGAGTAGCCGTTTATCCTGGGCTTGGGTTTCGCTCGCAACCTTTGTGATCTGCTCGCGCTCACGCTCCAGGCTGGCTATTTCTTGTTGGCGGGCAATGATCTGAGTAAGGATCCTCTCCTGCTCGGCAAATCCTCCTCCTGTGCCACCAAACAGCTGAGACCGGCCAGCCCGATCGAATTGAGTCGCCAGACCCTGGAGTTGCGGGTCTCCGGATGCGCGCGCAGCGCGTAGCGCGTTGGCTTGCTGCAGGGAGTTAAGAACAGCGGACAGAGGGCCTTGCAGGAACCCGGCCAGAGCCGCCCCCATCTGAGTCATGGCGATCTGCCACTGGTTCGAGAAGGCTTGGGTTTGCTCGCCGTAGCGGTCCAGGGCAGCTACACCCTCCTGGCCGATGACCCTTGCTAGTTCGCGGGCTGCGGCTTCTAAGGCAGCGCCGGCGTCAGCGGCGTCTTCAAGAGACTTGATGTACGCACCAGTCTCAGTTCCGACGAGGCCGGTCGCTTGGATAAGACGGTCGATGTCGGCGGTTAGTGGGTTAAGTGCAACGCCGATCTCAGCGGTCTTCTGGGCAAACTCGTCAATCGCTTGGCCGATAGCGCCGCCAAGGATTTGACCGCCGAATCCTCTTCCGGCAAACGAGCCGGCCAGAGAACCGAGAACGGAACCAGCCCCTCCTCCGAAGAGGAGTGGAAAGCCCACGCCTAGGGCGATACTCTCAGCTCGCTGTCCAAGCTCCCTCCCTCGCTCCTGTCTATTTCGTAGGTCGGCCAGTTTTACGGCGCGCTTAGCCAGCTCAAGCTCGCGCTGTTGTTGCTTAAGATTATTTTCACGAACAGCACGCTGACTGTTTAGGGCTTTTGTTACGAGCCCCTCTAGCATTGCCCGCTGCTTGACCGCAGTGTTTTGAGCCAGAGCAAGTCGCAGGTAATCGCGCTCAACCGCCAAACGTGCAGTCCTTTCACCGCCAGGAACGGGAACGCCGCCTGGGAATTGATTTGGGTTGCCGATCAAACGCTGCTGGCGCGCAGAAGCCTCACGGGCCAGTCGCCTTGAGCGGATGCTGGAGATCCTCTCTTCTAGCTCTACTTGATTGCGTAGAGCGGAGACTTTTTCGGTGGATGCGGCAAGCGCTTGCTTGTCTAACCTGTCCTGCTCCTGCTTAGCTTTTATGTTGAGCTGCTCGTTTGCTTCTATGGCGTCACGTACTGCAAGTTCTTGCAGAGCGTTTTGTACGGCTTGGCGATCCGTCTGCTGCTGACTTTGGAAATCCTGACGCCGCTGAGTTGTGCGGAAAGTGTTCGTGGCACGGTTCTCTACCGCTCTAGACCGTAGACCGGCTGCTTCTCGGAGTAGGTCATTCTGCGCGTCTTGTTCAGCGTTTAACCGCTGTGTTACGTTTACAAGTTTACTTGCAATTTTGGCGGCCGTCTCTGAACCAGAGTTAGTTTTATCTAGTGCGCTCTGCAGAGATCTTTGACGCCGCCCTAAGTTACTTACGGTTTCATTTAGTTCAAATATGCGGGCTCTGTAGAGTTCTACAGCTTTCGTTGCGTCGCCCAGCTCTGCAGTGAAGTTGTTTATGTTAAGGACTGACTCTGAAAATAAGGTGTTTAGGGGCGCGCCTAGTTCTGCTGCTCTTTTGGCTAGATTTAATAAGTTTTTGGTTATGCCTAAAATTTGAGGAGCGAAAGCGACGGCCGCTGCGGTAGCGGCCGTAAGGCTTGCCGCTAACAGCGGTGCCGATCCCGCAGCTTCGAGCAGAGACTGATTTAAGCCTCCAATAGTCTGAACAGCTTTTTCTAATACACCGAAATCTATACCCGGAATCTTGCTTACGGCCGCTACAAAGGTTGTGATCGAACCAGCGGCGCCTACGTCCCGTATCAGTCTGAGTGACCTTCCGAGCCTATTTACGCTCGCGGTGACAGCGGCTACTCGGCGTTCTCCCTCAACCTGGATATTTACCCTGGTCTCGGTGATCCTGGATATAGCTCGCTCAACCTTTGCGACGCCAGCTAGCGCCTTGTCGACAGCGACGCTCAGCGAAATGTCGGCGTTGAACTGGGCCAAGAGTCTGAGCGCCTACCGTTCCAGCCAGTCTAGGTGGCATGAAAAAGCCGCCTTAGCGGCGGCGTTGGGCTTTCTTCATCGCCTTTTCCTGCTCGGCGTTGAGGTGACCGAAGTACAGAGACCAAAGTAATAGTTCTTCTTCGGTCACCTCGTTGAGGAGGCGGTGGAGCGTGCAGCCAAGCTCCTTAGCGACGCCGAGGCAGAGAAGAAGCCAGCTGTCCTTGGCTAGCTCCTTAGCTGCCGCTTTTCATGTCGAGGGGTTCTTCCTCGTCGACACCGATTACCGCCAGCATCATGGCCTGCAGGTCGGCGTCACGGATGTCGTTTTTCAAAGTCGGGATGTCGCCGGCGCTGAACAGCGGTGTGCCGTTCTCGTCTAGCGCCTTACGCACCAGCAGTTGGAGGGCGAATGCTGTCGGGTCGTCGGAGCGGGCGTCCTTTTTGGCTCGGTCACGCTCGGCGGCAGTCAGAGGCTTGACGTACATCTCCACGATGTCGCCAGTTGAAAGCTCGACAGTTTTGAGTACAGGATCAAGCCGTGCACTCTTGACCAGACGGTCGATTAGACGTCCCGAAGCCATAAAACTCCTAATACATTAAAAGTGTAGCGCATTAAAAAAGCCCCACCGAA
>Ga0208898_1000282_pt1 | contig 40787 bp, 60 predicted proteins | sample VirMetDEL_Mar_4_FD_184513 | JGI IMG/M metagenome (GOLD analysis project Ga0208898, IMG submission 184513) | Aqueous microbial communities from the Delaware River and Bay under freshwater to marine salinity gradient to study organic matter... | ecosystem: Environmental > Aquatic > Marine >... | reverse complement strand
TAGATTTGATTTCGTTAATTTCTACATTATTATCTAATTTCTTTTTAATTTCTTCGATATCTTCATTAAATGTTTTAGTAACTAATAGTCTTTCTTTTTTTTTATATTCCATTTTTAAACTTCCTTATAATTCTATGTAAAATTCCTTTGGTGCATTTTTACGCTTATCTATACATTGCCTAGACCATACTTTGATTTTATTGCCTTTACAGATAGAAAGTTCTAGTTTGGCTTGATTGCCTTGACCTTCATTGGATTTGCTAACGAAATGATCGCCTTTTTCTACTGTTCTTACTTTCCAGCCTGCCATTGTCAATTCAAAGTAAGCAACCGTATTATTAGCAATGATATATATTACTGGTGATTCTGAGAATTGATTAATCGTGAATTGGCTTATTTCGTTTTCAGTGTTTTTATCCCAGTATGCACGTTCCCAAGTGATGTTATCATCTGAATTTGCATAAAATGTTATTGTTGTTTCTCTGTTATTTGTTTCCATTTTCGTAACCCTCCATTAGTTTTCTCATTGGTTCAAGGGATACCACTAATTCACCACCAGATGAATTTGTAAAAAGTAAACCTTTCTTAAACCAAAAATCACTTATTCTAACGTCATCAAATTGAAAATGCATATTCGTATTAGGTTCATCCCCAAGGTTAAGAGTTGAGATGTTCACATACCATGTGATGCAAAACTTATAGTTTTCTGCTTCAAAAATTAGAAAACGGTTGGCGTTAAAATCATCTTTTAGTGGATATTGATAATGCTTGATTCCATTATCTGTAAAAAATTGCTGTAACTCTTCTAGTGTTTTCTTAGTCATTGTTATCCTCTTTTAATTATCCTTTTCCATATTCTTAATGTCGCTTGCCAATCGTGAGACCTATAATCTGCTATCTTGGCTAAATCTTCAAGACTGTATTTAATGGATCGTGAGAAAGCAAACAGTAATTCTTTACTTAGTTCTATTAATTCGCCTGATTCCTGATTTAGACTTATAGCTGCTTCAGGTAAGCTATACACTCTTAGACTTAATATTGTGTCTTGATCTAATTTAGCTTGCTTTTCTTTTCTATATTTATCTAGTTCTTTAATTGTTATCATTTTCGTAACCCTCCGTTAATATCTTCTTAATTTAATTGATGTTTGCTTAAAATCAAGGCCAGGTCTGTATAATGGCTGAACATTAACTCCAGAATCCCATACCTGAGCCTCAGCATCAAAAGTTTTGCTATCTTGACGTTCATAAGCCCTAGAGTATTTTGTAGCTTTCCTATGGTATGTAGAAAGGCGTTTATACTCTGTTGCTCTCTTTTGCATCAGTTTATATTGCTTCTTGGCATTGTTGTATGCCTCTTGTGCTCTATAAGCTTTATAGGCGTCCTCGTCATGGTATCTATAGATTCCTCCTGCTGATACTGGACTGCTAAGTAGCAGCCCTAATCCCAGTGTTATTAGTTTATTTTTCATTGTCTTTTTTCCTTTATTTTAGTCCTATTAGAGCCAATTACTTATAATATCTCTTTCTAATAATTCACTTAAAGACTTCCCTAGATTTCCCCAATGTGCACTGTAACGGCATTTTAAGTATCTAGGTTGCCAGCCATATCCCCACAACTCACTTATATAACCCGTTATATTTACTAGTCTATTTTCTTTTTTATGGATTGCATATACTCTAATATCGCAAGCACAAGTATTAGATAATGGCATAATGTAATACATATCTTGAAAATTATTTAATTGTTGTTTATTTGCTATTGTATTTCTTTCTGGTATTTCCATTTTTCTTATTTTCCCTTTATTGTTATGCTGTAATCTCAGCTTACAGATATCGCTTAAATGATACCAGTAAGCTAGGATTGACCTAGCTCATAACCCATTCATCCAATAACTCTTCAAGAGCATTGAAGCTAAATCTAGCTTCTAGCTCACTCCAACAGTTGCCATACTCAAGGTAATCTTCAAGCATTTCAACATCTACTTGAGTTAAATTGTGTTTAGTGATAAGCTTTTTATTTTTCATTGTCTTTCCCTTTATTTTTTTTTCAGTTAAGTAATTAACCTTATATTAGTATAATACCACATATAAGTTAAAAGTCAATTAAAAATTGTGGAATATTACTAATCTTTTATTTTCAGTTAGGGATATGCGTAGAATGGATATATCCATAAATGATCTTACTTATCGAAGCTTCGATTATGAATGATCTTACTTATCGGCTTAAGCATTTAAATCAACTCTTGCTAGTCTTTATACCTCTAAATAGATTAACAGGTTATCAGTTAATTAGTTATAAATCATTTTGTTGTGGTTATGTGTGGTAGTGATGTTGATGTTGTTGTTGTAGATATTGTTGTGATGCATCCCATTCACACACTAGCCCATTAGTTTAACTAATCAGTTAGCTACATTCCATTAGTACACCTTATATACATACTCATGCGACTACCCTTATTATTAGCTCTCTTATTGAGAATGAGTGAGTAATTATTACACTAATCTCTCGATATCCGCTCCTAGTCTACACGAGTCTATCAAGATAACTCTATATTATCTAGAATCCTGTGTGTTTTAGTGCTTCAGAATCAATAGGGCTAGGGGGGATTTTTTGGAAACGCTCGCTTGTATTCATTCCCCCTCACGCATTTCAGTAAAATCAAGCCATTCCAACTCATCAATACAAGTTAGTTAATTTATTTAAGGGTTTCTTCCCTTTAGGGGCTTTAGCTATTCTATAGAAATTCTGCTTGCAGGGTTTCTATCCATCGTAATCGTCTTCGGCGCGTACTCGTCAAATCACACGGTTCTTGAAGGCGTAGCCTGAAAGGTTCTGTGATAGAGTTAAGCAGAGAAGCGATGTAGATGGTAATCCTCCCTTTAGGGCGAAGCTGGTACTGGTTATGTTATTGCTCGCTTCGCTCGCTATCCTGAGTAAGAAGTCTGAGGCATTAAGATTTTGCGTTAGCAAAATTATCAATCAATTCCTGCCTTTCCAATGATTATTCCATGTACACTAGAATGTATCATTTAACTGATTATTTATGGACTGTTGGGGTGTATCCTTGGCAGGCTACGTTTTATTAATTAAAAGAACTGTTTAAAGGTGTCTAATATTTATTTACTTTTTACCACCTTGATGTTTTTAATAATAGCAAGAACTAGTAAGGAATGACAAGGTTTTTTAAGGGTGTAAATGCAGTGTTTTACTACACTTAGTATGAAATATAAAGAAAAATGGTGAAATCTTAATATTTCATTGATACTTAATGTATTAAATGAATTAATATGTTACAATAAAGACAGTATGAATGATACGAAAATTGCGAGATGTGGAGGTAGGTTTTTTGATTAGTCGGGATATCTTAGAAACTTTAAGAAATTTAACTAAAGCGCAGCATGATTTAGCTCTTGATCTTCTTTATTCTTCTTACTTTACGGCAGAGTCAGCTTTAACAGTTAAAGAAATAGCAAAAATCTTTAAATTACCTTTTAATAGAGTTTTACGTAACAATTTAAATGCTTTAGTTGCTGTTGGCTTTCTTAAAACTGCCTCTAAGGCAAATGGGGAAGCAAAACCTTTTAAAACTTATTATGTTTGCCCTCACATTGCTTTAAAAGTTAAAGATCCAGGAACTGTAACTTTTGTAGATAAGATTAAACATGAAAGAGAAAAAACAGAAATTCAGCAATTTAAAGAAAATACTTGTGGTACTTGGTCAATTGATAAACCAGGTTCTTATAAGAATAAAAATGGTTTATTAGGTGAATGGAATGAAAAGAAGGAAAAAAATGGAAAAATCTGAAGAGTTAAAAGAAAAAATAGAACAAGGGAAAGTGGAAATTCCCATGGATAAAGAAAGCCAAAAATCCGCCATGTTAAGTTTATTTAAACCATTCCCTATCCGCCCCATTGATTTTAAGGAAGGTAAATAATGCTCCATCTAAACACACTTAAAATAATGAAAGATTGGGAACTTGATAATCTTGCCACTCTTTGTAATGCTTGTATGTATGGGTACGATCAGGACTTACACAAGGAAGCAGAGACACTGTTAGGGCACATATTAGATATAATGGAAAAAAGGAGGGTTGACAATGGAAGATAAAGAGCGTCAAGAGTATGAGAAGGAAATTAAAATACTTAAATCTCTACTCGCTTCTAAAACTGCTTTTGCTAACAAACTTATCCAGCAAAAAAAAGAGATATACGATAAAAACGGAGAGTTAATCCAAGAACTTAAAAAGTATCAAGCAAAGGACTATGAACTTAAAACCGCTAAAAGACTCGTTAAAATAGCAAAAGAAGCACAAGAAATTCAATTAAGAGCAGAAGAACGTGAAGGACAAAGAGAAAGCAGAGAAGTTTGATCTTAGATCAACTGTAGATAAACTTAGAGACATGGGGTTTGATCCATTAAAAGAAATGGTGGAAACTTATCAGAAGTCTAAACAGTTTGATGTTGCAAATATCGAAAATCCAATAGAGTTACTTAAGTTTAGAGCGCAAACAGCAAAGGATATTCAAAACTTAGCTTTTAAAGAAGAAGAAATACGGATTAAAAACAAAGAAGCAAGCAAGGGACAGAAAGGGGATAAAACTTTCTTTATTCCGAGTTTTGAAATGGTCGAAGAAAATGGGAAATTAATCCCTAAAAAGGTAATGCAAATTGAGCAAAGCAAGGATTAAAATAGCAGACCCAGGGGAACAGGTTGATCCTTCTGATTTATCAACAGAGGAAATTTTAAATTCCACTGCAAATATCTATAATCCAAGTGATTATGATTCGATTGTTGAAACCTTTAACCCAAAAGATGATAAGAATACGGATTTATGGGGTTCTTTTGAACCTACAAGGTATCAATACGAATGGATTAAGCATTTTACACAGCGTGGACCAGACGGACAATTTCTTAAAAACTTAGAAGGTGTTGCTGTTTGCCACCGAAGGTTTGGTAAATCCGTAGGTGTCCTTAAAGGAATATTCCTACAGTGGATGATGGAGCAAAGAGGGTTGTATTTACATGCGTTCCCTAGTTTAACTCAAGGAAGGACTGCTATTTGGAATGGTATCGGTAAAACCACTAGAAACCCAGAAGAGCAAGCAATTAACTATTTAGAATTATTCCCAAGAGAGTTATGGAAGAAGAAGAATAACCATGCAATGTCTCTTGAACTAAAGAATGGTTCGATTTACCAGATTGTAGGGGTTCGAGGAACAGATGGAACAGCAAACCATTTAAGGGGTTTAAACCCAATGGGGTTGGTAGCTGATGAGTTCGGCGACTGGCACGCAAATGTTATAGATGAAATCTTTGCACCGATCTTTGCACAAAATGGAGGTTTCTGCTTTAAAGTTGGTACTCCGAAAGGGGAAAATCACTTTTTTGAAGAATACCTTTACGCTAAAAGAAAAATGGAGGAAGGTGTTTAATGGGTAGATACGCAGCATGGTTACTAACTATAGAAGATACCTATTACAATGATGGTACTCCAATTATTAATAAAGAGTTTGTTGAGGAACAGTTAGAAAAAGGTGCAGACCCAGAAACAATACAGCAAGAGTATTACTGTTCTTTTAAAGCTTCTGCTTCTGGAGCATGGTTTAAACATTCAATGAAAAAAGTTGATGATGAAGAAAGAATAACCTTTGTCCCACAAGATATAATGATACCTACATACGGCTTTTATGACTTAGCACAAGGTGGGATTGACCTTTATACTTGTATCCTTGCGCAATTTCCTAAAGATGAAAAGGTTAAAATCATTGATTATTTTGAAATGCAAGGCTGTAGCTCTGGTGAGTTCATTGACACTGTTACGTCTAAACATACAGTACCTATTCATTTTTTACCATGGGATGGTGGGCATACACAAGATTATGTTACAGAGTCCACTAGCAGGGTTAATAAACTAAAAAAAGAAAAAGGTATTAATATTATTAAGGTTGATAGAGGGAAAAATGTAGCAGATGATGTTGAAATCTGTATGCGCTTAATGAATTATTGCTGGTTCGATGAAGGTAAATGTAAAAAACTAATTAACCATTTAAGAAACTATAAGAAGAAAAAGAATCAATCTACAGGTGTATACACGAATACAGAGGCAAGAGATCAACATACACATGCAGCAGCAGCTTTTAGAACTCTTGGGCTTGCATGGGATCGTAAAATCATTCCTAAACATGGTGGTTCAAGCCTGAGAGAGAAGATAAAAAGTATAACTGCTAAGACAATATGCAATTTGGGTTATAATTAGGAGAGAGGTTACAAATATGCTATTTGGTGGAGTGCCAGAAGATTTACCACAGAATTTAAGTTTAGCTTTTCTTAGAAGAGTTGCAAGAAAGCAAGCTTTAAGAGGTTTAGAAATGCTTTCAGAAAGAGTAGGTATCGCAGACTTTGATGTGAGTGAAACTACTTCAATGGATCAGTTAAGACAAAGACAAAAAGAAGAGAAGGCAAGAAAGAAAGGGATATTGTTACCACGCAAACAAAGGAATGAAAGTTTTGGGATAGTTGAGAATCAACAGAAACTTAGACCAAAAGATAAAGGATTTTTAGGGCTCTAATGGTAGGCGATCCACAAATCATCAGACAGTTTGATAGTGTAAAAAGTGTACGCTATAACTATGAAACGGAATGGCAAAAGATCAGTGAAGTTCTTGACCCAGAATCAAGAGCGTTTACAGTAACGAACACAAATGGCTACGTTTCAAGAAGAAAGATTTATGATTCAACTCCAGAAAGATCAGTTGATGATTTAACAAGTTCTTTAATGTCAATGCTTGCAATGCCTAACAAGCAGTGGGGTGTTTTAACTTTAGAGAACCCAGAAGTAGAACAAACCAGAGATATTAAGAAAGATTTACAGGTGGCGACTAAAAAAGTCCTAGCGCATTTAGCAAGACCTGTTACGAACTTTTATAACTCTCAAGCAGATTGTTTATTTGACTTTGCTGTTTACGGGCAGGGATATACTTATATGTACCCTGATACTGCTAAGAAAGTAGTTCGTTTTGCAAACATTCCAACACAAGAATGTTATGCCCAGCGTGATGCTTATGGTGATTTAACTGCTTGGTATAGAGAACTTGTAATGACCCCACTTGAGGTTATGAATACATTTTTTGACTCTAAGTATTGTCAATATTCAAGTGAAGATAAGAGATATATTAAAGAGTGTATTCAGAAAGACCCAACAAAAGAAAACTGCTTAGTTCACGCTATTATCTCTAAAGAAGAAGCAAAAGCGATCGGTGTTCCATATCAGGATAATAGACCATGGGTACAAGTCTTTGCAGATATTGACAAGAAAAGAGTTTTGCATGTTGATTTCTTAAAAAGATTTCCTGTTTTAGCTCCAAGTTGGACTAGAAAATCAAAGAGTCCATATGGTAGAGGTCCAGGGCATAAAGCTTTACCTGAGATTGACACTCTTAACGCTATGATTAAGACCAACCTTACTGGTGGTCAATTAATGGTTCAACCTTCTATGTGGACTCCATATGAGATGGTCCAGTCTGGTGTTTTAGATTTATCTCCAGGGGCAAATAATCTTTATTCAATTTCAGATGCAATGACATCTACAGGAATAGTTAAACCAGAGGCTTTACATATTGTTAAAGACCTTTCCTTCCCAATGGAAATGGAAATGTTTAGAAGACAGCAGATATCACAGATATTCTATTCAGATTTACTGCAAGAGTTTAAAAATGCTGAAATGTCAGCAACAGAGAGCCAAGTTAGAGAAACAGCAAGAAGTAGAAAGATGTCTGGTCCACTTGCTCGATATGAAGCTGAAAACTTAGATAGAGCTTTCGTATTTACTTTCGGTTATTTGTCTGATTGGGGCATTATTAAGATGAGTAGCTCAATTAAAGATAAAGATGTCATGGTTAGCTTTAGATCAGGGCTTTATGAGTCTTACACTATGGGTAAACTTCAATTATTAGAAAGAGCAACACAAGCACTTGCTAATCTGAAAGGAATACCACCAGAGTTATCACCTAACTTTAACCCTGAGAAATTGTTAGAGTACGTATTTGAACATGCAGGTGCAGATATGTCTGTCTTGGAAGACCCAGCAGTAGCAGATGAAAAGAGAGAGCAAGCTGCACAGTTAGAGCAAAGTCAAGCAGCGGCAAGCCAAGCGCAAGCAGTTAATCAGTTAAGCCAAGCATTTGGGGGTGCATTAGGTGCTTAGTTTAAGAAAGTTTTTTTCAGATAAGTTTGGTACTAACGTAGAAGCAAAAAAAAATGCTGTTAGAGATGCTTATTTTTATTTATCAAAAGAATCATGGGGGGAGTTAATCCTTGCAGATTTATTAGAGCAAGCAGCTTGTGATTTCGCTAGACAAGATTTAGTTGATTCAAACAAATTAGCATATGTGGAAGGTGCAAGAGCTATTGCTTATCACTTTCGCCACATGTTAGAAACAAGTTCACAAAAATTGGAGGGCAAAGACAATGGAAGAACAAAACAACAACCAAGCGAGTAATGAATTTAACTTTTCAGATTATAAAGAAAAGTTTTTAAGTAATGTTTCAGAAACGGAAAGAGAATCTTATCGTAAGACGTTAGACAGCGTTAAAGATATAGATGGCGCATTAAAAGGTTATGTTCATGCTCAGAAGCAATTTGGTAAAGCTGTATTTTTACCAGAGGGTGAAGAACCATGGGACAAAGTTTACGACAAGTTAGGTAGACCAAAAGACCCTAGCGAATACAATTTGCAGTTTGAAGGCTATGATTTACAAGATGAATCAGCAAACAAGATTAAGCAAGCAGCACATAAGCATGGATTAACCCCTAAACAGTTACAAGGATTCTTAGAAGAATCAGTTATTGACATTTCTAAGTCTGAGTTTGCAAACTTACAGAAAGCGGAAGAAGAAGCTCTTAACGCAACTAAAGAGTATAAAGAAAAGACTTATGGCGAGAAGCTAGAACAAATTGAAAATTTAGTTGGTGATTATGTAAAAGATCAATTTGGTGATGAGTTTGATAATATCAAGTCTGAACTTGAACGCAATTCAAAGTTATATGATTACTTTGCAAAGCAAGCGCAAGGGAATAACCCAAGAGATGGCGCACAATTTGGGAATGGAACAGGGTATCAAAAATCCGCAACCGAGCGTATTGACGAATTAACTAAAGATAGAGATTTCTTCATAAGGTATGACAGAGGTGAACCAGAGGCAGTTAAACTTTGGAATGATCTTAGAGAGCAACAGCTTAAAGAAAAGTTCGGCTAATATAAATACCTTTTGTGTATAATTAATGGTAAGGTCCAACTTGGGTAGCCTTATTAATTGAGTCCGTTATCGGGTAGCTCGCAAACAGTTTTAGTTTTTATTTATATACAAAAGGACATATCATGGCTTATTCAGTTAGCGAAATGTGGACACAAGCCTTTGAAAACGAGATTAGGCTTCTTGTTCAACAAAGAAATCCAGTTTTGGGTAACACTGTAACAGTTACCGCAGAAGAAGGGGAATACATCTTTGAAGATAGAATTGCTCCTGTTACTCACATAGCAAAAACTACTTCAAATCAAGCGACAGCTTTTGCAGATGTAACCCACACTAAAAGACAAGTTACATTCACTGACAAAACTCTTAATCTATATATTGATGATAGAGATGTTAAGAGAATGGGTAGAGGCGAATCTTCTATTTTAGGAGCTTACTCTAAGCAACTAGTAGCAGATTACCATAGAACGATTGATGATATTATCATTGCAGCTTTCTTAGCAGCAGCAGATGAAGGTAAAGGTGTAAACGATACTTTCAGTTCAGTTGCATTTGATACTGCAAACCAAGTAATCGCTGCTGACTTTACAGCAGGTGATGCAGTTGGTGATGGTAATGGTTCATCAAGTGATACTTATGGTACTGGAGATTGGGGATTAACTTTAGAGAAATTGTTAGTCGCTAGATCAATCTTAGAAGAAAACAATGCAATCCAATCAGGTGAAGAAGTCTACTGTGTAATCGGACCTAGAGAGCACGTTGATTTAATGAAAATCCCTGAATACAAGTCAAGTGATTTCTCTAAGATCATGCCTTATGACATGGGAATTGATCCTAATGGTTATATTGGTAACTGGTTAGGTGTTCACTTCTTATGCTCTAACAGATTAGCAGTAACTGACCCAGCAGGTGCAAATAACCAATACAGATCAAACTTCATGTTCACAAGTGGAGCTATGAAGCTTAGAAAAGTTGGCGGTCAAGTAATCAAGGCAATGGAGAACCCAGAGAGAAACATGGCTCTTACTATCAACTCTCAATTCTCACTTGGTGCTGTAAGACTTGAAGAAGAGAAAGTTGTTGAAATCAGAACTGCATCAGGCATGGCAGGTGGAGACGCTGCATAATGGTTGCTCAGATAACTAAGCTTACAATCTTTAATCGTGCCCTTCAGTTATTAGGGGTTGGAACTAAGTTATCGAGTGAACATCAAGATACGGATAACGGAGCTGCGCTAAGAACTGCGTATGACTCCGTTCTTCGTTCTTCACTAGAGGAACATCAATGGGATTTTGTTACTAAAAATGTAACATTATCCCTAATCTCTAGTGCAAGTAACTTGACAAAATTTGGATATTTATTCGCTAAACCTTCTGACTGTTTACGAATCTGGTCTGTTTATACTACTGACCCACAAGACCCAATAGAGTACAAATCAACAAGTGAAGGTATTTACACTAACAAAGAAGTTACAAATGTTGAGTACACATATTTTACAGATGATGTTAGTCTGTTCCCAAGTCTTTTTATCGATCATTTAGTTGCTCGTCTAGCAGAAGAAGTTTCAATGGAGATTTTAAATTCTGACTCAAGAACTTCTGCATTACAAAATAAAGCAAGTTTCGCTCAAGCAAAATCAGCTAGTTCAGCAAATGTGCAAGTACCACCAGAATACAAGTTTAATAGTGGGTGGTTATCAAGCAGAGGATTAAATGGTTAGGCAAGGAATAAACCAAACTAGTTTTGAAAAGGGGCAGTATTCTGCGGAGTTTGCAGGTAAATATGACAGTGAAGAGTATCGTTTAGGTTGCGATACTATAACCAATGGACTTGTAACCCCAGAAGGTGCAATTATTAAAGCCCCAGGCTGTAAGCTTACTAGAAGTGGAGATGATAATTTAGCTAAAGATGTAAGCTTTTCTGTATCTAGTATAAGCTCTGCGATTATAACTTTTAACCCTAGTAGTGAAACAATTATTATAGAAGACCCTGATAGTGGTAGACAAACTATTAATTCATCTGGAATCACAGTAACTACTTTTGATACAGTACAAGTTAGAGATAGCTTAATCATTGTTGATCGCTCTTTCTTCCCTAAAGAACTTAAGAGAGCAAGTAATGGTACTTGGTCTATAGCAGATTTAGAAATTAAAGATGGTCCATGGGAAGAATTAAACTTAGATAACAAATTAAAGATTAGACCAACTGCTGGGTTTAGCTCTACTCCTGATGGTCTTAGCGGCAATGGCTCGATCAAAGCAGTAGATAAAGCTGATAATCCAAAAAGTTGGTTCCCTGATGAGTGGAGAACTCAACAAAGAAAAATCAGATTAAGGCAGACGAATAGTGGTGAAGTTACTGAGGCTAATATCCAAATCATTGATACAACTAGCCCACCATATAGCGTAAACGCTGAGTTTGTTGTTTCTGTAGATGCTGAATATCCTTTACTTGCAGATGGTCTAGGTTCACATAGTAAGAACTGGCGTTTATCTGCTTGGTACGCTAACAATTATCCAGAGAAGGTAGCAGTTCATCAAGATAGATTATGGTTTTTTAGGGATCAATGGAGATGGGCTACTGTTTCTGGTGATTTCTCTGCAATGTCTCCAACTTTACCAAATAATGATAATTCAGACTGGATAGCGACAGATGATGCAGCAGTAGCAATGCAAGGTATTGAGACTGTAGCTTCTACTCCACAGTGGGCTGTAAGCCATAGAGTTTTACATTTAGGTACAGATAGGGGTACTAATGTTATTCAAGGTGGTAACTTCTTTGATAATATTACCCCAGCAAACGCTACGTTCTTAGAGCAAAATAAAGTTGGTGCTTCTAGTATTAAACCAGAGATTGGGACTTTTCTTTATTATGTAGACGCAAGCAACACAAAGGTTTATCGTTTAGAGTACCAGTGGGCAAATCAGGGCTTTGTACCTTCTTATATTAATAGAAATAACAGAGAGATATTTTCAACAATTAATGCTTCGATTACAGACTTTGTTATCATTTCTGACCCATGGAAGATGATGTGGCTTTCTTTATCAGATGGTTCTATTGTTGTTGGAACAGCAGACGAAAATGAACAAGAATGGGCGTGGACTAAGATTGTCTATACTAATAAATATATTAGCAGTCTAGTTAAAGGAAAAGAAGAAACACTTGATGGTGTTAGAGATGTTCTTTATTTCAGAATTAGATATAATGGAGCTTTTGGTATTTCTGGCACAAGTGAGCTTTATAGAATTGGAACAATAGGCTTTACAGAAGGTGTTGTTAGATCCTATCCACTTGGCAATGGAACTTTTACTGTAGAAGATATTGAAGAATACAATCTTTTTAATACAACAGAGTATAGTGGTGGAACTCCAATAGACTTAAATACTATTGGTTCAGGTAATGTAGTTTTAGACAAGCAAACCTATAAAGTTTGGAATTATTCAGATGTTACAAAGGTAGTTACCCCAGATAATGATTATGAAGTTGGTGAACCTTTCTATATTTACATTAAATTTAACTTAGTCGATATCGTACAAAGTCAAGTATCTAGTTTAAAGGATAATAAAAACTTAACTAGGGTGTTCTTTAATTTAAAGAAAACAGCAGACTTTAAAGTTAGAGATACTTTTAGAGAAGATGGGAAGTGGACTAATGTAACTTTTAGGAGAACAAGTGATCCATTAGATGAACCACCTGCTTTATTTACAGGTATTAAAGAATTAGACTCTTTGCGAAATGATGGTAAGAGGTTCTGTCAATTAGAATTAACTCAAGACATGCCTGTACCTTTTCAGATTAACTCAATAAGTTATGACGTTGATATTAATGAAAATCAGTAAAATTAAAAATTAAAACCACTGTTAAATATTAAATTTATTAATTTTCGTGAAAAACGCTATAATTAAGGTATGGTTGAACCAATTACAATGGCAGCGATTGCAGGTGGTGCTTCTTCTATCGGGAAGATGGCAGCTGGGGTTCTTGGTGCAATAAGGGCGAAAAGGCGTGGTGCTTTCTTTGAAGATATGTATAATGAGCAAGCCCGTATTGTTGGTTTCTTTGGTAAGCGTAAACAAAGAAAAGAAACAGGTGCTTTAATCTCTGCTGCTGGCGCAAGAGGAACAACTTTATCTTCTGATGTTTTAATGGATAATCTTTTTGATAATGCTTTATCCAAAGTTTCACAACAGCAAGATTTGTGGAATAGAGCTTTGCAGGCTAAAATGACGGCAGCAGCTCAAGCAGAAGAGTCTTTAGCTAAAGGGTTTGGTGCAGCTTTAGGTGGAGGGCTTGCTACGGGTAAAGAAATATCAAGTATTCAAGCAAGAAATGCAGCTTTAGGGGGTAATTAATATGGCTTCTGAATTTTTATCAAGTTTTTCACAAGGGTTAGATCAAGTTGCTAGAAGTAGCTTACAAGAAGCACAAGAGATCGTTCAGCAAAAAGAGGCATTAGAAGCAGCTAACCTTTTAAATGATTTCAGAATGGAAAGGGAAGCAGACCTTCTTGAATCTGAACAGAATTATAATAATAGTGGTGATTTCGCTGAAAGACAGAAAGAGAAGTTTGAAGCAGCGATTGGTGAAAAATTATCAACAATAACAAATGACAGAGTTCGCAGACAGTTTGAAAAGCAAGTCGAAAACTATCAAGGGAATTATAATACACATACTTTAAAGTTTCAGGTTGAAGCAGAGAGAGAGTATCAACAAACCTTACTTGCTGAAAATCGTTCATTCTTAATCGGTAAACTTGCAGGGAATCCAACGGAAGAAAACTATATTGATGGTTTAGCTCAAATACAAGAGACGTATAAGAACTTCCCTGATAGTAATAGAAAAGCTTACTTAAATGACGGAGTTAGTAAATACAATTCAGCTTACGTTGATATTATTGCAAGTAGTTTAGATAGGCAGTTTGCAGAAGGAAAGATAGCAACTCCAGAGCAATATAAAACGCTCATGGAAACACAAGTTCTTTCTAAGATAAAGAATACAGATATGTATTTCTCAGCAGAAGCTAGAGAGAATCTGTTTTTAAAATACAATGACAGAAGCGCATCAATTTCTAAAGAATTGCGTAAAGCTAATTACAATGCACTTTTAGGGAATGGTTCGAGTTATTTAGATTTATACGCTAGTGGTAGAACTACCAAAGACCCTTTATTTGAACAACAATTATTAGATGCGAACATTGTTACACAAGATGATTTAGAGGTTGCAGATATTTCTAGCAACATTTCATCTTCAATAGTTGCAGGATTACCAGGTCAAGCAGATAGGCAAGTAGCTCAATTAGCTCAAGAATTAAATCAAGCTAGAAGTAAAGATGATTATAAAAAGGTAGAAGCTATCCAGCGTAAAATGGATGCTGCAACTGGTGCGATTGCAAAAAAAAGAAGCGAGATGGTTAAGAATTTACCAGATGCTTTAGCAATGAACGCAGAGATACAGAATTATGAAGATGCTGGAAATCTTGAAGGACATGCAAACGCATTATGGAGAATGGGTACTGGTGTTGTTCCTGAAGCTGAGTTTAAGTTATTAGGTTCAGCTAAAGCTTCACAGTACGTTCAAGCATTAAATTCAGCAAATCCAAACCTTATACAAGAAGCGATAGGAAGTATTAAGCGAGATTATAACTTTCATATAACAGGCTCTCCTAATGGGAAGATGGCGTATGAGTATGTTAGAGATCAAATTCTTAGCACAAGTGGCTTAAATTCTAAAGCTGCAATGTTGTTTGAGTATGCAGATAGTCCAGTACATGGTGCTTTGATATCAAACGCTTTAAGTGCAGAATTAGGTACAGCAGTAACTACAGCAGATGAACTTAGCAAAAAGAATTTAAACGCTGAAATTAACAGTGGATTACAAAAGTATAGAGATGCTTTAGACACTACAAGTGATGTAGTTTATGATGATACAAATATTATTATTAGACATGAAAAAGGGATAGCAGATTTAGCTAAAGGATTGGTGCAGATAGGACATTCAAGCCCAGCAGATGCAGTTAAAGATGCTATTGATATGACCATTGGCAAGAAGTTTAATGTAGTTACAAATACTAAAGGTCAAGCAAATTTAGTACCGACTAACATTCAGGTATCAGATAAGTACAATGCTTTCCTAAAAGAAACTCAAGCGCAAAAGAGTTTTATTAGAGACAAGATCAATCAACCAGAAATTCAAGAATTATTACCAGATGCAGGGGAAATATTTAACACTTCTTTTGGTACAGCAATGGGAGTAGAGAAGAGAAATATTATCAACACTGGGGTGTTTGTTCCAGTGGAGGGTGGTAGTAAGCTTAGGTTATATGCAACCCATCAAGTGGACGGACTAACTGGAAACATGCCTGTAATGCTTAGAAATGGTGAGTATATTGATATTGACGCAGGGGAGTTTGAGACTGGACGTTTAGATAAACATTTAGGTGGTTATCTATTAAAACAAAGAAGTCCAATGTTATACAGAAACCTTGATCCATTTATTGGCTTTGGTAGGGGTGAACCACCTGAGATGGGAAGAGAGACTACTTTTGGCGGTGTAATTAGTGGGGCAGGTTATAGATGAGTGGAATAAAAAGATACACTAACTATGATCTTCAATCTGCTAGAGGACTCTTTAGAATAGATGATAACGAACAACGATTTCGTTTAGCGCAAAGAGGATTCGGAGATGCTTTTCTTGCACCTGTATATCATTTCGGGCAAGAGACACTTTATAAAGCTGGAGCTTTATTTAACCCACAAGATAAACAACTTAGTAAAGAAGAGTTAAACGCAAAGTATGGTACTGAGGGCTTACAGTTTGAAGAAGGAACTTATGAATCTTTAGCAAGGCTTAGAAGAGAAAGACATGATCGAAAGCTTGAAATGGATTATCTTTTAGACAAATCAAGTCAAAACGATCAATGGTATGACCATATCGGGCATGCTGCTTTTATGTTCGCAGGTGCAGCTTTAGGTGATACCCCTCTTGCATTTGCTGGTGTTTTTGGTTTAGCTGGTAAAGGAATGAACTATCTAGCTAGAACTAAGCAGCTTAAAAAGTTTAATGCTTTTCAGAAAATGGCAAGTAAGATGGACACTATTGCTTTTGGTGAAAAGTGGGGTAAGTTAGGCGAACGAAGCACTCGTATATTTAGAAATGGTGCTGATAATATGGTTAGTGCTTTAGCTACAGAAATGATGTTACAAGTTGATGCTGATAATATTGGTATTGATCGAACTTTAGCAGAGACTGTTTTCACTATTGGGTTTGCTGGTTTGTTTGGTGGTTTATTTGGTGCAATCGGTGCAGAAGCTCCTATCGTGGATAACGTCATTAAGGGACGTAAGATGGGTAGGGATTTTGTTAGTTTTTTTGATGATATAGGTAAGAGTTTACAAGAAACTGAAAACTGGTTAGCCTATAATGCAAGAGTTTATTCTGACATATTTGAGACTAGGCGTATTTCTTTACAAGGTGAAATGAACTTGATAATGAAATCAATGGAAGATTTCAATCAAATGAGAGTAGCTGACCTTTCTGGTATGAACGCAATGCTTTATGCAGATAATTTAATAACACTACATAAACCGTTTATGAAAGCAGTTGATGGTGGTGCTTATGATGGGGTTATCCCTAGTAGAGATTATGTTAGGGGTTTATCGGAAAAAGAATTAACTAAAGCAATCCCTAAATATAACTTTGCAAAAATGGTTGAAGATGCAATACCAGAAGGTTTAAATCCTACTGAAGCTTTTCAGTTAGAGAATATTTTCGATAGAGGTGTTAAAGATTTCAATATTGGGGATTTTGATTTTAGAGCGTTTAGAGAAGAGGTTTTAAGAATCCAAAAATCCCTTAAAGGTAAGCGAATAGTACAAGACCCAATAGTAAACGAAGATACCCCTATTAAAAATTTCTTTAACCTTAAAAGCAAAACTAAAGAAGATATCGCAAAACTTTATTATATGCTAAACCCAGACACTGAGAAAATGTTTAGTTATGATGAGTTGATTAATTTGCATAAGCTTTTCGATGATGATGATATTTTAACTGCTTTCCATAGACATAAGTACACACAAGAAGTTGAGAGTTTATTTGACAGCTCAAAAGAGGCTTTAGATGTAATGAAAAAAGGGATATATAACCCTGATGAGAAGATTAAAATAGCACAAGAAGAAGCGGTTGCCAATATTGAGCAGAGATTGCAAGAACCAACAAAAACCGCAGAAGAGCTTAACGTAGATATAGAAGGCTCACAGAAGAGATTATTAGATGAGCTAGGGTTAGAGGAAAAGAAACTTAGCCCAGAAGAAGCAGAGGTTAGAAGTTTTGAAGAGCAGTATGGAGAAGAGTTACGTCAATACTTTCCAGAAGAATCTTTGGAAGATGTACGAATAGCAGATCAAGCTTTAAAAGAACAAGATTTTAGAGTTAAAATAGCGGAGTGTTTATTAAATGGTTGATTGTTTTAAGAAGATAACAGAAGAACTTGGGATAACTGACAAGGCGGACAAGAAGACCATTGAAGACACGATTGTTGAGTTTGAAAAAGAGATTGCAGAAAAGAGTGGTGCAGACTTTGGTTATGGTGATTTAGTTGAAAGAGAAGCGAAAGACTTTGCAGAAGCAGCAGGATTTTTAGCAAGAAAGAAATTAGGTGCTTATAAATCTGCTATCGCTACTTTTGAGTTAGTTAAAAAAGCTCCAACAGATAGTAAGTTTGCTTTCACTAAGTTTGTAGCAGATACAGTTAGCTATGTTTCAACAGCAAGGGAAGAAACACTTGCAGGGATTAGAAGTACATTCTTTAAACCCTTAAAGGAAGCAGAGGTGCTTGAGTTCTTTAAGCAACAAAAAGACCCAGAAAAGGTAACAATGTTTATGAATGAGCTTGCAATGGATGGGGCAATACCAAGAACTTTAGAGTCTTTACCAGAAGCAGACAGGGCAGCATATAAAACAGCTCAAATAATGAATGGCGCAATGAAGAAGATTAGAGAGCTTAAAAACAAAGCTGGGCTTGCAGTTGCAGATTTAGAGGGAAGGATTACTCAACAGTTTCATAACCCTGACTTAGTAGCAGCAGATAGAGCAGGGCATAAAGAGTTTTTACTAAAAGCTGTAGACTGGTCTAAACCACTCGCTGATGAAAAGTCTATTTTAAATAAAGTTTACGAAGGAAATGTTGCTGCTTATATAGATGATTTTCAGAATAGGTTAATTTCTGGTGATTTCTCAACTTTACAATCTACTGATGATTTTCTTCTTGATTCTTTAGTTAAGGATTCACTGAGAGGAAACTTGAAAAGTAAAGGTGGTGGTTCTTTATTAAGTCAAGCAAGCAAGTCTAGGAGTATTGATATTAAACCTGAGTTTTACCATGAGTATGCTACTACTTATGGTTATGGTGATGTTTACGATCAGTTCCATAGAGAAATATCACTAACCGCAAGAGGTTTAAGTGATACTCAAACATTAGGACAGAATCCACAAGCGATATTAGAAAGAGCTTTAGACTCATACAAGAGACGAAACCCAGATTTAAAAGCATGGGTTAATGATCCTAAAATGCAAGACAAGATAGTTAATCTAATGGGTAGTAACGATGTAGCTGTAGATACATTTTTAGCTAAATTTGGTAGTTCTACTCGAAAGTTTGCAGCAGCTTCACAGTTAGGTTTTGTTGTTGCTACTTCATTTGTAAGTGATATCGCTACTGGTTCTTTAAGACGTGCATTTATAAATGCAGCAGATAGTCCACTTTCAGGGCTTTATACATTCCAAGATGAGTTTATTAAAGGCTTTGCTCGTATGTTTGAAGCTTATGATGATGAAACTGCTAGACATATAGCAAAAGTTGCAAGGGAAGAGCTAGACGTTCTAATGGATGATTTTACTAAGCATGCTGCCTTTGGTGACCATATGGACTTAACAAACCCCACATTAGATGGAAGGTTAAACCATACCCCAGCTTATAAAGCAATGAACGCTATAGATCATGCTCACGATCAATTAAGAAAATTAAACCTATTAGAGACATGGACTAAGGGTAGACAAGCAAAAATAGCTCCTTCTGTAGCTGCTGACTTTGGTGGCTTTGCGAATAAAAACTTTGCAAGTTTATCAAAAGCAGGTAAAGCTTTTATTGAAGAGGCTGGCTTAAAAGATATGTGGGATGTCATAAGGCATAAAGTCGTTACCAATGAAACTAGTGGCTTAACCTATTTACCTAAAAATGCAGCAGATAATTTAAACGCAGATGAAGTAGCAAAAATACTAGGAAGAAAAGAATTAACTGAGTTTGGTTTAGAGCAGGGTAGACAAAAGATAGCTTTAGAATTTAGGGCAAGATGGGCTGAGGAAGTTAAAAGAAGGGTTATGCTACCTGGTACTAACACTCGCTCTATGTTAGTTGGGCAATCTCAAAGGGGTACGGGCTATGGTGAATTAAGAAGAAACTTTGCGCAATATAAGTCTTTCCCTTTAGAACTTTGGTATAGACTAATAAGCCCAATGGTTCACAGAGCAAGTGCAGGGGACATTGCTATCGGTACTGCTTTTATGGGTGTAACTATGGCTGGTTTTATAATGCGTAACTGGTTAGGTGATGTTGTTAATGGAGATACTCCTAGAGATTACTTCTCTGATGACCCTGATGTCGCTGTTAGAAACTGGTCTGGTTTAGTTGCTTCATCTATGGGTATGCCTGTATTAGATAGAATTATTCCAAGAATTGCAGAAGGAAAACCTTTAAGTAGTTATGACTTTATAGCTTTAGCTGGTCCGGTGAATCAAATGGCAATTCAAACAGGTACAAACATAGCTTTAGCACCTGGAAAGATTGCTTCTGGTAAAGGGGATGAGGTTACTAGGCAAGCAGTGCAAGGGGTTTTAGGCGCACCAGTTATTAGACCTTTACTCTTTGGTGGAGTTCAGAAAGCATTTACTGCACATGCGATGGAAGGTTTATATTCTTTACTTGATAAAGATTATGAAAAACGGAAAGAGAAATACGCAAAAGAAAAAGGCTCTGAGCGAATTGAGTTATAATTAAAAAGGAGACACGACCATGAGAAGTAGAACAGAGGAAAGAAAATTTACATTTAAGGGTGAGTCTGTAGAGGCTTATGTAAAGATTTTAGACAGGTTGCCAGACCAAACTAAAATTGAAGATATCTTGGAAAAGTATGATCCTGTTAAAAGAACTTGCTTATTTGAAGGTAAAGAGCATGTAGTTCATAGTTTTACGAAATTACCACCTGTAAAAAGAAAGACAGGTTTATATGATTTAGTAGAAATTCTTTTATTCACGAAAGAAGAGTATAAGAAAATAGAAGGTTTAGGCAAGCCAAAGACAGAACCAAAACCAGCAGTAAAACCAAAAGGTGATGAAGGTAAGTAATGGTAATATCGGGAGAGGGTAATTTAGGTTTAGCGACATTTACAGGGAATGGAACAACTGGTCCATTTTCTTATTCTGAACCATATAACCAAGCTTCTGAATTAGTTGTAACTGTTAATGGGATTACTAAGACATTAACTGTAGATTACGCAGTAGCTTCTACTGGTACACAAGACGGGCATAACACAGGGGCGAATATAACATTTACTGTAGCCCCTGCTGTTGATGCTGCAATAAGAGTTACTAGAAGAACAGTAGCTCAACAAACTTTAGATTTTTCAAGCTTAAATACTTTTGATCCAAATGCAATCGAACCAATATTAGATACACATGCTTTAATGGTGCAAGATGCAAAACAAAAAGCAGATGAAGTTGTAACTATTGGTGTTGAAGAAGTTGTAAGTGCAGCGACTCCATTAACTGTCTCAGCAGCTACGCCTTTAGTTCAGGCAAACATTCAACCTTTAGTTGATGAAGCTGAGGGTTATCGAGATGAAACAGTGGCTAATGCAGCTTTGACCGCAGCAGATGTAATAAGCACTAACGCTGACGTGGTAAGCACAAACGCTGATGTAGTTTTAACCAATGCTGATGTAGTTGCTACAAACGCTGATGTAGTAACAACTAACGCTAATGTAGCAGCAGCTCAACTTGCAGAAACAAATGCAGAAACAGCAGAAACAAATGCAGAAGCAGCGCAAACAGCAAGTGAAGCAGCAAGAGATAAAGCGCAGGAATGGGCTACAAAAGCAGAAGATGATCCTGTAGAGACTGGTCCAGATCAATTTAGTGCTTTACACTGGGCGCAAAAAGCAGAAGAGCAAAAAGATGCACTTATTGGTACTTTAACTGGTGATCTTTTATCATGGACTACTCAAACTGGCTCAGGTTCTCCAAGTAAAGGTGCAAGATTAAGAGTTGATTCTTCTGATGATTCAACAGTTATTAGTTTAGCTAGTACCCCTGATGGTGATACTGAATATAACTTTACCGAAGCGGATAATGTCAATTGGGCTTTACATCCATGGACTATTAACCCTAATGGAAATAACATAAATGGCGCAGCAGGAAACTTTACTGTATCTGGTAGAAATCCTTTTAGGATTATTTGGAAAGGTGCTACAGATGGTTATGAAATCGAATATCTCTTACAAGCAGATGGTAGATTTGCTGATACCACTGGTAACTTTACTGCTTATAATGGCGGTAAATACTTAATAGATGAAGGTGCAACAATAACTTTAAACTCTGTAGTAGCTGGAATGGAGATTTATTTTCAACCAAAAGCAGATCAAGATTTATTAAGTACCCCTGCAACCATTTCTTATAATGGAGTTAATACCTTCTTTGGTTTTGCAGAAGATTATGTTTTTGATGATAATGGTACGATAAAGCTGTATTCAGATGATGGTACTACAATACAAGTAGAATTAACAGGAGTTTCACACCAAAATGCCTAGACTAACTGACTTAACTGGACAAAACATTACAACCCAAGCAACTGCAACTTATGCAGAGAATATAAGCGCAGGGGATAATGTAAAGCTTAATTCTAGCGGTCAATTAGCCAAATGGGGCGCAGGTGAATTTGGAGCAAGTTTAACTGTAGGACAGGTTAAATCTAGCTTTACTGGTACTGCATTTGAATACCAATGTACCGCTTACGCAAAGAACAGGTCATTATTTTTTATTGCTACTGCAAACCAAAGTGGGGATGAACAACTAGTAGTTATTGAAAGAAACTCTTTAACAGATACAGTTACTCGTAGTGAGTTTGCTTTGACAGGCGTTGAAGGTATTACGGCTATGTGTTTTCTTGAAAATGAAAATAAGCTTATTGTTTTACAGTCTAGAAATAGCATCTATGAAGCTTTTGCTTATACTTATACAAATGGGGTTTTAACTTTAGACCAAAGTCAAACTTTCAGTGGTCAAAATATCCTCCAAATACGTCAGGGTGCTTTAATGCAAAATAGCGCAGGGGGAGATGTTGCTGTTTTCGGTGGACTAGTAAACCCTGGAGGGGGTTATGTAGTTTCAGTGGGTTATGTTTCAGGCGCATTAACTGTTAATTCCACTCAAGTCAATGCAGCGTATAATGGTGGCACATTTGCTGCTAAATGGGATTCAACAAACGACAAGGGGTTACTTGCTTATTTATGGGAAACGGGGGATAGTTTTAATTGCTATAGCGTAACCTATGTTGGTGTAACTCCAACTTTATCTAGCGTTGATACTGAGACCGTAGATTGGCAAGACAATTCTTTTGACATAGAGTTTGACCCAATTAGCTCTACTTTTTTAGTAGCTGGGAAACAAACTAGTGCTAATGCCATTAGATATGTAACAGTTGATTGCTCTGGTGCAAACCCAGTAATCTCTTCTGTTACGGACTTAGCAACATCTACAATACAAGCATCCACTACTTATGGGCATCAACTTGTTTATGATGGGATTAGTGGTAAATATTTATTAAGCTCTCAAGACCCAGATGGAACAAACCAATGTAAAGTTTTAACTTTATCCTCTGGTGTTTTAAGTTTAGATAATGAGACTGAGTTTACAACTGTTACTACAAGTTCAGGATCTTGTACAAATTTATTCTATGATGAATCCTATCAAGCGGTTGTTTTGGTTTTTAGAGAACCTGCTGCTGGTTACGAGTGGAATATGGGTATTGGAAGATTAGATTCAAATGATGAGCTAGTAGATTTTATCCCAGACCAAGATAAGTTAATCGGTGTAGCAATAGATACTAAAACTACTGGTCAATTAGGTAAATATAGATTACTTGATAAGTACAAGGGTGTTTTAATTAAGAACTTAACTGGTTTAATTCCAGGGCAAGAATATTACATAAATGCACTTGGTGGATTAACAACGAATATTACAAGTGATTTCTATGGCTTGGCAATATCTGCAACACAAGCAATAACTTCTACAATAGTAGGTTTACTTTCTGAAATTAAAAAACTTACTATTGGAGAGGGAAGGGTAGTTAAATCTTTCACTGGCTCTGACAATACAGCAAGTGGAACTTACACTACTATTGTAGATCAAGGTGGTTCTGGGGCACTTAAGAGCATAACTTGTTCAAGTTCTAATAGTTCAGCAGCAGTTGCTTTAAAACTTACCATCAATGGAGTAGAAGAAGTTTTATTTGGTAGCTTAAACGCTAATCCATTACGTGGACATAGTGCTAACGAATCAGTTACATGGCATTGTGATATCCCTTACAGTGGTGGGGTTAAGGTAGAAATAGATTCAAGTAGCACAAGTTATACAACTAATTGTACAGTGGTTTTACATCAAGACTAAAAGGGTAAATTATGACAGCAAGAGATACAAATGGTAACGTAATACAAATAGGAACAATCGCAACCCAAGCAGGGGAAGAGTTAGGCTCTGGTAATTTAACTTCAACTCCTTCGCCATCACACAATAAAGGCTATTGGATTGCTGCAAGAGCGGATACTTATATTCGTAAATTTGGAACACAAGCTTTAGCGGATGCTGCAACTGTAGCTGCAACTGGTGTTAATGTTGGTCAATTAATCCCATCAGGTACTATTTTACCGATCTACTTAAATAAAGGTGAACTAATCAAAGTAGATGCTGCTGGTGATTTAGTTATAACTCCTTGGTAATCAACCATTAAGATATCCAGACTCATAAGTCTTTCTCATCTTCTCTTCGGCAACAAGTCTAATTTGTCTTGCTCTTTCTCTTGTTATTCCATGCTTGTTACCAAGGTTCTGTAAAGAAGTTTGTTCAAGTAGATTTTCGATTAATATATCCCTTTCCCTTTCTGTAAGGTTTGCTCCATCAAAGAGTTGTTTTAAAGTAAGTTTATTTTCGATATGCTCCATTTGTTCATCTTCTAAACCAACTGCTGCATATAGACATTCTTTCCTTTTAGCATCTTGCGTTATTTCATAGTCTAAAGAATATATACTATTTTCACAATCATAAAAACTTATAAGCTTCTGTAATTCTTCAACCTTTTCAAGAGGATAATCTAATATTTCTGCAAGTTGTTCTAAAGTTGGTTGCTCTCCTTTCTGTTGATGAAATAAAGCTGCACACTTTCTTAACTTTTGGATTTTCTCTCCCACATGCACTGGAATTCTAATCACTCTTGACTTATCTGCAATCGCTCTCATAACCCCTTGTCTTATCCACCAATGGGCGTATGTACTAAACTTGTAACCTTTAGATGGATCAAACTTTTCAACCCCTCTAATAAGCCCTAAGTTCCCTTCTTGGATAAGATCAAGAAATGGTAACCCTCGATGTAAATATTTCTTTGCGATGGAAACAACTAAACGTAAGTTATGCTGCACCATTTTATTTTTATAAAAAAGTTTTTTTGTTTTAGTCGTAGCTTTTATATAGTTTCTTGCAAGCTCTAGTTCTTCATCTACATCTAATAAAGGTATCTTTGATATCCTTTGTAGGTAATCTTTAACTGCATCGCAAGTATATCCCCTTGGTTTAAGGTCAAGTTCCCTTTCTTCTTCAAGTTCTTCTAATTCCTGTAATTCTGGTTCTACCATATAATCATCTCCGGAGTGTTCCATATTATTATTTTATTAAAAAATTGTTAATTGGTTGTAGTTTTCTTTACCATATATTGCCATTAAAAACGCTTCTGCTAACCCATCAGATGGTTTACTCTTTGGGGTTGGTCTAAGGTCAATGGTTGAATTTAGCTTTTCTGCTAAAGCGATTGCTTCATTTTTATCTGATCCAATACCAAAGTGTGCTTTCCAAGTCTGTGGTCTAATAACTGCATAATCTTTTGTAAGCCAATGCTGTTTAATTAACGCTCTAAGCTCTCCATATCTCTCTGCGGTTTTATAGTTATTTTGCCCTAATGGATAAAAAGCTTTTTCTAAGATTGTTAAAGTTGGTTGTTCAATCCTCATCAAGTTAGCAATATAGTTAGTATGAATTTCCGCTTCTGTTTTATAGAAATCTTCTCCTGTTTCCTTTCTATGTTGCTTCTGCTTCTTAGTTAATTTACTAACTTTAATTTTCGTTTTTGTTGGCACTTGGATTAAAGGCATTGGATAAAGTTGAAACTCTCCTTTGTCTACATCAAAGAAACATAAACCCCCTTTAACCCCTGGATCAATTCCTAGTATTTTCATTAGTATTTCATCTTCCTTTTGTTTGTTTTATATTTGATAAGTTTAAGTTTCTGTTTTAAGGTTTGCCTGTGTAACCTTTTCTTTTGCGCAAATGATCTTTCTGTGTATTTCATCATAAATCTCCCTCTTCTATTAATTGATCTATTGTATTTGCTGCTTCTAACTTCGTAAGTTTCAATTCGATATCTTCTAAATGTTTTTCTACAGCTTCCGCTAATCTTAGAAAGCAATTGTAATCACCTTCAACAAAATCTTTATGACCTGCGGATAAAACAAGCTTTAAATTTTCTAATTCCTCTAGTAATATTTTTTTAATCATTTACTCACCTTCTTTAACTCATAAGTCGAACCCAAAACCCCAAAGGTTATTGGCTTCATGTTAAATAAACTTATATCTACATTTTTACTTGCTGCTGTTGAAATAACTTCTTTAACTGTTTTTTCTAAAGCTCCTGCTAAAGCATCTGAATATAACTGCGCTTGATCTTCTCTACTTAACATTTATTTTTCTCCATTATTTATTTAATCTGCTGGCATAATAGTTACTAATCTGCCTTGTTGTCTATCGATAGCTATCATGATGTCCTGTCCCTTAAAGTTGATAAGGTATGTAGCACCTTTATGCTTGTTTGCTGTATTTATATCTGCTACTTTATACTGTCTTTTATTAAGTTTGTTTGCTATGTATAAGATGTCAGCAACTTCTAAATCTCTATCCATTCTTTCTTTAAACCTCCTCTTAAAATGTGTAGTAGGAAAGTATTTTTTTTTCATTCTTCATCCTCCATTAATCTTAATACCCCCATGCTTAGTGTTTTAGGGATATCTCCCAGTCTTATAAAGTTCAGCTTCTGCTTTCCTTCTAATAGTTAAACCCTCTAAAGGTTCAAGCTCTCCACTCTCTGGATTCCTTGCTTTGTTCCATCTTAGAAACTCTTCTGCAACTACATCTTTATGGAATGATCCATTCAACTTTCTAAGTAATGCAGACTTTGCAAAAGCTTCTGCTCCAATGTTATAAACAAAACTTACAAGTGCATCAAACTGATGTTGCTTTAATGGCTTCTTAACGTAATCATTAACTACTGGTACAAAGTGTTGTCTAAGTTTACTTATTAAGAGTTTCTCTGCATACTCTTCACCAATGTTTTGATCGGATAAAGTAACTTGCTTTCCATTTGGATAAGTTGTTGTTCCATATCCAATAGTCCAAACCCCTGCTGAACATCTATAAGGGTGCTTTCTAAAACCTTCAAAGTGCTTAATCATTTCTACTAACTGTGGGCTTACTTCATGCCCTTTACTTGCAGGTTCATCATCTAACATATTAAGTAGTGCATCTCCAAGCCATCCAAATATCTTCTTAAACATTTATATCTCCTTATTTAACTATAAAGTCTTGTTCTGTTACTAACTCATTACTTTGCTTTAAAACTTTAAGTGTCTGCTTAGAAGAAAGTAATAGTTCAAAACCATTATTTCTTGCTTTTTTGTCGAACTTTACCTGATCTCCCTTGATGGACACTCTGCCAAGTAACTTTGGCTTTGTTAGACCTGAAACATCTTCTGGGTTTGGTAAATTGTTTTTACTTGATTGTGGCACTGCATAAATTTTATAAGTATCCTTTGTTCTTGGTAAAGTTATAAACCCTAAATCTTGTACAAGATAGCCGACTGCTGTTACATAACCATCTCTAGTTTCTTTGAAATCTCCATTAATAACTGCTGGAATTTTCTGGTCTTTTGATACAAAAAGTAAGTCTGCACCATTGTACCTAAATAGATTATCAGAGTAGATAACATGGAAATCTCTTTCTTTAAATGCTTGAACATTAAAGTAAAATAAATCTGAGTAGTTTGGTCTAAGGTCGTATGTCGTTGGTCTTGCTCCATAAGACATCATCTGATCCGCTCCAAGGATTTGATCTTTAAAGTTGGCATCTTGATTAACCAACCAAAGATTTTTCTTATTCTTTCTCTTTTTAAGAATGTAAGTAGTCTTTGGACTTTCGTGCGCTAAGCCTAAGAAATGTCCTATTTCATGGATTAGTGTACCCTTATTCTCTGGAGTAACAATAATTGGTGCAGTTGCGAATAAAGTGTTATTGACCTGTCTATACCACGACCCAGTCGAAAAATAACCACCGCAATTACAGTAAGAAAAATCTTCATCATTAAAATTTACAAATCTTAAAACTCCACTTTGCCTAGTGTCAGTTGAATTTAAAGACTTAATTGTAAATTCAGGCTCATCTAAATATAAACCAATCTGTTCTTTGATTAACTCTTGAAACTCTGTAGAGTAAGTAGAGTCAATTTCTACTTTAGTTATTGTTGGGTCTCCCCTATAGAAATACTCTCCACGATTTGAGTAAAGTAAGTTTTCTGCTTTTGCAGTTGTGGTCATCATAACCATAACTAATAGTAATAATATTCTAATCATCTTTTTCCTCTATTAAATCACTCGGTTTAAGCTTAGATAAATAACGATTCAAGTAAAAATCATTAATCGCCATATTGATAAGCTTATTCTTTGTTAGCCTTTCTACCTTATTTTTTTTTGACTCAAGAGCAAGCATGTGTTCAATTTGTATATGCTGCTCCCTCGTCAATCTAATACTTGTGTTTTCCATTAGTTGATTCCGTATTTTTTATTAAACTCTTCGAAAGTGTATTTTGATTGTAGTGCTTCTTCTTTGTATATTTCAGCCAATATACTGTTAATTTTATCTATAAAAGTACTTGCTACCTCTTCTGCTATTTCTCCTGGATCCATATTTTTCTCTTTTCAGTTACATTGTACCACAAAGTAATACTTTATAATTTATTCTTTCGATATTTTTCTTTAGCTTTTGCAAGTATTTCTTCACGCTTAGCGTAATATCTAGCAAGCTGTGGGTAGTATTTTACATCTGTCTTCCTTCCAAATTTAACCAATTTATTAATATATCTTACAAATTGGAATAATTGATTTACTGGTATCATTTTTTCTCCTTTTTTTTACAGCTGTACAGCTGTAACTATTTTCTCTATTTCTTGATCTGTAAATTCTATTTCATTTAAAAGTTCTTCTTTTGTCATACCAAGGTAATCACAAACCTTATTAATGATTGAAGAAGTTACAAGTAAATCTAAACGAACTTTCTTTTCAATTGCTTTATCTAAAATCTCAGTCTTGTTTGTCATAAAATTTTGTTGCTCCTTTATCAAACGCTAGTCCGACTGTACCAGTTCTACCTCCTCTGTTCTTGGCGATTATAATATCTGTATCAATAACCAATCTATTTTCTTCTTTATCTTCTTCCTCATTCGGGTGATGGATAAACCATACTTGGTTAGCGTCTTGCTCTATTGACCCTGAACCTCTAAGGCTTGCAAGATTTGGCACTTTAGTTGCAGTGTCTTCTACCTTTCTATTTAATTGAGCTAGAGCGAATATGACAATATTGTATTTAATGGCAATCTGTTTAAGTGTCTTGGTGATCTCAGATAACGCTTGATACTCTGTCTGGTTAGCGGAACTATAAGGCATGATGCCAATGTAATCAACAAAGATACATTTAAGGTTAGGGTTCTTCATTTTTTCATGTTTAATAATTTGATGAAGTCTATAGATATTAATATCTGCTGAATCACAAACCTTTATATTTCTCCTTGCAAGTTCACTTTTCCCTGAATTGAGTAAATCAATAGAGTGCTTAGACGTTAAACCTTTAGCTCTAGCTCTTCCTAAGTTTTGCCCTGTTGTACCTGCTAGAAGGTTAGTTGTAACTTCTGTATTTGTCATTTCAATGGAGAATAAAACGCAGTCATACATTTTAGACATTCGGTTCAATAAGGACAGGGCTAAAGAAGATTTCCCCTTAGAAGGTCTAGCTGCTATAACAATTAATGAACCAAGAGCTATTCCAAGAACATACTCGTCAATAGTCGGGAATCCAGTTTGTAAATACTGCTCCCTTGTATCTTCTGGTTTTGTAAGATTATTGTAAACCTGGTCGACAATCTCACTTACATGAATTAGTCCTATTGACTTCCTTTGGGTTAAAGTATTTTCCATCTCTTCAAATGCTCCTTGTATTTTATCTATGTTATTTAGTTCACTAATCTTGTTTGCAATCTTTTTGACTCTTTCGACTCTATAGTGATCTAAGAGTTTATCTTTGTAATACTTCCAATCGGAATCAATAGAGTAATCTTTAAGGGATTTAATGTAATCTTTTAGGTGGGGTAAGTTTTTAGTCTGCACTAAGAGAGTGCCCCTAGTCGCTTTCCTGTCTTCTTGTATTAACCCTTCTGCAATATCAAGGACATCATTAAACATTGAATTTGGGAATATAGGGTTATCCGCTCTTTCACATAGAAGCTCAATTAAATAATGTTCATTCTTAATCGCAAGAGAGAGTATCTCTTGTTCTAAATCTTGTACTGTGTGTTTCATTTTTACTCCAAAAAGTTCATCTCTGCATCACTAATATTTCTAGGGGTGGCGTTTACTTTCTTTTCCTCTGCCTTAAATTTTTCTTGCCTGTTCGCTACTACCTGCCATTTGTCGATATTTTTAGCACAATAAATTGAATTTAAAGAAAACCTCTCTGGAGCATTCCAAAAACTATCTTTAGCCGCAATATCTGCAAACTGTTTACATTTTTCTAAACCAAAATCTTTTATACATTTGTTTAAATTTATACATAAACCTTGAGATAGTTTAACTTTCCCAACGTATTGCTCTGTATACTCTAAGAGTTTCTGCAAATCTCCACTTGGTTTCTTTGGTGGGGTAAGTTTTTTCTCTTTCTTTATGCTAGGTTCTTGCTTGACAATTTGACTTTCTGGTAATACCGTTTTACCAATTGGACTTGCAAAATCTCGATTTAAGTAAAACTTTTTCTTCCTATCTTTTGATCTAAACTGAATAACCAACTGCGAAACAGTTAAAGAACCTAAAGCTTTACCTACATAATCCCTGTCTGAATATGCCGCAAGTTCAGTTATTTCATCAATACCCAAAGCACTACCTCTATCATAAACCCCTGCCCTAAGTAAAGCACCTATTACAGTCCTGTGCGTTGTATTTACATAAGGGCTTGCTATGTAATTAATTATTTCCATTGTCATGGCTACTGCTTTTCCTCCTTTAAAAGAATATACATTTTGGACTCGCTCCATAAATATACTATATCACATATCAGGAATAAATATCCTAGTAGGGTTATTAATCTGGGTCGTCCTAGTAGGAGGTATATAAAATCTCTTAAAACCCATACTTGACAAGACTATCAAAGCTTGATATAGTTGAAATTAAACTGGATAAAATATATTTAATGTTTAACTGTTTTAAAATCTTTTAAAAATGTAAAATTAATATATGAAAACTTTTAAACCAGAAACAGTTTCAATAAAGTTTAATCCAAATAAATATAATAAAGGGAAAGCGATTGAAGTTTTAGAAGAATTAATTTACATTGATTCTAATAAAACAAAATGGATTGTTCCTAAAGGGTACAAATCAGATGGGAGTTCTACCCCGAAATGGGCTCAGGGATTTATTGGAGAACCATTAGAAGGGGATACATTAAGAGCAGTTTTAGTACATGATGTTTATTGTGAAAACAAAAAAAGATCACAAGAAGATACACATAAAGTTTTTAGAGAGATATTAAAACTTGATGGAGTTAATCTTTTAATCCGCAACTTAATGTATCAAGCGGTTGTAAAATATAACAAAATTAAAAATCCATTTTGGAATTGATTAGTCGAAACGGGGATTCCCGTATCGGTCAGCGACCGTCGCTAATACCGACACCCTTTTAAACTCCACGAAATCGTGGGGTTTCAGTTATAATTAAGGTAATGAGTTTCGGACTGAAACTAAATTTAAGATTAGGAATTGAAAGTCGGCGAAACGTATCTTGGACTCCTGCTGAGCTTACGGGGTTAGCTTTATGGTTAGATGCAGATGATGCAAGCACGATCACGCTACGAGGTGGCGGTGGTCCTGGTCCGGGTGGTTCTAATCATGTTGTCCAGTGGGATGATAAAAGCGGGAATGACAGGAACGCAAGCCAAGCAACAGCAACATCACAGCCGACTAATCCAATTGACCTCAACAATCGACGTGTAATTCAATTTGATGCTATTGATGATTTCTTTTCGATCCCCGAATTTACAACGTCTGCTACAGTTTTCATTTTAGCGAATAGAGGTTCATCAACGTACCCGCAGTTGAGCGGTGCGGATCCCGGTTCGTTTATACCGACATGGAATGTCAATGGCGAACGTCTTGAATACCGAAGCGCATCTACGCAGACCATTCTCTCTGAAATTGCCGGTGGATCTACGGCAGAATATGCATTTGGTTGCGTTCAACTTGATACTGCAAACGATGAGGTAAAGCTCAATATTTACGGTGGAACGGTCACGACATTCAGTCAAACACTGGGTGCGTCAGATTTAACAATAAACACGATCGGGCGAGATTTTGCAGGTGCGCAGCAGGTAACGGATGGAGCTGTTGCTGAAATAATTACATCGAGCGATTTAGTAACGACCGAAGACCGACAAAAAGTTGAGGGCTATCTTGCATGGAAATGGGGAGGAATATAAATGGTTCTTGAACTCGTAAACAAACTACCTTATGACCATCCTTATCGCTGGGACGGCACTGCTGTGGGCGGTAAGAAACTGTGGCGACCAGATGAGTTAGGTGCTGATCTTGCTCTGTGGCTTGACGCTGAGGACACAGCTTCAATTACACTTAACGGTTCAACCGTCAGTCAGTGGGATGATAAGAGTGGAAATAATAGAAATGCAAGTCAAGCAACGGCTTCGTTACAACCCACCTATTTATCAACAGGATTCAATGGAAAGCCTACGCTCGAAACAGACGGAAACGACATTTTAGAACTCGGTGCGACTTCACTCGGACGAAACGTCAGCGGCATCACATGCGCAATTGTAGGTGTGCATCCATCTGGATTAACTTTTACCAGCAATACGAACGAACTATTTATTCGTACAGGCGTAATAACAGAAAGCACACGTTTTGCTTTTACGCCTAATCCATCGGCAAGCACAGGCAACAGATATGCAATCGCTGGAAGACGCTTAGATTCAGATTCGTACCAAACAGTATCTAGCTCTACCGATTCGCTTGCAAATCGTGGCAACCAGTGGATTCGCGTAGGTCAGGCGGCATATTCTGACGGTGTAGCAAATCACTGGACCGATGGAACGCAAGACATAACAAGCGCACCATTTCAAACAGCTGGCGTTACAAGCGACACAGACTCACAGCGCGCAAGTATATTTGGCGGAGTAAACCCACTGCCTTCAGGCTCACAACTTTGCGAAATTGTGCTTACACACTCAACAATGACCACCGCTGACCGTCAAAAACTGGAAGGTTACCTCGCTTGGAAATGGGGACTTGAAAGCAATTTACCAATAGGACATCCGTACAAGTTATATCCACCGTATATAGGTGAACCTGTGTACGACTCTGACGCACAAGCCTACATCACCGCAGTCGAAACAGCAGACGGTCAGACGCTAGAAGCCTCCGTTAGGACTGCCATCAACAACTTTGTGTTGGGCTGCAAGGCGGATGGTATTTGGGATGCAATTAAGTCTTCTGCAATCTTAGCTGGAGCTAGAACGCTTTCTGGTGCATTGATTCCACTAACTGGTACTGCTCCGACCAACTTCAACTTCGTGTCTGGTGATTATGATCGCAAGACGGGTTTGAAGAGCGACGGCGCTACGAAGTATTTAGATAGCAACAGGAACAATGATGCTGATCCACAAAATAGTTATCACTTAAGTGTTTTTGTTTCACAAGCACAGTCTAATGCGCCTGGTATGGCGTTAATCGGTGCGGGTGGTATTAATACAGGAGCGTCAAATATAAGCAATGGCCTCGGCGTTATTTCAGCGAGAAACCGAAACGGGTTTGATGTTGTGCAAGGTGCTGCGTTACCTGTTACTGGGTTTCTTGGCACAAACCGTAATAATGCAACAAATTACACGATGAGGTCTTCTGGTCAGATTGACACGCAAGTAACATCATCTGAAACACCAGCGAATCAAAACATTGGCGTATTTACCCGTGATTTGACAGCGAGTAGCGATGGGCGTATCGCCTTCTACTCCATTGGGGAAGCACTCGACCTTGCACTTCTTGATACGCGCACAACGAGATTCATGGCTGAAATGCAGTTCGCTATCAATACTGGATTGAATCCAAGTAGTTATAATATTGACACACTCAACTATGTAAATGCCGGATACGCCGCAGGAGGTACACTAGCATGAGCCAAATAAAAAATCTTGTAGATGCCATTGATACATTTATTGCGGGTTGTAAATCCGACGGTATCTGGGATCCCATCAAAGCATGTTGCGTCATGGCAGCGTGGGATGGTCTAAACGGTGCATTGATTCCACTGAAAGGAGATGCACCAACCAACTTCAACTTTGTCTCTGGCGACTACGATCGCAAGACGGGTTTGAAGGGCGACGGCGCTACGAAGTATTTGGACAGCAACATAACGGACGACGAACAGGGCATAACTCTAAACGATATGCACCTTTCGGTATACAAAACCGAAACAGGATCAACAGTTGGTGTACGATATTTGATTGGAACGAATGATTCAGAAATATACACAAACGGAGCGAATTTATTTACACAGAGCCGAGGCAACCTAATAACTTCTGGAGTGGCGACAGATAACAACTTTATTGGATGGAGCAGAAGTACCTCGACTGGTTATAACTATCGAGTAAACTCTGTAACGACCGCTCAAGTCTTGGCTTCAACTAGCGTAGCAAACATAAACATCGGAGTTTTTGCTCGAATCACACCATCTATATACGGCACTCACAGACTTTCCTTTTACTCCATCGGCGAGTCCCTCGACCTTGCACAACTTGACACAAGAGTGTCTAATCTAATGACAGCAATAGGAGCAGCAATACCATGAACGTACTAATTTTTACTAACGAAGATGCACAAACATTAATCGCCAATCAAACAGGGCAGCATCGCCTTGCCCCAGTGCAACTAACAGACGGGCGTTGGTTCTTGATGGAAGATGTCTTGACCGAAATCCCTGGTTTATTTCAAGATAAACTGAACGTCAGTTATTTAGTAGAGCCGTTTGAAAACATTCAGTCTTTGCTACCCGTATCGGAGGAAACCCCCTGAAATACAACACCACCAACAGTTTAAGGAGAAATCATGTACTTACTATTTAACACAGAGCTAGAAGCACAAAATGCAAACGATCAAATTTGTGTAAATTTTGTTCGAGCAGAAATCGTTAATAGCCCTTTCTTTGATGGTTCATTGAAAAATGTAAACACTGGGACTAAGCATTTGCTAGTTGATCTTACAGATGAGCAGTTAAAAAATAGAACAGATGGTAAAAGAGATTTTCCTTTATTTGGCATTTCTAAAGGTCAAATTGTTAAAAATAAAGGTTTCACTGAAGACTGGGATATCCCTAAAGAAGATGTATACGGCAAATGGTTTATCCAAAAGCCACGTGAACAGTTTATGACGGATGTTACAGGGTTTACAGAGGTTGAAACTGTAGAATTACCAGAATCAGAAGAAATTATTCAATTATAGCTTTATCCCAAGATGTATAGATAGTTGGGCTAAGATCAAACTGAGCTAAAGCGTTCCCGATTGCCCTTTCTACTCTCTCAACTCTAAAATCATCCTTAACCACTTTTGGTTTAACAAACTTTTCTAAAAGCTTTTCATCTTTAATAAAATAATGAGGATTCCTGCGATCATAACCGATAATATTTTTCTTAATTAACTCAGTAATTATCTGCTGTAACTGTTGATGTAACTGGGTATGAGTTAAAGAATCTACAACATGAATATTCTCTGCTCTTCCATCTTGGCGATCACAATTAATGTGATGTCTCTGCATCTCTTTTCTTTTCTTTGCAGACATTCCCTTTAAATGGGGATTTGTTTCTAAAAGTTCGGATTCACTTGGGTATAATCTGTTTTTACTTTGGTTAAACTTTGAAATATACTCAGGGTAATGAATCATCTTGCCCTAATTCTATCTTAATATTTAGTTAATATTTATTAGAAAAAATTAATGGGGTTAGCCAGCCTTAACCCCTAAGTAACTACACTAGTGTCAATGAGAATTTTAAAAGGCTTTTGTTCCTTTTATTCTACTCCTTCGACAGAGCCAGCGACTGGACTGGATTTAAAATTATAACAAAAAAAACCCCCTGGCGAAAAATAATAAAAACCAAGGGGTTGATGATTATATGATCCTGGGCAATAAAGGAATAAAGAAACCAGGGTTTCTCTTATTCTATCAAATTAAGTTAAAATAGTAAATATGGACACTAAAGATTTGTTGAAAGACAAAGAGATTATCAGATGGTTAATCAACCAAGGGTCAAACTTTGTTATTTTATCGGTCTTAGGTGGTTCAATGTTGTATCTATTGTTCACTTATACGCCAATCTTCGTCAATCATGTTGGAAGTTTAGCAGAATCAACAAGACAGATAGATCATCACTTAGCGGACATGGTAGAAGATACGAGATATATCAGAAAAACAGACGATGAAATCTTAAAAACCATTAAAGAAAACAACACAATTTTAAAAACAAAATGTAAATAAAAAACCCCTGTGAAGGAAGCTCAGGCAGGGGTCATTGGATTGTGTGTGCGTATTTAAATTATATCATTAAAATGGTGTTTCTTCAAATTGTTCCACGTAAATTGCACTTGGATTAGTCAAAGAGTATTCTTCTGTTTCTTCTCCTTTGTTGCTTATATAAAATCTCCAGTTGAAGCTACCACCTTTAGTCGAGATAGTTACATCTTTATCTTCCCCACCAATGAAATCAACAAAATCTTCAGCAGCTTTATCCCATAAAATAAGTTTTACGTTGGCATTTTTATAAGTTCCATCTTCTCTTTTTTTAGAAAAGTTGATTTTCGCTGAATAGTTAGCTTTTCCATCTTTAACGAATTTAAACTCTCCAAACTTTAACTTTTTCTTGTAGATGGTGTATTTCTCAACGTCTTCTTTTTTCCATTTACTTGATTCGTATGCAATTTCCATATTATTGTTTCTCCTTAATTTTCTCTGCAACTTCTTTATAACAAGCGATGAGTGCTGTTTTCTGCTTGGCATTAAGTTCATACTCGTCCTTAATTTCAAGTCTTATCTTTTCTAAGCCTTCAAGCGTTTCCTGCTTCTTCATCGCTCTGATCTTAGACATTAACTCTTCATCGGTTAGGATATCTTTCTGTTTAACTGGGGCTTTCCTTTCCACTGGCTTGGTTTTATTTTCAGTCGTGGTAGAGCTTAACCCACTTGCTTTTAGTAAAGCCGCTTTAAGTTTAGGATCATTTGGGTTCTTGAACTTTTTGTACTCATTCAAGTCTAACCAAACATTTTCCACTTCATATAAGTATCTACCAATACCCCATAAGACAGCAGCACGCTTAAAAGCGTCAGAGCAAGCACCTTTTTCACCTTCTACAGCAGTTTCACCAGCTCCGTTACATTTCCAAACCCAAGCAGTATCAACATCTAAAGGATTCATTGTTTGATCTTCTCTTTTAACTCTTATGCCGATAGAACACATCATAACCCCATTAACGGATTCGTATTTGCATTGCCAGTTAGAAGCTCCGGCAACCTCATCAAGTCTATCCATTACATCTCTAGCATCAATGTAAGCTAGAGCTATGCCTTTAGTGGCTTTTTGAATTACCTTTTTTGTTTGATAATCTTTTTTCTCATTAGTTGAACCAACTCTCCAAGATATCTTTTCTACTGGAAATGGTTTTTTTAAATCTTCTAATTTCATTTATTCTCCTTTAATTTGAAATATTCTTTTTCTAGTTCTGTGTATTGATCTAAAAAGATGCTTAAAGACTTGGCATATTTTGACTGTTCAGTGTCATTCTTGAAAGCAAACTTACTAGACATCTCTAAAGCTCTTAAAAGTTCTTTACAGTCCCTTCTAGGGGCTTCTAAGTTAATTTCTCCTTCATTCATGCTTTATCTAAGCCTCCCTCGGTCTCTGCAATTACATAATCTGCATAAGCAAGGTCAATATCATCATTTAAAGGGCATGTAGCGTTTAATTTCTGCACTAAATCAAACATTTCCTTTCCCTTCTTCTGGATATAGTTATATTCACAAGCCATACATTCGATTTCAATAGATGAAGTTTTAAGTAGCTTAGCACTATTCCATAATATTGTAATTAAAGCCCCTTGGTTGGCTTTTTCTTTACAGATTTTAAGTAACCTTGCAGCTTCTTCATCTTTTTCAGCTTTAAGTAAAGCTTTTCTTTCTGCATCAATCCTAGTAAAAGTCTCTTTATTGTAAATTAATAAAGTTTTCATTCTAGCGATCAAGGCATTTGCTGCCTCGATCGTTATATCATTTGTTTTTAAGTTGAAAATATCCATTATTCATCTCCCTTCACTGCTAACTTATAGTCTCTATTGTGATCTAGCCTGCTATCCACAGAATCAGCTAGCTCATACAAGAACCTAATTATCACCTTATGTTCTTCTTGACTAAAGTTAGGATCAACTGATCTCATAGTTATATAATCATCATCAATCCTTTGAGTAACTTCTTGGCTTAAAGCCTTAAAGATTTCATCTTTTCTATCAATATCAAGCAGATATTGCCTAATAATTCCCTTTCTAATTTCTTGTAAATTCATTCTCATATTTTTCCTTTTCTATAGTATTGTACCACAAAGTATTACTTTCTGTCATCTTTTTTATATTTCATCATCAACAAAACAACCACAGCCCCCAAAGTCAAATAATTCTAGTTGAGATAAGTTTAAATATTTTATCCTAAACTCTTTAAGGGTTATATATTGCAGTTGATTATTAATTCTTTTTCTTAAAAAGGGTTTATTTGCTTTTGGCACTTCTCTTATTAACTTTTCCTGTTGCTCTTCATGGAACTTAAAACGCTCAGGAAATGTCTTATAAAGTAACTCAAATTGTGCTAAACCTGTTCTTACACAAAATCCTCCACAATTATTGTGTGGGAAGCCTAAATCATACAGTCTAGGTTTTTTCAAACTGTACTGTTTAAGTATTTTTTCTTGATCTTCCTTAAAGTAGTAAGGTTTTTCACATAAAGGCGCAATAATCTCATACTTATTATTCTTTCTTGCACGCTCAAGTCTTTCAGCTTCTTCATGACCTATACCCATGACAACAATAAAATCTCTATCAGGGTAGTTATCTGCTAACCAAGAATTAAAGACTTTTCTTTTTAATTGTGAGCTACAAGGTGCAATTCTTGAGTTTCCTTGAAATCCCATATCATTAAATAATTCCCATGGAGTTCTACCATCTGCTATCTTGATTAGTTCAAGGTCAAGAGCTTTGGCACTCTCATCTAAGAATCTGTATAAGTCTTCATCTTCAATTAAAGTATCACAAAATACTAACCTAACCCTCGCATTAGGTTTTTCTTGTTTTAATTTATGAGCGGCAAGGAATGATCCTAAACCGCCTGAATAGCTAACTATATAATCCATATCTCCCTACTTCTTATCATCCTTTTTAATAAATTCAAGTAAATCTTTTAAGGCGGTTGTACGTCCTTCTAAGAATAGTTTTGCGTTATCTGCTCTACTATTCTCTAAATACTTAGAATCTACCCTTAAAAGCTCTTCTAGGTGCTTCTTAATGTCTTTAATCTTCATCTCGTAACCCTCCGTTACTTTGAATGTATTTATAGGCAAAGATTGCTAATGATCGATGTGTTAATGGTTCATTAGTAACATTAACTATCTTCTCTTTGATGTTAGATAGCCTCATCTCTATTGTTCTAACTGATAGATGCAAGTAAGCTGCAATATCATAGTTAGTTAAACCATGAGAAATTAGCTCTAGTGTTTCTATTTCTTTTTTTGTAAAGTTATACATTTTTATCCTCCAGTATCGTCCCAATTAAACCCATGAATACAAGGGTTAAAAGCCAAATCCCAATAAAATATATTTCATTCATTGTTTTCTCCTTTCTTAACTTCTTTTAATTCAAAAAACTTATAGTTTTCTGATTTTTCTAACATTTCAGGAATAAATGGCATTATTTTCATTTCGCCACTTCTTGCAACACATAAATACATTATTTACGCTCCTTTAGTATTAACCAGTGAACTAAAATAGTTATCAAACAAGCAATTAAAGCCATTATTCATACTCCTTTTTTAATTCTTCAAATTTTTCTCTAGTTTTATCTGGGTAGTTTTCGGCACAGTAAACAAAATCTTCATAAGAGCTGCTTTTTGTGGTGCAATAACGAAAACAACAAGCTTCCAGTATTGGGTATGGGATTATTGGGACAAAATCATAAGTATCTATAAATCCATGATATTCTATAATTTCTGCAAAAGTTTCAATATCGCCATCTAACCAGAATCTGTCAGTAGTTAATATATCACCGTGATTTTCGTCAAAATAGTAATATTTTTTGTCTGCAAACGAATAAAATTTTCTGCAAGCAAAACTAAAATCATAGCCTAGCTCTTTAATTTTCTTTGCTTCTTCCAGTTCAGTTTCGTGTACTTAATCATTGTGTTACCCCCCATTCAAAGACTATCCCTGATTCATTAATGCTTGCTCCAGCGTTCCACCAGCCCAATATCACTCCTAATAGTAAATAAAACAGTATCGGCATTGCTATTGTGAATGCCATAGTAATTAGTATCGTTTTTAAGTTATTTTCCATTTTTCTTTTTTCCTTTTAATATCTTCTTAACTTAATTCGTTGTCATAATCCCATAACCAGTCAATAGTATTACTAAATTCTATTTTTAGGTCATTTAGATTAGATTTGATTTCGTTAATTTCTACATTATTATCTAATTTCTTTTTAATTTCTTCGATATCTTCATTAAATGTTTTAGTAACTAATAGTCTTTCTTTTTTTTTATATT
>Ga0208898_1000280_pt1 | contig 41012 bp, 69 predicted proteins | sample VirMetDEL_Mar_4_FD_184513 | JGI IMG/M metagenome (GOLD analysis project Ga0208898, IMG submission 184513) | Aqueous microbial communities from the Delaware River and Bay under freshwater to marine salinity gradient to study organic matter... | ecosystem: Environmental > Aquatic > Marine >... | reverse complement strand
TACAGATACTGCAGCAAGTTCAGCACTTGTTGCAAAGTCAAGATTATCAACTACAGTATTAATGCTTGTAATAGCTGCAGCATTAACTGAAGTAAGTGCTGAAACATTTGCAACTACAGTATTAATACTGGTAATTGAATCAAGATTTGTCTGTGTTAATGCTGATACTGCAGCAACATCATTTACTGTTGCAGCAGTAACACCAGAGATAAGCAGATCACCTGTTACTGCAAGAGCAGTACTAACTGAAACTGTACCAAAGTTTTGGTCTGCAGAAACAAGGATTGTACCACTTACAGGTATTGAACTTGATACTGCACCATCAACTGTAATCTTAATACCAGTACCTGCTTCAATAAATTTAACAGTACCACCTTCGGCAGATGGAACATTTGTCAGACCTGAACCATCACCTACAAAGAATGCTGCGCTAACAATACTATTAAATGTAGCAATAGAAGCAGATACTTTAGCAACATTAATTGTTGTATCTTCTAAACTTACAGCAATAGTTGGATTGCCCTCAGTACCATCACCATTAGTGATTGCAATGCCTGCACCAGCAGTTAAAGTTCTACCGTTTACTTCTCCACCGCTTACAGCAACAAGACCTACAACACCAGTAAGATCAGCTAGATTATTTAGTGTAGATGCATTAGCAGTAAGAGTTACACCATTAAGCTGAAATGTTCCATTAATGTTAACAGTAGAATTACTAAGCTGCAGTCCTGAGTTTGTACCTGATCCGTCTTGAACAGTCTGTACTGTTCCAGTAAGTCCAGTATTATTACTTCCTACTTGGAGAAGCTGCTTATAACTATTTGCAATTGTTGATCCAGTAAGTGTTGCCATTATATCATATTCCAATCAGTGTCATAATTTTCCCAAGTATTAGTAGCATTATTCCATACTAGATTTCGATCATTATTCAATGGTGGGCGTGGATTACGAATACTCTCGTCATCTCGTACATTAGCAGTCCTATTCTGCGGATGATTCTTTAGATCATATGCTCCATCATAATCTGTAGGGCATACAAGCATACCATAACTATTCATCTTCAATACCCTATGAGGATACTGAAAACCACAAGTGTCACATATTGCTAATGCTCGCTTGTTGCTTGCCATAATTATACTTTATTTAATCGTGGTAGAAAATAGGCACTTGCTCTTTCTCTGTCTTCGTCCATTGCTCTTGAAAGTCTTTCTTCGTATTCCATCTTTAAAAACTGAATACGTGAACCATCTACACCGGGTCGCTTCATTGACATAAAGTATGATAGACCTGCTGTAAGGCAGGGAAGAAAACGTCTCGATACATCAGCAATTTGTACAGCAGACTTATTAACATCTTGTGTATACTTTATCTGTTCTAGTTTAAGAGTATCTGTTGTATTTTCTGGTACAGGCCAGAGGTAAAGAGTAGGGTTAGCGCGATCACGGCGAATAGCATACTGTGTAGGTCTTCCCTTTTGACTCTTTCGAGGTATCTTGAGATACTCTTCCATGCTAATTCTTTCAAGTTGTAAATCAGTATTATCTCTACTTAATACTGCCTCTGTAATATCTATTGTGCTAGAGGTAAGAGCATAAGCTGTAACGCTAGTAGAAACTGAAACTACTGTAGTACCAGCAGTCCATAGAAGGATTCCTCGATTCTGCCAATCCTGTAAAAGAAGATTAATTGAACGACGAGCAGACTTAGGTTCATGTCCTAATGTCTGTTCACCACCAATCATTTCCATTGCTTCTTGAATAACTTCATCAATATCCATTGAGAAGTTATATGTGCCGCTGGTACTCATTAGAGTTATCCTTAGTCGTTATACTCTACAATCTTACCCGGTTCATAATCTACAACAACATCTTGTTCTGCACCTTTAACCTGTGGACCTTTACGTGCAGCACCAAAACCCTGACCTGTAGGTTTACCAGTCATCTTTAAAACGTCCTCTTGTGTACGAGGATTTTTAATCCAATTATACGTATACTCTTTTACTGCCATTTTTAATTCTCCTGTTAACTTTACGTTTAGTTTTTCTTTTCTTACTAGGTACTTTAGTAATCTGTTGTGGTATACTTGATCTACCTATAGCCATCTAACACTTCCATCTCTTACGTGCTTGGCGTAATCTTGAATTAGGATTTTTAGCAGCTTTGGGAAACTGTTTCATTTGTCCTGCACTACGTGCACAGTAACTCTTTCTGCGTGCTGCTCGTTTACCTGTAGGATTAGATTCAGTTACAGCAGTCTGTAATTTACTACCGGGATTTTCTCTGCGGTACTTAGCTACACCCTTTTCAGTCATGCCTGCTCCTTGTTTGGTAGGACGCTTCTGTCCACCGCCAATAGTATGACCCTTCATTCCCTTACCAGTAGACTTACGTTTCTTTTTTACAGCCATTACTTTTTCCCACGTGTTTTAGTGCTAGTTTTAAAAGTACGAACCATAGTAGGCTTACCACCTACACCTTGCTTAACTGCTCGCTTACGTTTTACTGCAGATGATTTCTGCCCTGCTGTCATACTCTTTGCTTTTGCAAGTGGCACACACTTAGGATATTTACGCTTTGTATTCTTGGTTGACTTTCTTCCACAGGGTTGATACTTTCCGTCCTTCTTTGGTGCACCAATATCAACCCACTTCTCGTCTACCCATTTGCGTAAACCACCACCTGCTTTCTTCTTTACAACTTTTTTCTTTTTATTTCCACCCGGCTTTACCTTGCCACTACAAACAGCAGACGCATACATATTTGCATAAGCTGATGGATATACATCAAACTTACGCTTTGCTGCAGCTTTACCCTTTGGACATAGTTTAGCCACGTTTCCTTTTTTCCTTACTCTTTCCTGCCTGACTTAATGCAATTGCCACCGCTTGCTTCTGAGGATACTTTTCCTTTTTCAGCTTACGAATGTTTGCACTAACTGTCTTTTGGCTTGAACCTTTTTTAAGAGGCATTACATGTACAGTCTATTCTGACAACCGCCCTTGCTTTTTTTACTTTTACTCTTTGATGATTTGGATGACTTAGACATTTTACCCATAGCCATTTCCTGTTGCTGAGTGATAGCACCGCCATCTTTGTACTTCTTAACTTTACCAACACCCATCATTTTCTTTTTACCATACATTGTAGTTTTCCTTTCTTAATTAGTATTAGGTATTAAGTTGTTGTCTGCACCTGCAGGACTTGCAGGAGTTTGCATATCATCGCGTCTTGTTCTACGTGCCTGATTGCGCTGTAGTTCAAGAACTTGACCATACTTCTGTTCATACAACTGAGCAGCAGGCCAATCCTTTTGGAATAACATTGCTTCAATCATTGATGCATTGAACAGTAAATCATAACAGTAGTCAGAAAAATAGTTTGTCGGTGTAGCAGAAGTAAGAGTAGTGGGTCTGCTCACATGTACTATCTGTCCACTGTACGTAGAAGCAGGTGTAGGTGCAATTAATACTGTACTATTGTTACGAGGAGAATAATATCGTGGCTCTGCAGTTGAAGCTGAAACAGGCCAGTAGTCATTTAGATATTCATCTGTTCTTTGAAGCAGATTAATTTTTGTAGCATTACTTGAAATATTAATATTTTTTATAACACGTGTACCTGTAGGAAGAGTAACAATATTATTACCCAGACTTACAGCAACAGAAGTGTACGTTACCAAACCATAGTCATCTAGGTCTTTGGTAAGTCTTTCTTCTGCACGATTGACCATATTAGGTACATAGTTTAAAAACTCTGTACCGTCATTCTCACATGCATTAATAATATCATTTACAAGATATGTGTAATTAGCCATAGAATACTGCTACCGTAGAAGCGGAAGTAGGAGCAGAAACTTTTATTGGACCATTCATACGAATGCCAAATTCAGGAACATACACTTCATTTACATCATTGTTTGTTGTATTTACAAACTTAATATTGTTGCCCTTGAGTGTTCCGTGCTCATCTGTAGATGTACCTGTAATTAAAAAAGTACCTACACCTGAAGAATGAATAGCACGAACACGTGTATCAGCAACTGTAACGCTTGAAGCAACATCCACAACTGCACCACTGCCTGTTACAAAACCCTGTCGAATGTTGGTTGGCATTTATTTTTTCCTTTAGACATATAATAAAACTAGGTTTATTATACTTCATAAAACCTAAATACAAAAGAAAGAAGGGCAGGGAAAAAATAATTTAGTTTTCTTTCCCTACCCTTTACTTTCTTTAGTTTATTATGGTACTATTAGGAAGAACCTGAAGCACCATAAAAACCACGCCAGTCGGACCAGCCAAAGCTGTAACGCTCACGTGCCTTGAACCGAAGATTACCTGTATCAAAGTCAGGTTCCATCTTGGTCTGTAGTGGTGCGCGAACAAACATCTTTGTACCATTTGGTGCGTCTGTCTTTAAGAACCAAGCATTTGTATCAGTGAAACGATGGTTTACAAAGAAACCACCAGGAACTAGACCCTGATTACGAATGCTGTTAATGTCATTGACATTAGTAACACCAGTTGTGCTGTTAGTAGCAGTGGTGGTGCTTAATGTGCTGTTTAGAATCTGATCTGCAGTAAAGGCAAGATCAGGTGGAATGTGAAGAGACTCTGCACGAATACCGATTAGAATACCACGATCATCCTGTGCTTTGGAGATAGTGATAAGAGCAGATTCGAGAGATGCTTCTGAAAGATCGGTAGCGTCAAGATCATTGTCTTGAACACCACCATCAATGACTGGATGGTTGTCACTGAATAGTGGCTGACCATCACCACCAAGATAAGCATTGCTAAAGCCGTTATTGAAAACGTCTGCAGCTTTTACCTGCTTGGTGTTTGCCATTGAACGAGCAAGACCACGTGCACGTAGTTTGGCAAATGTGTCATAGAGGTTGTCTTCCATTGCCTCTTCTGTAATTGAGAAGGCTAGACTGATTGTCTCGTGTGTGTAACGAGCAGTGTAGCTTTCTTGTGCGTCATCATACTGGACAGCAGCACCTTCACTCTTAACAGGTGCAGAACCAAATCCAGTAAATAGAACTTCTTCCTCAAATGCACGATCTGAATTTTCAATATCGAATAGAGGTGCATGTTCATTATCAACATCACCATACTCAAGACCGAAAACGGCATTTAGACCGGGAAGAAGCTCTTTAGCAATACTAGCGCGATTAATAGCCATTATTAATTACTCCTTTCCCTTACTTAGTTTACTGAAGCATCAGCAGAGATATATGCATCCACATGCTTCAAGATACGAACTTCCAGCTTGGGGAAGGCACGCTCTGTATTAACAGCAATGTCGTTACCCGGTACATCAAGAACTGCAATTGGACGAAGCATTGCATTTCCTGTTGTACGAGTGCTGGCTTTAATTCCAAACCCTGACTTGCCAGTAAAGGTAGAACCTGCACCAAGTGTAACATTAAAGTTTTGTGAATTGATATCTCCAGCAGAAACTGTTGCGTCTGCCTGAACAATAAATGTTGCCTGTGGATTATCAACAACAGCAGCATATGCTTCTGTTACTGAAGTATTAGCTGGCCAGTAAGTTGACCAGCTTGGTTCACCATTAGCAACATAACGACAACCCATGAAAACACCCATGGCTTTCTGAGTTGTAGTAGTTAGAACTTCAATATTCCCAGCATTGTTAACGACGATATCACCAGTAAAAATGTTAGTGTCATAGGCACTCGCAATTGGATAGTCATTTGTGGCTTTGCTGTTTGGTGCACCACCACGAATGCGGGAAGGAGTAAGTCCATTTAGTGTCTTAGTAGTAGTCATAACACTATGTTCCTTTCCTTGTTAAATACATTGACAAACAGGAAAACAAACTAATCTTGAAAAGACGCTCGCCGTCCTGTTGTAATTTTTGATCGACTAGAGTTAGAGATAGGCATACGAGAATCAGAGCTGTTCATTAGCTGCATGTTAACAGCTTGTACTGCCTCTCTACTCTTGTTTTCATAAAACTCTTGACGAGATTCAGCTAGGTCAGTAGGCATTTTGCCTAAAGCCAAGTCTCCACGACAGACCGCTCCTGCATATCGTCCTTCTTCCCTCACGACGGAAGATATAAGCATTTCAGGAACTTCTTCCTGACTGACTAATTCCCAACCTTCGGCTAAACGCTTGCCAATGTTTTGAATGTCGTCTTGTCCCTTCAAAGTAATTCGCAGCCAGCGAAGAGACATTCCTTCACTCTTAAAACGGTTGCGAACTGTGTCAGGAATATTTAACCAATTTGGTTCTTCAAAAACTCTACGAGTTTTATTTTCCCTCATGCTTGATTCTCGTGATGTTGTGTTTCGTGTCATTGTATTTGTCCTTCCTTATCCACGCTTAACTATAAACACTGGTGTATTCGCCATCAGCCTGTTCGACCTTTAGCTTTTCAGCAGCGTACTTTTCAAGTGGTATACCCCATTTATTTGCCAACCTTACATCTTCTTGAGTAAGTTTGACTTTATTGCTACTCTGAGAAGTTTTTGGTGTGCGTGACGCACCCGCTACCACTTGAGCAGAACTTGTAGTCGTGTCCTGCAAACGAGGTGTTTCAGGTTCAGAGTTAATATCCTGAAACTTGTGAGGATAACGCTGACGTAAACGATTGTCAACTTCCTCGTAAAAATCATCATCTGAAGGATCATAACCTTCACCCTTCAGTTCTTGGTCAATAGTAAGAGCAGCGGCAGTCATAATCTGATCCTGACCAAACCATGAATTTTTAGTTGCCCATTCTACTGCCTTTGGATCGTACTCTTGAGTCTGTTGTTGCTGTTGTGCAACTTGTGCTGCTTGCTGCCCATTTGACTCTAAAGCACGATTGTATTCTTCCCAAGCTGCCTTCTGCTGTTCAACACGATTTTTTTCTGCATAGGCTTTGCTCATGCTTTCTTGTGCTGTCAGCATTCCGTCAGTATCACCTGATTCAACGGCTTGCTTGTATAACTGTTTAGCTGCTTCAATGTTTGACTCTAATTGACTCTCAGTACTGTCAATAGAATTTTTTAAACTTGAAGAAAGCTGTGTATCTCTTTCCTGTACAGCCGAACGTAGATTATTAATTTCACTACGTAGCTGTTGTAATTCTTCATCGCGTTCTTTACGCTGACGAATTAACTGTCTAATTCTTTTCTCTGCACCCTTGGTCTGAATACCATCTAGTTCTTCAGGTTGTTCTTCTTCTTTTTCTTGCTTCTTCTCAACCTTCTTAACTTCTGGTGCAGCTTCTAATTCTTCTTCAACTTCAAACTCAACTTTAGGAGTTTTGTCCTCATCTGAATTTACGTTAACTGTTGACCATTCTTCACTCATTGATATATTTCCTTTTTCTCTTACCCGTTAGCAGCGAATCTAACGTATTGGTTTAATCTACCCGCTGTATTAGTATATTACAATAAATTATTATAAGATACAAATTTAATTTGAAAGATGATATGTAGGATCAAGTAGACTTGGTTTTTCAACTTTCATAATTACTTGATCATCAAAGATAAGAAGTAGCTTCATACCCTTGTACATAAACTTCTGTCCTGAATACTTTGCGTAACAAATATAGTCACCTACTTCACACCATGCTCCGTTAGGAAACTTGTCTTCGTCTTTGTAAGCTAAGTCACCTTTCTTTAAAACTTTAGCAACGGTAGTGAGGTAAGCTACATCGTCCTTTACTTTATCAGGTAGAATAATACCACCTTTTGTCTTCTGCTTTACTGCTACTGGAAGAACCAGTAGATGAAAGCCGGGAATGCTTGGCAAACTTTTAAGGTCTACCTTTACTGCACTCTCGTCTGTTACCCAATCAGCAGCATCAACTGCCTTATCCATTCGTACTGCTTGCATCTAGTCCATATCCTCCTCTTCATAGATACGTTGTTTTACAATGTGCTTGAGGCATTCAGTTGCCCATTCCACACCTTCAATCACACCCACTGCGTGACGATATTCATCGTAACTTGAAGCGTTACCATATGCAAGAGAATTTTTTAAGTCTAGTATTTTTTCTTCGTACTTTAAATTCAACTCATCCCAAAAGTTCAAAACCTATTATCCCCTACGTGCCTGTCCAATAAAGTTAGTTAACATGTCTGCTGCTTTCAGTGCCTTGTCCTTGTCAATGCTTGCTTCTGTCTTGGCAAGATCAATAAGAGCATCCAAAGCTGCAATTGCTTTCTTTGCATTACGATCCAGTTCTTTTTCTTCTTTTGCACTAGAAAGGTTAGCACCTTCTTTGAACATATTCAACTGAATTTCCATTTCCTTTAGATCAAGTTCACGGTTCTTATTAGCAGCAGTAGCAGCTTCCTTTGCCATCTGTGTTTGAACTTTCTGTTGCTCAACACCCAGACGCTGCTGTTCAATCTGAACCATCTGTGCTTCAGGTGTAGCTGCCATTTGCATCTGTGCTGCAGCTTGATTTGCCTGTGCCACCTGTTGTGCAGCAGCGGCAATAACCTGTTCCATAAGACGTGGGTCTTGTACGTCCACACCTGCAGCAGCAGCTTCAGGTCCGTACTGTGCAATCATTTCTTTTGACACACCACTAATCTGTTCCTGATACTTCATTATCATATGTTCCTGAATGTTTGCTTGCAGTACAGGAACAATACGCTGCATCATAGGATTAGCACCATTCATCGGGTCTTGAATGTACATGGTCTTTACCTGAATATGTGCGTCATGGTTCTGACCCATGAATGCCTGAATTGGCATACCTTTAACTGCAGCCTGAATATCACTGACAGGATCAAGAGGCATTGGTGAAGGCTTTTCAGGCATGATCTTGTCCAGATTAGGAATGTTTGCTGCCTGAAGAATTGTCTTGTTAAGTTCTTCCACATTGAACATACCGGGAGGTGCTGACTGAGACAACTGCAGTGCAAGCTGTGCCATCATCATACGGTGTGCAGAGGAAGGAATATTAGGATCAGATACAGGAATAATATCAATCCTGCCATCAAAGTCATTACGATAGATATTAAGTGTACCGTTTGGAATATCTACCATTGATTCTTCAGGTAGATATTCATAGTTAATTCTACTTAGTAATTTAAATTCGTCATGTTGTGACTTATGTAGTCGTTTGTGAATTGCACTAAAGAATTTGCTGCTTGCTTCCAACAGTGCCATTGTTGTGCCAACAGGACCGTAACTTGCTGCATCTGAAATAACCTGTTCGGTTGTGTCGGCAAACTTCTGTGCAGTAGCAGTAACAAAGTTAAGCATCTGAAACAAAGTCTGTGAAGGTTCTTTGTATGGCAGATTGATGATCATCTTGGACAGATCATTACCTGTAGCTTCAACTTCTCTAAACTCACCGGGAGCAATAGGATCATTGTCACCTACAATACGTAAACCCTTCGCCTTAAAGCCGCCGGGTAGGTTTGCAAACTGACCTGCATCAACCAAGCTACGCATTGCTGCAGTTGCAGTCATGGTAAGATTACCAAGGAAATGAATCAATCCTAGACCATAAAAACCAAAACCGGGAACAAAACGATAATGAGTAAAGAAGATTTTCTTTTCTCTGCGCCGATCATCTTTATTGTAGTTTCTGCGAATAGACAAAACCTTACGGCTCTGTTCTTCAATGGTAACAATATAGGGAAGAGACAAACCATCATCGTCTGCAAACTTACCGGGCAGATCAAGATAGCAGTGCTGCTCAAGAAGAACGTACTGTGGATCGTGACTACCAGAAGGAGACAGACCCATAATTGTATCCATCTTCTGACTGATAGGAGCAAACTCTGGTGTACTTGCTTCAGGTAGGTCTATGTCTGCGTACATTCCTGCTGCCATGTCTCGCTGCATCTCTACTGGTGAGCGATAGATAACATGCGTGTAGCGATCTGCTCTGCGTAGATCGGTAGCATAATAAGACACATAGAACTGGTCAATAGGAACAAACTCTGATACAGGTCGGTTTAAACTGCTGTCAAAGTAAATCTTTTTAAATGCTGATCCAATAAGCGGCAGGTGAAAGAGCATACGCTCAAACTCGTCAAAGTACTCAGGCATTTGTTCAGTGATCTGATAGTTCATAAAGTCTTTGACTCTATGGCTTTGCTTTTCTTTTTCTTCTGATACTTCACCAATGATCTGGGACTTTACTGGTCCACTGGCAGGAAACAATTCCTGTGTTGCCTTTGACTGAAACTTAACTGCTGACTCAATAAGGATTGGATGAACTGCAGTACATGCACCTTCAAATGGTTCTGATGCTTCTTCCAGCTTTAGACCTAACAGATCAAAGCCACGTTCAAACATACTTTCCCATTCTGCTCGACTGTCCTTGTCTGCAGTAAAGTTGTCATGTACTTGAATGGCAATGTCTTCAAGAGTTTCTTCGTCCAGATCGTCTACCAAGTTTCTAAAAAACTCTTCGTCCTTTTCTTCGATCTGTTCGTCAGACAAGCCTTCATCTAAATTACTCTTAAACTCTACTACAATACCACCATCACTAGGATCGTATTCCATGCTTGCATTTGAATCTTCACTCTCAGTTTGAATCTCTACGACTGAAAGTTCTACTGAAGGAATAGGATCAAAAGGATTGCGTTCAGTTGCCATGTTCTATATTGCCTTTGCTGTATAGTTGTAAGGATTACGTTCTACCACAGAACCACCTTTCTTATATCCCATCCAATTACGCATTTGTTTTAAAGTGGGATTTTTAAAAGTTTTTTGTTCTACCTTGGTTTTTGTTCCGCCTAAAGGGGTATAAGCAATAATCCTATCATCTTCTACTTTATATGTAAAGTCTTTGTTTTTACTGTCTGCTCGTAATAAACTATAACCATGGTCTTCTAAAAATTGTATTTGTTTTTTAAAATTTAATCTACTACTTAGATTAACATCAGGATAATCTCTCGTAGTCTCCTCTTTATTAATACGATTACTTGCCTTACTTGCTTTACTTGCTGCTCTACCTCCCGGTATATTTTCTGCGCCAACAAGAGCAGTTGCTAAAACTCCTGCAAGCATAGCTTCAGCATCACCTTCTGATACTCCTGTTTGTAAATCTTTTCCTGCAGAAGACAAAGCAGCAGGTACATCTCGTAAATCAAATAAACTTAAAAGTCCTTCTAAAGGAGCAGCGGCAGGACCAAGAGCAGCACGTGCAGCTTTATCTCCCTTAGAGAAAACATTTGATAACATTTCTTTAAGACCTTCCAAACCTTCCTTTGGTGCTTGAATCTTTACAGATGGTACATTACTACCACCTATAGGAAGGTTTTTAGGTGTTTGTCTTTGTTCTGCCATTTAATCTATACCTTATGTGTGATAAACAAAAATATAATCTGCTACTGTTTTACCTACGCAGTCCATACCCAGATCAGCAACAAGGTAGTCTGCTATTTCCTGTTGTGTAGTACCAAATCGTTCACACGTATTTTTAATTTCAATATTGATTACAGGTTTTGTACGTTTGATTGTTTCACTTGCTCCCTTGAGAAACTGTAATTCAAAACCTTCAACGTCCACTTTAATGTAATCAATCTTTTCAAAGTCAAAAGAGTCAAGTGTCTTTAGTACTGCCTTGTACTCTCCCTGTTCTACATTCGTAGTGATTGAAGCAGTACCGCTGTTACCTTCCGCAGCGTACTCCAGTGCAATCTCTACGTCATTCTCTGCTCCCAGTGCATAAGGTAGTATTTCAAATCTATCACTAGGAAAACCTGACAGATTACGTGTAAGACATTCTCTGTGTATTTCAATTGGTTCAAAACAATAAACCTTATTGAACTTGTTACACAAGTCTACTGCCCATGTACCTACATGACTGCCTACATCCAATGCAACATCAAAGTCATCTACAAACTGTAAACTTCTTATTCTGTGTGGCTTTTGATACTCTTCTCCTGAAAAGTGATCATCGTTGACAGGAAAGTAAAAGTCCTGCCTCTTTTCTAAAACGTGTTCTTGCATATATTAAAAACCGCGAAGTGCCGCTCCTGCTCCCTTACCATTAAATCCTTTACGCTTTTTAGCCTTAGCTACCTTACCACCTTTTTTTAAACCACCAGTAGTTTTTGTTGTTGTGGTGCTAACACCCAAACCTTTTGTTCCTGTCATCTGTTCATCTTCAGCAGTCTTAGGAGCAGGAACTACTTCTTCATTCTTATCGTCATCACCCTCACTAAGAAGTAAACCTAGTGGACTTAGACCTTTAATTCCTTTTCTTCCTACTACTGCAGGAATTAAACCCATAAAATCTGTAGCTTTTAAGCCCATTGTCTTATTTTCCCTGTAAAGCAAATGTGATAAAAAATACTATAGCATTAAACTCTCCAATATGCAACACGTTTCTGCCTGCGTGGATTAACATCGTCCTCCCAGTCCGGGTCTTCAGGATGTTCCAAGCGCCAACTGTCCTTGACATAATGTATTGCCATGGTCATTGCGTCCACCTGATCATCATGTCTGCCATAGGGAAACAGTATCATTTCCTCGTACAATTCTCTTGCCCATTCTTTTCCCTTTGGTAACCACACTCTTCCTGCTTCCAACAAGGGAGAAGCAGTAAATACTCTTGACACTTTGTCCTTGTCAGGCATGTACTCCAAGACAGGAAGACCACTTCTTCTCATGTCCTGTATTAGCGACTGTCCACTTGCTTTCTTTTCTACCACACAAATATCAGGCTTATGCTTTTGATATTCCTGTTGTGCAATACGTCTTAGATCAGGGTATTCAAATCTACCACGTACACTACCCAGTAGCAACAAATTACTTGCTACTCCCTCTATACCGTCCTCACTATCCTCATGGAAATGAAACACTCCCCACGTCTGTATAACACTGTAGTCTGCTGTTGTCTTTGTACTAAAGGCAGTATCATAAGTTTGCATGATAAAGTCACAGCTTGGTGGTTCTTCGTACTCCCACCAGTTGATCCAGTTCTTCTTGATAAGACTACCCTCATCAGGTGTGGGGTTTTGCATGTACAAGCTTTCCCAATACTTCGATCCATTGGTTGCCTTAATTTCCATCTCGTCTATTCGTAATGTTTCATTGTCTTTCCATTCAGGAAAGTAACTTGTACCTTCAGGAAGACCCAGCAGCTTACTGGACTTTTCGTCCAACCATGCAGGTATACTTACTACATTCCATCGCATCTTTGTTTCAATGTCAAACTCGTCCTGCTGCTTTAATAACCAACCACACAGATCATCGTAGTGGTAGCGAGTATTAATAATAATAATTGCACCATTGGGCATAATACGTGTACGAAGACCTGAAGGCCACCATTCCTTTATGTAACGCCTGCCTGCATCAGAGAATGAATCTTCTTCTGACATAACGTCATCAAGTATGGCAATGTGTGCACCACGCCCTGCAATCTGTGATCTTACACCTGCAGCATAGTAACTACCATTGAGGTTTGTCTTCCACTTACCTGCAGCACGAACGTCTGCACGCAGATTAACACCGGGAAACATATTTGTAAAATCTTCAGTGTTTACGATATCACGTACTGATCTACCAAAGTCACTGGACAACTGATCAGAGTGACTGACAGTAAGTATCTCGTGGTTAGGATTTTTACCTATGTACCACGCAGGAAATAACTTGGAACAGATTACTGACTTGCTGCTACGTGGTGGAAGAAAGACCATCAACCGTTTGATCTTTCCTTCCACTACCTGCTGTAACTTATCTGACAGAACTTCAATATGTCTGCCCATGTGCCAGTCAGTAATTAACGTAGGTGCTACCTTACGAACAAAAGTAAGAAAGTCATCCTTTGCCTGTTGCTGCACCATAACATTCAAAGTATTTCTTATACTCAAAAGAATGTTATAGGTAATCTCCTGATCAGATAAGTCCTGTTTATTCTTTTCACTAGCTGTCATTGTTTTTTTCTGTTAGACCTGCAACCATAATGTCTTTACAACACTTACACAGACCTTTCTCTCCGTCTGTATTTGGTGAACAGCTACAGTCATTACAATTACACTGGTATTTATATTTACAATTAGGATTGTCACACATAAGCACCCTCCAATATCTTTCCTTATATCTATATAGAATTAAGTATCCAAGTGTATTGTACCACCCTACCCTGTGGGAAGACAAGGGAAAGAGTTAAGGATGGTGTGATATTTTTGCAACACTTATAATTTATTTTTCCAATACCGTTGTTCTTTACTATTGTATCTGGTATACTACTCTCTATATAGATTATGTTATAGATTAAAATATAGAAAAAAGTATATAGATTAAAATAAAGACTTACAATATCAACTAGGTTAAGACTTTATGATATTGATCTTATTATATCTATATAGAATTATAGCCGGGTAGCGAACCTGTTTAACACACCCTAGTATTTTTTTATTATTATAGCCACCCCTCTCTTGTAAAATAAAACAAAGGGGGGTGTTTTTTTATTTGTAGTTTAAACTACCCTAGTATTTTTGGTAAATATATGACAGTGGCATTATCATATGACGTGCGCACGGGGCATATTTTTTCCGTGGGGGTACGGCAAATTAGATGCAGAATTGCATGTATATATACAGTCAATTATATATGTAAATTTGCATATACTTTTGCATATACTTTTGCATGTATCTTTGCATGTAAAGTTAGACGCAAAAGCGCAGGAAAATTTATATGCATAATTGCATATATTATTGCATGCATCTTTGTATGTATCTTTGCATGCATTTATTTATACACTTTCCGAGGTGTGAAATGGCGGATTTTAGCCAATTTGTCGTATCAGCACATGATGAATCTGGAACGCTTTTTGCAAAGCAATGTTTATGCCAATACGCGATAATTATTAGACAAAAAGGCAAATCTTTTTTTATTTATTTTTACATTCACCCCTTCAAAACCCCTTGAAACACCCCATATCCCTAATGCGGGCGATCCGCGTCCGCGCCGGACCTTTTCCGGTTTTACTAGTAAAATGAGGTTTACAAGATGACCACAAAAGCAAAGCAAGCAATCGCCGCCCGCAAGAATGTAGAGGAAATGGCCGCACAAGATCGCGCCGCGTTCGCCGCTTTCATGCAAAGCAACAATCCCGATAGCGTCCCGGCGCTTCCTGCCGATGTTGCCTCAGCCTTGAATGAAGCAATTGAGAACGAAGCGCGTGCGGGCGAAGCGGCGGCGGAACTACAGTCTGAAAAAACCCAAGTGGGTCAGCAATACCTCGACGTTATCCAGTCAATGTCCGGCGATGGATATACGATTGACGAAATCGACGTGATCATCTCAAAAGCCTTTGGTTTTAAGCATAATATCACGTCGGCTGGCGATACTGGCGGAACGAAGGCCAAACCTCGAACGCTCGGCCAAGTGTTTTCGCAAGTAAGAAAGGTCGAACAAGTTTACGGTTTTATTCCTTCCATTTATTCGGAAAAGAAAAACGATAACACGCTTCGCGCACTATACGCCGCCGCGACTAAGAAAACACCGGACGATACTTTAAGGGCCGCCTTCCAGTCGTGGCGGAAGGCACAAGAAAAACACGGCAGCGCGATCAGCGTCGAGGACGCGGCTACAATCGCCGCGATATTCGCCAAGCTGACTAAGTAACCACCATTAACAAGGCAAGCGATAGGGTGCGGCACTTGTTGCCGCGCCTATTCGCATGCCTGCTTTTCTGTTTCTGTTTTTTCATTTTACTAGTAAAACAGGAGGGACGTTTGACCTTACAGCTTAGACAAGGTCGGGACGGGACGTTAAAAGTCTTGTTCGACAAGCAAGTCGTGGGACGTGTGACGCATACGACTGACGGAAGAGTATGCGTGCACGATATCCGAGACAGCACGCAAGACAAGATATACGCTACGCCAGACCAAGCGTTAGCGCACTTCATGCATTTTGACTGGCGTTCCGTGTTGGGACGTTCCAGTCTTGTTACGTTGGAAAGTCGAGTCATTCGACGCAATGAACACGTCACAAAACGATGGGCGTTTTACTAGTAAAATGAAGGAGATGTGGAAATGAATCAAAGCGAGAGAGAGATACATCTTGCTTGGGACTTGAACGAAGCGCAACAAAACTTTCGTATCTTCAAGAAAGAGATACGTGAATTACTTAAAGATGCGTTAGACGCTGCTGAGATAGATGCAATACCTACTTGCATCAAACGCATCGAAGCTGTAATTAGAAAAACTGAAGACGAATAAGAAAGGAAAATACCATGTTCTATTCAATCGAAGTGTCTAGCCTAAACACCGCCATCATCAATGATATTGTGTGCGGAGAGTTTGCTTCGCTTGCGGACCTTCGCAGTGATGCGTGGTATAGACCGGATGTAATGCGTGAACACGTGGAAACGTGGAACGCGGAAAATCCTTTTTATAAAATAAGTTACACAGTTGACGCAACGTATGAGGACGTTGCCTCTATCAGTTTAACTACGCCAGCAGGTCGCACTATATCGTTTACTTTTGGTGACGATGGTCTACAATATCCCGGCGGTGCGGTCGGGACGTTTACGATTGACTTTGGAGAAAAAGGATCGGGGCAGTTGGCCTTGAACATACTCCAGAATTTGGAGTACTATGATTGTCTTGATCAAATCGATTCGATCAAAACCAGCTTACCGTTTGAGGAGGTATAATAATGTTCAAGACGAATGCTTCGATACGACGTTTCCTGTATCACCAACGATTGACACAACGTGACGCACCGCCTAAGTTGGTGGAGCGTTACGAGTGCTACGTATGGTGCGTAGCAAAGCATGAACACCCTAAGACTTTTAGGGAATGGTTGAACGATTGAAGGGAAAAGACAATGGAAGAATATGAAAGGCGAATTAATGACGCGGCATGGCATTGGGTGTGCATCTCGCCGCGCTATGAAGTGTCAACAGATGTTATGGAAGATTGGGCAAGGGATATTGCTGTTTCCTTCGATCTACCATACTTGTCTGTTAAAGAAGACCTGCAGACAGCAATTAACGAATGGATTATAGAGGATTGATGCAATGAGTAACTACAAATTGATTGGCGTAGGAAACAATGCAAAGACTATCAAGGGTGATGGTAGTGAATATCTCACAGCCATTCTGTATTTACTGCCGGATGATTTTCTATGTCCTATGGCAACGATGGCGGGATGCAAACTACCATGCCTGAATACAGCAGGTCGCGGCGCATTCAATAATGTGCAAGCGGCAAGACACAGAAAGTCTAAGCTGCTGCTACAAGTTCCAGAGGAATTTAATGCCCTCTTGCGTAAAGATTTGGACAAGTTTCAAAAGTATTGTCATCGCAAGGGTATACAGCCTGTAGTGCGACTGAACGGAACGTCTGACTATAACTGGAAAGATATTATAGTAGACTATCCTTCTATTCAGTTCTATGACTATACAAAAGTATATAATAGAGTAGCTAAGAACTGGCCTAGTAACTACCACTTAACGCTGTCTTACAGCGAGGCGAACGATGCATATCGAGACAATGTAGTGCGATACGCCAACGACTACGGTGCTAATATGGCTGTAGTATTCCGTGACAAGAACAGTATCCCTAAGACGTTCTTGGGACGCAAGGTCATAGACGGTGACGCAGATGACCTACGTTTTCTTGATCCTAGCAATGTAGTCGTGGCACTATATGCCAAGGGTAAAGCCAAGAAAGATACGACTGGTTTTGTAGTAGATCATGTCTAAAAAAGATAGGGAATATGTAAAAGATGATTGCCATGTCTGCAAAGATGTGGCAATCATCATTGAGCAGGACAATCTGTATTGTCCTACATGTTACATGCAACTAAAGGAATACGAACATGCTAAGTTCATGGGAAGAGACTATCGAGAACGAGATAAAAGAATGGTATCAAAGTATTGACGATCCATTCTTTCAACATAAACCTTGGCAACATCTGTTCGATGAGGAAAAACAAATGCTTGCTGAGATGTATTGGGAAGACCAACTCAACTAAAGGACCAGTCATGTCAAAGAACATAACGAAGAATTTGAAAGTAGAGAACAAGATTTACAAAGTAAATCCAATCGATGACTTATACCATACTTTGCAAGGTGTGCATGGTAATCGTGACATAAACTACACTAACGTGGACAGATTGAAAAAGTCTGTCGAACGTAACGATGTGTTACGTTTGCGACCAATCGTAGTGCGAGAAGATGGTGAGTCTCTTGTCATTGTCGATGGACAACATAGATATGAGGTAGCAAAGATGTTGTCCAAACCTTTCTTCATCATGATTGATCACAGTCACAATGACATGAACCTCATCAACATGAACACACACCAACGCAACTGGACACTGGAAGACTTTGCAAACTACTGGTCGCAGCGTCCTGAAACAGCAGACGTATACAATATCTACAAGAGATACAAGTCAGAATACACTGTGTCTCATAGTATTCTTATTGCAATCTTTAATAAAACATCCAGCTACAAAAGTGGTAGTTGGAATTTTAAAGAGGGCAAGTTAAGATATGATTCCTTCAACGAAGAGCATGTCAAAGATAGACTATCCAAGATCAAACGAATGCAGAGGTGTGCAACCAATCCTACCTTTGCACACAATGTTATTGGTAAGCAACAGTTTCATGGTGCTTTGCTCGAAGCGTTGGAGAATAGCACGTTTGACTTTGAAAAATTCCTTGACAATCTCAAACGGTCGCGTCATAAGTTTAACTACCTCGCCAATGTGGGTGACTACAAGCGAGAAATCTTCCGTATCGAAAAGAAAAAAGGAAAGGAGTAAGACTATGCGAGTAGGACCAACAAATGTTTTCGGTGTGTCTCAGCTTGTATTGAAGCAGAACACTGTCAAAACTGACAGGGTAAAGGAAAAGTATTTCCACACCGTGAGCGTCGTTGCCATTGATGAGGAAGGCAACGAGCAAGAGATTGCAACCCTCTACAAAGATGGATACGGAGAGGAGAGTCGTATCCTGTTATCCACAGATGTTTAAGTTTCTGTTGTCTGTTGGTGTAATGTGTGCTATTGCAGGTTTGCATGGCACATATTACAACGAATCAGTGCAGGAACATTGGCTTTCTGTTATGGTATTGTTATATGGAATCATGCTTGTACTATGTTCCATATACGTGAGGAGTGTAAGAAAATGATGACGTTTTCTGAGTGGAGAGAAGAATACGAGAGACGTTATGAGCGTCTGCCTCGCTGGTTCTTTTCGCCTCTCCGGTGCAAAGCAGAGTACATTGCCTACTGTGAGCGATGGGAAGAAAAGAACGGAAAAGTATATGACCAAGAATGAGGACAACAACATCGTTCCGGTCGAAGAGTTTTGGCAGAGAAAGGTAGATAGAATACGTACTCTCTATGACTATAAAGTAATAAGCAAGGATGAATATGCCGAAGGACTTGTTCGTCTTGGCTTTCAGATGAAAGACATTCTTGAATCTTTAGAGGAGACAGACTGATGAATATCTTTTACTTACACAACGACCCGCAAGTTTGTGCAGCATATCATTGCGACAAGCATGTTGTCAAGATGATTCTTGAGTATGCACAACTACTATCAACTGCACACCATGAACTTGACGGTGTGCCAGCAATCGAATGTTACAAGTCAACGCACAAGAACCACCCGTCAGCGGTGTGGGCAAGGCAGAGTATGCACCATTACCGCTGGTTGTATAGACTGCTGTCTCACACCTGCCGTGAGTACACTAAAAGGTATAATAAAATTCATGCAACAGAACGTAAGGGTATTGTTTGTAATCTAATGCAACTACCATACGAGCTACGCTCAGTAGGATGGGAAGACCCGCCGCAATGTATGCCTGACGAATACAAAAGTATCAATGTTATCAGGGCGTACCGCAACTATTACATTGGAGACAAAGGAAGGTTTGCGACATGGAAAAATGGATCACCATTCTGGTGGCAGCAACAGTCTTGTCAGGTTGTCTAGCACCTGCTATGTTACTTACTTCTAGTGTACACAGTGTGTTGAATTACACACAACTAGAAGATGTAAAGAAAAGACTTGGCAACATAGAGAAGAAAGAATAACAATGAGTGACAGTTGTTATTCTTATATAGAAAAATTTGACAAAGATAATTACAGAGTTATAATTGTCTCTGTCAGTGAAGATGGACGGGAAAGAACTAGGACTAAACTCTTCCGTTCAATTATTGAAGCAACCAAGTACAAGGAGTTATACGATGTTGGAACATCTTACGACAAAGAACGACCGTGAAATTTTCTTTCCTGTTTTCGAGCAGGAAGTTGTTGGTATCATCAGTGGTCTTGTGTCACAGAACTACAAGATGCTGACCAAGGGTGATGGCTGGACCGATCAAGACACATGTCTGTCTATCGTCAAGTCTAACTACCGTGTCGTTGAGAACGAGGAAGTTCTCATACCTTTGCAAGAACAGATGGTCAATCACTTCGACCCGTCAGTGTTGGAAGATGTACAGATCAAAGATCATATCACCAAGGGTGGTGCAGTCTGCTATGCAGAGTACATTCTACCTAAGATGAAACGCACTGTCGAAACTAGGACAGGTCATACTACAGAGATTGGTCTTAGATATATTATGAAGAATACCTTTGATGGTTCTTCTTCTGTTGTCTTCTATGGTGGAGTGATTGATTTCTTCTGCACCAATGGACAGATTGGTGGGCAGTTTGATGTAGCACGTAAGCGTCACACCAAGAACTTTCAAGTCGATGGTTTTATTCAGGCATTCGATGAGAGCATCGAGCGTCACAAACACATCGTCAATCAGTACCAAGAGTGGGCGGACACTCGCATCTTCGACAGCCGTAAGGTTATGGACCTGTTCCGCACCCTAACCACTGGTACGGTGGACGATCCTAAGAAACGTAATGGTCTGTCGGATCGTCTGTTCGCACAGTACCTTGATGAGGTACAGACACGTGGCAAGAATGTCTTCTCAGTTGTGTCGGCAATGACACACTATGCCAGCCACGGTGATGACGGTCGCTTCGACTTGACTAAGGCAGGTGACAATGGTACACTGTTCAAGCGTCAAGAGCAGGTAAGCAAGTGGCTTGGTAGCAAGGTGTTTGCTGACTATCTTGAAGTAGCATAACAACAAATAGAAAGGATACTGTTATGGTTTACAAGTACAAAGATCATCAAGACATTCCAAACTATATGCGTGCATACCTCATGGATGTTGTAGACGCAGACTATTTGGAAGAGGTAGACATTGAGGATATCAATAACTTTCTCAACGGTCTTGAAGAATGGGAAGACAACTACGACTTTGAAGTTCCTTCCTACTTAAACCACATCCACTAAGTTGTTGTAATGGGACAGGTTTACTACACCAGTGTAGTAGACTTGTCCCTACATTACCTACCATAGGACTGTTACATATGAACTTTAATGAATACCAAAATAAAGCACACTCAACTGCTGTCTATCCAAAAGAGAAAGCATTTGAGTATCTAGCTACTGGCCTTGCATCTGAAGCAGGAGAGGTTGCATCACTTGTATCTAAGTGGATCAGAGGTGATGGTAAAGCATTACCAATAACCGACATGAAGAAAGAACTAGGTGATGTACTATGGTTTGTATCAGAGATGTCGTACATGATTGGTACAAATCTTTCAGAGGTAGCAGAACTGAACGTCAAGAAATTACAGGACAGACAGAAGCGAAATACTCTAAAGGGTAGTGGCAATAACAGGTAAACTATACCGCAGGAGAGCGAAGATGAAAATATTTGATCTTGAACAAGAGATTATGAAGGCTTGGCATGTCGTAGATGACATCCAACTTCTTAATGAGAATGTCATGGAAACAGATATGTCTACTGACGATATTGCTAATGCTCTTCTTGGATTAGAAAAGCTGTACAATATGAGATTTGAAAAGGTTTTTAATACGTTTGAAGAAGTCTGCAAAGAATATCATGCAATGAGGAAACAAAATGAAAACAATCACGCTACAAGTTGAAGATGTTGACCAAATTGTTGTTAATGAGTTGAAAGATGCTTATCTGAGAAATAACAAGTTTGATAGAGTAGACTGTTCTGATACAGTTCTTGAACCAGATTATGAGTTGCTCAAAGCAATTCAGACTGTTCTAGCATACTACATGGTACATGAGGATTATGAAGAGTGGGTTAAAATGAATCCAATGGTGAAAGAAAATGACTGAAGATTACTATGAAGAAGTGCTACTCCTTCGTAAGAAGCTAGCAAAGTTTGAAAAGTTAGACAGACTGATTAAACATGGAAACCCCGAACACAGTGGTTATTTCTTCATCTGTGGTGAAGCAGGTGAGAAGGACAGCATGGGTTTGCCTGAGAAGATTATGGTTTGCCCAGCATACGGACTAGATGGATTTGCATCGTATAAGAAGGACAGAGACTACTCTGCCCCGGGCTGGTGACTATACGTGAATTACCCCCAACGCCTTCTGGCATATGTCGGATTACAATGCCGATCTGTAAGTCCAAGCGCACCATGGCAACTGAATTGACAGTTCAGCGTCTACTGACGAGTAGAAAAGGGGTTGACTTTTTTATCAAAATAAGTTAGAGCGAAGATGAAAATATTTGCAATGGTGAAAGGAAATGAATTGGAAAGTTAAAATTTATCTATCGAAAGATAAAGAGGACTGGCTTTATTTGGTAGATGAAAACACACTTGAACTAAAAGTGTTCGATGATTGGACAGATGCTCAAGTAGCAGCACACGTTTGGTCTTATTCGGACATAGAAGAAGAGAGCGAAGATAAAAATGTACACAACTTATCACTTAAAGGAGATAAATAAATGAAGATGATCGTGACAGAAATTGAGAATGAAGGTCTTGAGGCTTTGATGGGTAAACGAGTTACTCTGTTTTGCGGTGTTTATATTTACACCGGAAAGCTGGTAGGTGTGAATGACACTTGCGTTAAGTTGGAAGACGCTGGTATTGTTTACGAAACTGGTCCTTTTACTGAAAGTCATTGGAAGGACTGTCAGAAGCTACCTAACGATTGGTATGTCGCTACTCAGAGTATTGAATCGTTTGGTGTGTTGAAGTAGTCTTGTTATAGCTGATGTTCCAAACAAAGAGAATTAAGACTAAGACTAGGTCTGGGTATAGGGCTTGGTTTGGGTCTGGGTCTAGGTCTAAGTCTGTGTCTTGGTCTGGGTCTGAGTCTTGGTATAGGTCTGGGTCTGGGTCTAGGTCTAAGTCTGTGTCTTGGTCTGGGTCTGAGTCTTGGTATAGGTCTGGGTCTTGGTCTTGGTCTTGGTATAGGTCTTGGTCTGGGTCTGGGAGTAATTGATGTTCCAAACAAAGAGAATTAAGACTAGGTCTGGGTCTTGGTCTAGGTATTGGTCAGGGTCTGGGGATTGTTCTGGGTATTGGTCTTGGTATAGGTCTTGGTCTGGGGCTTGGTCTGGGTCTAAGTCTAAGGCAGGAGAGTGAAGATGAAACTATACACAACTGACAAAGACTTTGACCTGTTACATCAGGCAGTGGACAAAGCAAGAAAGAATGCAAGGGAAGTAAAAGTACCTAGACAATCTATTCTAAATGTGTTAATGGATCATGCTAACTTTATCACTGCACTCAAACAACATGGAGAAGACATTGACTATCCGAATGGAAAAGGCGATTGATCTACTTGCCAAGGTGGCAGAAGATATCACTGATCCAGTTCGTTGCTATCGTCTTGCGGCAGGTGTATGGTGCAAGCATAGTCTTGTAGGTCTTGGTGTTAATTCATACAAGACTGATCCGTTTCAAGCTAAGTATGGCAAGCATGAACATGCCATACACCTGCACGCAGAGGTAGCTGCAATCAAGAACGCAGTACGAACAGTAGGTGATGACCTGTCTAGGTGTACGATGGTTGTTGTACGTGTGAAGAGAGAACATGAACGTACAAACAAATTCAAAACAACTCTTGCAAAACCATGCAAGGGATGCTATAGATGCATCGTAGAGTTTGGTCTACGTAAAGTTTATTACACAACAGAGAAAGGACTAGAACAGTTATGATCAAGGGTAGCTTTAAGATTGACGACATTGGTGTGCAACTAGAGATGCACAACGATGGACTGTATGTTGCCTTCTATCTTGATGCAGACCATGGTGTAAAACCAGTGAAGAAAATTTCTTTTGATGATCTTGCTCTTGACTATATAGATGATACAGGTCTGATGTTCAGAGAGGAAGACATTGACTATCTGTGCTTTGAACTTGGATGTACAATACACATGCTAGAAACAAAGAGTAAGTCATTCAAACCAAAACTTAAAAAGTTATTGGAAGAAGAGTATCCTGACTCTGGCTTTACGGATACCTTCTAACATGAGAGTGTTGTCACATGATCTTAAAAATTTTGTTGACGATATCTCAAGCGGAGAACTTGTACATCTTGACCCAGTAAGAGTACGTATCTATATTCAAGGTTTGATAGACAGCGAGGAAAGAAGAATGACAGACTACAAGACAGGCGTTATTCCTAATCTTATCAAAGACTTGAATGAGTTGCTTGACTTAACGAATGACATAGAACCTTCTAGCAAGCTACAGCATGATGACCTGTTCAAACTTGCAAAGGGTATATCAAATGTGAGAGACAGAATTGTTAGGGAGTTTCTAGCATGACAACAGAACTATTTCTCTTAAAGAAAGAAGTTAAGATATTAAATGAACAACTGTACGAACAATACAAAAGAACGAAAGAACTTAAAGAACAGGTAAATTATTTAAAGGAAAAACTATCAGCAACTGAAGCTAAACTTGAAGAGATATCAGAAAGAAAGTTAAATGAATCCTATTAGAATATCTACCTATGAACTTTCCAAATCGTTTTGGAATAAAGTATTTGAACAGTCTTCGTCTTGGTGTGCAGAAAGGAATGAACTGTTCGACACTATGAGGATGCTTAATGAACTTGAAAAGAAAGCACAGATACCAACAGGTTCTATTCCACCGTTCAGTTGCTTCGCTTTGTATTGTCTTGCTCGTTACTTTCAGCCAAAAAATATACTAGAGATAGGAACTTATATTGGTAAGTCTACTCTGTCCATGGCACAGGGTATTGACAGAGAGGGTGTGGAGATACATACTTGTGACGTTAACAATAACATACCATTGCCATCACATACTGCCTGTAAAATTGTACAGTACAACAAACCAAGTGAAGAGATGCTGGACAGACTACTAGATAATAGTCAATTGTCTTTTGACATGGTGAACATTGATGGACGAGTTAAGAAAAATGATATTGAAAAACTATCTAAGATTCTTAAAGAAGATGCTGTAATATGTCTCGATGACTTTGAGGGTATTGAGAAGGGCGTAGCTAACTATTCATTGATGCGTTCTTCAAACCTGTTTAACAACTACACTCTAATCTATCCACCACAAGAAAGTCTTATTGCAAGTATGCAGTTCACCGGCAACTCTACCATTGCAGTAATGATACCCGTGCACCTAATTAGTTTTGTGAGCCAATAATGAAAGCTGAACTTATAAGTTACCTTGGTACTGACTTGACCGTAGTCAATGCTGCTCGTGTGTCCTTTGATAAGGAGAGTGAATGGGAAGTAAACCATAGTGTACGTAAGGAACTGTCATCGAAGGATGCTGCACTGATCCGTTACCTTGCCAAGCATGATCACTTCACACCATTCACACATTGCATGATAACTCTACGTGAAACTGTTCCTATCTTTGTTGCAAGGCAAAGGTTCAAACATACAATAGGATTTAGTTATAACGAAGTAAGTAGACGATACGTTAATGACACGCCTGAGTTTTACACTCCAGATACGTGGAGAGGTAAAGCAGACAATGTCAAGCAAGGCAGTAGTGAGAAAACAATTGAAGGAGCGCCAGAATTAGAAGCTAAAGAAGCATATAAAAATGTAATTAAGCACTGCCAAGAGGAGTACGAATGGTTGATGGCCTTAGGTGTGTGTCCTGAACAAGCAAGGATGGTCTTGCCTCAGTCTATGTATACGAGTTATTATGTTACTGGTTCTCTCTCTGCCTTTGCCCGTGCATACAAGTTACGTATTGACAAGCACGCACAAAAAGAGATACAAGAACTGGCAGAGAGTTGGAATAACATCATCAAGGATTTATTTCCTGTATCATGGAAGGCACTAACAGATGGCAAGTAAGAAAGACATAGGAACTAAGTTGAAGTTAGAACTGAACAAGCACCAACAGACAAGCATTGGTCATTCAGCTAACACTAACCCCAAGAATAAACACAAGCGTAAGAACTGGAAGAGATACAGAGGGCAGGGTAAATGAAGAACCTCTGGGAAAAGGACAGAAAGATTATCTTTCGAGAACTGTTGACAATGTATATGCAAGAAGGGTACAACAGAAAAGAAGCAAAGAAACTAGCATCAATGGAAACAGAGGAGATTATGGCAGGTGACATGGCTTTTGTCGATGACTTACTAAACAACCAAGAGGAGTAACCACTATGAAAAAGATAGCCAAACATCGTGATCCTAACTGGCGATGGATGCGTGCACTGGGACATAAGGTTGTCAAGGACAAGACACTTTACTCACGTAAACTTAAACACAAGGATAAAAAATATGTACCGTCTGGTGAACAAGACCAACAACAAGTCTGTTGATACAGGCACACTAGACGAGATGCAGGATGTTCTTGAGTCAATAAAGTCCTTGACTACCCATCTCAAGTACGCTAACAAGTTAAGCCGCAGTCAGCGTAAGCTCACTGTGTATGGCGAAAGAAACGAAACTGTTTACAGGATTGTAAAGCTATGATAAAAACAGAGAGTCACGTAGTAAAGCGCGGTCCTTGCCCTGAGTGTACATCCAGTGATGCATGTATGACATACAGTGATGGTCATTCTTGGTGTTACAGTTGTTCAACTTACTTTAAATCAAAGGATGACAGCATGTCAGAACTTCAACAGCAACACAACACGGTACGACCTATGACCATCAATGGCCAGATCACTAGCATTCCAGACCGTAAGATTTCAGAAGCTACCTGTAAGAAGTACAACGTAAGAACAGTAAGAGATAATTCAAACAAGATCATTCAGCACTGGTATCCCTACTATGATAAGGACAACAATCATGTAGGTGACAAGGTTCGTAATCTGCCCAAGGAAATTCGAACCACTGGTAATGTAGGACAAGGTATACTCTTTGGACAAAACCTATTCAATCAGGGTGGCAAGTACGTTACCATCTGTGAGGGTGAACTTGATGCACTTGCTGCATATGAAATGCTTGGCAGTAAATGGCCTGTCCTTTCCATCAAGGACGGTGCTGCATCAGCACTACGCAACTGTAAAGCAAACCTAGAATACCTGTCTCAGTACGAGAACATTGTACTTTGCTTTGACAACGACGATGCAGGGCGTAAGGCAGCAAAGCAGGTTGCTTCTCTCTTTGAACCTAACCAATGCAAGATCGTGCACCTTGAGTACAAGGATGCATGTGAGTACATTCAGAACGGTAAGCGTGAAGAGTTTACTCGTGCATGGTGGAACGCTAAGATATATACACCTGCAGGTATTCTCAATCTTGCTGACATGGGTGACGCACTGTATGAGGAAGGTAACTACAAGACCTGTCTCTATCCTTGGCACGGTATCAACGACAAGCTATATGGTATTCGTACTGGTGAACTGGTTACGTTCACTGCAGGTACAGGTACTGGTAAGTCAAGTGTGATCAGAGAACTGATGCACCATGTTCTGAACAACACAGAAGAAAACATTGGTGTTATCTCTTTGGAAGAGAATGTACGTTCAACTATCTTTCATCTCATGTCGGTGGAAGCTAACGCTCGACTGTACATCAGGGAGATACGAGAACAGTTCAGCCGTGAAGACCTGATTACATGGCAGCAAGCAACAGTAGGTACACGTAGATTCTTTGCCTTCGATCACTTTGGTAGCATGAAGACTGACGAGATACTTGGACGTATTCGCTACATGATCAAAGCCTTGGACTGCAAGTGGATATTCCTTGATCACCTGTCCATTCTTGTGTCAGGTCTGGAGGGTGACGATGAGCGTAGAAACATTGACAACCTGATGACCAAGCTACGATCTATCGTGGAAGAGACTAACGTAGCACTGCTGCTTGTCTCTCACCTACGCAGAGGCAGTGGTGACAAGGGACATGAAGACGGCAAGGAAGTTAGCCTTGCTCATCTACGTGGATCACAATCTATTGCACAGTTGTCTGATGCAGTGGTAGCTATGGAACGTGATCAGCAATCAGATGATCCTAACATTGCTAACACTACTACCATTCGCGTGCTGAAGAACAGGTACGCAGGAGATACTGGTGTTGCATGTCATCTGTTCTTTAACAAGGACACAGGACGCTTGACAGAGGTAGACAATCTAGGAGATAATGGGGAGGAAGATAACTTAGAAGAGGCACTGTAATGGATGTAGTACTGGACATTGAAACTGATTCTCTTGACGCTACACTGGTGCACTGTATCGTAGCAAAGGACAGAGAAACAGGTAAGCATCACGTCTGGAAGGGTGATCAGTGCATTGATACATTTCCACTCTTTGCTAAACGAGTGAACAAGTTTATAATGCACAATGGGATATCGTTTGATGCACCCACTCTTAACAGACTGTTAGGTACACAGATCAAACTGTCACAGGTAGAGGACACATTGATACTGTCTCAACTAACCGATCCTGTAAGAGATAACGGTCATTCTCTTGAGGCATGGGGTGAGAAACTTCAGTTCAATAAGATTGACTTTAAAGACTTTAGCCACCTGTCTGAAGAGATGGTCACGTATTGTAAAAGAGATGTGGACATAACTGAACGGGTTTGGATTAACCTTCAACCAGACATACAAAAGATTGATCGACGTGCTATTGATCTTGAATACAAGATACGGGCGTTGGTTAGTCAGCAAGAAAGGAATGGGTTTACTCTTGATTTACAGAAAGCAACTAGCCTTATCGCACAACTACAGGACAAGTCATTTGAGTTGGAACGAGAAGTTCAAACAAGATTTATTCCTATTCCTGTGGCGATTAAAGAAATCACACCTCGTTACAAAAAAGACGGCAGTCTTTCTTCTGTGGGTCTGCGGCATATACAAGACCCAACAACAGTTGCAGGACCACACACTTCGATTGACTACCAGACATTTAACCTTGCCTCCCGTCAGCAGATCGTTAGTCGATTAGTCAAGTGTGGTTGGCAACCAGATAAGTTCACTGAAAAAGGACATGCAATCGTAGATGAATCTGTGCTTCGCGGAGTTGACATCCCTGAAGCACAGATGATTGCAGAATATCTTACATTAAAGAAACGTATTGCTCAGGTTCAGTCATGGGTTGATGCAGTACATGAGGACGGTAAAGTACATGGACAAGTTCTTACACTACGTGCTATCTCTGGTAGGATGGCACATCATTCTCCTAACATGGCACAAGTTCCTGCGTCTTACTCACCGTATGGTAAGGAGTGTAGGGAATGCTGGACTGTTGGAGATGCAGCTAATGTTCTTGTTGGTTGCGACGCTTCTTCGCTTGAGCTACGAGCATTAGCTCATTACCTTAACGATCCTTCCTTTACAAAAGAAGTTGTGGAAGGTGACATTCATACATCAAATCAAAAGGCAGCAGGACTTGATACACGTGATCAAGCTAAGACATTTATCTATGCCTTTATCTATGGTGCAGGCGCAGCAAAGATAGGACAGATCGTTGGTGGTACATCACAGGATGGTCAGCGTCTAATAGATACGTTCCTTGGTAACGTCCCTGCTCTAGCTTTGCTAAGAGAAAGGGTTGACAGGGCAAGTCAAAGAGGTTATCTTAAAGGTCTTGATGGTAGATGGTTGAAGGTTCGTAACCAACATGCAGCAGTCAATCTTCTCATTCAAGGTGCAGGTGCAGTTATCTGTAAGCAGTGGCTAGTGGAGATAAATACTCTGGTGCGTAAGCATAATGTCAATGCCAAGTTAGTTGCGTCTATTCACGATGAGTATCAGCATGAGGTATACAGACCACAGGCTGATAGATTTGGAGAGCTAACTAAACTAGCAATGAAACAAACAGAAAAGGTTTTGAAAATAAAATGTCCACTAGACAGCGAATACAAGATAGGCCAGAACTGGTCAGAAACACACTGATATATCTTGAAGATACTGAAATTAAATTGTACACTGATATAGGTCAGGCACGTTACAATAATAATAGAAAGAAAAGTGTAAAGGACACTGCTGCTAAACCAGACAAAAGTGATCCTTATAAGTTTGATATCCTTGGTGTTGCTGGAGAGTTAGCACTGTACAAAATTATTGGTGAGTATCCGAATGGTGTTATGGATATTGGTATACGTTCAATGGAGAGAGGAACTGATAAAGGAGATTTACTTATTGATGGTCTTACTGTTGACGTTAAGACAACAGATCATGTGAACGGTAGACTACTTGCTGTAAGTAATAAGTGTCTTGGAGTTATTGATCTATTTGCCTTGGTCATAAAGATATCTGATGATTACTTTATTCTAAGAGGATTTTACCCATGCCATCTGCTCATCAAGGAAGAGAACTTCAATAGAGCAGACGGTAAGCTTGTTAGACCCTGTTACAATGTAGGACAAGAGGAGTTGATGGACTATGACGAAGCAGTAAAAAAGTTACAACCACTGAAAAAAAGTGCTTGACTCTGTGAATGTGATCAGGCATACTTCGCAAATCGTTGAATGAAAAGCCACATGGTGTGGCGATTAAACCTAGAAAGGAAAACTAACATGAGTGATGTACATATTATTTCTGGCAAGGCTTATTGGGCAAGTGTAATTTCTCCCAATACAACTTACGAACCAGTATACTCTGTCGATGTTTGTTTAGATGAGGATACTAAAAGTTTGATTGAAAGCCTTGGTCTTACCGTACAGAATAAGGGCGATGATCGTGGAGACTTTGTAAAGATCAAGCGCAAGGTTTACAAGCGTGATGGTTCAGAACGTCCTTCTCCAATCGTTAAAGACTCACAGAATAATAATTGGGACGGTAGTCTTATTGGCAACGGAAGCATGGTCAATGTTAAGTTTGCTACGTATGAGTGGGAGTACAACAAGAAGAAGGGCGTAGCTTCTGACCTGATGGCTTTACAAGTCGTAGACCTTGTAGAGTACGGTGGCAATAAGGATTTCTCTGCAGTAGAGGGTGGTTATACTGTAGGAAATAACTTAGATACGGGTGAAGAAATTCCGTTCTAACCGTCCCTACACACGGGGTTGTCACTTACTTAGGACAACGATTGCTGACAGGTGTGGAGAGGGACTGTCAGATTATATAACTAACTCAACAAAGGAACTAGACTATGACTAATGAAGGTAAACTACTTGGTGCACTACGTAAGCGTATGCGTGTTACACGTAAGACTGCTATCCAACATGGATGGTCAGAGAACTTAACTGCAGATATCTCACGTCTTCGTAACCGTGGGTATGACATTGCTACTGTCACTGCTAAAACACCATCAGGTGAACCGTATACTCGCTATCGTTTGGTGGGTGAACCACAAGCAGCAGCGTAATTAAAATGACAACAGCACAGAAAACAATTGATACTTTGGTAGAGGACATTTACAGTCTATTCACCAGTGATGAACCTACAAAGATTCCTGCTACTGCTCTGCAGGAACTAGCGAAGGATGTTACTGATGCTGTTGTCGATGCTCTTACTGAGGAAAGAAAGCCAAGAAATAATTTAAGGCTGTCAATGATTGGTCAACCAGCACGTAAGACATGGTACTCTGTCAGATCAACTGAACAGGAAGAACTGGCTGGTTCTGACTACATCAAGTTTCTTTATGGAGATATCCTTGAAGCACTTCTTGTCTTTCTTTCTAAAGTATCCGGACATAAAGTTACTGACCAACAGAAGCAGGTAGTATTGAATGACGTTGTTGGTCATCAGGATGCAGTAGTTGATGGTGTGCTTGTTGACTTTAAGAGTGCATCTTCCTTCTCCTTCAAGAAGTTTACTGAAGGAAAAATATTTAAGGAAGACCCGTTTGGTTATGTTGCACAGCTATCTGCATATGCTCAAGCAAACAATGTGAGGGAAGCAGGCTGGGTAGTTATCGACAAGACAACAGGAGAGATTGCTTACTGTCCTGTTCACCATATGGATATGATAAATGCAGAAGAAAAAATTAACTACTTACGACAAGCTATCGACAGTGACAAGCCACCTTCTCGCTGCTATGATGCTGTGCCTGATGGCCAGTCTGGGAATATGCGTCTGGATACTGGGTGTAATTATTGCTCTCATAAGTTTGATTGCTGGTCTGATGCGAATGGTGGCAAGGGACTACGTTCATTCCAATATGCGACGTATGTCAAACATCTAACACATGTAGAACGTGAACCTAATGTCCCAGAACTATAGATTCAGATCACGATCAGAAAGAAGAGCAGCAGACTACCTTATAAATTTAGACATTGACTTTGAGTTTGAACCACACTACATTCCGTACATGTGGATCGAGTCAAAGAAATATCTTCCTGACTTTATTCTTCCATCTGGTATTATACTAGAGGTGAAGGGTAGGTTCACACTAGAAGACAGAAAGAAACATCTTTTTCTTAGGCAGTCTAATCCTGACTTGGATGTAAGATTTGTATTCGATAACCCTAACAAGAAATTAAACAAAGGAGCAAAGACTACCTATGCAGACTGGTGTAACAAGAACGACTTTGTGTTTTGTAAACTCTCTGATGGTATTCCTGACAGTTGGCTAGATGAGAGAGGGAACAGAAAAGTTTCTGGTAGAAGTGGAAAGTCTCGTAGAAAACAAAACAACAAGTCCTGAACAGATAATGTTTCTTGGTGTTGTCTTACAGGCAATGCTTGATGCTACCAAACCAGAAAATAATAGAGAATCAATAGAATCTAAGATAGCACGTGATGCTGCAAAGGCATGGTTCTTTGCCTCTGTAGGTGTTACTGCTGAAGATTTTAGTACTGTCTGTGATATAGCAGGTGTGGATGCAGACTATGTTCGTAGCTTTGCATTCAAAGTTCTTAAATCTAAGGAGATTAAATATGTTCGTAGGCGTATCAATGCCGTCCTTACCTTTGACTAGGAGAGATACTATGGAAAGAGATGCAGAGATTACTAAGCTATACTCAGAACTTCCTAACTTTAGGTTTGATGAGTCAGAATATATAGACGAGATGCATGAATACATTTCGTCTACTTATACAGAACATTATGCCAAGGGTAAATATCAAGCCACTGATATCATCCTTGACAGTGGACATGGCGAGGGTTTTGTCATGGGTAACATATTGAAATACTGGAAAAGATATGGTAACAAGGAAGGAAAGAACAGGAAGGACTTGCTAAAGATTATCCACTATGCGATAATCATGCTTTATGTCCACGATCAAGTAACCAAGGGAGAATAAAGTATATGCCTACTTTTCGATCTAATGAAAACCCTATGTTCCGTTCCAAGTTTAGTGAAGATATCTTCAAACATAAGTACGCACACCATGGCTGTGAAACATGGTCAAGTCTAGCTTCAGTTCTTGTTGATGATGTATGCAGTCCTTATCTCAAGGAAGACGAGAAGGAACAGCTAAAGGAATATATTACTGACTTGAAGTTTATTCCCGGTGGTAGGTACTTATACTACGCTGGCCGACCTAACAAGTTCTTCAACAACTGTTACTTACTACGAGCAGAAGAAGATACACGGGAAGACTGGGCAAACCTTTCATGGAAGGCAGAGTCATGTCTGATGACAGGTGGTGGTATTGGCGTAGACTATTCTGTCTACCGTGAAGAGGGAAGAGTACTGGCAGGTACTGGCGGTCTTTCTTCTGGACCTATTCCAAAGATGTTGATGATCAACGAGATTGGCAGACGGGTTATGCAGGGTGGTAGCAGACGATCTGCTATCTATGCCAGTCTTAACTGGAAACATGCTGATGTAGAAAAGTTTCTTACCAGCAAGAACTGGTATGACATGCCCGTTGGTAACACAGGTTTTACTATCGGTCAGATAAAGGAACAAGATTTTAATTACATAGCTCCGCTGGACATGACAAACATCAGCGTGAACTACGATACTGAATGGTTAATTAACTACTGGGAGACAGGAGATGTTGGGAATACATTTAAGCAGAATGTTCGTCAAGCACTGCGCACCGCTGAACCGGGATTTTCGTTTAACTTTTTCGACAAAGAAAATGAAACACTCCGTAATGCGTGCACTGAAGTTACTTCGGAAGACGATTCGGACGTATGTAACTTAGGATCAATCAACCTTGGTAGAGTAGACAACCTTCAAGAGTTTAAGGATATCGTTACTCTAGCCACTAAGTTTCTTATGTGCGGTACATTCAAGGCAAAGCTGCCTTACGAAAAGGTATACGATGTACGTATTAAAAATCGTAGGCTTGGTCTTGGTTTGATGGGTATGCATGAGTGGTTGATCAAGCGTAGTTACAAGTACGAGGTAACACCTGAACTGCATAAGTGGTTGGGTGTATACAAGGGTATTAGTGATGAAGTTTCAAAGAAGACTGCAAGTGAGTTTGATTGCAGCACACCAGTAGCTAACCGTGCTATTGCACCAACAGGAAGCATTGGTATTCTTGCAGGTACAAGTACGGGTGTTGAACCTATCTTTGCTGTTGCTTACAAGCGACGGTACTTGAAGGGAGGCACACGTTGGCACTATCAGTATGTTGTTGACAGTGCAGCACAGGAACTGATAGACTTGTATGGTGCTAATCCTGATAAGATTGAATCTGCTCTTGATCTTGCTGAAGACTATCAGAGACGAATCAAGTTTCAGGCAGACGTACAGGACTACGTTGACATGTCTATCTCTTCAACTATTAACTTACCATCATGGGGAAGTAAACTTAACAATGAAGATACTGTTGACAGCTTTACTGATGTACTTGCTTCTTACGCTCACCGTTTACGGGGCTTTACTGTATACCCTGACGGCTGTCGTGGTGGACAGCCACTAACATCAGTACCTTATGCTGAAGCTGTGGATAAATTAGGTGAAGAGTTTGAGGAAGGACTAGAGACACATGACATTTGTGACATTACTGGACATGGAGGGAGTTGCGGAGTTTAATGCTTACGTACCACACGTATAAAGAAGTACTACCAAAAGAACTATGCAATAGTATAGTAGGTATTGCCAAGGAGTTAGACAGTCAGGAAGCTGATGTATATCAGAATGGCAATAGTGTTTTACTTAAAGAGGTAAGGAATAGCAGACTTACTTGGTTAGAAAATCCTGAACTAACTTCCATTCTACAACTGTACGCAGAGACAGCTAACAAAGAAGCTGGCTGGGACTTTCACATAAATTGTTTTGAAACTCCACAGATTTCTTTCTATGGCAAGGGACAGTTCTACGACTGGCACATGGATACTGGCGTAGAACTGCCCTCTGATCCTTACAGAAGAAAGCTGGCAGTATGCGTCACACTTAACAGTGAGTTTAAGGGTGGTGATCTACAGGTACAGAAGTGGGTGCATCCACAGAATGGAGATAGGTTTGCTACTCTTAAAGAGATGCGAAAGATTGGTAGCATTGCTGTCTTTCCTTCCTTTGTATATCATCGTATAACTAAGGTGAAGGAAGGAGAACGATGCTCTCTTGTCTGTTGGTTTAGAGGAGAAAAGTTTACTTAACTTTTTTCTTGACAACAATTGTATACTGTAGTAGTATATGCATGGTACGACCATAGTGGTGTACTTAATTAACTTGCTTAACAAGGAGATAACAATGAACTTTATCGACTACATTAATAAAAACTCTAAGACACTCCCAGACTATATGTTGGGATTTACTTTTGAAGATTTGTTCAAGCGTGTGCCAAGTAATGTTGGCGCATTTCCTCCACATGATCTGGAAAAGAATGGTAATTTTTACAAGCTAACACTTGCTGTTGCTGGTTACTCAAAAGAAAATATCAAGATTGAATTGAAGGATAGTATCCTTACTATTGTTGGAGACAGAGAAGGTGACGATAGTAAGAACTATATTGTAACAGGTATTGCGGCACGTAAGTTCCGTAAATCATTCTCTTTGTCTGACACTATGGAAGTAAGAGACGCAGGCTTAAAGGATGGTCTTCTTACTGTTACATTGGAAGAAGTTGTTCCTGAAGAAGAACAACCTAAGTTGATCGCAATAAAGTAGGCATAACAACTGGGGATACATCAAGGTGGTGGCGGTATTCGCTGATGTATCCCCTTTTTACATGGAGTATTAATGAGTTTTCTTGAACCAACTATAAAGGTAGACCTTACAACAACTACCTGTGATAACATTGTAGTAGAGATTCTAAAGAGTGTTGTCATTGATGATCTTAGTAGTGATCTTATTGAAGATGAACTAAAGTCTGCTATTCTAACTACACTAGAATACTTTATGATACCTTCAGAGTTTATTACATTCAAAGAACTTACAGAAAAGATTGCAGAGGAAGCTACTAATGAGTAGTCTTCCTACAATCTACATAGGATATGATCCAAAGGAAAAAACGTACTGTGATGTGCTTGAATACAGCATTAATAAATATACTTCTGGTCCTGTAAATATTGTACGTCTTACTCAGGATAGTGTAAGACGTTCAGGTTTGTATTGGAGAGCAGGTACTATCAAGGAAGGACAGCAGGTAGATACGTTTGACAATAAGCCTTTCTCTACTGAGTTTAGTTTCACACGTTTTCTTGTACCATTCCTTAATGTGCATCAAGGTCTTGCCCTGTTTGTTGACTGCGACATGTACTTTAGAGATGACGTTATGAAACTATTTAATATGTTCTCAGACAGAAACTTTAGTGTTGCCTGCGTCCACCACAACTATGTTCCTAAAGATACATATAAAATGGACAACCAGTTACAGCAGTCTTATTACAGAAAGAACTGGTCTAGCTTTATGCTTTGGAACTGTGCAAGTCCAGAATTAAATGAACTTACTGTAGCTGACGTTAATGTTAAGAATGGTAGCTGGCTACACTCTTTATATTGGGCAGATAAAGTAGCACAACTGGCTGAAGAGTGGAACTGGCTTGACGGTCATTCATCTGAAAGCATTGATCCTAAGTGTGTACACTTTACAACAGGAGGACCATTGTTTAGAGGATGGGATGGTAAGAGAGAGATAGACAACCACTATGCAAAAGAGTGGACTGAATTATATAAGGAGATGAGTGAACAAAATGGTTAGATTTGTAACATCATTTAGTGATAGTGGTTATGTAAGCTATGCTAAGAATATGCTAGAGTCAGTGGCTAAGTTTTGGAAGAACGATCTGAAGTTGATTGCTTACTACCATGACTGCCCTGAAGAATTAGTAGCTGACTTTCCACAGTCAGAAGTTATTGAGTATCGTAATCTAAATGATGTTCAAGACATGCTGAACTATCGAGAAAGAATGAAGGACCACGATGGTACTGAGGGTGGCAAGATGCAGTACAATTGGCGCATGGATGCTATCAAGTGGTCACACAAAGTATATGCCATGACTGACCTGTCCCTAGAGATTGGTGACAAGGAAGCAAAGGGTGGCTGGATGATCTGGTTGGACGCAGATACAGTAACCACAAAAGCATTCTGTAAAAAGAAACTGATGAAGATTGTTCCAGAGAAGTGTGAATTGGTTTACTTGGGAAGACAGGATACAGACTACAGTGAAACTTCCTTTGTTGCATTTAACCTTGACTATCAGTCACCACACTATCTGCTTGCTGATCTGAGGGGATGCTATGATATTGGTGAGGTAGTATCGTATCGTGAATGGCATGATGGATTTATCTTTGAACGTCTTCTAAAAATATACCTTGCTCATGGAATGAAGGCACACAATCTCACACCAAATGTTACTGGATTAGCTGCCTTTGCCAACTCACCACTGTCACAATACATGGTACACTACAAGGGTAATTTAAAGCAGCAGCTATCTAAGGAAGAAGTTACACCTGATGTTAATCTTCCTCGCTACCGTCAGCTTGCTGATCTGGTACGTACATATGCTACTGATAGTATCGTTGAGGTAGGTACATGGAATGGTGGACGTGCTATTGAAATGTCCCTTGCTGCATTTGAGAAGACTGACACACTACACTACACAGGCTTTGATCTATTTGAAGATGCAACAACAGAGACAGACGAGCTAGAGTTTAACGGTAAAGCACACAATGCTATGGAAGCTGTGACAAAACGTCTAACAGAATTTGCAGAGAAGATGAAAGAGAAGGACAAGACGTTTACCTTTGACTTATACAAGGGTGACAGCAAGAAGACACTAAAGAAACACCGCAGTAAGTTAAAGAATGTATCCTTTGCATTCATTGATGGAGGTAACAGCGAGGAAACAAAGAAGGCAGACTATGACAACCTTGACCATGTTCCTGTTATTGTCTTTAATAATTTCTTTTCCAAAGATCAGGAAGGAAAGATTGTTGACGAGAAACATCAGACGGTAAACCGTTTTGTAAAGTCTTTAAACGGTAAACGTATTACAGTTCTTCCTTCACAGGACAGAGTAAAAGAGGGTGGGCATACTCATCTAGCTGTACTACTTAATGGTGATGACGTACCTGATTTACCTGTAGAGTTTAGGCGTGTACCTATTGTAGTTCAGCCACGTGACTCTGTACCAAAGGATAACATCGTTGACAATATCAATAAGAATGTAGAACTTATTAACAGTTGGGACATGATTCGTAACTGTCATGTGCATGACGAACATGCTATCATTGTATCTGGTGGATCATCCGTTGACTTTAAGAAACTAAAGAAGCTACAAAAGAAAACAAATGGACGAATTGTCTGTGTAAAACACAGCTATCCAAAGTTGCTCAAGGCTGGTATAAAACCATGGGCATGTGTTATACTAGACCCTCGACCTATTGAAGGTGAAAGTACGCACGGTGTTGTACGATCTACTTTGTTTGAGACAGTTGATCCAAGCACCATGTTCTTTGTTGCGTCAATGACTGATCCTTCAGTGACAGAGTTGTTGTTATCAAAGACTAATCAGGTGTATGGCTGGCACGCTTACTCACAGGCAGTAGCTAATACAGTTAAGAATCAGAAGGGTAAGAGTCTAAAGATAAACGAGAACCTAAATGTACCTGAAGACACTACGTTTGTTAATGGTGGTACTTGTGCAGCAATGAGAGCAATAGGCATGATGCATATATTTGGCTTTAGAAACTTTCATCTGTTTGGTTTTGACTGTTCATTCCCTGATGAGACAGCTATTGATCTGAAAGAAAAGTTAGAAGACGGTAGAAACAAGTACATGAAGGTAGAGACAAACGGTTCAGAGTTTTGGACTACTGGTGAACTTCTTGCTATGGCACAGGATTGCGAAAAGTTATTTGATAATGACTCTATTGAAATGAATGTGTTCATGTATGGAGAAAATACTCTTGTCTCTGAGGTATATAAAACCTCAAAGCAGGCAGATAAAGTTTACTACATTGATTTAATTACAAAGCAAGCAGCTTAAAGGAGATAAATAAATGATTGAACTTCTTACAAATAACTCAGATGTTATTATCAGTACAGTCACAGGCATTATTACAGTAGCTAGCCTTATCATTGCAGGAACTAAAACTCCTGATCCTGACACACTTCTAGGCAAGCTATATAAAGTAGTAGAGTTTCTAAGTCTTACTATCGGCAAGGCTAAGGAAACAGGAAAGCCTGAAGAAGTTAAGGCTGAGTAATGCTTTCTCTCTTTTCTTCTGTTCTAAATATCTTTACCAAGATACTTCCCTTGATCTTTGCATTCAAGGCAGGAAGAGATAATGCACAGAAAAAGGAACTAGAGCAGGCAGTAAAGAACACACAGGAAAGAAACAAAATTGAGAACGAAGTTAGTCGTATGTCTGACGATGTTGTTATTAAGCGGTTGCGCAAGCGTTGGAGGAGAGGCAGCGTACTGTAGTTGGTCATCTCCAATTATGATCAGTGATGCTGACTCTCTTTCTAACGATACTGCTCGTCAGATACTAAGCCATAACCTTACATGGGAAAAGTTTTGTAAATGAAGGAACTTAATCTAAAGCAGGAGAAGTTCTGTCAAGCCTATGTGATGTATCGTAATGCTACTGAAGCTGCTAAAGCTGCAGGATATTCAGATGTATCTGCACATACACAGGGTCATAGACTAAAGCAACGACCTGAGATTAATGAGCGTATTGAGGAACTTGAGAAGGAACTTGAGACACGCATTGATGTTATTGCAGAGGTAGAAAATCAATACAATTATGCTAAGAGTGCAGGACATACCAACAGTGCAATCAAGGCACTAGAGGTACTGTCCCGCATTCGTTCTACAAAAGAAGAAGAAGCTGTTAAATCTATTGCTGAACTAGAACAAGAGATAGTTAATAGCTTAGAGATATTGGGAGAAGACAGAGCATCTAAGATGTTTCTTAAATGCTCTTGGTTTACTTCTGTGGAGAATGAGGATTACTTTGAAGATGATTGCTAGTTAGTTCATCTATGAAAGGGTGACGACCATTATGCATATGTTGCAAAGTTAGTACATCTTTTTGTAAACTTTTAATTTGCTCTTGAATTTCCCCACGTCTTGAATTTTCTTTTGCAAGATTATCTGGGCTGAGAATATCTGATAAAACTTTTATCTGTTGTCTTAACACTGCTACATTATTCTCTGCTATATCCAGTTCTCTATTAACCTCATCCACAGCACTTTTAATTTCTTCTTGTGTTGCCTTCAGTGTATTAACTTGTGCACGCACCAATGCCCATGCACCAGACAGTGATGCAACTACTGCTCCAACTTGAAACAGAAACTGCGCATCCATTTCCATTAGTTAGAAACATTCTTAATATAGATAACAGAAAAGTCAGCAGACACAAGATTGTTTGACCCTGAACTAGCTGCTCTCATCTCAAGGTCAGTCTTTTCCTGTACTTCAATTGGATATTTAAGAACAAAGTCTGCTACACCACCAGCCCCAATAGTTTGTTTTATCATAGTTCTAAATACACCACCAAAATTTCTTTGT
>Ga0208898_1000276_pt1 | contig 41335 bp, 62 predicted proteins | sample VirMetDEL_Mar_4_FD_184513 | JGI IMG/M metagenome (GOLD analysis project Ga0208898, IMG submission 184513) | Aqueous microbial communities from the Delaware River and Bay under freshwater to marine salinity gradient to study organic matter... | ecosystem: Environmental > Aquatic > Marine >... | reverse complement strand
AAAAGCTGCGATCTATGCACAAATAATGGGGATGGCAAATGGAAATCAAAACAATACTGCCTCTGCTAGAGGACAAAGTCAAATGGGGCCAACTGGAGAAGTACCTCCTGGAGCTTCAGCAACAGATGTATCGGGAGCTGGAGGTGGCAACATCGGAACGGGAAGTGTGCCGATGCCAGGGGAAGCTGGCTTTAGTGCGGCAAATACTCAACCTGAAGGAAGCGAACAAACGCAATAAGGAATAATATGGCAACAACTTTTGATGTAAATAGAATTGGTGGTGGAACTTTTGAATTAGTTCAAGATCCTACTACTGGAAAATATACAGTCAAACAAGTTGGATTTACTCCTGTTAAAAAATTATCTATACCAGATTATACAACTACAACTGCTGGTACTACAGATACATCAAAAGCAACTACAGAAGCTACTACACAAACTGTAGCACAACAAACTACAGAAGCATTTAAACCTGCAACAGGTGGGGATAGAATAGATTATACTGGTTCAGAAATGTTGAGCCAAGCACAGCTACAAAAAGAAGCTAAAAAAATTGATCCGCAAGTTGATACAACTACAACTAGTTTAGGTGTAGCTAGACCAACTATGAGAGATATAGCTGGTGATACTACACAACAAACAACTAAATCATCATTTGAAAGACCAACTATGAGAGATATAGCTGGTGATACAACACAACCAAAAGCTCCAGGTATAGTTGTAGATAAAACACCTATTAGTCCTTTTAGAAGTTTAAGTTTAGGTGCACAACAAGTTCAAGCACCTCAAGCATATGCATCTACAACTGCAGATGCTAGAGCTGCAATGACTTCAGATGCTGCACAATTAGGTATTAGTAAAGTTGCTGCACAACCTTTAGATACTGCAAGATTTGCAGGTTCAACTGCAGGCACATTAGCTGATCCTGCTGAAAAAGAAGATGTAAAACCAGAAGCACCGACAACTGGTTTATCTACAGTTAAAACAGGATTACAGTCATTAGCTACTAGCGTAGGTAAAGTTTTAACGTCTGGGCCAATAGCTACAATTGCTAGAAGTATAGCTGCTAATATTCAAGAATCTCCTACAGACAAATTTAATAAATCTTATTTTAATGTTATGGATAATGGTAGAGTAGGAGGTAATCCAGCTACAGATGTATTTGCTGGTATGAATGCAGTTTCTGCATTTGGAGATATAGCTAGAGGTGCTCGTACTAGAATTGCAACAAGAAAAAATACTATTGCTACTAAAAATGTATCTCAAAAATTTATAGATGATACTAAAAAAATGGAAAAACAATTAGAAGAATATAATAATAAAAAAAATAAAGAAGTAGCAGATCGAGCAAAAGCAAAAGCAGAAAACAAAGAAGTCTACGGTAGTAGAAAAGAAAGCACAGGTAAAGATAGCTTTGGAGAACAAACTAAAGAAGAAGCAGCATATGGAAGTTGTTTTATTGCTGGTACTAAAATTACTATGGCAGATGGTACAACTAAAAATATTGAAGATATTATAGTTGGAGATAAAGTAAAAGGATACAAAGGTGATAATGAAGTTATTAAATTAGATCCTACATTATTAGGTGAAAGAAAATTATATTCATTTAATAATACTGAACATTATTTTTTTACTTCAGAACACCCATTCATGACAGATGAAGGTTGGAAATCTATTAAACCAGAAAAAACAAAAGAACGTGATGGTATTGAATTATATAATCAATTAAAAGGTGAATTAAAAGTTGGTGATAAACTTATAACTGAAAATGGTTTATTAGAAATTACTGATATTAAATCAAAAGATATAGAAAGTCCTAAAACACCTTTATACAATTTTAATGTTTCAAATGACAATTCATATATTGCAGATAAATATGTAGTACACAACAAAGGTGGTGGCGGTGGATCACAAAGAGTTATTTGTACAGAATTAAATAAAACAGGAGAATTATCTACAGCTGATTTAGTAAGAGATATAAGATTTACTTACAGACATTTAAGTAAAAAACATTTAAAAGGATATTTAGCTTGGGCAATTCCAACAGTAAGACATATTCAAAAATTTAAAACTTACAGAAAAGTTTGGAAACATATTGCACAACATAGAGCAAATGATATTGCATGGAGAATGAATCAAGGTAAATTTGATTTATTAGGAAGAATCTATGCAGGTATAGGTGAACCTTTATGTTGGTTAATAGGAAACTTTGTAAGTGATAAAAATTATAATTTATTAAACACTAAACGTAATAGGCATTTATAATGGCAATTGAAGCAGGGAATAAAGTTAGCACAACTGGATTAGTAGATAAAAAACCTTTTACTCCACAAGCACCCGATATGAGTAGAATGAAAGTTCCAGAATCTATGCAACCTAAAAGAGTTCAACCTCAACAAGTTGCACAAAGACCTCAGCCTCAACCCCAAGAAATGCCATCAGAAGATTTACAAAACAAAATTCAATCTCTAACAGATGAAGATAAGGTTGTACTTGATACAGTATTAGCTCCATCTGTTGCAGGCGTTCTTAAAAAACTAGCACCAGAACTTAGTCCACTTGTGGATCAATTTACTAGTGCAGAAGAGAACGTAGTTCTACCTGTCTCAGTTGTAAAAACATTTGCAACTAAAAGATATGGTGGAGCAGATGAAGCTCAAGCTGTAGAAAGTTTTATAGCTGATCTTGCATCTAGTCAAGAGATGGATCAACAAACTGTGCCACCCGAAAGTGAACAAGCAGGAGATATTGATTATCAATCAATAGATACTCAAGGAGTTTAATTTCGGCCCACAAAAATTATGGAATCGAGCTACCCTTATCCATAAGGCACTCAACCAATAGGTAAAAATAATGGAAGAAGAAAACAGAGTCTCTGAAACTGAAGAGAAAAAAGTTAGTGTACCAAATGCAAACCCATATCATAAAGATAGAGGTGAGGATGATGAAGAAACAAAAGCGTTTCTAACAGGTAAATTATCTAAATATCATCAGGAACAAAGAGACAAACAAGCAACCGCAGCAACCGAACAGAAGGACACCGATGCATCTGAAGAGACTGCAGATCAAACAGATAATCAGGCTACTCCTATCGCTGAACGCCCTGCTAACGCTGAAGACCGTGTCTTTAAAAAACGTTATGACGATTTGAAAAGACACTATGATTCTACTATTCAAAAACATAAGGAAGAGCTTTCTTCTTTACGGACACAATTAGAATCAAGTACTCAGCAATTTACACCTCCTAAATCTAAAGAGGAATTAGAATCTTGGAAAAGGGAGTATCCAGATGTCTATGACATGGTAGAAACAATTGCCATGACAAAGGCTGATGCTAGAGCAAAAGATGTTGAAGAAAAATATCAAAACTTGCAAAAGCAACAGGAACAAATTGCTAGAGAAAAAGCTGAAGTAGAACTTCTTAAGGTTCACCCAGACTTTAATGATCTTCGTCAAAAAGATGATTTTCATGAATGGGCTCAACTACAAGATCCTACTATTCAAAGTTGGTTGTATGAAAATACTTCCAATTCTAAGTTAGCTGCTAGAGCTATTGATTTATATAAAATGGATCGTGGCATTAGTACGTTATCTAAGAAAGAAGAAAAGGATGTTAAGAAAGAAGCTGCTAAAGCAATTTCTAAAACTAGAAAAAGTACTGAATCTGAAATTCCTAAAAAGAAAGTTTGGACTGTAAGTGAAATATCTAGAATGAAACCTCATGAATTTGAGAAACATGAAAAGGATATTGATCTTGCTCGTTTAGAAGGTAGGATTGAACAAAGTTAAACAATCAACTAAACTAAACTAAGGAGGGTACAACCATGGCTTTTGGAAGTGCTGGTGGATACGGAAACTTACCTTCAGGTAATTTCACTCCACAAATTTTTAGTCAGAAGGTTCAAAAATTCTTCAGAAGAGCATCAGTGGTAGAAGACATTACTAACACTGATTATGCTGGAGAAATTGAAAATTTTGGCGATACTGTTAAAATAATAAAAGAACCTACAATCACTGTTGCAGATTATGCAAGAGGTACAGCTGTTTCTACACAAGACTTAGCTGATGACCAAATCACTATGACAGTTGATCAAGGTTCATACTTTGCTTTCAAAGTAGATGACATTGAAGAAAGACAATCTCATGTAAACTTTGAAGCTCTTGCAACCTCTTCAGGTGCATACTCATTAAAAAGAAACTATGACTTCAACGTGTTGAAGCACATCTACGACAATGCTGCAACATCAGCTGGTAACACAGGTACTGATGGTTCACCAATTGATGGTGATGCTGCTACAGATACTTTAGCAGATGTAGTTTCAGCTGCTAAAACAGTTCTTGATGGGAATGACGTACCAGAAGAAAATAGATGGTTAGTAGCACCGCCTGCTTTTTTTCAACAATTAAGAAAAGCTGGTGCTAAACTTTCAGACCAATCAATCTTGAACGATGGTGGTGTATCACAAATCAGAAACGGTATGGTTACTGACAAACCGTTATTTGGTTTTAACATGTACATGACTAACGCAATTGCTGTGTCTAGCGGAAGTGCTGCAAACAAAACATTTGGTTCATCAGGTGCAAACGAATATGCATTCTTATATGGACATATGTCTGCTGTAGCTACAGCTAACCACATTGCAAAAACAGAATTAATCAGAGACCCTGATTCATTCGCTGACATCGTAAGAGGATTACACGTTTTCGGAAGAAAAATCTTAAGAGATGACGCTGTATACTCTGGTGTTATAACAATCGGTTAATAGTAGGAGGAAATAAATTATGACTGCTTATGATAGTTCAAATACAAACACTCAGATCAAAGCATCTAGTGATACTGTAAGAATCGCATCAGAAGTTGTAGATTTCTCTTCTACAACTAACGCTGCTACTGATACTTTTGATGTTATTGCTATTCCAGCAAACACAATGGTACTTGCTGCAGGCGTTGATGTATTAACTGCTGACTCTGCTGGAAACAGTGGAACAATCGCATTAGGTGATAGTGCAGACGCTGACCAATATGTAGCTGCTGCAACTGTAGCTGCTGCTGGCCAAATGGCTATTTTAGCTGCACCTTTTGCAAACAGTTCTGCTGATGCTATCAGAATCACAGTTGGTACTGGTGCAATTAATGCAAAAGTTAGAGTATGGGCAACTATGATTTCACTTGATAAAGGTGGATCAGACGCTGACACAGACTCACAAACAGTAACTTTTAGTTAATAAATATATTCATGGGGGGAGCAATCCCCCCTTGATATTTAACAGGGGAATACATTGGCTACAACATATTTAACTTTAACTAATAGAACTCTTAGAGAATTAAATGAAACTGAATTAACTTCAGCTAATTTTAGTTCTAGTAGAGGTATACAAACTGCAGTAAAAGATTTTGTAAATAAATCAATTCATGATATTTATAATGAATCTGGTGAAATACCATTACTGCATAGTACTACTACTAAAACTACAAATACAGGAACTCAAGAGTATTCGTTAGAGTCAGATATGAGAAAAGTAGATTGGGATTCTTTTTTCTTAAAACCTAGTGAATTAATTACTAACGGTGAATTTGCTACAACAATAGATAACTGGACAACAGATACAGGTTCTCCTGCACATTCAAGTTTAGGAAATGGTAGATTAAGTTTAAGTAATGCATCTTCTTATCAAGCTATATCTACAATAGTAAATAAACAATATAAAATTCAAATAAGAGCATTTGATACTAATGCTGATGGAGATACTTTAGCAATTAAAGTTGGAACTTCTGCAGGTGGAACAGATAATTTAAATGCTACTTTAACTGTAGATGATTATGGCAAAGGTAAAATATTTGAATCTACATTTACTGCTACAGGTATAACTAGCTATGTACATTTATCTACATCTGGAGATTTTACTGTAGATTATGTAAGAGTATCAAGACAAGATATAACTCCTAGAAAGTTAAAATATATTTCATATGATAATTGGTTACAGTCTTTTAAAGAAAGAGATTCTAAAAATGATGATGGTGTATATGCTACTCCAGAATTTGTATACAGAAAACCAGACTATGGATACTTTGGATTAAGCCCAATACCAGATAAAGATGACTATACTATTGAGTATGATTATTTTATAACTCATACAGATTTATCTACATATACAGATACTATGTCATTACCAGATAGATTTGCACCACTAGTAATAGATAGATCTAAATATTATACTTATATGTTAAGGTCTGATGCTCAACATGCATCTATGGCAGAAAGAGATTATCAAAGAAAATTAAGATTATTAAGAGTAGATTACTCTTCAAGACAAGAGTATATGAGAGACTCAAGAATTAACCAAGGAACTAGAGTACAAATAGTATAGGAGATATTATGGCTATAAGAGATGATGCAAAATACGCAGAAGATAATATGGATTATAAATCCAAAAAAAATGCAATGCAAAAAAATAATAATATGGAAATGGCAGGTGGTGTGTTTAGTTTAAGTGATTATAACAAATACAAACAAGCTGTTGAAAAAGATAATGTCATGGAAGTATTTCCAGACAAATCAATTTTTGAATTAGAAAAATTAAGACAATTATACGAAGCAGAGAAAGCACGTAAAATGCAGGGGTAGTTAATGCCAGCTACTGATTTAATATCCCCATACGTAGTTAGTTGTGCAGGAGGTCTAGTATTAAACAAAGATGTTTTTTCAATGGCCCCAGGTGAAGCACTTATATTACGTAATTTTGAACCAGATATTAAAGGTGGCTATAGAAGAGTAAATGGTACAGCATTATTTAATTCAACAATTATACCTACAGGCTCAAGTAATTCAAATACTATTGTAGATTGTTCAATTATATTTAACGATCAAGTTATTGTAGCAATGGGTGGTGATATTCACTATGGTACAACATCTGGAAGTTGGACTACAATTGCTACAGGTTTAGGTACATCAACTAGAACATATGATTTTGAAAAATATAACTTTAATGGAACAGACAAAGTTATAATTGCTACAGGACATTCAGCTGCACAAACAATAGATACTAGTTGGACTGTAGATCCTATAAACGCAACAGATGGTGGAACTGCACCTACAAATCCTAAGTTTGTAAAAGCATTTCAAAACCATATGTTTTATGCTGGTGCTACTAATCCACAAGAAGTTTTATTTAGTGCACCTTTTGCAGAAGATGATTTTACTACTGCTGATGGTGCAGGTTCATTTAAAGTTGACTCTAATGTTGTAGGATTAAGAGTATTTAGAAATGAATTATTTATATTTTGTGAAGATAGAATTTATAAATTATTAGGTTCTTCTTCTGCTGATTTTGCAGTACAAGAAGTAACTAGAAATATTGGTTGCAGAGATGGTGGTAGTATTCAAGAGATTGGTGGTGATGTTATATTTTTAGCACCAGATGGATTAAGAACTATTGCTGGTACAGCTAGAATTGGTGACGTTGAACTAGGTTCTATTTCTAGACAAATACAAGCTAGAATTGATGAGATAACTTTAGATAGAGTATCATCATTAGTTATTAGAGATAAATCTCAATACAGATTGTTTTATCCAACAACTGCAGGAGCACAAGGTTCAGCAAAAGGAGTTATTGGTGTATTAAAAGCAAATGTTAATACAGGACAAATTGGTTTTGAGTTTTCAGATATGATTGGTATTAAACCATCATGTACAGATTCAGATTTTATAAGTGCAGTAGAAACTCAAGTATTTGGTGGCTATGATGGTTATATTTATAAAATGGAAGTAGGTAATACATTTGCTAATGGAACTGCAAATAATACAATTGTAGCTACTTATAGATCTCCAGATATGGTTATGGGTGATCCTGGTTTAAGAAAATATATGCAAAGGGTTAATCTAAACTATGAAGGAGAAGGTACAACCGTTGATGCTGAGTTAGCTGTAAGATATAATTATGATGACTCAAATACCCCACAACCAAACGCAATAAGTATTCAATCTGCAGGGGGTGCTGCATTATATGGTACAGCATTATATGGTAGTGGTTTATATGGTGCATCAGGAACACCACTTATAAGACAAACAGTAGAAGGCTCTGGATTTGCAGTCGCTTTAAAAATAGATGATAGAAACCAAGCAGACTCATTTTCAGTTAAAGGATTTCAATTAGAATTTACTCCAGGAGGAAGAAGATAAAATGGCAGGATACTCAACACGACAGTCAACTTATACAACAGGTGACGTTATTGCAGCAGCAGATACTAATGATGAATTTAATCAATTAATATCTGCCTTTAATGCAAGCACAGGACACACGCATGATGGTACTGCGGGTGATGGTGGGCCTGTATCTGTATTAAGAGATAGCAATGCATATAATAGAATTTTATTAGATACTTCTAATAACCATTTAGAATTTTATGTAAATGTATCTTCTTCATCTGTACAACAATTAAGAATAGAAGATGGTGCTATTGTACCTATAACAGATAATGATATTGATTTAGGTACAGCTAGTTTAGAATTTAAAAATTTATATATTGATGGTACTGCTAATATTGATAGCTTAGTAGCAGATACTGCTGATATTAATGCAGGTACAGTAGATGCAGTTATTGGGGGTACAACTCCTGCTGCTGGTACATTTACTACATTAACTGCAAATACAAGTTTAGCTTTAGCATCAGGTGCAACAGTTACAGCGATATTAGATGAAGATACAATGTCATCTGATAGTGCAACTGCATTAGCTACTCAACAATCTATTAAAGCATATGTTGATACTCAAGTTGCTACAATACCTGTAGGAGATATTACTGCAGTTAATGCTGGTACAGGTTTATCAGGTGGAGGTACAACTGGTGATGTAACTTTAAGCATAGATACAGGAACTACAGTTGATTTATCAACAGCTCAAACTTTAACAAATAAAACTTTAACTGCACCAGTTATATCTACAATTTCAAATACTGGTACAATTACATTACCTACATCTACAGATACATTAGTTGGTAGAGCAACTACAGATACTTTAACTAATAAAACTATTGATGCTAATGGTACTGGAAATAGTATTACAAATTTAGAAGTAGCAGACTTTGCTGGATCAGCAATTATACTTGAATCAGAAGGTATTAGTTCAAATGATAATGATACAACTTTACCTACAAGTGCAGCTGTAAAAGATTATGTAGATACTCAAGTTGCAACAGCTAATGAATTATCAGAATTAACAGATGTTAATATTACAACTCCTGCAGATGGATCATTATTATTTTATGATACAGGTACATCTAAATGGATTGATAATGTAGTATCTGGAGATATTACTATTGCAGATACAGGTGTTGCTGCTATTGGATCTGGTGTTATTGTTAATGCAGATATTAATGCTAGTGCTGCAATTGATGCAACTAAAATTCATGATGGGTCAATATCAAATACAGAATTTGGATACTTAAATGGTGTAACATCTGCTATTCAAACACAAATAAATGCTAAAGAAGATACAATTACTGGTGCTGCAACAACTATTACTTCATCAGATTTAACAGCATCTAGAGCTTTAATAGCTAATGGTTCTGGAAAAGTAGCTGTATCAACTGTAACAGATACAGAATTAGGCTATTTATCTGGTGTAACATCTGCTATACAAACACAAATAGATAGTGCTGCTAGTGCAGGTTTTGCTGTAGCTATGGCGATTGCACTTTAATGTTGACATTTTTAAAAAAACGAGTATAATATTATAAATAAGGAGAAAATAAACAATGGCACAGGATTTTGAATCAACTGGCACACAAATCACAAACTCTGAAACTACTCTATTAACTGCAGATTCTGACGATGCTATTATTGGTTTAAGACTAACCAATACTACAGCTAGTTCAGTAACTGTAGATGTTTATATTGATAAAGGTGGAGTAGGTACAGACAGATATGTAGCAAAAGATTTAAGTATTCCACCTGCTAGTTCAGTTGAACTAATTCAAGGTGGTGCTAAAATTGTATTACAATCTGGTGATGTATTGTATGGTTTAGCTAGTGCAGCAACAAGTGTTGATGCATGGTTAAGCAGAGTTGATAGTATTAGTACATAGGAGACAACATGAGTGAAGTAAATGGAACAGTATATGTAGGGGATAAACCTGCGTCAGAAGATATTTACCATCATGCACAAGTGATGGATAAGAAAATGGAAATTGAATCTGCAGTACTTGCAGGCCCAGTTACTTTTACTGAAACAGTGACAGTAACAGGAACATTGGTAATAATTTAATGAGTAAAATTGAAGTCGATACAGTCGCACCACAATCTGGCACAACATTAACTGTTGGTGAATCTGGAGATACAGTAGATTTATCGAATGCAACAGTAACTCTTCCAGCAGGGGCAGTAGATTTAGTAAGTGATACTACGCCACAATTAGGTGGTAACTTAGATATTAACTCAAAAGAAATTACAGGAAGTTTAATACCTTCTACTACAGATACTTACGATTTAGGTTCATCATCTAAAGTTTGGGCTAACATATATACTGGAGACTTAAATTTAAATAATGAATCAAAAACAGGTAATGATGTTGATGGCACTAAAGGTTCTTGGACTATTCAAGAAGGATCAGAAGATTTATTCTTAATAAATAGAAAATCAGGTAAAAAATATAAGTTTAAACTAGAGGAGATTTAGAAATGGCTTTTATCTCCAATGGCACTACAATTTTAGATGCTGGTGCATTTCAAGCTAGTCTAGGAAATTTAGTTTTAATATCTGAACAAACCGCATCAGCTTCAGCCTCAATAGAATTTACAAGTGGAATAGATAGCACCTATCCAATATATCGTTTTGAGTTTATAAACTGCCACCCAAGTAATAGTACAGTTCCATTTCAAGTTAATTTTTCTAGTGATGGAGGTTCTAACTACAATGTAACTAAAACTTCTGCTGGTTTTCAAGCCTATCATAGGGAAAATGGTACAAGTCCATTTTTAGGTTATGCTACTTCATTACATACTGCACAATCTACTGGAGAACAAATGATAGCTGGTGGTTCAGTTGTTAATGATAATGATAGTGGAGTAAGTGGTTCTTTAGAATTATTTAATCCATCAAGTACAACATTTGTAAAACATTATATGACTATTGCAAATTCATTTGATACATCTAGTCCACCATACACTGAAGAACAATTTTCTGGTGGATATTGTAACACAACATCAGCAGTAAATGGTGTAAGATTTAAATTTGGTTCTGGCAACATAGATTCTGGCACAATAAAACTATATGGAATAAAGGATAGCTAATGGCAGTAGTATCAGGTGGAACAACTTTAATAGACAATGGTGCTTTAGATGCTGGAGTACCAACAGGAAGTTTAATATTACTTTCAACTCAAACAGCAAGTGCAAGTGCATCTATAGAATTTACATCTGGGATAGATTCTACTTATGATGTTTATGTTTTTAAATTAATAAACATACACCCATCAACAAATTCTAATTTTACTTTTAATTTAAGTACAGATGGTGGAAGTAATTACAATGTAACAAAAACAAGCACAAATTTTGGTGCTTATCATACTGAAGGTGATAATGATAATATATTAGCTTATGATACTAACCAAGATTTAGCACAATCAACTGCCTACCAAAATTTAACTATGGGAGGTGCTGCAGGTGCAAATCAAGCTGATAGGTCTTTTTCAGGAACTTTAATTCTTTTTAATCCAAGTAATACCACTTTTGTAAAACATTTTATTTCAAATAGTAATTTTGTTGATAATAGTTCTGTTGCTTACACAGTAAATGCTTATGTAGCTGGGTATGGGAATACTACTAGTGCCATCAATGCAATTGATTTTAAATATGCATCTGGCAACATAGATGATGGCATAATCAAAATGTATGGAGTAAAATAATGGGTTTAATATCTAACGGCACAACAATATTCGACAATGGCTCAATGGCATCTGGCTTTGGTGCAGATTTAAAATTTATCTCAAAAGCTACTGCTAGTGCATCTGCTAGTATAGAGTTCACATCTGGTATTGATAGTACATATAAGGAATATGTTTTTTATTTTGTAAACATACATCCAAGTGTAGATAATCCTAAATTTCAATTTAACTTTTCTACAGATTCTGGTTCTAATTATAATGTTACAAAAACTACTACATTTTTTAGAGCAGTACACTATGAAAGTGATAGTTCTGCTGGTTTGCTTTATTCAACAGGACAAGATTTAGCTCAATCAACTGCTTTTGCAAATATAGTTGATGGTGTTGGTTCAGATGCAGATCAAAATGTTAGTGGATATTTACATTTGTTTAATCCAAGTTCTACTACTTATGTTAAACATTTTATTTCCAATTCTAATACTTGTACTGATGATAATGCTACAAAAAATGTATATACTGCTGGGTATGGGAACACTACATCAGCAATAGATGCTATCAAATTCCAAATGTCTAGTGGAAACATAGATAGTGGAGAAATATTGCTATTCGGAGTAAATTAATTTATAAGGAGAACATTATGCACAAATTAGTAAATGGAATACAAGTACCTCTAACACCAGAGGAAATCGCACAAAGACAAGCTGAAGAAGCTGCTTGGAATGCAGGTGCATTCGATAGAGCTATGGCAGATTTAAGAAGTAAAAGAGATAGACTTCTTGCATCATGCGATTGGGTTATGATGTCAGATTCTCCAATAGCAGATAAAACATCTTGGGAAATTTATAGACAAAGTTTAAGAGATATTACTAACAATTTAACAAATGTTGACGATGTAAATAATGTTACATGGCCAACTAAACCGTAATTATGTCAGAAGTAAAAGTAAATAAAATAAGTCCACGTTCAGGAACTGATGTCACTTTAGGTGATAGTGGTGATACATTTACAGTACCTACTGGAGTAACTTTAGATACTTCTAATAGTACAGTTACATTGCCTGATGGAACAGTTACTAATGCTAAAGTAAATGCTTCAGCAGCTATAGATTATTCTAAATTAAATTTAACTGGAAATATTGCATTAGCAGATTTATCAGCAACAGGAACTAAAGATGCTACAACCTTTTTAAGAGGAGATAATACTTTTGCAGAAGCTGGTGGTGGTAAAGTTTTACAAGTTGCTACTGTTAATTGGGGTGGAGATGTAAATACAAGTAGTGGTAGTTATGTACAAGCAGATTCAGATTTTGAGGTTTCTTTAACACCATCATCAGCAAGTAATAAAATTTTAATTCTTATGAATGGTGGAAATGCTTATGTAGGCGAAAATAGAGAAATGAAAGTTAGAATGCATAGAAAAATTGGTGCTGGTTCATATAGTGGTATGAGTGTAACAGATGTTGATAGTAATACATCACAAGTAGGTTATGTAATGAATGCAATTAGTGCTGCTGGTCAAATGCAATTACCACACAGTTTCAGTTTTTTAGATACTCCTAACACTACAAGTGCAGTTACATATACACCATATTTTAGAAGTGAAACAGCAAATGCAGTTTATTTTAATACAACAGATGGTGGTAACTGGAATGTAAGTTTAACTATTATGGAGATAGAAGCATGATTATAGAAGCAATACTTAAAATAAATCCTAGTGCAATCGTAACTGTAAGAGGAAATGATATTGATACTTGCGAAATAGAATGGCATAAAAATACTACACCTATTTCTAAAGAAGATATTAAAGCTATGATACCAACTGTTGAAGCTGAAATAGAACAAGAAAAGCAAGACGCAATAAATAAAAAAGCATCTGGCAAACAAAAACTTTTAGACTTAGGATTGACAGAATCCGAAGTAAAAGCATTAATAGGAGTATAATATGGCTAGTATACTTAAAGTAGATACAATTCAAGATCAAGATGGTAATAATATTATCAACGAGAGTGCTGGTACTATTACTATTGGTAAATCTGGGGATACCGTACAAGTTGCTTCAGGTGCAGAATTTGTAGGTGGTGGTATTCAATGGCAATCAAGTATTGTTACAGGAACAACTTTATCAGCGGTAGCTGGTAATGGTTATTGGATTGATACAACATCAAATGCTTGTACTGTTACACTTCCAGGATCAGCAAGTGTTGGAGATACAATAGAATTTTCAGATTATGCAAGAAATTGGGCAACAAATAATGTTACAATAAACCCTAACAGTTTAAATTTTCAAGGAAACTCATCTCCTAATCCTGTCTATGATGTTAATGGTCAATCAGTAAGAATAGTTTATTCTGGTGCAACACAAGGTTGGATTCCAAGTGTTGATGATGATGTTACTTTAGAAACTCCACAGACTTATTCAGTAGATTTTTTAGTTATCGCTGGAGGAGGTGGTGGAGGATTTGATAGAGGAGGCGGAGGCGGTGCTGGAGGATATAGAAATTCTTACTCTACAGAAACATCTGGTGGTGGAGGTTCTTCAGAAAGTTCTTTAACTTTTAATGGTGGTACAGTTTATACAATTACAGTAGGTGCTGGTGGTGCTGGTGCAACAGGAAGTCCAGCTAATGGTGTTGCTGGTACAGATTCTTCACTTTCTGGTTCAGATATTACTACAATCACATCAAATGGTGGTGGAGGTGGTGGTAATGGAAATGGCCCTATTACTAGTGGAGATTCAGGTGGTTCTGGTGGAGGTGGTAGTGCTACTACTACTGGTGGAGGTCAGCCTGGAACTGCTAATCAAGGTTATGCTGGAGGAAATGGAAATTCTCCAGCTTTAGAAGCTGGAGGTGGTGGTGGTGCTGGAGAAGCTGGCAATACAGATGGACAAGCATATGGTGGAGATGGTTTATCATCTTCAATAACAGGTTCTGCTGTTACAAGAGGTGGTGGAGGAGGTGGAAATATAGAAAGTCCAACTCAACCTCCAGGAGGAGATGGTGGTGGAGGAGATGGTGGTACTACAGGAGGTGTTTTACCAGGAAACGGAACTGCTAATACAGGTGGTGGTGGTGGTGGAGGTCAATCAAGCTCTCCTGGTACTGGTGGAGATGGAGGAAGTGGAGTTGTAATTTTGAGAATGCCAACTGCAAGTTATTCTGGTACTACAACAGGAAGTCCAACAGTAGGAACATCTGGTTCAGATACAATATTAACATTTACAGGAAGTGGAACTTATACAGGATAATTTATGGCACATTTTGCAAAATTAGGAGTAGGAAATATAATTCAAAGAGTTGAAGTAGTATCAAATGATATTGCAACAACCGAACAAGCTGGTGTTGAATTTTTACAAAACCTATATAAAGATAGAGCAGTTTGGAAACAAACATCTTATAATACACATGGTGGTATTCATAAATTAGATGGTACACCATTTAGAAAAAATTATGCTGGAATTGGTTATACTTATGACCAAACTAGAGATGCTTTTATTCCACCAAAAACTTATAATAGTTGGATATTAAATGAAACAACTTGTCTTTGGGAAGCACCAGTTGCTTATCCTACAGATGGTCAAAGATATAATTGGAATGAAACTAATCAATCTTGGGATTTAATAGAATAAAATTAAATTAGTGGTGTGAAAAAATTTAATAATCCATCTTGGTCTTTTAAGTTAGATAAAGTTTGTACCTATGCTTATTGGGAAAAAGCATTTACTCCTGAAGAATGTAAAAAAATAATTAAAATTGGAAAAGATAAAGGTTTAATTAAAGGAAAAACTAAAGGTAAAACAGATGCTAGATTAAGTCAAATAACTTGGTTAAATCCTAATGATAATTTAGATTGGGTGTATAGAAGAATTACAGATATAGTTTTAAATCTTAATGATAGATTTTTTCAATTTGATCTTCATGGTTTAAATGAGGGATTACAATTTACAAACTATAAAGCACCATCTGATAAATATGAAAAACACATTGATAGAGCATTAAATATGGTAATAAGAAAATTATCATTATCAATTCAACTTACTAATTCTAAAGAATATGAGGGTGGAGAATTAATCTTATATGAAGATGAAAAAGGTACAGAAATGAAAAAAGAACAAGGAACATTAGTTTTATTTCCATCTTATATGTTGCATGAGGTAAAACCTGTAACAAAAGGAGAAAGAAATTCTTTGGTTGCTTGGGTAACTGGAAAACAGTTTAAATAACAAAGTTGATACTTTAATTTTATATGGCAAAAGTAAATTTTTTACACTTTGTACCAAGACCAAAACCTAGAAAAAGACCAGGGGTTCATAAGAAAAAATTAAATAAATCACAAAAAAGAAGTTATAAAAAATATAATAGACAAGGAAGATAATTATGGCAACTACACCAGATGATACTCAATTACAAAAAGGTGCAATAGCTCCTGCTCAAGCTGAGCAAACAGGAAGTCAAAAAGCTGTTACCTTAATTGAAAATATAGTAGCACAGCCAACGCTTCCTACAGGCACAACTGTATCACCTCAATTACAACAGTTAGGTACTGGGGAGTTAATGGCTACGCCAGGTGTTCAAGCACCTGTGACTGCTGCTGCTCCAACTGCTGTTACAGCTCCAACTATAACAGCTGCTACGGCTCCAACTGCTACAACTACAACTGCACCAACTGCACAAGCTGCAGCACAAATGACTGCTGCTCAAGTAGCAGGGGTTACTCCTACAGCTACTGCTGCACAAGGTACTTTAACTGCACCTGCACAAGCTGCTACAGGTGCTATTACTGCTGATGCTACCGTTAAGGGCCAGCTACAATCTTTACAACAAGAAGTAACTACAGCTATACAATCGGGTAATCCTTTACCTGTATGGGCTAGAGGTGCTGCTAAGGCTACTGAAGCTGCCATGAATAGAAGAGGTATGAGTGCTAGTTCTATGGCTGCTGAGGCATTAGCTGAAGGTATTATGAATGCAGCTGTACCTATTGCTGCTCAAGATGCTGCTACGTATAAGGATATGATATTCCAAAACTTAGCAAACAATCAACAAGCTAATATAGTTAATGCACAATCATATTTACAAATGGATATGGCTAACTTGTCTAATAGACAACAAACAAGTTTAGCTAATCTAAATGCAAGACAAACATTTTTATTATCTGACCAAGCTGCACAGAATGCTGCATTACAATTTAATGCACAAAGTCAGAATCAAGTTAATCAATTTTATGACAATATGTCAGCACAAATGGCAGAACAAAATGCTGTTAGAGCTGATGCTATGAATCAATATGCAACTAGTGAAGCTAATAAAATAGCTGCACTTAATGCACAAAATCAAGTTGCTGTTGATGAAGCTAATGCTGCTAGAGAAGCTGCTATTAATCAGTTTAATGCAACATTAGAAAGTCAAAGACAACAATTTAATGTAAACAATCAAAGAGAAATAGATCAATCAAATGTAGTTTGGAGAAGAGCAATCAATACAGCAAACACTGCTGCTACGAATGCTGCTAACCAAGCGAATGCTCAGAACTTATTAAACTTATCTAACTGGGCTTTATCTGCTGCATGGCAACAATGGAGAGATGAAGCATCATGGGTAAATACTGCATCTGAAAATGAAGCTAATAGAAATCATAATTTAGCTATGGCTGCTTTAGAAAGATCTACTGCTATAGACTTACAAGATCAATCATCTAAAGATGCAATGTATCAAATGATCGGTAAGTTTGGATTTGATCTATTAACTAGTCCATAGGAGGATAAATGAGTATTGGAAATATATTTAAAGGTGCTGTATCAAAAGCTGCTGGATGGGTTGGTGGAGCCATTGGTGGTGCTATAGGTGGGCCTACAGGTGCAGCTATAGGTAAAGGTATTGGAGAAAAAGTAGGTGGTTTATTTACTAAATTACCAGGTGCATCTGAACAACCATGGTCACCCATAGATACTTCAGTAAGTATGCCAAGCTATGGTGGAAGAATGACTTCATATAAAGCAGGTGCTGCTCAAGCCCCAGATGTTAGAATGAAAACTGTAGATGCAGAAACATTAAATGCAGAATGGGAATACAGACTTACTAAAGGTTTAAGAAACAGAAATTTATTTACATAGGAGAATCATGGATCAATTTAAAGAAGCAGATAACAATCCTTTTGATGCCCCAGTACCTGGCCAAGGGCTAACTGATAAACCAGGGAATTACCCATGGGAACATCCACCACAATATACAGATACATCAGAGGCTGCTGATTATGTTTGGGATAAACTAACTCAACCACAATTTGCAGAACAAGTTATTGCTATGCTTGATGCAGGTATACCTGTAGAAGCTATTGGTCGTATTATTATTTTTACAGGATTTGCAGAAGGTAAATGGACACCCGATGTAGCATTTATTATTACTGAACCTGTAATGAAAATGATTGCTGCTGTAGGAATCCATGGTGGTGTTAAAAAAATTAGAATGTCTATGCAAGATTTAACTAATAAAAAATCTTTACAATCTATTATACAAATTAAAGAAAATAGAAAACAATTTGAAACAATAGCTAAAGGTATTGCTAAAGATATTACAGCTGAACCTAAAATGACAGGTTTAATGGCACAACCAGAACAAGCAGAGGAGATTGAGTAATGGCTATAGATTTTGGAAGAATGGCAAGAGGTGTTGCTACTGGATATTTAAGTGCAAAGATAGCAAACACAGAAGCTAATGACAGATTAAAAGAAGATATTGTAAAACAAGCTGGTAGTAATTTTTATACAAATACTTTACCAGAATTTCAAAAGAATGAAACAAAAAGACAAGATACATATAATAAAGTAAAAGCAAGATATGGTGCTGATATAGCAAACTATATGGATCAAAATAACTTTACTGATTATGATGAAGTTGTTTCTGTATTATCAGAAGGTGATAGTTTTAATGAAGCTAAATTAAAAGCATACTTAGAAGCTACACAAGCAGGTACCTATGGTGAAAGAGCAGAAAAAAGATTTAAGACTATGGAAGACCAACAAAACTTTATTATGAATAATATGACTAAGAATGGTTTTGGTTCTAACACTCTTAAGAATCAATTAGGTTTAGGTATGCCACAAGAAAAAGCTATGATGGCTGAGGCACCTAAAGTAGAAGGTGAAATGCCTGCAGCTGCTGCACCTACTGAAGATACTACTACAACTAAACTTCCTAGCTTTGAAGACATATTTGGAGTTGAAGAAGGTGTAGATAGAACGTATACTAGTTTAGGTAGAGAAGATCAAATGTCTTTAAGAACTAGAGCACTAGCAGAATTTAATGGTATATACAAAGATGAATTAACAGGGGATACTAAAATTGAACCTGCAGTTCAAGAGGCATATAAAAATCTACCAGAAACACAACAAAAAAGTATAACTATAGAACAGTTTGCATTTGATAACTTTTTTAAAAATAGATTCCTACCAAGCTCTGGATACACATACACAAAAACCCTACCTTCAGATATTGTAGAAGCAAAAGCATTAATTAATCAATATAGATCTATTGGTGATGAAGATACTGTAAAGATAATTAAACAAAGATTAATTAACGCTGGCTACGATATTCGAGATTATAATCTTTAATACTTAATTACATGGCTGGATTGTTTGATGATATAAAGGCTAAAGGCCCTAAGCTACCTGATAATATTGAAATTAATCAGGGAATGTTTAGTGACCTATTGCCTAAAAATCAACAACAAAAATTTAAATTAACTACACAAGGTAATCCTGGTGAAAAAATAGATTTTTCTGATATAGATAAACCAGGAATGTTTGATGATTTAAAACCAAATGTACAAAAAGAAGATATTGATGATGATCAAGATCTTTGGGAAAAAGTAAAGTTTGCTACTAAATTAGGTTTTACAGATACTTATAGAGGTGTAAAACAAATAGCTGGAATTGATGCTGAGCAAATGAAAGCAGATCAAAAGAAGCTATATGAATATATGCAAGACCCAGATGGTAGTACTAACTATATGGTTGCTGCTGCATATTTTGGTAGTGCATTATTAGATCCTGCAGGATGGTTAATACCTGTAACAAAAGCTAGAACATTATATAAAGCTGCTAAGTATGGTTTTGTATCTTCTGGTATTGCAGGTGGATTAGGTTATGTAGATGAAGAATCTTTATTAGATACTAGAGCAAAACAAGCTGCAGCTAGTGCTATTGGTGGTACTATTGTATCTCCTATCATAGCAGGTGTTGGTAAAAAAATAAAAGGTGAAAAAGTATTTACTAGAGAATCCTTAGGTATTCCTGGTTTAGATGCACCTAGTATTAAATCACAAGCAGATGCACAATATCAAAAAGTTAAATTAACTAATGAAGCAGGTAAAAAAGATAGAGATGCTTTTGCTAGAAAAAAAATTACAGATGTAAAAATAGAAGATTTAGAAGATTTACCTCAAGATAAAAGTAAATTATTAAGAGGCCCTAGATTATTTTTTAGAGAAAATATATTAAAACCATATGAGCAAAAGTTTGGTAAACCTGCATTAAATTATATTACTAATGGTGAATATGGTGCAGAAGCAGGGGGTGCATTAACAGGTGGTGTAACAGGTTATGCATTTACAGATGAGGAAGCACCTATTGGAACTAAATTAGGAGTTGCATTTACTAGTGCTGTTGCAGGTGCTGTAGGTTTAGGCGGTATTAAAAGAATTAAAGTACAAAGAACTTTTGGTAAAGAAGAAGAAGCAATTGAAGTTACTGAAAGTATTGGTGATATTTTAGGTAGAAACTTTATTGATGGTTATAAATTACCTAAAGATTTTAAAAAATTAAAAGGTGAAGCACAAGGTTTTGCTAATCATATTGGCATGAGATTTTCTTTTCTTGCTAATAAAATTAAATTACAATTACAGCCAGATGAACAAAAGATATTATTTAATATGCTTGAAGGTGATATTAAGTATGGTCTTAAGCCAGGCACGTTAAATAAATTAAATAAAGAATCTAGAGACTTAATTACAGAAATTGCACAAGAGTACGTGGATATGGGATTAATATCCCCACAGACATTCCAAAGAAATAAAAATATATATTTAAAAAGATCATATAAAGGTAAGTTAGAAGATAGACCATTTGGAGAAGAACTAAGAAACAGAGGTGCTACACTTACAGTAAGTAAAGAAGAATACAATAAAATATATAAAAATCAAAAAGCATATACAACTACTTCATTAGATGCAGATAAAAAGACTGGTTTATTTAGACAAGTAGAAGGTAAAAAGAAATTAATTAAAGGTCATAGAGGTTGGGAATTATTAGGCACATCACAAAAAGAATTTAAAAAATTAAAAAAGACAGATGATGTACAAATAAGATGGGAGTATACTAAACCACAAAGAGTAGGCTTAGGTGAAATAGAAGATGCATCATTTGCTATAGCTGAAACAGGTAGAGGTTTTGCAGAAACTATAAGTCAATATAGATTTTATCAAAACATAGCTAAACAAGATTATGTTTATGACGGTATAAGAAATATACCTGCTGCTGAAAGAATTAATTACAGAAAAATGCCAACAACTGTTATCAGTAAAACTGATAGCAAACAAAGATATGGTGCATTAGCAGGTAAATATGTACCAGAAGAAGTATACAAAAATTTAGTTGCTGCTAATAGATATGTAAGAGCAGAGTCTAATACTTTTTATAAAGGTTATAGAAATTTAAATTCATATTGGAAGCTATCTAAAACTGCTTGGAATCCAACAGTTCATGTAAACAATGTTATGAGTAACTTTGTGTTACATGATTTAATTGATGCAGATTTTAAATATCTAAAACCTGCTTGGACTGCTTTAACTACACATGGAAAAGCAATTACTAAAAATGGTAAAGCTACTATTCAAAAATCTAAATTAGTAGAAGCTGCTACTAAGTATGGTGTATTTGATGCTGGATTTGTAAATCAAGAATTAAAAAATATTAAAGTAGGATCTTCATTTCCTTATAATTTTACAGATGATTTAGATCCATTTAATAATTCTGTTAATGCTGCTAGAGGTATTTTTGATGATGTTAAAAATAAAAACATACTAACAAGTCTTACAAACTTCTATCAGTTTGAAGATGCAGTATTTAGATTATCAGTATTTCAAGATAGAATTGCTAAAGGATTTAGTTATGCAGATGCTGCATTAGATGCTAGAAGAGCATTTATTGATTACAATATTGATGCTCCTGCTATTAACTGGATGAGAAATACAGTAACTCCATTCTTAGCATACACATATAGAATTATACCTATACTTGCAGAAACTGCAATAGTAAGACCATGGAAGTATGCAAAATATGCAGGGCTTGGTTATGGTTTAAATAAGATGGGTGATCTTGTTAGTGGTGGTGATGAAGAAGCTGAGAGAGCAGTTATGCCAGAAAGAAAACAAGGTAGCTTTTTTGGTATGCCATTCTTACCATATAGAAATATTAAATTACCTATGCCACAAATAGGTGATGAGCAAAAATCTTATTATGCAGACTTAACAAGATTTGTACCAGGTGGTGATGTATTAGATTTAGGTTCACCAGGGATCCCTGGATTACCTGCACCATTTCAACCATCATTTGGTTTAGGTGGTGAAATACTATTTCCTATGTTAGGTTATGATTTATTTAGAGCAGAAAAAATAAAAGGTCAAACAGGTATGTTTAAAGAAGATTTACCTATAAGACTTAATACAGTATTAGATAAACTAACTCCTAACATACCATTCTTACCTGGATCATACTCTAGTGAAAAATTAGAAAGAACTAGAAAAGGATTAGATTCACCATTCACTGCTGATCAAAGTGAGTTAGTATCTTTAATGCAAACTCTTGGATTTAAAATTGAAAGAGCAGAATTAAATAAATTAAAAGCTGGTAAAGTTTATGAATTAAAAAGAAAATTAAAAGGTTTTGAAGAACAAATAAATAAATATAGAAATGATTATAGAAAAGGATTAATTAATAGAGAAACAGCTAAAAAAGAAATAGATGTTGTTGCTAAAAAAATGAGAGAACTTTCAAAAAAATATGGGGTGTACTTTGAAAAAGCTACATACTCACAACCAAAAGAACCATTCGAAGAGATTAAAGGTCTATTCGAAAGAAAGAATTAATCTATGACTAAGAAGCCTAGAACAACCAGTGAACACTTAATATCACTTTATGGTTATATTACAGGCTTAAAAAAAGAAGTCAACACTATAAAGAATAATCATTTAAAACATATGCATGAAGACATTGATAAAATACATGGTAAAGTTGATAAACTGTTATATCTAATTATGGCAGGAATGGGTGCAGTTTTATTAACTCTATTAACATATTTTATTAAATGAAATTTTTATTAATAATTACAATGTGCTCTAGCATATATAAAAATTGTATGCCGCCAGTACAGGTTGATGAGATATTTAATAATCACTATGAATGTGCTCATGAAGGTTATACACTTAGTGCTGACATAATAAAAAACTTAGGAAAAGAAAGAGTAAATGCAGACAGAATCTATCTTAGTTTTGCATGCAAACCAATGGAAAGATCATAATATGGAGAGTGCCTATGTTAAGATTTATAAAAAAACTATGGAAAAGATACGTAGATTGGCTATTTGATTCTTATGGAGATTAGAAAAGATACAGATACAATAGTTATTCATTGCACACAAACTCCAGATACTATGGATATTGGTGCAGATGAAATAAAAAAATGGCATAAGAATAGAGGCTTTGATACAATAGGCTATCACTTTGTGATACGAAGGGATGGTCATGTTGATAAAGGTCGTGATATTAATTATGTTGGGGCCCATGCAGTAGCAGTTAATGGTACATCAATAGGTGTGGCATTAGTCGGAGGTGGTACTAAAGATATGGGCTGGGAAAATAATTTTACTGAAAGACAATTTGAATCTTTAAAAGAATTATTAGAAAAACTAATGTCAGATTATAGAGTAAAAAAAGTAATAGGTCACTATCAAGTTGATGACAAAAAAGAATGTCCATCATTTGATGTGCCAAAATGGTTAAAGGAAAACAATGTGGTTTAATTTATTAGGAATGGCTTTCAAAGCAGGTAGCCATATATATCAAAATAGACAGAAAACTAAAATGCTAATGTCTGATGCACAAATGAGGCATGCAGAGAAGATGGCAAATGGAGAGGCAGAGTATCAAGGTAAGCTACTTGAGTCTAGAAATTCAGACTGGAAAGATGAGTTTATTTTATTATTACTCTCGGCTCCCATAGTACTCCTTGCGTGGGCAGTATTTTCAGATGATCCAGCAGCTATGGAAAAGATGCAATTGTTCTTTGAGTATTTTTCTCAGTTACCTTTTTGGTATCAAACAATTTTTGTAGGTGTCATAGCTAGTGTTTATGGTCTTAAAGCAACAGATTTAATTAAAAGAAAATAATGATAGATAAAGTACTATATAAATTTTTTGAATATATAGATTTATTTTTTGAAAAGATAGAAAGTTTTTTTAAGAGAAAAAAGAAATGATTGAATTAGATTTAACATGTAAAACTTGCCACCATAATTGTCATGCTGATGGTGAACTCCATGCAGATGAGTATGGTATATGCACATGTGATGAATGTACATGTGAAAAATGTGAGCATGATAAAGAATGAAAATAAATGAAAGTACTAATATAGGGTTACCCTTACGTAACCTTTTGGGCCTAATAACTGCAATAGTTGTTGGTGCATGGTTTGCCTTTGGGGTTATTGAAAGACTGAATCAATTAGAAACGGCTAACAAATTATTTGAACAAGATTTACTAGAGGCATCTGCTCAAAAACCAATCGACCAAGAACAGTTTATGTTATTAGAACATATTGCAGAAGGGTTAGAGAAATTAACGATAAGAGTTGATGGTATGATGAACAATAGAGTTAATATTGAAAGATTACAAACAGATGTAGAAAGACTACGAATAGATGTAGAGAAACTAAAAGATAGCGTTAGAGCTAATATAGGTAAATTAAATGGGGATCATTAATGGTACAAACAGTTATTGCACTTTGTTTATTTATAAATGGCCAGTTAGTTGAACATCGTATTCAACCAGATATATCTACGTGTTTAAAGATGAAGAGAGAGGCATCTAGAAACATAGAAATGAACAATAAAAGATTTATGTGTGGCGAAGTAGAGGCAGAACTTGAAAAAAATATTGATGGAAGTATTAGTATAAACAAAATTATAAGTGAAAAATAAATGTATTTAAATGCTAACATACCTATAATAGAATGCTATGTTAGAGGTAATTACTTAAGAGACCAGAAAGATTCACACGATAAATACTTTGGTTGTGCTATATTTGGTTTTAGTTCTATACCAAATCAAGTACCTTTATTTCATTACATGATGGAAGATGGTGGGTTATGGTGGAGATCCCCTATATCAGCATTTTGTAAGGAGCCTGGTGTAAAAGAATTACCCCTAAATGAATTAGTAATGTGGGATAGCTTTAGCTACAATGTAGCTGTTACAACTTTCTATGAATTAGCAGGTTGTAAAATGCAATACATATCAAGACGTAAAGTAAAAAGAAAAGGTACTTACTTATTTACTATTGATTGGTGTGGTGGAGATTATAACGAATTAAATTTTGGTTATTCAGAAAAACCAGATCAACATAAATGTGGTCATGTACTTGAGTTAGAAGATGGTAATTATGCTATTCAACCTAACAATAGATTAAGAGTATTTGATGCATCTATGGGCACTGACCCTAATGAAAAACCTGTTATTAATAGATTAGTTAGTAGCAGAAGATGGTCAGTTGAGACTAGTTCTAAATGGATAACTGATGAGCATGAGGAAGGCAGCTACGATTATCATTTTAAGGAGTTAAAAGATGAGTAATAAAAGTACAGTAAATAAAGCAGGTAATTATACTAAACCTGGATTAAGAAAAACTATATTTAATAGAATAAAATCACAGGCATCACATGGTACAGGTGCAGGCCAATGGTCTGCTAGAAAAGCACAAGCATTAGCTAAAGCATATAAGAAGGCAGGTGGGGGATATAGATCTTAATGAGTATAACCCACTATCCAATGCTAATTACTACCTCTAGTGGTAGTGAATCTGGAATACCTTTTTATCTAGAGGTGCAACAAGGTAAAGTTCCTGGTTACTCTATGATTAATAAATTTGGATATAATCCTAGTATCGGTTCAGGTTCTTTTGAAACTATTTGGGAAACAGGAAACAACTATCCTTGGCAATCTTCGGCAGTTACTGTTGATGTAGTAAGTGATGATACTAATGACGATGTAGCTGGAACAGGTGCTAGAACTTTAAGAATACAAGGTTTGGATGGTTCTTATAATTTGGCTGAAGAGACAGTTGATATGGATGGAACAACTACGGTTACAACTACACAAACTTTTTTAAGAGTATTTAGAATGTCTGTAGAAACAGCAGGTTCATCTGGAAATAATGAAGGAACAATTACTGTAACCTATACAGGTGGTTCGGATGTAGCAGCAACTATATCGGAAGGAAACGGTCAAACACTTATGACACTATATACCATACCTGCAGGTTATACTGGTTATTTATTATCTATAAATATATCATCAGGTAAAGATCAAGAAATGGAATTTAAATTTATACAAAGAGATAATAGTGTTGCTAACGCAGCGTTTCAAACAAAACAATTTTTAGATGTCAGAGGTGGTCAAACAACAGTTATCTTTAATGCAATCAATGTAATACCTCAAAAGTCAGATATCTATGTTTCTGGAAAGGCAAGTTCTAACTCTTCTGCTTCTGCTTCATTTGATTTATTATTAGTACAGGATGGATATTAACATGATAATAACTAAAAAAAGAACAGTCGGTTTAGATTTAACCACAAGCAATCAAGATATTTATACTGTACCTGCCAACTATAAATCTAATATTAAAAGTATTTTTATTAGTAATACATCTGGCAATACAGTTACATTCAGTTTAGATTGGTATGATAGTGCAAACACTACATATCATACTATAGCAGAGGCAACCACATTAAAACCTAATGGTCTTATTCAAATAACAGAAGGATTCTGGTTATTAAAATCAGATAAGATAAGAGGACTAGCTAGTGCAAACACTTCAGTCCATATCAGTATAAATGTTGCAGAAGAATATGTACCAAAGCAATTTAGCTAGGAGATAATATGGCACTAACACAAGAACAAAAATCACTCAAGGCATGGGGCAAACAAAAGTGGAGAACAAAGTCTGGTAAACCTTCATCACAAACAGGTGAAAGATATTTACCATCTAAAGCAATTAAGGCTCTCTCCCCACAGGAATATGCAGCAACGACAGCTGCTAAAAGAAAAGGCAAATCAGCAGGACAACAATTTGTTAAACAACCAAAAAACATAGCTAGTAAAGTTAGAAAATATAGGAGTGTATAATGGCTTACAAAAGTAAAGTTAAAAAAAATAACAAAACATTAACTGCTAATCAACTAAAGATTGCATCAGTCGCTGGTGACCCTAAGAAAATTGAAAAAGCAGATTTTAAAAAATTAAAACAAAATAATAAGAAGGTATAATAATGGCACTAACAGAGTCAGAAAAGAAAAAACTAGATAGATATAATCTTGATGGTTTAAATAAACCTAAAAGAACCCCAGGACACCCAACTAAAAAAGGTATTGTTGCTGTTAGAGAAGGTGATGGGGATATTAAAATTATTAGATTCGGTGACCAGAAGATGGGTCATAACTATAGTGATGAGGCTAGAAAAAGTTTCAAAGCTAGACATGCTAAGAACATATCTAAAGGAAAAGAAAGTGCTGCCTATTGGGCAGATAAGATGTTCTGGGCAGGCCCAGGTGGATCTAAAAAGTCACCACCTAAATCACAGAAACATACTAAAGGTACATAATAACCTATGCCCGCACCAGTCGCACTTGCAGCTATTCCAATAATAACAGCAGCAGGTAGGTTTGCTGCACCTTACCTAGCCAAAGAGTTAGGTAAGTTGGGCATGAATAAGTTTGTTTCAACTTATGGCAAAGGTGCATTTAATACTTTAGAAAGTTTAAACAAAAATACTACTATGGTTAAACCAGAGGCTATGCCAATGGTTAATCCTAATTATATGTCTAGTGGTAGTGATGATGATGACACTAATGTACCGATGGTACAAGATCAGCAGAAGTCTAACCAACCACAACAAGAACCTCCAGAAGATAAAGGGCCAAACCTTGGTACCGAAGTAGCTACCGAAGCTGCATTACAAATCTCAAAAAACTTATCCAAGCAAGAAGATATTAAATCTCAAACACAAAAAGCATTAGAACCCAAAGTAGAATTTGGCACACTGACAGAAACAGAAAAGCAAACAGCACAGGCACTTATGGGTGATAAACCAGAGTTCTATTCTCGTGCTGTAGACGCTATTAAAAATGCTAAACAAAATAAATTTACTAAAGGTAAATGGAAAAGTATTGTACAGAGTAATTCTACTAAAGAAGAAATGGATTACCTTGGTTTATCAGATTATTTACAAGGTAATGAATCTATAACTAAACAAGACTTATTAGATTTTGTAGAGCAAAAAAATATTGCAGATAAACTAAGTGTAGTTGAAGTACCTTTAGAAGATCAATATGATTTTACAGCTTTTTCAATTGGAGGTGCAGGGGGTAAAAGGGCCCGTGCTAGTGAAAGTACTAGAGAAGTACTAGGTGCAGGTGATGTTAAACTTCCTACTATGGAAGGATATAAATCTTCTGTAGAACAATATGTTTTTCAAGTAGATGGGCCTAAACAATGGTCAGCTGATTCTGCACACTTTTCTGAAAAATATGCAAGGAATGCTATAGCCCATGCTAGAGCACAAACAGGATACTTTAATGCTGATGCTGTAGAAAAAAGATTAGATGAAAAAGAAGCCGAAGGGACAGCATTAAGTAATGAAGATAAAATTTTAAAAAACGCATCTAGGCAACTAGAAGATACTTTTATCGTAGATGAGATACAATCTGATGCTATACAAGATATACAAAAATATGGTACAAAAGACGATTTTGTTATAATAAAAGGTAAAGATATTACTCAAGATTTTTTACAAAAAAATTATCCTAATTATGCTGTTAGGTCTACACCAGTAAGTATACTTGAGGGTAAATCTAATCAAGAACTTAAAGATGAAGGTTTAATAGCTGCTAGAGATAATAATAACGTTTTGTATTCTGTAGATCCAGATAGAGATATAACAAGTGAACGTGGTGTGCCTGAAGTTAGATTAATGGATAATAACTTTTATGTATTTGATAAAAACACTTTAGTTACTAAAGGTTCTTATAAAACAAAAGAACAAGCACAGAAACAGGTAGATCTGAGAGGTTACGAAGCATTACCAGTAACTGAATCTAAAAAGTATGTAGAGTTAATACTAAATGCTATGATAAAAAAAGCAGTGGAAAAAGATTTAGATAGTATAGGTATAACTAATGGTCAAATACAATTTGATAGATATGAAGGTCAGCCTATGGAAGATAAGGAAGGTTTGAAAAAATTTTATGATGAAATTGTATATAAACAATTAGAAAAAATTGCAGATAAATATAATGTAAAACTAGAAACAGTTGAACTTCCTGGTAAAGGTGAATTAAAAGAATTTGATGATGTTGGTTTAAATGAACCTACAGAAGAATCAGATGCAAGAAGTATAACTCGTAGAACTACAAGAGCATTAAGAGATGGATTTGTATTACGTGAAGTATCTGGTAATTTATTAGCTAATACAATAAATGATTTAGTTACAGGTAGATTTGAGGATCCAGAAAGAGCAGATAATCCTGCAGTAACACTTCCCGATTATACCACTATATTTACTGAAACAGGTAGAGCATCTGGAGAAAGTATAATAGATAATTTAATTGCGGATAATCCAGATATTGATAATGATAAAAAATATTATATGTGGGTAGTGCCTAATACACCAATAGACAATGCATTACAATCACAACCAAACTATTCTTCTTTATCGGGAGTATGGGATATTGCTGATATTAATTTACAAATGCCAATATCATCAGTAATGCCTAGTGGTGGTACTGATATAAATAATTACAACTCTTATATATTAGAATACTTTGATAAGATGAGAGAAAAAAGTTCTGACATAGGTTATAAACATGAAATTATAAAAATGAAATTACCTAAAAAATTACAGAAAGATATATTAAGCAAGCCTATCAAACTAAGTAAAGCTAAACAGCAAACAGATAGATTATTTGCATAAAAAAAGGGGAGCCATAAAGACTCCCCCACAGCAAGGCAACACGACTCGGAACCTAAGTTATCTTGGGTTCCTTTTTTTTTGGGCCTTGCGATACAGTGATCTATCACCCCATCGCTTAGTCCAAAACCAGCTACTTAATTTAACAGCATAACCTTCTAGTTTATCCATAACACAGTTATGCCAAAAGTAATATCTAAATTTTTTGTATAATCTGTTTAACATCTTCTTGTAGTTTTTTACCAATAGTGTTAGCATGATTAATTATTGATGCACAAAGATTAGCATGAAACGGATAACCTTTAAGTGCCTCTCTAATTTTAGTAACAGGCTTTCCACCATAGTCTATAACAACAGCATTGTTTTTATTTAAACCAATCTTCAATTCAAATAATATACCAGTATACTTTGATATATCGTCTGGCTCTTTTATCTTATCCTTTTCTTCTTTCATTTTTTTCCTCGCTTGCTTTTATAAAATCTGCACCAATTCTTGGATCTAGTGGACTCAAGGCTGATAACACATTCATTAGTTTAACTACTTCACCATATGGTCTAGTCATTAAGTATCTCATAATATCCATTAACTGTTCAGATGTTATAAGATAAGTCTTAGGACTAGGTTTGTTTGTTTCTTTACTCATATTCCCTCCCTATTTATCAGTAAAATATTTATTGAGGGTATCTAAGTTTTCTTCTGCACTAGATATTTTAGTTATTAATTTATCTAATTCATTTATAAATTGTGGGTGCTCCCCAATACCCACAGATGCATTAAAGTATACCAATGCACTTGCATAAGCATCAGCTATTTCGGCTTCATACCTCTTTCTTAATGCATCTATAAGTAATAGTTTAGTATCCATTAGTAACCTCTATATTCATAGTAAGTTTTTTCAATAAACTCTTCATCACTAAGATAAGGATTATGATTCATCTTTAATCCTTGTAGTTCTTTAAGTTCATTAACTGTTTGAGATAATGTTTTATTTTGTTGTAAGCATCCACATACTAAATCAACAACTTCAATATGTGCTTGTTTCATTGCAGACATTATTTAACCTCCTGTATTAGTCTATTAAGATACCAGTTAGCCTTTTCTAAATCTTGTAAAGGCTCACCTTTAAATTTATATCTAGCAACATACTTTAATACATTACCTTTTAAATAACCATGATACTCATCATCTGTCATACAATCTCGGATAACATCAATAGTTTCTTTCTTACCTTGCTTGTAATGATTAGGTGAATTTACATTATCATGTGTATCAGCAATGGTATTAATATCATTGCTAAGAACATAAGTATTACCATTATACTTTATTTCTTTTTTAACGTTTGCCATATTCTCTCCTAATAGTTTTAATATCTATAGCCTCTAGATTATAGTCACCATCTTTTACTTCTCTCTTAACTATCACACCTCTCCACCACATGTGTTGAGTATCTCTAGCAAAGTGTTCAGAATGATTTAAATAACATCCTGCAGATAGCCCATGAATCTTTTTACCACTTGGTAAAGTAGATACAGCATAATCTAATAAATGACTATGACCTACTGTAGCAGAAACTTTATGTTTTGTCAAGAGTGTTCTACCAATATTTTCACCAGATATAGCTGAACCCATAATACCCGATGGGAAATGATGTGCATAATATATACCATCTACAACTTTAAATTGTTTGTATGGTATTTCTTGCCAACCATATTTTTTAAATTGCAGATCAGATATTTTCATAGTACCTTCTAACTCTGGATTCTCTTCTACAAATCTATCTATTCTATCTTCATGATTCCCATGCAACATAATCTTTCTAGGTTTATGTTTGCCTAGACCTTTATTAAATAAAGATAAAGCATGATGTGAATGATCCATATCTTGTTGGTATCTTCTTCCTTCAAAAGATTTCTTACCTCTATCATATGTTGATAGAGAATCCATACTACAAAAGTCACCCATACATATTACATGGGTAGCTTTTATATCTGCGGCTAGTCTACCTGCCCACAGAAATCTATCATTGCTTACTTTAGGTGTGCAATGAGGGTCACCTATAACTAAGTGCGTTGCCATTAGTTTAACTCCTTTTCACGTTTTTGTTTTAAGTATTCAATAAAGTCAATCACATTATCTTCTTCATCAAACTCTGCAACAGAATTGATTGTAAGATTTTCTTTATTGGGGTCTCGTTTATCATCAGCAAAACCTTTGAGCCCATAAACAAAAATAGTTTGGGGGTCTTGAGTTGCTGCCTTTATCATGCCTCTAGCTATTGTAGAACATAATTCATATTGTTCTGTGGTCATCTTTGCTTTGCTTTCCATTACAATACCACAAGTAAATCCTCTTTCCCAAGGCGTAATTAATACCTTGATTGCATTATTAAAATCTTCTTTTTTAGTTTTCTTTGCCATGTTTATACCAATACCTGTCTACGTTTTCTTTATTATATTCTACTACTTTATGTTCGTAGCCTCTCTTCATACTCTTTTTACCAAAGAGTTCTGCTTTATCTTCAGCATCAAATAAAACATTTGTAAATATTTTATAGTCTTCATCTTTCTTTTTTTTATATAAAACAAAGTATAAATGCATATATACTAGTGGGGAGCAGACCCCTCAAACTACTCCCCACTATCTCCCTGTGAATCTTCCTGTTTAGGATTATTCACTTGGGTATACCATACCCACTTAGGATTCTTTCCCTTAGATTGTTGTTGTGGTAAATGTTTTAAATTGTTACCCCAACAAGGTACCTTGTATGGACAGAAAGAACATACTCTATCCAAAACTCTATTGCCTGTAGGTTTACCTCTAAATGTTTCTTCTACATCATCAAAGCATTTTTTAAAAGGTACTTTATCTTTTAATGCTTTGTAGTTATCAGTAGCTTGTTTAATAAATCTATCTCTGTATTCATCTTGAATCTGTGGCGTTTCACATACTGCCCACTCTCCTGTAGATTTATTAATAGCTATCCAACCACCAAAAGGTTTCTTCTCGCTTTCAGCGTAGAGGAAACCCTGTGAGGCATAACCAAAGGAATCATTATCAACTACTTCACTAAACCCTCCCTTCTCTCCGAACTTGTGCTCAAAGGAATATGGAGATGCACTTTTAATATCCCAAACTTTGTTATCAATCTCAACATCCAATCTTCCAGAGATATTTTCTTTGTCAAATTTATACTCAACTTGTTTTTGTTCACTATCAATTTTAACTCCTGCAGATTTTAAAACAAATATAGCTAAGGCTTCTATCAAGTCACCAAATGTATTTCTCATTTTGTTATTGTATGGTTGCCCATCACCCTTGATACCCTTAGCCTCCATTTGTAATTGGCATAGTGGTCTGCCAATGTTAGACATTCTAGGCTCAAACTTATCCTGTCGTTTCTCTGAGAACTGTTTTCGCAAGGCACTTTTACATGCCTCGCCAAACTCATTTAACAAATCCTCAGAGATTTCAACAGGACTAGTAGATACTTTATCCAGATATATTTTTACTTTATCTAGTATATTATTCATTATGCTGATAATACATCTTCTGGAAGTTGATCATCTAACTCATTAACAATCTTTGCTGATTCAGCATCAGAGTCGTTAGGTGATTTATCTCTAGCTTTTTTATATGCTGAGATTACCTCTTGATTCTCTTTGTCGATTGCATCTTTAAAGACAGTTAAAATATCATTGTCTTTAGAAGTAAACTCTATTTGAGTATTTGAGTTAGGAGTGATGACAGGTACATAGAAAGTATTACCACCTCTTTTCTGTCTCTCAGTATCAAGTTTTAATGTGCATTTAAACATTAACTTACCACTATCTTTTAAACTTTTGATAGCATTACTGACAGGCAAGAACGCTGTACCAGATACTCTATACAACGCAGGCAGTTCATCTACATTGTGTACTGAACCATCAGCAAGTTTCCCACCAAAACTTACTAGACCATAGACTAATCTATAACATCTAATAGTTCTTTGTTCAACTTGTTGCTCTGGTGTTAGTTGGTCTCTTTCTTTGTATGGTACTTTACCACAATTGACACCACCTAACATATCTATAGCCTCGTCTTTATGTGATGAGAATATGATTGATCTATTTACATACTCACCTTTATCTGGGCTATAGTTCATATACTGCATACCACTTAGAAATGGTCTAAAGGTTACAGGTTTTCCATATGCAACTTTACCTGCAGTTGTATCAAACACAGAAAATTCTCCAACGGGAAGTTTATTCCCATTGTCATCTTCTGGGTTTCTATTTATTGATAGTCTAGGAATACCATCACTAGTACTCGTACCATCATCTTGACCGATTGCTTTCATTATTTGTTCGTCAGTCATCGAACTTATATTTGCTAGTTCATTTTTTGTCATTGAACCTCCTTATAAATTGATTCGTATATAACATATTTTTAATAAAATGTCAAGCATTATTTTCCAAGGAAACATGCGGATAATAACACTATATAAATAAATATCCAAAAAGTATTGCTAAGAATATCTAACATATATAAGTATCTCCATCTGTTTGTATAACTTTAAGACCTTCATATTCTGCATATTGTTTCCATGCAGAGTAGTCTTCAAAGTCTTTATTCAAATACAGAATACTTTGTGTACCTGTATAACTATCTCTAAATGCTTGATACTTTTGATATGCAGTATACTCGCTATCATCAAATTCATCTAGAGTATCTAGGGCTTCTACCATATTCCTCCTATAGGGTTATTGGTATGCACTTATAGATAACATCACTTTGTTGTGGATCTATTTGTGCTATTTGGTTGTACTTATCTGTAACATCTGATGCCTCTTGGGAATCAGCTATTATAGATTGTATAGAAAAGTAAGGCTCTGCATTTGAGAACTTCCTTACTCTAATAATTAGATTTGTTGTTGTCATGTTATAATTACCTCCTTCATATCTAACCAGTTATATCCTATTTTAGTCTCTGTGTCAAGTGGAACATTGAAATCAATGTCATAATATTCTTTAAGAGAATCTATAACTCCACTAGTACCTTGCTTAAATATTTTACACATAATATTTTCTTCACCAGGATACACATCAGCTACAATAGAATCATGTACAGTATTTACTAATAAACTTTTAACTTTGTTTTCTTTCATTAGTTTATAAATATTAATGCAAGCAAGTGGTACTATATCTGCTGTAGCAAATCCTTGCACAGGATAATTTTTAATTTGAGTACCATAACTAGAACCACCCCAAGGCATTCTCTCAGCATATGGAAAAGAATATTCTCTACCTGTAGGTATTTTAATTCTTTTAAATCTTATTGCTTCATTTTGTAAATGCTCATGCCATTCTTTAATACCTTTATACTTTTCAAGAAACTTACTATAATATTTCTTTTCATTTTCAGTACCAGATACTCCACCATATAATGGTTTAAAGGTATGTGCTTTTGCATCTTGTCTTGATACACCAATAATATCTGCAGTATATTTATGTACATCAACATTATTTTTTATATCTTCCATACCTTGTTTATCTTGTGCCATAAATACAGCAGTTCTAAATTCAAGTTGTGCAAAATCTATTTCAAGTATCTTACCATTTTTAAATCTAGACTTTACTACTTGCCTAATTGGAAATGTAGTTCCTCTAGGTTGGTTTTGAAAGTTAGGATCACGACTTGATAATCTTCCTGTTGCTGTTACAGCTTGCATAAATTTTGGGTGTAACATTCCATGATCATCTGTATGCTCTTTCATACCATCAATAAATGTAGATAGATAAGTATCTACTGCATTGTATCTAACAATAGAATCTAAAAAATCTTTTAACTCTCCTTCAGATTCAGCTGCTAATTTATTTAAAGTAATCTTATCTGATCTAAAACCAGACTCAGATACATCATAAACACTTTTAGGTATCTGATTAAACCCTGCAAGTTTAGCCATGTTATGATAAACAAATCCACTACCTTTACATTCTGTACACTTAGGATATTTTTTAAATGGTGTTCCATCTTTTTTTATTTTCTTTATAACGCCTTTACCATTACAGTCAGTGCATTTACTAGCTGTAGTTTTATATACAGGTACAGTATTAGCTTGTACAATTTTTCTAAACTGTATTCTAGACATTTGTGGTCTTCTTTTATTTTTACCTGTAGCTTTATCAACACCTATATTAAATATCTTTGACCATTCTTTTTTATCTACAGGTTTTCTAGAATAGATTAACCAAGATAATTGTTCTGGACTTGATAAAGTAATTTCAGTATCACCCATTTTATTATATACAATTTTATTTATTTTCTGACTTAGATATTCTTTTTCTGCTTTGTATTCTGCATTAACTTTTTCTAATACATTTAAGTCTACATAAATACCATTGCGTTCCATATCACTTAATACAACAAGAAACTCACCCATAGTCTTAGCAGTTTTAATTAAATCTTTATTAGCAGGTAATCTAAAGTCTGCCATCTGAGAATCAAATAGTCTTCTCGTAATAGCAACATCATTACGACCATACTCCTCTACTAAATCAGCAGGTATGTTATCAAAAGATACACCTCTGTCCATGAAATCTTTTATTCGATCATCTTTCATACCTATTTTTCTACGCTGACAACACATCTGAAGTGTTAAAGATTTTCTAATACCTCTGTTTAAAATATATTCTCCAATCATAGTATCATATACTTTACCTGTGTATTTAAATCCAGACTCTAATAACCACATCAAATCAAATTTTAAATTATGACCTATCAATAATGTAGTTTCATCTAGTACTTCTTGTATTCTAGCTACACCACCTCTACTAACTTTTTCTGAATGGTGTGTAAAATAATATTCCAAACCATATTTAGAATCTAATCCAACACTAACTAATTTATTGTTAGCATGAAATGGTGATGGGTCAAACCCATTGTTTTTATTTTTTTGAAAAGTTGTTTCTACATCTACTATTGTAATCATCCTTCGTACCTACTTATATCCCTTCTAATAACACAGCTAGGTTCACCATGATAGCCTGTTATTTTATTTTTACTTATACACAAAGTTCTATTTGTGTTTGCTTCATCTAAACTTTGATTTCTACCTATACCAATAATTAAATCAGCTTCAGCAGCTTTTCCAGTTTTAGAATTTTCCATCATATCAAACGATATACTATTTCTATTATGTGCCTCAGCAGATGCTTGAGATATTGCTATGACAGCACAGTTTCTACGCTTAGCTAACTCTCTTGCACCTGTATAAATTGCTCGTAGCTTTTCATCTGACCTAGAAAACTTACCATCTAAATTTACTTTATCTAGTTGGTCAATTACTACAACATCTGGTTTATGCTTTTCACAGTGAGCATCTATGTCATCTAATGTCCAATCAACTACATCAAATAATTTTATATTGTCTCTTACTTTTGACCATGTAAAATGTACTTCTTTCATATTGTCTGGTATATCGTCTCTAGTATATCCAGTTGAACAAGATATAGTTCTCATTTGAGTTCTTACTGCAGGTTCCTCATTTATAAATGCATGTACATTTGCACCTTGCCATGCAAAACCATCTGGTGCTGAAACTAAACTAACCCAGAAAGCAGTCTTACCTGTCTCTGGTCTAGCAAATGCAATCATTAAATTGCCTGGGCCGATTCCACCAACTTTTTCTGATAGTACAGGTATATTAAATTTCCATTTAGTAGTTACTGACAACTGCTCAATGACTTTTCCTATATCATTTGTTACAGGTTTTATATCTTCATCTGGCAAATTTTTTTTATGACCTTCAATTATTTTTGAAATCTCACTAAAGTTTGCAGGCTTACCATTAAATATTTCTGTAGCTTCAATGGCAATTTTCTGAGCAGTTTCTCTATCCACCATTATGTTTGCTATATCTTTTGCTATAGCAGGTGTTGGGTCTGTGACTTGTTTTATTTCAGTTACAAGTTCTTCAAACTTTTCTTTAGCAGTTCTAGTTAATGCAGGATTAAATTTACCTACATGCAAAGTGTATACATCATCAACTTTTAAATCGCCATCATAATCTTTATGTGCTTTCTGTAGTGACTCAAAGAATGAACCAAGTTCACCCTCAAATATACTACGAGATATAACTCCCTTATACTCATTATAAAACTTTTTATTGAGCATCATTTTAATTAGCTGTTTTTCCATCGTGTTTCCTTTCATATGCCGTTATTAAATTTTCTTATTCTATCATTTAAGTAATCAACTATCTCAGATAATCTATCAATTTCTTTTGCTAGTTTTAATCTGACTTCTTCTGCTTGTTTTAAATCTAAACTAGAGCCATGCAATAAACTTTTAAGTCTTTCTATTTCAACTTTTAGTTTTTTATTTTCTTCTTCAACGCTGTTCATCTTTACATATTTTCCTGCATCAAAGTCTTTTGAGTTAGGATTGTCTGGGTGTGGTCTATCTGTCATTTTGTTCTCCATAAAATATATTTCTTATCTGTTCGCTATTATAATATTTTAAGTCTTCTGTCAAGTGTTTAACCTTAACATTATCAAATCCTTTTCCTCTTAATTCTTTTACAATAGCAAATGATTTAGTTGTAGCGTCTCGGTCAAGTGCTACATGAATAGTTTTAAACTGCATGATATGTGCAAGATGTGTATTAGCTAATGATGTTCCCATGATAGCTATACCTGTCAAGACTCCAGATACTGCACAGGCAGATGGACAATCTTCAACTATAACTGCATCATCACATTGACCACAAATAAATGGAACACTTTTACTACCATACATAAACCATTTAGGATATACAGATTTATCTAATGCTCTACCTACTGCACCAACATATTCATCTGAGTATTTATTCTTAATCATAAACACAACTCTTTCTTGTGCTACATCATATTTAATATCTGCTCTGTTCATAGAGAATGAATCCCAACAATTATTTTGTTGGAGATACTTCATTGCTTTTTCATTTGAGTATGGAGATTTAAAACTATCTGGCACTAAAAATTTTTTAGGCTCGCCTGAAGTTTCTTGTTTGGAAAATGTTTTATTTACATATCGTATAGTCTTATCTCCTTGATGTCTACCCTTAGCAGAACATGAGGCATGAAAACAATACCAACTAATTTTATCATCAGTTGTATCTATCAATAATGTATTTGTGTTATGGCAGAATGGACAATCCATTCTTTGTTTAGTTTCTTCTGGTACTTGTAGTCCTTGTATTACTTCTACTTGTTGTGATATATTCAATGCTACTCCTATACTGTAAGTTCTTCATAGGTAATAGAGTATCTATCTGTTCTAAAAAAATCATTAGCCTCTACCTTCATTAAGTTTTCATTAAGATAGAATGCTACTTCATTTTCTATTTCTTCGTAAGTCGGTTCCTGTTTGAATGGAATTACTGCTACTGCCTCTATTCCTAGTCCTGTTAGTCTGATTTTGTATTTTTTCATTGTCTATTCCCTTATCATAATTTATATTATTTGTCAAGTTATCTTTTAACTTTTTATAAAAATTTGGGTGGTGCCAAGCAAATGTCATGTTAATAAATATTTTTATCTAGTACTGCTTCGTCAAGTAAATCTATATGAAAGTCTTTACCATTAAAAGTAAATGATATTACTGCACCATACCCATCAAGATAAGAGTTTGAACTTGTGACTCTGCCACCAATTTCTTTTATCTTATCCTCTAACTTCATAGTTAGTTTAAGTCTGTCTGGATTCTTTATCATTAGTGTTCCTTATAACTTACTTGTTTAACATTTCTATTCCAACAAGCACGACAACTGCCACACTCATTATTAGTTGTATATGCACGACACTCTTTACCTTTATGTCTTTTATCTTTATGCACACCAGATGTCCATTGCCAGAACTTAGGTATTGCACCATCAACTTCTAATGCTGATACACGCAAACATAAATTTTCTGGAACATCTTCTTCTTTAAAATGTTTTACTATTTGATATTCTCTAGTAGCTAACCAATGTTTTATATGTGGTGTCTGTCTGCATATCTCAAATATTTTTTGTAAATGCTCAACAGATTGCAAATCTCCAGAGTCAAACCAACGATGAAAAAGCCTTGATTTATCTAGGTTTTTGTACTTGATAGTCAATAATTCTACCATGTAGTCTACCCATTCTGGCATTTCTATTGCGTCATATCTTTTTTGGTATGCAACTTTAACCATAGGAAATACATAACAACCTTTATCTGCATAACATTTGTTGCATATAGTTCCTTCAATCTTAGCTAACTTCATACCTGTATTACAATACTCAGTAGGTATCCCCCAAGCAAATGCAGGCATTTTACTTGGGTTAGATAACTTACCTATCTTATCTTCTATTTGTTTTAACTTACTCATATTACTATTACTCCTAATATAAAACCAAATATAAAACAGACTATTTCAGTTCTGTAATACAATGATAGTTGATTAACTTTTTCTATTAATGCTTTCATAATATCCTTTCTCAACTAAATACTCATAAAGTTTTTTACAAGTCTTAGGTGCTTTATCGTCTAGTTTAAAATTACCAATGACTGCCTTAGCAAAGGAAGTATATCCTGTCACTCTAGGATTAGTCATAAGCATTCCATGTTGTGCTTGCATTTTTAATGCTCTTAATAACATATTCTGCTGAAGTGTATAACCATCTTCAAACACAAATGTTCTTAAGTCGTTTTGGCTATCGCCTTTTATTACTGTCATGTTTTCTCCTTGTGTTTATCTATGTATATTACAACATAAATTCTGGTGTGTCAACTAATGTGTATTTTGCAAAGCGTTTCTTTTCGCCAACATAATAATTACGATAGGCTTGAATGTAATTATCTTCTTTGTATTCTTCTGGCATACACAATGGTGGTATAAGAAATGATTTGTATTTGAATTTATCTTTTACTTTGTCTGTGAGTTTTAAAAGATTGTTTAGTATTCTGCCTGTACTGTGTACTTTGTTGTTGTATCTGTAGCGATACTGATTAAGCAAATGACCTAGCAAATCTAATGACCATAAATAATTACCTAAGGATTCTCCAACCCATATAGTCATGGGGTGTTTAGGATATGCAGGCTTGTATAAACTATCATCAATACCACAATGGCGTTGATATGCAGTTGATAACATCTGACCTGTTTCAAGTATCATCTTGACTA
>Ga0208898_1000271_pt1 | contig 41601 bp, 51 predicted proteins | sample VirMetDEL_Mar_4_FD_184513 | JGI IMG/M metagenome (GOLD analysis project Ga0208898, IMG submission 184513) | Aqueous microbial communities from the Delaware River and Bay under freshwater to marine salinity gradient to study organic matter... | ecosystem: Environmental > Aquatic > Marine >... | reverse complement strand
GCAAATGTATACGCAAGCATTAATGGAGTTACTGGTTCAAATCAAAGCCTAATGGCTCTTTGGACAGTGCCTGCGAATTACACAGGATATATGCTTCAGTACGATATATCGAATGGAACTACTTCCAATACCCCTGCGGTATGCAAATTAATTTTGTCGGTCAGACCGTTTGGGGAAGTATTCCAGTCAAAGGACGTTAAGTCTTTGACAACAGGTATGCACATCGAAGAAACCTTTGCGGTTCCGCTAAAATTTGCAGAGAAGTCAGATATCGAAGTACGGGCAATATCGTCATCTGGTTCCGTCGATTTCGACATTTCCGCAGCTTTTGAAATTGTCTATATCTGGAATGGAGATAACTAATGGCCGAGACTCATGCAAGCAAAGCGTTAAAGAAAATCGAGATTCATGAAGCTGAGTGCGCGTTGCGCTATGAAGCAATCAACAAGCGACTAGATTCAGGTTCTGAACGGTTTGATAAACTAGAGAAAATGATCTGGGGGATCTACCCCGTCATGATTACTTCCTTAATAGCCATTGTTGGCTTGGTGATATCTCAATGAAATTTGACGCAATCAAAGGATTAATCGGGGGTTTGGCACCAACTGTAGCGTCGGCCCTTGGAGGCCCGTTAGCAGGCGCTGCGGCGCAGTCGATTGCCTCTGCACTAGGTGTCGCCCCAGAGCCAAAGGCGCTTGAGAAAGCCATTCAGAACGCTACACCAGAGCAGCTTGCGGACATCAAGAAGGCGGAGCTGGACTTTGAAGTTCGCATGAAAGAGCTGGATGTCGATATTTTTGAGTTAGAGACTAAAGACACTCAAGATGCTCGCAAGAATTTCGCCAAGGATTGGACGGCGAAGATGATAGCTATTGTGATGGTGCTATTTTTTTGTGGTTACATCGCAATGATCACAATCATGCCCCCTGAGCAAAACTCGATGGAGCTAATCAATCTTGTTCTAGGTTATATGGGCGGACTGGTCTCAGCGGTCGTTTCTTTTTATTTTGGTAGCAGCGCGAAGCAAGAATGATGAAGACTAGCCAAGAAGGCATTTGCCTTATAAAAAAATTTGAAGGCTGTGAGCTGGAGGCTTATCAATGCTCAGCCAACGTCTGGACGATAGGTTATGGCCACACAAAGAATATCGTCAAGGGTGACACCTGCACCAAAGAAGAGGCAGAGCAGATCCTGACCGACGATCTTGAGGAGTTTGAGGGATACGTTAACAATCTGGTGGAGGCCGACCTCAACCAGAGCCAGTTCGACGCGCTAGTGGCTTGGACGTACAACCTTGGCCCTACAAACCTAAAATCCTCAACGCTATTGAAGCGGCTTAACGAAGGCGACATGGACGACGTTCCGCATCAGATTCGTCGTTGGAACAAGGCCGGGGGTCAGGTTCTGGACGGGTTGATTCGTAGACGCGAGGCGGAGGCCTTGTTGTTCAAGGGGGAAGCTTGGGAAAATGTCTAGCCTCTCGCTCAAAGACTTTGAGATTCTAAGCGAGCAAGATCAAAACGAAGCCCTTGCGCTTTTGTCCCGCTACGATCAGATGGACAAGCAAGACAAGTGTCAGGGTGATTTCATCGAATTTGTTAAGCATATGTGGCCCGAATGCATCCTCGGTCGCCACCATAAGATTATTGGCGACAAGTTTAACAAGATAGCTCAAGGCAAGCTAAAGCGTCTTATCGTTTGCTTGCCCCCTCGACACTCTAAATCAGAATTTGCCAGCACATATTTTCCTGCTTGGATGATGGGCCTGCGCGGTGATCTCAAGATAATTCAGACAACTCACACTGCCGAGCTTGCGGTACGGTTTGGTAGGAAGGTGCGGAACATCATCGACTCTGATGATTACTCTCAGGTTTTTCCTGAGCTACAGTTGCAGGCTGACAATAAGTCGGCTGGTCGATGGACGACCAATCAGGAGGGTGAATCTTTCTACGCGGGTGTAGGTGGCGCGATCACGGGACGTGGCGCTGACCTATTGATCATTGACGATCCGCATTCAGAGCAAGACGCGATGTCGCCTACTGCGATGGAGTCGGCTTACGACTGGTACACCTCTGGGCCACGACAGCGTCTCCAGCCCGGCGGAATTATCATCATAGTAATGACCCGCTGGTCAACCAAAGATCTCGTAGGCAAGGTTTTGAAGAAGCAGGGCGATGATCATGCAGATCAGTGGGAGGTTGTGGAGTTCCCAGCAATCATGCCCGAGTCTGAAACCCCCTTATGGCCGGAGTTTTGGAAAAAAGAAGAGCTTTTGTCGGTCAAGGCCTCGCTGCCGATAAGCAAGTGGAATGCTCAGTGGATGCAAAACCCCACGGCTGAGGCTGGCTCTATCGTGAAGCGCGAGTGGTGGCGTAAGTGGGAAAACGACTGGGTTCCTTCATACGAGTACGTTATCCAGAGTTACGATACTGCGTTTAGCAAGAAAGAGACTGCTGACTACTCTGCTATCACTACGTGGGCGATATTCCAGTCGCCAGACGAAGATGTGCAAGCTATTATACTTTTGGACGCGAAGAGGGTCAGGTTAGACTTTCCTGAGCTAAAAAGGCTGGCCTACGAGGAATGGAAATACTGGGAGCCAGACTGCGTGTTAATTGAAGCCAAGGCCAGCGGCACACCGTTGACCCAAGAGCTTAGAAGAATGGGCATTCCAGTCACAGCCTATACACCATCGCGTGGCCAAGATAAGATTGCAAGAATGAACAGTGTTGCCCCGATATTTGAATCGGGGATGGTTTGGGCACCAGACGAAACTTTTGCGGATGAGGTTATCGAAGAGATGGCAAGCTTTCCGTTTGGGGATAATGACGATTATTGCGATTCGTCAACGATGGCGCTGATGCGGTTCCGTCAGGGCGGGTTTTTAAGCCTCCGCGACGATTACCCTGAAGAAGCTGAGTTTTTGAGGCGTGACAGACAGGTATACTACTAATGGCTATTGAAAAAAGAGGTTTAGGCACCGAAGACAATCCTGACGTTATGCCAACTGGCAGCGCAATGGAGATCGAGCCAGAGATGACTCGGAACGATGAGATTCGCAATGCAGCAGAGATACTGGTGCGCGAAGAAGAAATTCTTGTTGATGACGAGATCGACGAAGAGGAAGAGCAGATAGCTACCGATTTCAACGCAAACTTGGTTGATTTCATTTCAGACAGCGACTTATCCAAGCTCGCCAGCGACGTAATTGGTTCGATCAAAGCCGATAAAGAAAGCCGATCTGAGTGGGAAAAGACATATACGGATGGCTTGAAGTATCTGGGCATGAAGTTTGATGATTCCCGCAGCCAACCTTTTCAGGGGTCTTCTGGGGTTATTCACCCGATATTGGCTGAATCTGTCACGCAGTTTCAGGCTCAGGCTTACAAAGAGTTACTGCCAGCCAAAGGGCCAGTTAAGACCGAGATCGTGGGAGTCCGCAGCCCAGAGGTCGAGATGCAGGCTGGTCGCGTTCAAGACTTCATGAATTACTACATCATGAACATCATGCAAGAGTACGATCCAGAGTTGGATATGCTGCTGTTTTACCTTCCACTCGCAGGCAGCGCCTTCAAGAAGGTCTACTTCGACACAGGCATAAGCCGTGCGATGAGCAAGTTTATTGAACCCCAAGACCTCATTGTGCCCTACGAAGCTACCGATCTTTTCAGTGCGGAGCGCGTGACCCACGTCCTAAACATGAGTCGGAACGAAATCAAGAAGCAACAGGTCAACGGGTTTTACGCTGACGTGGAGTTAAAAGGCGGTTCTGTCAGTGTATCTAAGAGTGATATTGAAGAGCAGATTGATGAGATTGAAGGCATGGAGCCTTCGTACCAAGAGGATCGTGACCACGTCATCTACGAGACCCATACCATCTTAGACATCCCCGGCTTTGAAGATGTCGGTGAAGATGGCGAACCTACAGGATTAAAACTGCCTTATATCGTCACAATTGACGAGGGATCTCAGAAGGTCTTGTCGATTCGTCGAAACTACGTTGAGACAGACCCTCGCAAGGCTAAAATCAACTTTTTCGTGCAGTACAAATTCTTACCGGGCCTCGGCTTTTATGGTCTAGGCCTAAGCCATATGATTGGCGGCATATCCAAGTCAGCCACATCAATCCTAAGACAGTTGATCGATGCAGGCACCTTGGCTAATCTTCCGGCAGGCTTTAAGGCTCGCGGGATGCGTATTCGAGACGAGGACAATCCACTCCAGCCCGGAGAGTTTAGGGATATTGATACGACAGGCGCGTCTCTACGAGAAAATCTGATACCACTGCCGATCAAAGAGCCATCCAATGTGCTCATGCAGCTATTAGGGCTGCTTGTAGAGTCAGGTAAGCGGTTTGCAAGCATTGCCGATATGAACGTGGGCGACATGAACCAAGCGATGCCTGTGGGCACTACGGTGGCTCTACTAGAGCGTGGCACCAAGGTTATGTCGGCAATTCACAAGCGATTGCATTACAGCCAGAAGCTTGAGTTTCAGTTGCTTGCCAAGGTGTTCGCGGAGTATTTGCCTCCAAATTATCCTTATGTGTCAAAGAATGGCCCACAAGAGATTATGGGGCAGGATTTTGACGGTCGGGTTGACGTAATACCCGTATCTGACCCCAACATATTCAGCCAGAGCCAGCGAATCACCATGGCTCAAGAGCTACTTGCCATGGTTCAATCTAACCCTGAGATTCATGGCCCTACGGGCATATACGAAGCGTATAGACGAATGTACGCGGCCCTTGGGGTTGATGACATTGACAGCCTTATACAGCCCCCACCTCCACCACCACAGCCTATGCCAGTGGACGCGGGAATCGAGAATAGTGCGTTCTTGATGGGTCAGCCCGGGCAGGCTTTCGAGCCACAGAATCACCAAGCTCACATTGACGCTCATAGGTCTCTATTCTTGACCGATGTGGTCAAGCAGAACCCTCCGCTGCAAGGCATGATCATTGGTCATATGATGCAGCACTTACAGTTCATGGCTGGGCAGATGGCTCAGAGCCAGATCCCACCAGAGCTGAACCAGCAGATACAAGAGATGCAGGCCGCGCAGCAATCTGGTCAGGTTCCGCCCGATCAGTTGCAGCAGCAGCAGAGCCAGATTCAGATGCAGATAGAGCAACTGTCGTCACCAATCTTGGCTCAGTTGACGCAAGAGCTTCTTGAGTCTATCGGTCAGGGTGATGAGACCGATCCTCTGGTTCAAATTAGGCAGCAAGAGTTGATGCTGAAGGAAAAAGCAATCGACTCAGAGAATGAGCAGTTTGAAGCAAAACAACAGCAACGTGCTGAGGAAAAACTTTTGGAGAATGAAATCGCTAAGCAGCGTATGAATATCCAAAGGGAGGTTGCTGATGATAAGCTAGACGTAGCTATCCGCCGTCTAGATCAACAGGCAGATTTAAAGCTGCTTGACATGCAAAACAAAAACATGGGAGGCCGATAATGCCTGACTTAATATCATCAACAAGCTATGTAAGAAAAAGAATTGAAGAGCTGCGTGAAAGAAAAAGACTTGCCCGTGACGTAGAAGCTGCTCTTGAAGAAAAAAAAGTTAAAGACGCTGAAGAGAAGAAGCAAAAAAGCGATGCGCGAATTGCAGCCAAGCTGGCTAGACTCTCTGGATCTGAAGCTCCCGCAGAAAAAGCGCCTGAGCCTGAAGAGGCCAAGGCCGAAGAGCCTGTAAAGGTTCAGGAAGAAATTGCAGTAGAGGAAGAGCCTGTTATCAAAAAGGCTCCAAAGAAATCTTCTGCGAAAAAGCAAACCGAACAAACTGAGGAAGAATGATGAAAGATTTAAGCAGAGTTAAAAAGGTTGACTCGCCAAAGAAGAGCATCAAATCAATACCCACCGACCCAGCCTTGGTTCGTCGGACAATGGGCGGAAAGATAAAAGTCATCAAGGCTCGGGGAGCTGGCGCAGCCACTCGCGGATTTGACTTTCATGAGAAAGTGTAGTGGATGATATAAATCTAGGCTCTCGCCTAAAAAGAGTAATGGGCGAGAGGCGGGAGCTTATCCGCGAGGTCTTGATGGATGGAATGTTAAAAGATATAGAACATTATAAATCTTTGCAAGGCGAGCTAACTGTTATAAACTTGGTGGAGGAAGTAATCAGAGAATTCTACAAGGAAATCTAAATGACAACCTCTATAACAGAATCCGCTTACGTCTCAAGCGACGAACGTGTTCTTGATCCAACCCTGCTTGAAAAATCCGCCATCGAGAGAATGCCTAGCCCTTCTGGGTGGCGCATGCTGGTTCTGCCCTACCAAGGCAAAGCCAAAAGCGAAGGCGGCATCCACCTCCTGAAAGAAACGGTAGACCGAGAGGCTTTAGCCACGGTGGTCGCTTATGTTGTAAAGATGGGGCCACTCTGCTACGGAGACACTGAAAAGTTTGGAGACAAGCCTTGGTGCGAAGAAAAGCAGTGGGTGCTAATCGGTCGTTATGCTGGAGCTAGGTTCAAGCTTGAGGACGGCGGCGAAGTCAGAATAATCAATGACGACGAGGTCATTGGCACAATTATAGACCCAGACGACATAGTGAGCTTCACATGATAGAAAATCAAAACGCAGAGCAGATGGAAGAGGAACAAGTTTCTATTGAGGTCACCGAAGACCCGGTAGAGGGATCTGGTGGCGGTGACGGCGATGAGCTTGAAAACTATACCAAGTCGGTTTCTAAAAGAATTAACAAGCTCAACCAGAGACATCGGGAAGCTGAGCGAAGGGCGCAGCAGCTTGAGCAGATTGCCTTGCAGAAAGAGGCTGAGCTTCAGCAGTATCGGCAGTATTCGGTTCAACAGTCTAATACTGTTTTAGCCAAGGAAGAGGAGGCTATAGCTTCCAAAGAGTCTCAGATCGATGACGTTTACCGCAAGGCGGTTGAAAGTGGAGACGCGGATCTCATCACCAAGGCCTCTAAGCTCCAGAATGATATTGCTATTCAGAAGGAAAAACTTCGTGTAGCAAAGTCTCGGCAAAGGGCTGCTCAGGAAGAGTCTTACCAATCCCAAGGTAACGAACAGATAGTTAATTACCAACAGCAACAGCGGGTTCAGCAAGAGGTTACGCCAACAGAAGATGCGTTGGAATGGCACGAAAGGAACCCTTGGTACGCGAATCAGGACAGCGAAGATGACATGAAGGCGACCCAGTACGCCTACTATGTTCACTACAATCTGGCCAACGAAGGCTTCGACGTTGGTTCTGACGAGTATTACGAAGAATTGGACAGCCGTGTCGGTACGGTTTATCCTCACACTAAGAGCGCCAGTAATGGCAACTCGAAGACCGTTCAAAGTGGAAGCAGACCCGCTGTGCAAAGAGTCGCTTCAGCTACCCAAGGTGGTGGTCGGTCAAAAACACAAGGCAAAAAGAATGGCGTGAGCTTTTCTAAGTCTGAGCTGGAGCGACTCAGGAGCCTCAAGCCGCATAATATGTCTGAAGAGGCATGGTTGCAGCGAGTGGCAAAAGAGAAGCAAAAAATTGCATCAAGAGAGGCAAGCTAAAATGGCAGAAATAAAAGCAAACGCACGTTCATCCCGTGATTCGCAGTCACACGATAATCAGACTCGCAGGAAACCATGGCGACCAGTACGGTCACTTGAAACTCCCCCTGCACCGGCAGGTTATACCTACAGGTGGATAAGGGAGTCCATGTTGGGACAAGAAGATCGAGCTAATGTCTCGCGTCGAATCAGAGAGGGCTGGGAACTCGTAAGAGGAACCGAATTGCCGCCAGATTGGCGTTCTTTACCAACGATGGATAGTGGCCGACATGAAGGCGTGGTCTACAACGAAGGGTTGCTATTAGCGAAGATCCCTAATGAAACGGTTGAAGAGCGCAGAACCTATTATCGGGCGAAGAGCAAACAAGCTACGGATGCATTGGACAACTCAATGTTCAACGAAACCCGTGGTGATAGCCGTTACGTTAAATATGATCCTCAGCGCGATAGCAACGTCACATTTGGACGTAAATAGAGGTATTCAAAATGGCGAATAAAGACGCTGCATTTGGAATGAAGCCGGTCAGAATGATCGGTGGCGCACCTTACACTGGCGGTCAGAGTCGATATCGTATTGCTGCGAATTATGGAACTTCCATTTTTCAAGGCGATATGGTTGCTCAGGTCACTGGAGGTACGGTGGAAGTACACGCTGACGGAGGCACTGTGCCTGTAGTTGGTGTTTTTAACGGTTGCCAGTACACAGACCCCACCAGTGGTGAGCAAGTTTACAGCAACTACTACCCTGCAAGCACTAACGCCGCAGACATCATCGCTTTTATCATTGATGATCCCGACGTGGTTTACGAAGTGCAAGCTGATGACACGTTTCCAATTACCGACCTGTTTGGCAATTTTGATATCGTGTACACCACTGCGGGTAGCACTTTGACTGGTATTTCTGGCGCTGAGCTTGACGTAACCACTGGTGCTACCAACACGAACCTGCCGATCAAAGCGATCGACATTTCGGAAGATCCGAACAACTCGGACACGGGCGCTGCAAACACTAACGTGTTAGTAGTAATTCAAAACTCAATCTTCGGCGTTAAAGGCGCTGGCTTAGCATAAGGAGCTAAATAATGGCTATTTCAAGAGCACAGCTCGCTAAAGAACTGGAGCCGGGGTTAAACTCCTTATTCGGCATGAGCTACGACAGCTACGACCGCCAGTATGAAGAAATCTTTGCTATTGAAGACTCACAGCGAGCCTTCGAGGAAGAGGTTTTGATCACTGGTTTCGGCGGAGCGCCAACTAAAACCGAAGGTCAGGGCGTACAGTTTGACAACGCTTCTGAGTCTTACACTGCTCGCTACACGCATGAGACCGTGGCTTTGGCATTTTCTTTGACCGATGAAGCAGTAGAAGATAATTTGTATGACTCGCTCGGCAAGCGATACGTGAAGGCTTTGGCCCGATCTATGGCTAACACCAAAGAAGTCAAAGGTGCAGATGTACTGAACAATGCGTTCGATACTAACTACACTGGCGGCGACGGTGTAACATTGATTAACACGGCACACCCTCTAGCGGGTGGCGGCACTGCTGCAAACCGTGCTACCTCAATGGCTGACTTGAACGAAACGTCTTTGGAAGATGCGTTGATTGATATCAGCACATTTACTGATGACAAGGGTCTTACGATCTCTGTTCAAGCATCAAAGCTTGTCGTACCACCTCAGTTGGTTTTTGTTGCTGACCGTATCCTGAACTCAACTTTGCGTTCTGGTACTGCCGACAATGACATCAACGCTGTACGCAACACGGGTGTATTGCCCGGTGGCTACACGGTCAATCATTACCTGACTGACCCTGATGCCTTCTTCTTGCTGACTAGCGTCACCGACGCTGGCGAAGGCTTGAAGATGTTCCAACGTACTGCGATGGAAACCACAATGGAGCCAGACTTCACGACTGGCAACATCCGGTATAAAGCGCGAGAGCGTTACTCTTACGGATGGAGTGATTGGCGTGGAATCTACGGCAGTCAAGGCGCTTAATTGTTTCACATGAAACAATGAAAGAAGGGGGCATTAGCCCCCTTTTTTTATGCCGCCTTTTTGTTATTAAGGCGCGTATGAGACCTTCTGAACTGAGGCTCGGATGCCTTCCCAGCCTGTTTGCGCGATCCTCACCGCTGTTGCTGCTTGGGCGCGGGTAGCCTTTACACCCAACTCGTCAGCAGCAAACTCTGCGGCTTCTTGAAAAGCTCGCTTCCAACAGCAACTGAACTCGTATGAAGTTAAAGCGGCTTCTGCCATTTGCTGAATTTCCCACTGCGATAGATATTCTGTTTTCATCTACTTCTCCCTTGGGCGGCTTATGCCGCCTCGTTTTTTTTGAAATTGTCAGCTAAATCTTTGATCGCGTTGCTTCTTATTTGCTTGTAGTATTGCTTCAGTTCTTCGCATCGCATGATCATAGATTTCATTTGAAATGCTTGAACGCCTACTTCTTTTGCCATTCTATCGATCAAAGCGTTTTCAATTGTTTCTAAAATTTGCTGTTCCATCTTAATGCTCCGTTTGCGTTGTTGATGTCCTTTATTATACTGATCCCGTGTCGATGTGCAACAATGTATACACAAATAAATCGAAATAAATGAACTTTTTTTTACTGCCCAGTTGTCATAGACTGTAGGTCTGAGATAAACCCAGCCCCAGCGACTGGCTCAGCAGACGTTTACGAAGACTCTGGGGCGAATCCTTTCGTAAAGAGGTAATAACTAATGTCACAAACAACATTCTCTGGCCCAGTACGCTCGCTTGGTGGCTTCATCACCGCAGGCGTAAACAGCAGCATCAGCTTATCAGCAGACACCACGCTTACCGTGGCGGCTCACGCTGGCAAGATTATTTTGCTCAACGACGCAGACGGTAAGTTCACCTTGCCATCTATCGACTCCAGCACTCCCGCTGACCCAACGTCTCCAAACCAAGGCAACAACATTGGCGCGTCTTTCTTTTTCTACATTGAAACCGCAGCCACTGACTTGGACATCCTTACCGATGGCACTGACAAGTTTAAAGGTGCAGCGATAGTTGCTGTCGATGACGGCGCGAAAAAAGCTTTCTTCCCTGCTGCCGCAAATGACGTAATGACTTTCAACGGCTCAACCAAAGGCGGTTTGGTCGGCAGCGTCATTCAGGTAACAGCAATTGATACAGCCAGCTACCTTGTACATAACACCTTGCTGCTTGGTTCAGGAACGATTGTTACGCCTTTCGCTGACGCTTAATCCACAGAATAGGAGATAGGCAATGGCAGATGCAGTAACTAGCCAAACCATTCAGGATGGAGAGCGTAAGGCTGTCCTTAAATTCACTAACATTAGTGACGGAACCGGAGAGGCAAATGTAGTCAAGGTTGATGTTTCAGCCTTGACCACTAACTCTGCGGGTAAGGCTTGCACCAAAGTTACAGTTGCCAAGATATGGTGGCAGTGTGTTGGGATGGGGGTCGAGCTGTTGTGTGATGCAACGGCAAATACCCTAATCATCGGCTTGTCACCAGATAGCAATGGCTTCCACGATTACTCTGACTTTACCGGCATTCCTAATAATGCTGGCAGTGGTGTGACTGGGGACATTCTATTCACGACAATTGGCGCAAGCAGTGCAGATACTTATACTGTCATTTTAGAAGTCATAAAAGAGTATGCTTGATGGCTACCACCTCTGACGTAGAACGGTTAAAGAGCGGACGGCTGCGGTATCGCGGCCAGACGTTCCCCGGCTATAACAAGCAGGTTCGCACTTCTGGAGAGAGCAAAAAGTTCAAGGTTCTAGCCAAGAAGGGCGATCAGGTGAAGGTGGTTCGCTACGGCGACAGCAACATGGAAATCAAGCGAGATAACCCAGAGCGCCGACGCAATTTTCGGGCAAGACACAATTGCGATGCGGTTCAAAAGAAAAAAGACGTTTTCACGGCTTCTTACTGGTCGTGTAAAAATTGGTGACCTAATATGAGCTTTGCAGCACCTATAGAGTTTTACGAGCGGCAGGAAAAAATAAAAGCCAGCCCCCTTTATCCGCAAATTCAGTACATGAATTTGCAACTAAACCAGATGCAAGAGGGCACCCCTCAGTATGAGGCGCTCAAGGCAAAACTCTTTGCCATGCAAGATCAAGCGGCTGGTGGAATGGCTCCGCAGCAGCAAATGCCACAAATTCCCGGCAGGTCTGGCGGTATTGAGGGTTTGGCAGAAATGCTGCAAAGGCTGCAAGGCGGACAAAGAAGCCCCGGGCAGTACCCAGATACTTACCCGGTGCCTAGCACGGACGACATGATCATTGAATTCCCAGTGCCAGATAGCCGACCTTCGCCGCCTATTGGCTTTCCCGGATTTCCAGAGAAACTTCCAAAGAAAACCTTCCCTGACTACATAAAGACAGGACAGGGCAGAAGGTTGCCGCCAAGCCCTCCTATCTTAGATGATATTTTTGGCCCAGAGGGTCGAATACCTCCCCGCGATGATCGCATCCCAATGATGCGAACCAACGACTTTCAAGACCGAAATAGAAACGGCGTTGACGATAGGGACGAAAGAGGTGGGCGAGGCAAATTCAGAAGGATTCCAAGCCGCAGGATAAAAGATTCTTACCGACGAAGGGGCGGTTTAGCAGGTCGGATTGCAGAGCTTGCTGAGCAGATGCGAGGCCGAGAAGAGATGCCTAGACCCCGTGGAGGGATGTTTGGAGACCTCATGCGCCGAATACAGTCGGAACGAGATCAGCCGCGCATGGAGGCTCTCATGCAAAACATGCAAGCGCCGCCTCCTGAGCAATACTTTGCGGAAAGAAATCGACGAATGAGACAAGCGCCTGACATGGAGCAAATCAGAAGGCAGTTAATTCAGAACATTAACTTTCGGGATCTTGGCATCTAATGGCTATCTCTGACGATTTACAAGCAGCCCAAGACGAATACGGTAGCTCAGCATCCCCCTATGCAAGTCTGAGTGAGTATTTGATGCAGCGCCCTGCTTACGACAGGGGCGCTAGGGCTGCGCCAGCGGCTCCGACGATGAGAACGCTTGACGCTATTACTCCTGACACTGACCAGTTGCTGGCTGAGCAGTATGAAAAGATTATGGCTGAGCAGAGAGAGGCTCAAGAGGCATCTGCGGCGGCTCGTCAGACGGAAATTGACAGCCTAAGAGACCTGTTGAGAGAAGAGCTTGCCACGTCAGAGCAGGCGGCTCTGGGCGAGAGGTCTGAGCTTTCCAAGTCTCTTGAGGCGCAAATAGAAGATATGCGTCGTGGCGTTGACGCAGAAACCATGGATCTTCGCCAAGCTGGACTCGACGAGAGGGCTGCGCTTGCTCGTCAGATTGAAGAAGGCGACAAGTTGGTTAGAGAGGCGCAGGTTCAGGCCATTGGCGACTTGGAAGACCGGCAAGGTTCTTTGGTTGGCGATCTTAAAGAAAGAATAGGCTCTTTATCTTCTGATCTTTCTAGCATCAATAGCGTGATTGATCAGAATTATTCTGAATTGCTTAACATTCAAGAAACCTCGTCAGGTGCTACTCAAGAGCAAATATCCGGCATAAACCAAGAGCTGGAATCATTAAGCGGTACTCAGTCGGAAATTGACACGCTAAACCAGCAGCTTGAAACCTTGTATGAAGATGTAGAAGCTGGAAATGTTGATCAATCTGAATTGTTGCGTGGAGAGGTTTCCGACCTAATTGCTGGTTTAGAAGGCAAGATAAGCGGCATTCAAGACAACCTTGGTGCCCTGCCAATCGACCAGATTCAGGCAGAGCTTGCCACAGTCAACGATCAGACTGCTGCTTTTCAACAAGCAATTGATATTGCTGGTACAGAAAGAACTGACCTCGCCGCAAGAATAGAGGCGTTGCAGGCCGCTGGATTGACCCAAGATGACCTGTCTGGCTTGTCTGAGTCGATTGCAAGCCAAAGGCAGACGGACATCACTTCAGCTCTAGACCCTGTACAACAGCAGATTGAGGCGCTTCGCGGCCAGATACCCGGAGAGGTTGACACCGAGGCATTACGCAAACAAATTACCGAAGACATCATGGCTCAAATGGCTAATCAAGCGCCTCCCGCTGGAGGGGGCACTGGCGACACCGACACAGATGTAGATGTTGGCGACGTTGTTGTTGAACCCAGCCCCGGGTTTAGCGGAACACCTTATGAAAACTTTATGGGCGGTTTCATTCCCGGCGCAGGGCAATCCTATGACGCAGGCGTAAACTACGGGCCGTCAGCGTCCGAAGCGGCTGGCTTTAACCCTGCCGGCGGAGGCTCAATGGGCAGAGGCAATCAAAGCATTGTAGATAATTCTGGTTATCTTGACTTTTATAATCAACAAACTTTAAATCCAGTTTCGCCCGTAAAAACAGGCAACATGCCCGGCGGCGGAGTTGGTTCAGGGTATGTGAAGACTGGCGCTCCAATTGCCTACAATCAAGGGCCGTTTCAGGCTCAGAAATTTAACACCAACCTTTTTAATAAAGGAAGTTTTGGAATGTAACTATGGCTTCTTCTGCCCCTAAAAATGTAGCCAATCCTAGTCTTTACGCCAAAGCTAAGGCTAAGGCCAAGGCTAAGTTTGATGTTTACCCGAGCGCATATGCAAACGGCTGGATGGTTCAGGAGTACAAGCGGATGGGTGGAAAATACAAAGGCGCTACTGGCGGCGACGTGAGCTTAGATCCGAAGAAAAGCGATCTTGATAATGACGGCAAGCTAAGCCGTTACGAGCGTAAGCGCGGCACCGCTATCGCCAAGAGTATGGCAAAGAAAATGAACATGGGCGGAACGGTGATGGTTCAGGGTCGTGGCTGTGGCGCTATCATGCCAAAAAAGCAAAAGAAGACGCGAGTGCCCCGTGGCTAGAACTGGGCTAAAGAAATGGTTTAGCGAAGATTGGGTAGATATTGGCGCTCCAAAAAAAGACGGTAAATACCAACAATGTGGCCGAAAAAGCGCATCAAAAAAAAGTGGCAGGTCATACCCAAAGTGCGTTCCAGCGGCAAAAGCGGCAGGCATGACGGAAAGTCAGAAGAAAAGCGCAGTGGCGCGAAAAAGATCTAAGAGACAAGGTGTTGGCGGAAAGCCTACAATGGTCAAAACATTTGCCGCTCGCGGCGGATCAATTAACAAGAAACCCGGTAATTCCGGTTTATTTGGGAGGCGATAATGAAGATGAAGGCAAAAGGGTACAGTCTTGGTGGTGCTCCGAAAACACGCGCACAGCGTCGATCTACGTTGAGCCGAGCGCAAAGAAATTTGCTCGACTCAGTGCAAGGCGCAGAGGGAACCAAGCAACCTACTAGCGTTATTCAAGACCTGTCTGATCAGTACGGCTACAAGCCCGGAAAGAGAGCGGGTGCTAGAGGCCGAGGCCGGAATAAGGCAACCCCTCCCGGGATGAATATGGGCGGAGCTGCAATGAAGACCAAGGGTTACGCTAAAGGCGGTGCCGCAATGAAGACCAAAGGCGCAGCGAAAGGTGGAATCAAAAAACCATCTTCCAAAAAGACGGGATTATTTGGTCGTAGATAGTGGCCTACCTTCAGAGCAATATCCCTCACTTTAAGTGCTGGGTGCGGAAGGAGTACACGCATAACCATGAGAAGTATCATGGTGAGTTCATCCACGCGATGGCGATTGCTGTAACGACCATGCCAACTCGATGCTTGTCGTTTCAGGTAATCTTTACAGGGGCCGAAACATACGACGATGACAGCGAGCAAAACGTACATGGAGGAGCAATGTGGGCGAGGATGCCGATCACGGCTTTGGTCGCTGACACGCCACTTGACGATTGGCCTGAAGCAATGCCTGTCTGGGCTTGTCAACCTTGGGATTGCAGTTCTTATAATCACGCTACTTACGTGCTTGACCGCTGCACACCTTGCCCTTGGCTTGCTAAGATCGATGGCGAATTTTATCCAGCAAAGTATTATTTTACAGTGGATTATGCAGAAAATGAGATAGCGGATGATCCAGCTCAACACAAGCAAAGCCATATTTTAGAGTTGCTTGATGCTGGTGAGTGGACGGGCAACATCGTTGCTTTACCCAATAACAGAGTACGGGTGACGCACCCTGCTTGGTTTGAGGCTGGGGATGGTGCCCCAGACTTTAAGCCTAGTCAGCATATCCACTACTCGAAAAGTGATTTAGACTATACTCTTGACGTAAATCAGGTTTTTAACAACCTATACGCGGGTGACGAAGATGGCGGTAAGCGGAAGTAAAGATTTTGAATTAGACGTAGCAGACTATGTCGAAGAAGCGTTTGAGCGTTGTGGCTTGGAGCTTCGCACGGGCTATGATTTGAAAACCGCAAACAGGTCTTTGAACCTGATGCTTGCAGAGTGGGCCAACCGTGGCTTGAACCAGTGGACGATCAATCAAAAAACTTTGGCCATGGTCAAAGACACCACCTCCTACACCATTGACGCAGTCACCCCAACCGCGACTATCGATGTCCTTGATGTCTTTATTCGGGAAACGATCGGAGGCGTATCAACAGACGTGCCGATGACCCGCATGTCTCGGTCTGAATACGCCAATATGTCGGTCAAATCCAGCACGGGCAAGCCTAACCAGTATTTTGTGGACAAGCAGATTAGCCCGACCATCACGGTTTGGCCTGCACCTGACCAGAACTCTAAGTACGACATTTACCTTAACGTCTTGAGCCGTATGGATGATGCCGATGCTGGAGCGAATACACTGCAAATACCTTTTCGGTTTTATCCGTGCCTAGCCGCAGGTTTGGCTTACTACTTGGCCATGAAGCGAGCGCCTGACAAGGTACAGATGCTCAAAGCGTTGTACGAAGAAGAATTTCAGCGAGCACTGTCGCAAGACGAAGACAGAGCGTCATTTAGGGTAGCCCCTGATTTACGTGGCTACACGATAGCATAATGGCTTATGCGTCGAACAAGAGGGCATACGGAATCTGTGACATATCAGGATTTCGTTATCGCCTAAAAGATATGAAGATGACTTGGGATGGCCTTTTAGTTGGGCCAGACCAATGGTCACCAAAACACCCGCAGCTTATGCCCAAGCCTGCGCCCTTTGACCCGCAGGCATTGCAGATCACAAGGCCAGACCAAGCTGCTGATGGGAACGATAACAATTTTTTCACCGTCTACACCAATGTGGGAGATGGAATTTTGGGCACAACTTTGCAAACTTTTGGAATAACCTGTAGTGTTGGTACTGTGGAGGTAACTACGTCATGAGCTTCACTTTAGCAACGCTTAAATCGACCGTGCAGGATTACTTGCAGGTTAATGAAACCACGTTCAACAACAACCTGAACACGTTTATTCAGGAGTCTGAAAGCCGAATCTTCAAGATGGTTCAGCTCCCAGAGCAAAGAAAAAACGTGCAGGGTACGTTGACTGCGAGCAATCGGTTCTTGGCTACGCCGAGCGATTATTACGCACCGTTTTCGTTAGCGGTCATTGACGGCAATAACAAGTACCATTATCTGGATTTCAAGCACCCATCATTCATCAAGGAATACAGCCCGATCACGACGACAACTGGTCGGCCAAAGTATTACTCTCTGTTTGATGAGGCAGCATTTGAGCTGTCGCCTGTGCCAGATTCTGGTTACACGGCAGAGCTGCACTACCTGTACAAACCAGCGTCTTTGACGGCTGGCAGTGATTCAGGTACGACACTTCTGTCTACGGATCACCCTGATCCATTACTGTACGGCACCTTGGTTGAGGCTGCTGTGTTTCTCAAGGAAGCTCCTGACGTAATAGCCAACTTCGAGGCTCGTTTCAAGGAAGGCATATCTAGGATGAAGAATCTTAGCGAAGGCCGTGGAACCCGAGACGAGTACAGGTATGACTTATTACGAACAGGGGTGACCTAATTGGAACCAATAAAAGAGTTAGAAGGTAAAAAGGTAGCGATTATAGGCTTGGGCGCAAGCCAGATCGATTACGTTATAGGAAAAGAAAACAGCGTCGAGTGGGACGAGGTCTGGGTCATTAACTCTGCCCTATCCGTCTTTGAGTGCGATAGGGTCTTTATGCTTGACCCGGCAAGCCGTTTTCTTGACACCGAAGATGCGGGAAACCAAACGGAGGTTATGAGAAAACTACTGCCGAAGTTTGAAAAGCCGATTTATACGTGCGAGCTAGATGACCGAGTACCGGCGTTGGTTGAGTACCCTCTAGAAGAGGTCATCAAGGATCAGCGTTGCGCTTACATGAACACAACGGTTGCTTACTCGCTGGCTTTTGCGGCGTATAACAAGGTCGGTTCTGTTGACCTGTTTGGGATGGATTTTAGCTATAAGAATAACTTGCACTTTGCTGAAGCTGGCAGGGCATGTTTAGAGTTCTGGATATGCAAGATGATTGCCATTGGCATAAAGGTTGGGGTTAGCCCAAGGTCGTCGTTGCTAGACCAGAACGTGCCCCTTCAAGAGAGGCTTTATGGATACCACCGACTGGCTAATCCAAAGGTGGCAATGCCAAACCCAGAGGGTGAGTGGGTTGTTTGTGATCGGTCTGAGTTGGCTCAGATGGTCAAGAAGCACAATCTAGAGACGGTGGAGTTGCCGTCATCACCAGAACCGTACAAGGGGTAGTCATATGTCGCAGGGAGATTTTCAGTTAGGACAGGTAATGGTTTCTACCACCGACAATCGCGGCCATGACGTGGATTTTTGGGCAAAAGAAACAACGAAAAAGATACTAGGTATTTCGGAAGAGGCAGCGCCTCACATTCGTTTGCAGGCGGAGGCTTTCCGAGATCAAGTTTATACCTTAATATGGATGGGTATGAAAAACGCTGTAGCTTCTGACCGTGTAACAATTAGAGGCTTATTAGCATCTCAAGGGCATGAAGACATGGCAAAAATAATCAAGGAGCTTTGACATGGCAATCACCAGTGCGATTCCTACCAGCTTTAAGCAAGAGTTGCTAGTAGGTACACATAACTTTACAGCCTCTACCGGAGACGCATTTAAGCTTGCGCTTTACACGTCTAGCGCGACTTTAGGCGCTGCGACTACGGCTTTTACCACAACCGGCCAAGCTAGTGGCACAAACTATACGTCGGGCGGTGGAACCATAACATCGGTTACCCCAACCACTAGCGGGACGGTCGCCCTGTGTGATTTTGCCGACAAAACTTTTGGTACGGCAACAATCACGGCGAGGGGCTGTATGATCTACAATGACACCCAGTCGGACAAGGCTTGCGCGGTAATCGACTTCGGTGGCGACAAGACCAGCACTGCTGGCGACTTCACCATCGTCTTCCCTAGCCCAACGGCTACCGGCGCGATCATACGGTTGGCGTAATGGCTCATGCCGCTACAGACACTAGATTTTCAACCCGGCATCGACAAGGAAGGTACTGATTATTCAGCAAAAGGCGGCTGGGTAGATGGTAACCTCGTTCGGTTTAGAAAGGGCCGAGTCGAGAAGGTTGGTGGCTGGCTAAAGCTGGGCACCAACTATTACCTCGGCGTGGGTCGGGCGCTGCACTCTTGGATTAGTCTTGGGGGTGTGCGCTACCTCGGTGTTGGTTCTACGTGGAAGTATTATATCGAAGAAGGCAACAGCTACTACGATATAACCCCTATCAGAGCGACAACATCTGCTGGCGATGTTACCTTTGCTGCAACCAACGGCTCATCCACAATCACGGTGACCGACACCGCTCACGGCGCGGTTAACAATGACTTTGTTACCTTTAGCGGCGCAGCATCTCTAGGCGGCAATGTTACTGCAACGGTTCTGAACCAAGAGTATCAGATATCTCTGGTTACCAGCCCTAACACCTACGAGATCACTGCTAAGGATACCTCTGGCGCAACAGTTACCGCAAACGCATCCGATAGCGGCAACGGCGGCGCTAGCGTGGTTGGCGCTTATCAAATTAACGTAGGCCTAGATACTTTCGTAAAGTCGTCAGGCTGGGGCGTTGGTACTTGGGGCGCAGGCGGATTTGGCTCTGCGTCATCAATCAGTTCAGTAAACCAGCTTAGGCTGTGGACGCACGACAATTACGGCGAGAACCTGATCATCAATCCTCGCGGCGCTGGGATCTACCGATGGGTTGAGAACAGCGGAACCAGTATCAGGGCGCAAGAGCTTTCTCAGGTTAGCGGTGCCAACTTGGTGCCTACCGTCGCCTTGCAGGTAATTACCTCAGAAACCGACCGTCATTTGGTGGTTCTGGGCGCAGACCCAATATCAGGTATCAGCAGGACTGGCGTGATTGATCCGATGTTGGTGGCATTTTCCGATCAAGAGAATGACTTGGACTTTGAGCCAACAGCAACCAACACGGCAGGATCTCTACGATTATCCTCTGGCTCTTTCATCGTTGGCGGCATCAAGTCTCGCCAAGAGATCTTGATCTTTACTGACACCAGCTTGTACAGCATGAATTTCATTGGGCCACCACTGACCTTTGCTATTAATTTAATTAATGAAGGTTCTGGCCTGCTCTCACCGAAGTCTGCCGTCAATGCGCCAAACGGCGTATTTTATGCCAGCAAGACGGGCTTTTACTTCTACAGCGGCTCAGTCAAGAGACTGCCATGCACCGTGCAAGAGTATGTCTTTGAGGATCTAGATCTAGACCAAGCGTTCAAGTGCCATATGGGTGTGAATACCGAGTTTAGCGAGGTCTGGTTCTTCTATCCAAGCCTACAGGACGGCACTGGCGAGATTAGTCGTTACGTGATTTACAACTACGAGGAGAATCATTGGTCAATTGGTTCTCTGACCCGTTATGCATGGCTTGACGCAGGCATCGAGGATTTGCCCTATGCCACGGCAACCAGCAGCTCTCAGCAGTGTGTCTTTGAGCATGAGACTGGCTTTGATGACAACCAAGACGCAATGACTGATGTCTACATTGAGAGCGCGGACTTGGATATCTCTTCTGGCGATTCGTTTACCTTTGTCAAGAATATCATCCCAGATATGAAGTTTGTCACTCAGAGCGGCGTAAGCGTGAACCCTGCAATGAATATCGTGCTGAAGAGCCGAGACTATCCCGGGCAGAGCCTGACAACGGACTCAACCAGTCAGGTTACCCCGACAAGCACCTTCAGCAATGTAAGAACCCGGGCGCGACAGGTAGCGTTTCGGTTTGAAAGTGATGATGATAATAATGCTGCCGACCAAAAAGGCTACAAATGGCGGCTTGGATCGACAAGAATTGATATGCAACCGAGCGGCAGACGTGCATGAGCAGGCTGCTTGAGACAAGATTACCCTTCTCTTTGGGGGAATCTGTCAGCTCAGAAACTTTTAATCGCTTGGTTCGCATTCTAGAATTGAACCTTGGGGCGGTGGATTTTACGATCTCGCCTCATTTTAACGCTGACGAGATTAGCGAGCTTCAATTTGCAACGGGTAGTATAATCTTCAATACTACTAACCAAATACACCAAGCGTTTGACGGTAATAGTTTTAGAGACCTCTATAGCCATCAAACCTACCCTTCAGGCCAAGCGATTACGGCTTCAGTTGGGAATGTAACAGTGAGTACACCCTAATGGATGAAATGCTACAAAACCGTATTAAAGGCCTTCTAGGCGGCGCGGACATGCCAAACTTGGTGACGACAGGCATGCCCTCTGATTCTGAGTTATCAGAGTATTCCTCGGTTTCGGTTCTGCCTGAGTCGCAAAGCGGAGATATGGTCGAGGGTAAGGATTACCTGAACATTGGCGGTCAGTTCTTTTGGCCTTGGGAGCTGGAAAGCGCCCTGCCAAACGGCTTTAGTGACACTAGGGCCATCTCAAGGTTTCTTGAGTCCCTGCCAGAAAAACCTGCCATCAAAGAATTGCAACGGCTGAAGGGTATCGTTGGGCAGGGCGACATGGTTTCTGATGATGAATATCGCAAGAATAAATCAAAAAAGCTCCGCGATGCATTTAACAAAAAACAAATGCGTAGGACTGCTGATCTCGCCATGGGCGGCATGGGTAGAGGCGCAATCTCAGATGCCGATATGAAAGAGTTTCGCGGCATGGCTGAGGGCGGAGAAGTCGATCAAGGAGAAATGATGATGGAGTCATCACCAAACGCTGATCTAGAGCAGACAATAATGATGCTCATGCAAGAGCAACAGATGACCGATGACCCAGACGAGCAAAAATCTTTGCAGGCTGCGGGTGAAAACTTACAAGCCGCAGCGCAAGCCCCAATGGCAGAGCAGGCGGCAATGCTTGCAGCAGAAGGCCGTAACGGCGACACAAGGCTTGCCCACCTTCGGGTTGGCGAGGTGGTTCTACCCCCAGAAGCGTTCGAGGACGAGCAGTTCGAGAGCATGGTTGGTGCCAAGTTTAAAGAGCTAGACCTAGACCCAGAGCAGTACGTTGTAGGCGGCGGGATCGCAAGCTTAAACCCAATTACTGGCCTAGAAGAGTTCGGCTGGTTCAAGAAGACGTTTAAGAGTCTGAAGAAGGTTGTTAAGAAGGTTGCGCCAATTGCAATGTTTATCCCCGGAATCGGCACCGCGCTCGGCGCTGCACTCGGCGGTATCGGCGGCTTAGCTGGCGCAGGCATGGCTAAGATTGGATTGGGAGGCCTAGCAAGCACGATCGGTGGCGGTCTTAGCACCGCTTTAGGCGGACTCGGGTCTTTAGGAATACCGGGAATCTCTCCGATAGCTGGCGGCGCTGTTGCTGGCGGATCAGGGTCTGTACTTTCCACAATCGGTGGCGCTCTAAGAAACCCGCTTGCTGGCGGAGTGTTTGGCGGAGCTGGTTCGACTTATGGTGGCCTTGATCCAAGCGTGGCGGGAAACCAAGATTTCTTTAGAAGGACTTTGGATAAGTTCGTGAGTGCAGCGCCCAAAAACACTGCGGAATCCATTCAAAAAATGTTAGACGAGGGCGTGTCTCCAGAAGATATTGCAAAGCAGCTTGAAACCCAGCAGCCGGGGATTCTTCAGCAGTTTATGAGCGGCGTAGGCGGCATGCTAGGCATGGGCGCTGGCGGCGGCGGAATCGGAAGCCTGTTACCTCTACTCGCGGCGGGTGGCCTTGGCAAGCTGGCTTATGATGAAGCCAAAAACATGAGGGGCGTACCGTTAACCCCGCTTACTCAGGAGGGTTCTACAGGTCGTTACAACATTGAAGCCGAGATTGCTCGGCGCTCAGGTCAACCTGCCCCTAACCCTGTCGAGTTTGGTTTACTCCCAGCAGGCACTTTACCCCCGCTTAGCGGCGGCAGGGCAACCCCTGAGACCGTTGCGGCAGATCCCGTAGGTGTTGCAGACCCTGCGATGGAAGAAGTTCCCGTCGCAGCCAGATACGGCGGCGCGATCATGTCAGCTAGAAATGGTGGGTACGTTATGCCCATGGCTTACAAGAAGGGCGGCAACGTGTCTACCGAAGACTTTGAGCGCATGAATGGCGGCATCAACGGCGAGGGCACAGAAACCAGCGATGATGTCCCAGCCATGCTGTCAGACGGCGAGTTTGTCATGACAGGCCAAGCGGTCAGGGGTGCTGGCGCTTTTGACTTAGCACAAGGGGATGGCGGGATCATTACGCTGACACCAAACGGCAGTGAAAGCCGTGACGGTGGCACAGCACTTATGTACGAAATGATGGACTTGTTTGCCGAGTTTGCAGATAAGCCCAAGTCAAAGAGGGGGAAGGCAGCATGAGCATATTAACCCCAGCTCAGCTTGCTCGCGTTAGGCGGTTTGAAGAAGGCGGATCAACTGGCGATACAACGACGACCCAGCCTTACGTCTCTGGCGTAACCAAGACCGAGACCCGAATAGATCCGATAACCCAACAGCTATTGTTTGGCTTAGACGGTCAGGGCGGCTTTATCCCGGGAGCGTTCCGTGCGGCAGAGCGCACCTTCTTCGATGAAGAGGGGCGACCGATTGTCATACCGCAAGAGATTGCAGGCTTCAGCCCAGACCAGATCAGGGCTATGGAAATGGCCAGAGCCAATGTTGGCGTACAACAGCCATTCATCGACGAGGCGATGCGGAGAGGCCAACAAGGTATCGGTTCTATTGAGCGAGGCTTGGCGGATCAAGCCGTAGCCTCTCAGCAGGCTCTACAGGCCCAGCAGGAAGGCGCTAGGTTCGCACTCGACCAAAGAGATCGAGGCTTGATGGAGTCTCTCAGAGGCACTCAGGAGGGCCGTGGACGGGCCATTGCCGCAGAAGAGCGTCTGCGTGGAGACATAAGCGACCTATCCCGCCGTGGTATAAGAGATACACAAAGATTTGGCATGGACTTGGCCAGTGCTCGACAGCAGGGCAGAAGGTCATATGACGAGTTCGGGCGCGATATCACGGATACTTTAGGCATGGGTATGTCAGAGGCCCAAAGGTATCGTAGCGGACTTGGTGAGTCTCAAGAGCTGCTTCGTGGCACTGCTGACAAAGAGTTTGACGTTGCATCAGCAACAGCCAAGTACCAAGACCCTTATGAGGATCAAGTCGTTCAGCAGATGATCGAAGATGCTAGAGAGGGCTTGGCCAAGCAGGATACGGCTCAGCTTGCTAGAGATATTCAAACCGGCGGACAGTCGGCCTTCGGCTCTAGGGCAAGGCTAACCGGCCAAGAGAGAGCCGAGGCAATGGGCAGGGGCTTGGGCAAGGCGATCGGTTCTTTGCGCTCACAAGGCTTTCAGCAGGCTCAGCAGACGGCAATCGGCGAGGACGAAAGGCAAAAGCAGGCAGCTAGAGCGGCTTCTTCTGGTCTTGCAAGCTTGCAGGGTCAATCTTATGGCGCAGGTAGAGACGTTACAGGCCAGATGGCTCAGGCGGCTGGGCAGAAGCTCAGCGCAGGCCAAGGCTATGGAAATCTACTCCAGCAAACCGCTCAGGCTCAGTTGGGCGCTCAGCAGCAACTAGGCGGTCAGTTAGGCCAGATGGCGCAGCAACGATACGCGGCTGGCACTGGCTTAGGTCAGACATTGTCTGGCTACGGTCAGCAGAGCGCGGCAGCAAGACAGGCGGCAGGGCAGACAGGAATGAACGTAGCAGGCACTCTCGCTGGCCAGTACGGCCAAATCGGAGCGCAGCAAGCGGCTGGAGGTCAGGCACTTGGTCAGGCTCAGACGGGCTATGGCGGCTTCCTAAGTGGCCTTGGCAGTCAGGCTCAGCAGGCAGGCGCTCAGGATGTCGCTGCAATGCAGGGCATCGGAAGCATGGCCCAGCAGAACAGGCAGGCACAGCTTGACGCGCAACGCGCTGGATTATTGCAAGCACAGCAGGCACCTCTGGCTCAGTACCAAGCCCTGATGCCATTTGTGAGCATGGCTCCATCAGGTCAGACGCAGTTTCAAACTAACTTTGGGCCTCCCCCGTCTGCTTTACAGGCAGGTGTTGGGACGGGGCTTGCAACGGTAGGTGCGCTAGGCAATTACTACAACCCGTCTAGCCAGCTTTCTGGGAGTCGGTAAATGGCCATATCAAGAGCGCAGTTAGAACAGCAGATCCAACGGCTTGCTGACGGCGGGACGGCTGATCCTTTGAAGACCCCCGAAGTGGTTTCAGAGACCGAAGTTTTGGAGGTTGAGCCAGAAGCTCCAGAAACAACCGTTGATCCGATGCAGGCGCAAATTAACGCTATGCTGGCGGCTATGAGGCCAAAAACCCCGGAGCCTTTTGATTTTGACAAGAGTTACAAAAAGTACGCTGAGCGGTTGAAGCCGTATTTTTCTCAGTCAACGCGCCCAACTTTTTATGACTTGGCCTCCGATATAGGCGCAGCAATGCTTTCTGCTGACCCAACGGCTGGCGCGTTCCGCAGTGCGGGAGTTGGCTTTTCTAACTTCAACGATCGGCTTCGGAAGTCTAAAGAAAGCAGGATCGCGCTTGATCGACAGGTCGGCTTGCAGGCAATGCAGATGGCTATGGCTGACGAGAAGTCTGCAAAAGATTATCTGAACAAGATCGAGCTTGAAAGAATAAAGCTTGCTAACAAACCGTATGATCCAATAATTTACGAAGTGCCTACAGAAGACGGCGGGGTAAAAACTGTAGAAGTGAACCCAAGTAATCAATTTGAAGTTGCAGCTATCAGGATGATCCCGGGCGCTAAGCAAATCAAGCTCCCGACGTCTACCGTTAGTGTTGATAGCAGGGTCATGCCTCCTTCGACTAGAGAGAAAAAAGCCGGAGAGGCTTTAATCGAGTTAGAAGAGACATGGATTAAAGATGCCTCGACTGCTGTTTCTCAGAACCAGTTAACGAATCAATTCATGTTGCAACTCGCTAGACTTGGCCCAGAAGGTTGGGGGCGGATAGCGACTGGCACCCTACCTGCTAGGCAGGTTTTGAGCGAGCTTGGTGTTAGGGCGGACGAAAATCTCGATGATCAACAGCTCGCGCTGACCTTGGGCACCAGAATAGCAATGGGATTAATTGGCGAAACCAAAGGCGCGATCACAGAAATGGAGATGAGACTGTTTCTTGCCGCGTCCCCAACGCTTTCTTCCACCTACAACGGCGCAATGAAGCAGGCGGCTTTTTTGCAAAGGATCGCCAATTTAAACATAAAGAAGGCTGAGGATTACAATAAGGCCGTTGCAGAAGGGCTTTTGAAGGATGCGGAAACTGATTCTGATAAACTTCGGCTGGCCCAAGGGTGGGAGCTTTCTTGGCGGCAAAAGCCTGAGAACCAATTCTTAACGGCGGAAGAAAGGTCTGAATTGCAGGCTTTGGCATCACAAGAGCCTGAAGCCGCGAAAGCCTTTAGGGAGAGTTTCTTTGCTGATATGAAAACTTCGCCCTCGGTAAATACTGACTTATCTAGTATTACTATTCAAAAAGTTCCGAAGTCGGGGGAATAAATGCCTGTAAAGATTAATTACAACAATGACGGGATTTTTTACGAAGTTGAAGACGACGTTACGGAAGAGGATTTAGCAAACACCCCTGAATTTGTTGAGTTACACAGAAGCAACATGCTGGCTCAAACGTCTCAGCTCGTTGCACCTTCCCCTAGAGAGCAGGCTCTTTTAGAGCGAGAAAAAAACAAATCTGGTGTCGGGATGGCGTTGCTTCAGGGCATGTCAAACGATCAAGGTTACCAGACAGCTTGGCTTGCTCAGCAGCGATTCCCAGAGCTAGTTGAGAGGGGCATAGACCCAGTTGACTTTTACTTCTTAGATGAAGACGAAGATATTGCCTACATAGATCCATACACCAACAAGCCAGTAAAGGAATTTCGGGATAGCCTTCTGGTTGACTCAGCCAGATGGGCAGGGCCGACAGCACAATTTTTAGCTGAACTTGGTGGTGGTACGTTAGGTTTGGTTGGTGGCGCATTTTTAGGTGCGGCGACAACTGGGAACCCTGTTGGCGCTGTCGCAGGCGCTATGGGAGGCGGAAGCTCGGGCACCGCAGCCGCTGGCGGCACGGCTTACGCAGGCAGGGCGGGGATATCTGCCATGTTTGACGGGCCTCCCTTGAAAGTCTCTCAGCTAAAAGATGACCTGATGGTAAGCGCGGCTTTTGGCGCGTTACCGTTCGGAACCAAGGCAGCTCAGCTTGCTGGTAATGCGTTTAGAACCACGTCAAAGAAGTTTCCCGGCGGGGATGGCCGTACTGCCTTGCAGACTATTTTGACAGACGGTGGCAATACCGTTGATGAAAAGATTGCGTTTGCAAAAGAAAAGTTCAACGTAGACCTTACAAGAGCAGAGGCTCAAGGGATCATGTCAAATGCTGGGCAGATTCAGCGTTACCTACAGATGCAGCCCGGGTCACAAAAGCTTTGGGACTTTTACCACAACCGACAATTACAGGTTGAGGAGGCCGCTGATGTTTTCTTCGATGAGATACTTCGGGGTAAATACCTGCAAGAACTGAAACAAGCCCGGCTTTCGGGTAGGACGGCTTTAGACCCAGAGTCAGATCTAGCTAAGGCTGCTGACGAGGTGTTGAAGAAGCTTGCGGCTAAGCGTCAGGAAAGAGCAGGGGTGGTGTACAAGAACGCTTTTGATCTAGACATACCCATTGATGTTTCTGACATTGTGACAAAGCTTGAGGCTGAGTTGGGAGACGCAAATCTTCGGGGTGAGGCTCGGCGCGTTAAGCAGGCGATGGTTGATGCGCTTACCGACTTTACTGGCTTCTCCCCCAATCGAGTACCTATCAAGGGCGCTAATCGAGCCGAGATCGGGCTTAAAGATAACACTGAGATGCTACATAACGCCCTAACCAACGATTTCAGGCCGCTCATCGAGGGTCTTACTAAAGATGGGCAGAAAGGATTAAAGCGAGAGGTTAGCCAGATCAGGGCGCAGGTTTCTGAGCGATTAAAGGTTGCTAACCCAGAATATGCCAGAGCTGCTGCAATCTACGACCCCTCAAAGGGTCACCTTCAGGCTTTAGAGCGTGGCGTTGTTAGGAGTTTTGCAGAGGCGGCTGAGTTAGGCGGAGAAGCTGCGGCAAGGATAACTAAGCGGTTGTTTAACGGTACGGCTAAGCCTAAAGATATTAGAGATCTTAGACGACTTATCCAGACCCAAGACCCGCAGGTTTGGCAGAACATCAAGGGCACATGGCTACGCACACAGTTTGACGATGCAATTACATCGAGCATCAACCCTCTAGGTGTTCAGAATAAATTTTTGTCTAGGCTCGGGATTCGTGGAAAGGTGATGATGGGTCGCGGTGGAGCTAAGGCCAGAGGCACAAAGGCAAAGGTCTTTGAGGCTATGATGGAGCCGCAAGAGTTAGAGAATTTTGTTGATCTTGTCGAGATGATGCAGGCAACAAGTTACATTGCTACGCAGAGTGGATCTCCAACACAGCCGCTGTTGGCGCTCAGAAACTTCCTAGAGAAAGACGTTACTGGCGGTGGTCGAATTGCGGCCAATGCACTCAGGGCTGTCGTGGAGATTCCCCAGAGAATCGCAATCCGTGGCTTTGATGACACCATGGCAGCTACCCTTGGCTTTCAGAGAGAAGCTTATGAGGACAAGCTCATTGAGGCGCTAATAGATCCCAAGGTGGCTGGAGAGTTGGCGGCACAAATAGATGCGGTAAAGCCCGGCGTTTATTTCGTCACTCAGGCGGTTTCTCGCGGCGCTACAGATGTTTTTGATCAGCTAACAGATGAAAGCTTCAAGCCTGATAAGGTCAACCCAAGAACAGGTCAATTAGAGCGAGGCGTTCAAGGCGCAAGGATGATTGAGAGCGCCAAAGAAGTGACCAACCCAAAGGCTCCAGCAGATCCAAAGCCTTCCATCCTAGACAGCATGTATGTGCCAGATGTTGGAATGGATTCGCCTGCATTTGAACCGCTATCACAGAGGCCATCAACGGCTCCAGCAATGGGAAAGATAGATCCAGCGATGTCTCCTACTATTCTGCCCTCAGATAAGGACAGGGAGCTTGCTATGCGGCTCAGAGGGCCATTAGGCGGGATCGCTTCCCTCGCCTAGCATTGGTAGGTCTGGCTCGGCTGGGGTGGCGATAATCATTGCGCCACTGACGTTCCAGTCGAAGTCATAGCCCATATGATAGTCACCCTCAACGTCGATCATCAGGTTGCGACTACAGAGCCGTAGGAGCGCGGCTTGTTGGTGTAAGGTCATCCTACCAAACAGGTCGATAACTTCCTTAGACTCTGCCACAGGGCGGTAGGATTGAGGAATCTGGGTCGGCTTTCTCTTAAATAAATTTTTCAATGATTATTCCTATCGAACAGGTCGTCGTGCTTCTGCTCAATCATGAGTTGCAACTGGCTGATTATTGTTCGTCGCTCTCGCGCACAGATGTCGCGTAGCCTCTCGTATGTTTCGAGGTCAATCGCCAGCGACTTTCTTTTTCTGTCTAACGCTGCTTGGTCTTCGGTTTCCATGACGGATCTCTAATTGATATTGAGCAATTGTATAGGATTGTATATCATTGCACAAATGTATGAAATGAAAAATTATATGTTGTCAATGCAGTCGCATTGGATGGTCAACCAGCCGCTCTACAAGGCGGTTCAGGCGACCGTTCCGATGATTGCTGAATTCAGGGCAAGGGATGGCAGGGAGCGCCTACAGAAGACTCCTGTGTCTCGGCTATGCAAGAAGGTCTTTCCCGAGGTGTACAAGGTGCCGTTGTTCCGAAGGCAGTTCTGCAAGATGTTGGTCGAAGAAATCAAGCAAATGGAGCAGGAGATACCCTTTGAGCCAAATGAAGCTGAGGACGAGCTGAGGCAGATCCCTGAGATTGTGCTGCAAGAGCATGTGCCTGAGCTGTACCGCACGATGTGGTTTGTCGTGCAGAACGTGCTGAACCCGATTTTTAATACGCTGTACCACAGGGATTGCCGAGACGTTTCTTCGATCCAGATTGCTAACTACAACCCCAAGGATAAGCAGAAAGGCGCGTGGCATCACGACGAGAGCGCCGACATCAGCGTGGTGGTTCCCCTCAACACCGATGAGTACAAGGGTGGTGGCACAGAGTTTCATCGCCACGGCATCCTGAATCCGCTGCCCAGTGGACACGCATTGATATTTCCTTCCTTCACCAACCTGCACCGTGGCCTAGCGGTAGAGAGCGGCGACCGATACTTATTGGTTTTCTGGCTGCACGATAAGAAGCGGCTTATCGAGAGATACAACAGTTTGGAATGACCTGCAAATAGTTACATTTATTTGCATAAAAGTGTGTACAACGACACGGGATTGTGCGATTATTCCTTTTGTCGGGGGCGCTTGCCCCCATAACCAAAAGGAAAACATGATGGCAAGACACACACACAGAGGAACCTGCCAAGTATGCGGTTCAGTGCAGGCGGTTAACAACAAGACTGGCATGATTGCTAAGCACGGCTACACCGTCGATTGGGGGATGTTTCAGGGCGAGTGCCCGGGATCGAATGAGCTTCCGATTGAGAAGAGCCATAAGCTAACAACTCAAATCATCAACTCCATTCAAGGCCAACTTGCTGGCATGAAGTTGCTCGACCTCAAACTCTTCCTCCTCAGCGACGAAGAGTTTCGAGCTGCTCGCAAAAACAACCTCCAGTATCAAGCAATGACCGATCACGTTGCCTCTCTTCGCAAGTTGATAGAGAAGCGTCAAGGCCAAAATCTTTATCCCGCACCTAAAGAAGAAAAGGTTGAGCGAATCCACGAAAGATTCACGGACATTCGCAAGGCGTATGCTAGGGCCGAAGAACTCAAGGTTGATGGCTGGAAGCCACGGGTCTCAGGATGGCACGGGGATGCAACATTAACAGCAACAAGGAAGGCGGCGTAAGCCGCCGCAAGGAGAAGATGATGGAACACCAAGAGCTTTTAGACATTGCAAACAAGATGAGCAATGACGATATCTGCGACCTGATCAACATGGTCGCGCCTCGGCTTGACGTTTATTTTGGGAGCCTGAACAGACACTGCCTTACTTCTGGCGTGACCTTTGCAGTAACGAACGGGACGGTCATTCAGGTCAACTGCGAGACGGCAGATCTCGAAGATCTTGCTGATTGTAAGTTTATCTCAAGCGCAATTAAGCCTTCGCATAAAGAATCTCGCAGGGCGCAGGTCTTGGCCGACTCAGCTCACCTACTGGCTGAGAAAATTAATAAAGCTAGGTTTGAGGGCAAGAATATCAGCGACAAGCAGACTGTAAAGCTTTGTGAAGTGCTGAGTGTTCTTACCGAATTGTTGGGAGAGGCGGCGTAAGCCGCCGGGAGGAGAACAGTGACAGTAAGATCAGACATAGATTACAGGGGTGGTTACATGTCTTCTGAGTTTGTTGAAGGCATGGCTCGCCGTTATTTCGGTGACGAAATTGTTGACGCTTTGCCGCGTTATGTTCGAGGCAAGCGCAAGGGTCATTTAAAAGGTCGTCTCGAATGGCAAAAGGTTCTAAAAGGGGGCTGGGTAAAGACTGGCCCTTACGACCACGACGGTATGCGAGCATCTGGTTACGTTGAGCGAAGGATTGGCAAGGTTATCAAGGTTGAGCTAAACCTTCCTGAGTGGGGCGCAGAGCCTACGCCAATCGCAATCTGGGATTGGGAGCACGATGTAGAACGTGATTCAGTGAAGATTAAAACTTACGAAACAGAAGCGGCTTAGGCCGCTTTTTTTTGTCTGCAATTTGACTTAGGATTAAGCTATGCAAAGAGAATCAAACATACCAACCATCCGAGTCTTAGCGATGATCGATAAGATTGTTGGCGAGGAAGACGACGATGTAAGAGCCTATGAGCTGAGCCGAATCCACGACTACCTTGCGATGAAGTTCAACAGGGAAACTGGCAGACTGGCAAGTGAAGAACTAAACAGGCTTTGACTTTTTCTTTTCCTTTGCCTTTCTCTCAGCATACTCAATAAGATTCTCGCCAAACTTTTTCTCGAACCACTCAGACCAAGTCACTCGTCGGTGTGGCGGATTGTTCGGCGTGGCTTCGTGCCTTTTCTTCCAGACGCTCCGAGCGGCGTAGTATTTAATATCTTCCGCCCACTTCGCTTCCCGTTCCCGTTCCTCTTTAGTTAAGGTCAGCAAGGCCAAACTCCTTGATGCCTTCTTGGTTGTATGGCAGGTAGAGGTCTTGCTCCCTGCACTTGATGCCAATGGCCATGGCTTGCTCATTCTGAGCGTCAGCATAGGCTATGGCTTCGTCCGATAACGTGTACACGCAATAGGGATAGGGCGCTGCCTTTTCCTGAGCCAAGAAATAGAACTTCTCTGTCGGCAGGCCAACTGCCCGACAACCAGCAAGATAGTACGCAGCCTGTTGGTGATATCGGAATGTGTTGATCGCACTCCTGAATCCACGGGGTGAAGCGTCCCGACAGGTCTTGAGATCCCATATGTCTGTCCCAGTATGCCAGTCTAGCTTTCCCTTGCAGGGTTGGCCGTTCCACATCCAGCAGAGCGTTAGCTCGACCCGATGACTTGGCTCGGGTATGAAGTCAGAGACAACCTCCCGCCGCTCCATGCAGATGTCGTACATATCCTGCTTGCAGGGTGTCTTGTCACCAAGATCTTCGAGCCACTCGGCGTACTCTTGCTTGCCTGCCTTTGTGCGTCTATCGACTAACGGCTCGATCGCAAACTCATCGAAGAACTTGTGATGCTCTAAGAACACGGTGTGTTGCACCCGACCCTCAAGCAATGCCAGAGAGTTGTTGAACGTCCGATTCTTCCAAGTGAACGGGCACTTAGCGATTGAGGTCAGGTCGTGAGATCTCCATGCAGGGATCGAGTCGTAGGTGGGGTAGTCGAGGTCTTCGTAGATACCTTCTTTGAATTCCATTGGGTTTCCTAATTAGTCCCGCCGAGGCGGCTCAGTGGACGGGAACACTGTTGGAGGGCCGTGATGGAACCCTTAGCCTAAACCGAATCCTAAAATCAATCCGATACCGAATGCTACCATCACAGCATATGGGGTAAAGATTGGGTGCTTTGCGTCAGCAATGATCTGTCGAATCCTCATAACTGCTCCAGTCGCTTGATCTCAGCGTCGATGTAAAAACGAATCTTCTTAGCATCACGCAGTTCACTGCTATGCGACGACTGACCGTATCGATAGGTTGCCCTAAAGATCTCACCGATCTGAGCGTTCATGTTCTTGTGTGAGATCAGGTCTTGCAGCTCTTTGGCTTTCTTTGGCAGCTCATAGTAGCTGGCGGTTGAGCCGTCAGAGACTGCGACAGACAGTGCCTTGGCAACTTTCTTCTGAGCCTCTCGCCATTCCTTCAGCTTGGCTGACGCAAGGCTCTTGCTTACGCCCAGCTCTTGCGCCAACACGTCTGGCTTAGTCTCTCCAAAATGACTCAGGTAGTCGATGACCAACTCGCTCTTGACCGATCTACGGCTTCGCTTAATCTTCTTCTTCATAGCAGTTTCCCTAAAACGGAATGTCGTCGTCGAAGTCGTCGTCCACTACCTGCTCTTCCTTCTCGGCTTTCTTCTTTGGAGCAGGCTCTGGAGCTGGGGCGGCTTCACCCTTTGCCATTGCGGCTCTTAGCTCGAAGCAAGGCTCTACCTTATCCTTTCCGGGTTCGTCGCACCCACCGATCTGCCACTGCATGAATCGTGGCAAGCCGTCGAACACGTCGCAAGCAATCTTACTGGCTTTGCCTGAGTTGCCGTTAAACTCATTGCAGTAATCCTCTAAGTCGAAGACAACCTGATCGTTTACCGTTGGCACTTTCTTTGCCCCACCATCGGCGCAGAAGACACCCTGAACCTTGGCGTTGCCGCCACTGGTCAAACCGACATCAACCTTGCACGTTGTACCCAAGATCTTGGTCAGGTCAAACGACCCCAGTTCTTCTTCGGTAAAGGATTTGTTGCGCCATGCCTGTAAATGCTGCCGCAGTTTTGCGCGTTCATTCAAACTTAACGTATACTCGCAACTGATCGACATGGGGCGATCGTCTGCCATACGAAGCTCGGGTAACTCCCAAAAAATAAAGACGATGTGCTTCTTGCTGACCTCGCCTTGGTACTCTTTCATGTTGGTTCCAGCATCCACCAACTTGTAGCAGATTGCGTTGTGTGTGCCAGTCGGGACTTGCTCGAAGTCTGATCCGCCGCCACCAGTTGCTATGATTCCCATCGTTTTTCCTTGTGTGTTTGCAAAATGTTGTACTATTATGCACATCTGGGAAAACGTGATCAAGGTGAATTTTACATGGGATTAAAAATAACTGACGGCAAAAGCAAAGACTTCAGCCGACCATTGAGTGGTGACCTGAGAGGTGAGTTCGAGTCTTTTCTTTTGTCGAATGGCATGACGGTAGAGTCAAAGAAGGGGTTAGTCATAGGCGGCGACATTGGTCGCGCTTATATGGACGTTGGTGGCAAGCAGAAGCTCGTCGGGTGGTATCAGGTGTGGCTGGATCAGGACGTACCCTTCGGTCGCTGTGGTGATCGCACGGTGAGCAACGATGAGCCGACCGCGACGTGGAAGCCTGACAACGCGGTGAACCACAAGATGACCGACGAGGAGCGCGAACAGATCAGGATGCTGTCCGAGCAGAAGGCCAAGGACTTAGAGGAAGATCAGAGGCAGGCCGCAAGGCTTGCCAAGGAGCGTTGGGACAGTTATCCCGAGGCGACAGAGGACAACCTATACCTTCAGCGCAAGGGCGTAGCGAACCATGGTCTCAGGCAGCGGGGCAATCGTCTGGTTCTGCCTATGCTAGATAAGAAGCTTGAGATCGTTGGGTTGCAGTACATCGACGGCGATGGCCAGAAGCTTTTTATGAAGCATAGCAAGAAGGCTGGTTCATTCTTCGTCATCGACCCGCAGCAGATGCGGACGGCGCACACCATTAATTATGTCGAGGGATATGCCACGGGTGCGAGTTACTACGCAGACCTTGGTCAGCCCGTGGTTATCTGTTTCGACGCATACAACCTATCCAAGGTCGCAGAGACAATCAGCGGATGGTTTCCCGAGGCGAAGCATGTCTTCATTGCCGACTGTGATGACACCAAGACGGGCGAGGTTGAGGCAGTTAAAGCCGCGCAGGTAGTGCGTCGTATCGGCGCTCAGGCCGAGGTGTTGATACCGCAGAGCAAGGGTGACTACAACGACCACGCGCTGGAGGGTGAGCTACTGCCCGACTTGAACAAGGTTAACGTGCCGGTCGAGTACCAGTGGAACACCAGCGAGAAGGGTCGGATGCTGAACACTAAGGACAATGTCCGAGGTGTGCTGACGGTCAATCAGATCAGCGTACATTACAACGTGATTAAGAAGGCCATGGAGATCAACATACCGCACAGCAACTTCATAGCCGATATGCGTGACGAGTCGAGCCTGATCGAGATCGAAGATCGCTGCATACAGATGGGTGTGCCGCACCAGAAGGTGAGGGATTACCTGAAGCTCTTGGCGAAGGAATACAACCCTGTTAAGGAATGGATCGAGAGTAGGCCATGGGACGGCACCAGCAGGATGCAGGAGTTCCTGAGCACGATCAAGAGCACCAACGAGCCGCTGAAAGAGATGCTCATGACCAAGTGGCTTATCGGTTGCGTGGCCGCAGCATTTGAACCAAACGGTGTATCCCTCGAAGGCATCTTGGTCTTCCAAGGCGCTCAGGGCTTAGGTAAGACCCTTTGGTTTAAGCGTTTGGCGGATTACGATAAGGGCTGGCTGCTAGAGGGTGCGACACTGAACCCAAACGACAAGGACAGTGTGAAGCAGGTTGTGAGCCATTGGATAGCAGAATTGGGAGAGCTGGGCAGCACGTTTAAGAGGGCGGATATCGACTCATTAAAGCAGTTCACGGGCAAGAAGGTGGACGAGCTGCGCCTACCCTATGACCGAGCCAGCACCACGTACCAGAGGCGTACCGCATTCTATGGCAGCGTCAACGAGCGCGAGTTTTTGATTGATACCACAGGTAACAGGCGGTTCTGGGTCGTCGCCGTGACCGATATCAATGCAAACCATGGGATCGACATGCAGCAGTTGTGGGCAGAGATCAGGGAGACGTTGTACCAGAGGAAGAGCTGGTATCTCAACGCAGAGGAGCGAGAGTTGCTCCAGAGCAGCAACGAGACCTACCGCACCCAGAGCACCGTCGAAGATCTCATCCTCGAACACGTACACTTCCAGAGCCAGAACACCAAGCCAGTGCAGATGACAAAGCTGCTACGAGACCTCGGAATAGGTCAGCCAAGGATGCCGGATATCAAGGATGCGAGCAGGGTACTAGCGCAGTTTGGGCTTGAACCTCGCAAAAGTAATGGCAAAAAAGTGTACGACTTGGACTACACAAAGGTGGAAATCGGTAGCGCGGATCGATTTAGTGATAGCTGGGGGAAGGATTTCTAAGGGTATGTCAATTGATACCCTATTTGAAAGTGTTATAAGTGCTTGATATGTTTAATGTTCTTAACAGGGTAGGGTAGGGTACCTTAAATAAAATATAAATATATATATACAGTAATGGGTATGGACAGTGGGAAGTGCTCATAGAGGTTTTAAAAAAGTTTTGATGCGCTGTACCCTGCCCCCTGTACCCTAATGAAGGAGAAGGCGGATGGAAAGGTTCGTGTATGATCGGGAATCGGATGAGGAAAACAACTTCAGGCGATGGAGGTTGATGAACTCAGACGAGCGGGACAGCGTCAGGCAAGCGCCTCTTTCAGAGGAAGAGGCGCGGGTAGTGTTCAATGAATTAAGGAGCAGCGGATGGCTGACGACAAGCCCAGACGAGGAAGGCCAAGGAAAGAGCGCAAGCAGTTAGTCGAGACCCCCAAGACATTCTTGGCTGACGACGAGGCAGGGATCACTGACATGCAGACAGCGTTCGTCTGGCATTACACCGAGGGCGCGTGTGGGCAGACAGAAGCGGCGCGAAGGGCTGGGTTCTCATTCCCAGCAAGCGCCGCGACCAAGATGCTCAACGGCAAGGACTTCCCGAAGGTCACGCGAGCGGTTCGCATCAAGCAGGATGAGTTGCGAGAGAAGTACGCGATCACACCGCAGAAGACGGGGGCGATGCTGTGGAACATTGCGGAGACGGCTTTCGAGACGGGAGCGTACAACGCAGCGGTAAGCGCAGTGAAGGAGTTGAACCAGCTTGCAGGGCTGACGATCCACCGCAGCCAGAACCTAAACATCAACGCAGACTTGCAGAAGATGAACAAGGAAGACATCAAGCAGCGGCTGAATGAACTGCTGGGTGTAGAGGCGGAGTTCAACGACAAAGACCATTAACCTTGTCGGCTTCGCGCATTCCGAAAAAGAACCTCGTCTTGGCCCCGCCTCCCGCCCGACCCCTCAAAATTCTACAAAAATGCTGATTTTGCCCTTTTTTCGGGGAATTCCCTGCAAAAACAATGACTTACGCAGGACGCAGAGGTTGTTCTGGTTGCGCCAAGACTGCGCGGCTCTGAGCAGGGGCGATACGGCCTGCGTCATGACCGCGTCCTGCATGGTTTATGCGCCCTCAGAGCGCCCTCAGAGGCCTCTCAGGCGATCTCGGGCGCGAGCAAAGGAACCCTATGGGGTCGGAAAAAGGGGCCGAAATCGCGTTAGATTGCGACCCCTACACCCCCTTTTTGGCGGTCGCCTGTGGCGCGATGGCTTTAGCAAGGTTTTACTCACCCAGCCACCAAAATTCTGTAAGGGATATTGTTTGCTTAGAAAGGAACCCTGCCCTTCAGTTTTTTGCTAAGGGGAGCAAAAGCTGATGACGGCTGAGCAGGGTTTTTTCTTGGAAGGACGGTAAAGGTAACCCTTATAAAATTTTATTTCTATTTTTTTTTCGCATAAACTGTCCCGATGGCGGATTCAAGAAACAAGGGGGCATCATTCGAGCGCGATTGCGTAAAGCGCATCAATGCGTTTGCCGAAGAGCATGCCCTTGGCTTTACCTGCAAGCGTAATCTTGATCAATACCAAACCGCCGACCTGTGTGACATCCAGATCCCGGGCCACGCGCTTGAGTGTAAGGCTTACAAGTCTGGCTGGTGGTACGCAACCGCGTGGTGGGATCAGGTCTGCGCGGCCTGTGGTGATAATGTTCCGATTCTGATATACAAGTTTAATAACAAGGCGATCAGGGTATGCCTGCCGCTGTATGCGATTAACGAAAATTTGCCGCGAGATAACTCTCGTACAGCGGTTATCACCCTCGACGAGTGGTTCGTGCTGTTGAAAGAGTATTTTGATGCCCAGCAAGAGGCCGCGTAATGCCGAGATTTGATGATATCGACATCTTTGGGTACAACTTGGGTGGCTCGGTCGGTCAGATGATGGGGAGAACCCCTGACCCTGAGCTGCCCGAGTTGACCAGTGCCCAGATGGCCAACATTGGGGCCGCATTTGCTGACCCCTTTGGCCTAATTGACATTACCGGCGAGATGCCTGAGTTCCCTGCGGGTAATGTTTCGATCTCTGGCATGGTCATGGAAGGCCCGAGGTCGCCTAGCCTTGTTGAAAATTTGCGCGAGGGTAACTACGGGTCAGCGGTTCTTCAGGGAATTGGCGTGGTGCCCGTTGTTGGTGGTGTTATGAGAGCTGCCCGTGGCTTGGGTAAGGCTGCTGATCGTCTTGAGAGAGCTAAGAAGGCTGGTTTCGACACCGATACGGTGTATTACCATGCCACGGATAAAGATTTTTTAGAATTTGAGCCATCAACCAAAGGCAAGCTTGGGCCGGGAATCTATGCATCTCCAGACCCGCAATATGCTCAACGCTACATTCGCGCCAGTAATCGAGGCATTGAGCCGGGTACTGGAACCCCAGACTTTGTTCCAGACGCTAGGGTATTACCTATATTTATTAGGGGCAAGATTGGCGACATTAATGATTACGAAAAGGCCTCAGAGAAGGCAAAGAAGTCTTTAAGCAAGAAATTTCAAGAATTGGATGACTCTATTGACCCTGAAGGCTTAAAAGATCCTGATAGCAGAAGCAGGTTTAGGGATGTTTATCGACAAAAGCTTTCGATGCAGAAACAAAAGGCCCAAGAGATATTGGCCAAGGACGGGTTCTCAGGCTTCAAGGTTGGTGATGAGCTTGTCGTCTTCAATCCAAAGGATGTTCGCTCTGTAAATGCCGTTTTTGAAGATCCAAAATCCGCCGAGCTGCTCAAAGCCAACGGCGGCGAGATACGCAAGTTTGCTGGCGGTGGCATCATCAATCTGATCGCCAAGGGTGCATTTGATCCTCGGTTTGACCCACGGGTTAAGGAGCAGGATATGCTCCGCAACCTTGAGGCTGAGATTGTAGAGAGGGCTGACACTCAGCCCATGCCCGGCCTTTCGTTATCTGAGCTTGAGGGTGAAGATTTTGTCACCTCGATGACTGATAGAACCCGCGCTGGTGCTGACGTTAGGAGCATCAATAGAATTGAGTTGATTGACCCGATATATCTACCGGGCGGTCAGGGTTTTATGTTCAACAATCCCAGCGCGGTTTGGGCTTCTGCTGAGATGCCATCGCGTCAGATCTTGGAGATGGCCAGAGACCTGAAGTCTAAGTCTGGAAAAGACCCCTTGTATATCCCATGGCGCATGGCACCTTCTGGTGGTGATTTTGCCACCACCACGGGTGAGTTAATGCTTGGTTACGCCGCAGCCAATATGACCAAGGCCACCAAAAAGGCTTTGGATAAGGCGATCAGGGCGTATAGAACCAAAGGCAGCATGGTTAAGGGTAAGCGCGTTGGCGCTGGCAGAAAGATTGAGGGCTGGAAGGGTATTGATGACCCCAGCGCCGTTCAGGCTTGGCGAAACGCGCCAGACTCTGTGCGAAAAGAACTCATGAACATGATGGACGTAGAGTTCCGCAACAAAGGCGGTTTATCCATAGGCGCGGCACGTTTAATCAACGCTGATCCTACGCAGCTCGTTGGTCGTGATGCTGGCATTCAGAACGTGGGCCGTATTTTTGCTGATATCGACATATTTGAGTCCGATCACCCGTCTTATCCCTTTGCGGTGCCGGGAGCTGGCGTAGGTGTACTCAGGAAGGCTGATGAGGCAACGGTTTTCGACCTATTACCAGAGGCTAGATTCGGCGCGTCTCAGAAGAAAGTAAAAGATCCTGCGAACCCAACGGCCCAAGAAGTACGTGCGCTTCAGATGAAGCCTTATGGCGGCACAATTACTGAGAAAATACTTCGCCGCATGGAAGCTCGCGGTGTCGATATCAACTCTATCGCAGGGCTTTCTGGTGGTGCCCTGACTTTCACCCTTTTGTCGGCTGGCTTAGTGACTCCGCAGGAGGCTGAGGCTGGAGTGATCAAGGAATTTGCCGAGCGAATGATGAAAGCTGATCAGATGGGCCTTTCTACCGATCAGATCCTGTATCACGGCTCTACTTTTGATATCGAAAAGTTTGTGCCCAGCCCTAATACAGACAACGATTTTGGTCAAGGCACCTACTTGACCATTTCGCCTAGCGATGCTTCTAGAAACTACGCAGGCGAAGGGCCAGATCTAACCAATCGCATCAACCTGCTTTCTGAGCAAATACAAGACAGCTTGGAAAGTGGCTGGGATCTAAACCCAGAATTTTGGGGCAAGATAAACGACCCAGAAGTGTTTGCCAAAGTTGAAAAGCTGGTTGATGAGTTTCAGGAAAATCGTGACAGCGCGGTGCTTGAAAAGGCCGCTAACCTCGCCGCCAAAACCATTCTTAAAGGTGACAATGAAGGCGTGGTCTACCCTGTTTTTGTGAACAACAACGACTTTGCGGTCATCGGTGGTAAGAACAAGACGGTTATCGATATCGATCGGGAACAGTATTACGACTCGGCTAGAGAGGAATTAGACCGATCTGATTTTGATAGCGATGATGATTTTGAGGACGCTGTATTCCAATACGCTTATGAGCTTGAAAATAATGATTACGAAAGCCCGATTGCAAGTCTTGCAGATACGCTCAAGTATGCTGGCGCAAGCGATGAAGCGGTTGCCGAGGCAATAGGTTGGGTTTCGGACGCAGGCGAAATAGATTTAACTGAAATCAATGACATCATCCGCAGGTCTTACAGTGAAGATTTTGACACTGGCGAAATGCTTAACAACGGCCAGATCATGCAGAATGTTCTGACCGATCTTGGTTACAAGGGCGTTGTAGACAATACAACTGGCACTAAATTCGCCAACATGGGTTCAGGGGGCATGCACACGATCGTGTTCCCGGGTAACGAGAACCTAATCCGCTCGATCAATGCTAAGTTCGATCCAGAAAACGCTGACTCACCGAACATACTGGCCAGTGCCCCGCCAATCTTGGCCCCCGTTGCTGGCGCTACTTTTTTGGCCACCGCATTGTCATCTCAAGAAGCCGAAGCTGGCGGGTTAGGTAGCCTGCATTCCTCGATGAAGAAGGCTAGGGCCGAAAGCGTCAAGCAAGCAAAAGAACAGGGTTATGATTTAGACAACGTCATGTACCACGCGAGCAAGCAAGATATCGATGAGTTTGTGCCGGGCTTCTCTGACGGGTTAGTTTTTTTGACTCCCGATAAGGAGTTTGCAAACAACTGGCTTGGCAAGGGCAAGTTCCAAGAAAGGCAGGGTGGAACGGGTGCCATTGAAGGTGTGAGGGCTGAGAAAAAACGCTTCATGGAAGAACAAAATGAAATAATGAAGTCGATGCCAGAAGACCAGCGGCAGA